>Ga0315277_10010080_pt1 | contig 12006 bp, 9 predicted proteins | sample YL17G05_15_MG_FD_203695 | JGI IMG/M metagenome (GOLD analysis project Ga0315277, IMG submission 203695) | Sediment microbial communities from Yellowstone Lake, YNP, Wyoming, USA - YL17G05_15 | ecosystem: Environmental > Aquatic > Freshwater > Lake > Sediment | place: USA: Wyoming | collected... | reverse complement strand
CCCAAATTGATACTATAAGAACATTTATTAAAGAAATGATTAAACAAAATCAATGTTTAAATCAAACTGAATTAAGTTTAAGTGACAATACCATACTTTCGCGCAGAAATTATTGATATTTATTAGAAAGTTTAAAGTACGAGAGTTATGATGGTCAATGACCTATAATCGGGAAGAAGATAAGTTATTGGTTTTTTATTAGTTGTTAGTGTTCAATTTTTAGTTATCAATTGACATATTTAATTTGTTTAGTAATAAAGTGAAGTATGAGGTTTAGTGGGTTTGAGAGTTTAGGGTTCAGAGGGTTTAGAGAGTTTGGGAGTTGATGAGTGAATGAGTTTATGAGTTGGGAAATAAATGATATTACAGTTGATTCTGAATGGTATAATTGCTGGAAGTATTTATGCGTTAGTAGCTTTGGGATTTACAGTTATTTATCGGACAGTAAAGTTCTTTAATTTTGCTCATGGGATCGTTTATACCGTCGGCGCTTATGTTGCCTATTCAGTATTGACTTTAGACTTTAGACAATGGACTGTCGATTATGTAAAGTGGGGTGTCGCGATTTTAATTGGTGTTATTGGGGTAGGGGTTTTAGGGATTTTAATTGATAGGCTTGTCTACTTTCCTCTCCGTAAAAAGAAAGCATCCAATCTTATCTTCCTTCTCGCCTCTTTTGGTGTGTTCATTTTTCTCCAAAATTTAATCCAATTAATTTATGGGGCTCAGATACTTACTATTAGAACAGGACCGGTTAAAGAGGGTCATCAGTTGTCCTTGTTCGGTTATGATTTGAATGCGATAATTACGAACATACAAATCTTAATATTGTTTGTGAGTTTAGGGGTTATGGTGGGTTTGTGGGTGTTTATTCACAAGACAAAGTTGGGGAAGGCGATGAGGGCGGTTTCGGATGACTCTATTGCTGCATCTGTTGTTGGTATCAATCCTGAGAAAATCATTACAGCATCATTTGCGATTGGCTCTGCATTAGCAGGTGCAGCAGGAATTCTGATTTCTCTCGAGACTAATATTGAGCCAACAATGGGATTTTCTGCTATTCTCAAAGGAATTATTGCTTCAATTATTGGTGGTATTGGGAGTATTCCGGGAGCAATGTTTGGTGGTTTCTTCTTAGGTATTGTTGAGAACCTCGGCATCTGGAAAATCCAAGCGGGATGGAAGGATTGCATATCATTTGTTATTCTTATTATTTTTCTTTTATTTCGACCCTATGGAATTTTAGGGACAAAAATAGAAAGAGAAACAGTTTAGATTTATGGAATATCTTTTACACATACTCGTCATTGCTGGCATATATATTATTCTGACTCTCAGTCTAAATCTGATTGTGGGATATACTGGATTACCTGCTTTGGGGCACGCAGCTTTTTCGTGTGTGGGGGCTTATGTTTCGAGTTTATTAGCCTTGAATTTTGGTATATCGCCTTGGATTGGGCTTTTAATTGGTGCTTGTGTTGCAATGTTGATTAGTATTGTAGTTGGATTTCCTTCATTAAGACTTAAGGGGGATTATATTGCACTCGCTACATTTGGATTTGGAGTGATTATATATTCAGTGGCTAAGAATTGGGTATCATTGACAAGAGGACCAATGGGACTTCCGGGAATCCCTGGATTTTCAATATTTGGTTATCAAATATCAGAGATATGGGCATATCTTATCCTTGTAATTATTTTTGTTATAATAACAATTTTTATTATTGGGAGGATTGTGAATTCACCTTTCGGGAGAATCTTAAGGTCAATTAGAGAAGATGAGATAGCATCAGAGGCTTTAGGTAAGAATACAGCGAAATATAAATTATTAGTTTTTATGATTGGGGCTTTTTTTGCTGGGATTGGTGGAAGTTTATATGCGCATTATATTACTTTCATTGACCCATCAAGTTTTACTGTAATGGAATCAATCACAATCTTACTTATGGTAATTTTCGGTGGAATGGGAAGTATTTCTGGTTCGATAGTTGGTGCAATGATTCTTGTTATTCTACCAGAATTATTAAGATTCTTAGGAATGCCATCTTCCATTGCGGCTCCAATGAGACAGATGATTTATGGACTTTTATTGGTAATTCTAATGCTAAAAAGACCTAAAGGATTACTTGGTAGGTATAGGTTTATATAAACATTAATAAATATACGTACTATTGAAGTGAATCAAAAGTATTTTTTAAAAATGCAAGAGAAAGGACTTTAAAATGCCGAAAAAACAAACAATTAAAATGAATTACATAACAAGTGTTCCAGAGTTAGATGAAAAGATTTCAAAAATTTTTGAAAAAAATAGATTAACCACTACGGTAATGTTTATTGATATGGCAGATTCTACTTTATATAAAATAGAAAAAGGTAATGAGAGCGGTTGGAGAAAGACTTTAAAACACAATTGGATTGTAAGAAAAATAGTAGAGCGCTTTAAAGGAATCGTGGTAAAAGAGATAGGGGACGCAGTAATGATTAGATTTGATGACCCTGTTACAGGACCTAATAGTGCAGTCCAAGCCGCAATGAGTATTCAAGAGGAATTAACGAAATTAGCAAAAGAAATACCCGATGTTTCATCTATAGAAAGAATACAAAGTAAAATTGGGATAGCTTATTCTGAAAATGATGCAATATTAATTGAAAAAAAAGACATCATAGGTCCTTCAGTGGATATTGCAGCAAGAATATCAAAAATTGCGCGACCTACGCAGATCTTAACTACCGAAAATATTTACTTAAAATGCGAAACAAAAACAAGGGAAAAATTTTCAAAAGGCAAGGAGACAGAACTAAAAGGTATTTCGGGAAAAATAAAATTATATGAAGTTAATTGGGGAGAGGGTTTTAAAGATATAAGAACAGTAGAAGACGCATATAGCCTTAACACGATATCAATGACAATTGAACTTCTCCGCAAAGAGATAAAAGAAATGTTTTATGAAGGAACTGAATTAATAAAAAACTGCAGAAAATATGGAGTAGTTGACATTTTGCCTCCAAAGAGATTAGAATCAGATTACACATTGGAAATCATTAAGAATTATTTAATGCAATATCTTGATGTTTCTACTGACTGTAAGAGAGTATTAAAATTGTATGGAATCGCTCACCGTGATTTTTTCCATCCCGGATCTGTATTATTCAAAATTCTGGAAGAAAATGCTGGGAGAGAGCAATCACTTATATCATTGAATGTAAAAGCGATTCTAATGGATCCACGCAAAAGAGCAACAAAGATAAGAGCTTGTGTAGAAAGCGGTCAGGACATCAAATATATAAAAAAAAGCGTTGTTTTCGAAGATTTACGAAATTCTATTATTGGTGGGATAAAGACACTTTTAGACCGAAGGAAAAATCCTAAATTTAATCTCGAGATTAAATTTAGCGGTTTTCTAGCCCAATTATGGTTCATAATAACAGATGAGTTTGTTTTTTTTGAACCATATCACATTGGTAGAGATGTAAAAGAAAAGGAATATTTTTGTTTAGGTGGTACAGTTCCAATAATAAGGGCAGAGAGATTATCACCTTATTACAAATATTTTGACAAACATTTTGAATTTCTTTGGAATATAGAAGGGGGTAAGTTAAACAAATATTTTGAAATAACTAGTAAGTCAGATGAGATATTTGATTGGCTTCAAGAAGTAAAAAGCAATTAAAAATCACCAAAATTTAAATTTTTACAAAGTATTCATAAAGACATGAATACAGACTAATAAAAATATATATTAATAGTCTTCCAGTTATTTACATAACTATAAGAGCTTAATAACTTAATAAGTAAAAAATAATAAAATGATCATACTACAAATTAATAACATTACTAAGTTATATAATGGTATTATTGCGGTTGATAATCTTTCCTTTTCCATAGAGAGCAGGAAAATAACAAGTCTGATAGGTCCTAATGGGGCTGGTAAAACTACTATTTTTAATATAATAACCGGGATTTATCCACCCCAAAACGGTGTTGTTTATTTTAGAGATAAGAGAATTACAGGATTACCATCTCATAGGATAGCTCGATTAGGTATAGCAAGGACATTTCAGAATATCAGATTATTTCCTCAAATTACTGTATTAGAAAATATGCTATTAGCAACAAGGTACAGGAAAGGGGAAAGTTTAACTGCGGCAATACTTCAATCCAAAACGATGAAGGAAGAAGAAAAGGAAAATAGGGAAAAGGCGTTGGGGTACCTTGAGCTTGTAGGATTATTAGAGAAAAAAGATGAATTAGCTGAGAATTTATCGCATGGTCAAAGAAGGCTCCTTGAAATTGCACGAGCTTTAGCTACAGATGCAGAGCTGTTGTTATTAGATGAACCTACAGCCGGGGTTTTCCCTGATATGAGGTTGAAGATACTTGATGTTCTACAAAAGTTAAGAGAAAAAGGTAAAACTATTCTTTTTATTGAGCATGATATGAAAGTAGTGATGGGTATCTCGGATAGAGTTATTGTATTGAACCACGGTAAGAAGATTGCTGAAGGCTCTCCTGATGAAGTCCAACATAATGAAGAGGTAATAAATGCTTATTTAGGTAGGAGAAGAAAAATTGCTTCTTGAGGTAAAAAATATAACAGTATATTATGGTATGGTTCAAGCTCTCAATAATGTTTCCTTACAGGTTAATGATAAGGAGATAGTTGCTTTGATTGGACCTAATGGAGCAGGGAAATCTACAGCATTAAAGGCAATCTGTGGATTACTTAAACCTTATGGAGGAGAGATAAAATCGGGAGATGTATTTTTTGAAGGTGAATCTATTAAGAATATCCCACCGCATAACTTAGTCAAAAAAGGGATTTCGCTTGTTCCTGAAGGAAGAAGAGTTTTTCCTACAATGACTGTTTATGAGAACTTAGAAATGGGTGGGTATACGATAGACAATAGACCTGAGACTTTAGGCGATAGACAGGAAAAAAAGGGAAAGTCTAAAGTCCATAGTCAAATGTCTAATGTCTTCGGACTATTTCCTATTCTTAATGAAAGAAGGAAGCAAAAAGCTGGAACGCTAAGTAGTGGTGAACAACAGATGTTGGCAATTGGAAGAGCACTAATGCTTAAGCCTAAATTATTATTACTTGATGAACCCTCTTTAGGACTATCACCAAATTATGTAGAAGATGTATTCGAGAAGATAAAGGAAATAAATCGGAATGGAACTGCCATTTTATTAGTGGAACAGAATGCGAGAATAGCTTTAGAATATGCTCACAGGGGTTATGTCTTTAAAATAGGTGAAATCTTCTTAGAAGATACAGGCAAAAATCTCCTCAATAATGAAAATGTCAGAAAATCTTTTTTAGGTGAGATTTAATTTCGTTATAATAGTAAAATGATTCATAATTAGAAATCTCTAAAAAACTTCAAATGCAAAATTGCTTCACGAGAAAGCTGTTCACAACGACAATCGACAAGTCCTTAATGTGTTTTTACAAACCTGTTCTCAGACAGACGTTACAATCCTCACTTTTAAGTGAAATTTGCTAATATTTCAGAGGTTTGAAAATCTAATATTATTGATACAACATTGGGAAAGAATAATCGAGAAGACAGCTTTTTTGAAAAATTATTCCCACCGGTCTAATCATTGGATTAAATACTATGACATAGTTGGGCTATTAGCAAAAGTAAGTAAATCATAAAAAAAGTCATTTTTCTTCAAAAAGTAAATTTTTTAAACAAAAATAAAAGATTTTTAAGTTCTTTTATACGATATATACCAGCAGGAAATGATACTGAAAATTAGTATTATCTATATTCATTAACTACTCAAAAAATAGACATCCCCTACCTACCCCCTCTCCTTATTATACTTATTTCCTTAATCTCAATTGGTTACTTACTATTTCTTATCTAATATAATATTTCTTTTCTTTACGCTTATTTTATCTCTCTGAATATAAAGAGAATAATTATTCTTAGTATTCTTTGCAACCCATTTTTCGTCAGGGGTAGAAGCCAGAAGGATGAAGGATGAATTTTTTAGGTATATTCAATTTATTTTTCATCCTTCCTACTTCATCCTTCATACTTCCAAATACATCCCTTTTTCATCAGGGGGGATTTTTCTACTGTGGGTATCTCCTGGTGTATACACGAATGAAACAGATATCTCGTCGCAATCCCTTTTTCCTCAGGGGAAGAATTTCTACCACGATGGAACTTTTCAATTGCCCAATCCTTAACGTTGCTAAGTCGCAATCCCTTTTTCATCAGGGGAAGTATTTCTACAAATTCGTGATTATTTCTTGTCGGGGAGATTAAGTTATTCTGATTTAATTGTCACAATCCCTTTTTCGTCAGGGGAATTCTTTCTACACACTACATTAACTGCAACTGACCCAAAAAGTCAGAAATCTGCGTCGCAATCCCTTTTTCATCAGGGGAGATTTTTCTACGAGACAGGTAATCGCAAGGGCAAGATTATACCGAAGCGTGAATGGTCGCAATCCCTTTTTCGTCAGGGGAGTTTTTTCTACTAAAACAAGAGTTCATTTAGCTTGCAGTAACGGATGTTACGGATGTTTGTCGCAATCCCTTTTTCACCAGGGGAAGAACTTCTAAAAATGAATAAGTACAAACTTACGCTTTTGTGTAAAGAATTTCCTGTCGCAATCCCTTTTTCGTCAGGGGAGATTTTTCTACAAAATGCTATGTGCTATGTATCAATCTGTCTATGATGGCTGGTCGCAATCCCTTTTTCATCAGGGGAGATTTTTCTACTAATCATTTTGAAACAACCGAGTATCGCAAGGTGATAAAAATGTCGCAATCCCTTTTTCATCAGGGAAAGAATTTTTACTATTAAAAATGTAAAGCTTTGCAATCACGGGGGAAAAACAAGAGTCCAGCCGCAATCCCTTTTTCCTCAGGGGAAGAATTTCTACACTAACTAAAGAAGAGATATTGAGCTTTGATGTAAGTTTAAGACCGTCGCAATCCCTTTTTCATCAGGGGAAGAATTTCTACAATAAATTTTTTAGCCGCTCGTTATGAATTTACTTCGGCTAACATGTCGCAATCCCTTTTTCTTCAGGGGATATTTTTCAACAAGATGTAGATGATATCAAAATTAGAAGAGGAGATAGAGCTCTGTTGCAATCCCTTTTTCCTCAGGTGAAGTATTTCTACAAGATTAAGGAATATCCTCAACATAAATTTGTTTTTCTGACAAAGTCGCAATCCCTTTTTCATCAGGGGAAGAATTTCTACAATATAATGACACAAGAGGACAAAGTAATCGGCATAGAATTGTCGCAATCCCTTTTTCTTCAGGGAAGATTTTTCTACACGAATACCAAAGTCGTCACAGTGGGTATGTCTGGTAGTGGGGCGTCGCAATCCCTTTTTCATCAGGGAAGATTTTCCCAAGGTAAACCAACATGATAAATTTAAATCCTGCTGCGAATCGCGGTCAGCCTTCGCAATCCCTTTTTCATCAGGGGAAGAATTTCTACCAATTCAGACAGGGTGCTTTTAGCTACCGACTCGAGCGTATCTTGTCGCAATCCCTTTTTCGTCAGGGGAGGAATTTTTACAGAGCTTGTGGATTAAAAGTCAACGGCACTGAAATTGTGGGTTCATCGCAATCCCTTTTTCTTAAAGAAAAATATTCCTAACAGCCCAAGTTATGGTCTATACCATCATCGGTCACTACCTGGCTACGTCGCAATCCCTTTTTAACCAGGGGAGCTTTTTCTACTGTTCTTTAAGTGAAATTGAGGTTAATGATCTTTTTATTCATCGTCGCAATCCCTTTTTCTTCAAGGGAAATATTTCTACAATAGCTCAAAATCCAACGATAATGATGTTTACAGATTAGTCGCAATCCCTTTTTCATCAGGGGAGATTTTTCTACGGACGTATAGAATTACACTATGAACCGAGTATTATGAGATTCAGGTCGCATTCCCTTTTTCCTCAGGGGTGATTTTTCTACTTACTGAGTTGCAACCGCAACCAGAAAAACCAGAGGAGGTGCGTCGCAATCCCTTTTTCATCAGGGGAAGAATTTCTACTTATTGAAAAAAAAGTTGACAACAAATTGACACCAAAAAGAGATGTTGAGTCGCAATCCCTTTTTCATCAGGGGAAGAATTTCTACGTTTATTCCCTACGAAAAAATGAGCAAGCCTTATCTGTTCTTGAGTCGCAATCCCTTTTTCATCAGGGGAAGAATTTCTACACACAATGACAAGTCTACAATACAAACTAACAGTTCTTTTGATTTGGTCGCAATCCCTTTTTCATCAGGGGAAGAATTTCTACATATTCATTTACGGACTGCAATTACTCATCTGCTCTAATTGCTGTCGCAATCCCTTTTTCATCAGGGGATTATTGAACCACGACGACACAACGAGCACAATTAATTAATAATTACTAATTATTAATTACTAATTTCGTGCCGTTGTGGTAAATCTATTTTTTTCAGAATTTATCCGCAATTTTCCAATTTAGTAGATTTAAGGGGTTAGAATAAAATGATTTTAGTAATCCATATTTCAAAGAACAAAAAATACTATTAATAGATTGCTTAAAAAGCATTATGGTCAAAGATAAGGATGTCTCCTGTGGCTGGTGAGGAATAATATAATTTCTTAGCTTTGCCATGAAGAGCGTGAGAAATTTTAAGATATAACCAGATAGGTGCCTGTCCTGTTAAGGTAATAATGTTCCCTTCCCCTGCTTCCTTTAAAACAATTTCGATATAATCGGGAAGCTCTTTGATTTTGGCAGTAGTAGTATATAAGGATTTTAGGTCAATAACGATTTTCTTATTCATTTTTTAGTCCTGTTGAAGATATTATCCAATTCCTTGTTAAGTTTTGAACCATCTTTTAGAATCGTTCTATCGATTATTTTGACACCCAATAGGTTAACTCTCTTTTGAATATGGTCTTTGAGACAACCATTATCATCTCTGAGTTTGTTATCCAGAGTAAATAAGTAACTATTCACAGCTAATCCAAAACCCTTCTGGAGTGCGGATATTTTATATAATGTTTCATTTAAAAAGTCTTCATTCCCTTCTTTCAAGGATGTTTTACATTCTATAATGTATATAGCGTTTTCATAGATGAAAACCACATCAAGTTCATTCTGAGCTCCATTTTTTGTAATATTAAGGTTTATAGCAATATAATTATTATCTAATTTACCATAGTCTTTAATCAGGGTGTAAGTATATTCCTCAAACCAACCTCCTGTTAAATAATCAACTAAATCTTTAGTCCAACAAACAATATTTTTGAAGCCCAGATTTTTTAAATATGGTTTATGGCTTTCTTCTACTGAAATAGTTTTGCCATTCTTCAGGCGATTATTATTTCTGAGCTGTTTTATTTCAGAGAAGGTATGTGGATCTATTTCGTTATTTAGATACTTTTTGAAGATATTTTCTGTTTGTTCTTTTGGAGCAAAGAGTTTATTTGTATTTTTATTTTTTATTTCAATACCATACGCGGTTAGATAATCAATTACATTGATTCGATAATTTAAACTGTAGTGTTTTTTCTTAGAGGATGGGAAGATTTTTAAGTATTCATTCTTCCCGATTGGTAGATAATAAATTGTAGCCTCCATTTTTTTAAAGAAATTATAAGTAGAGATAGACATAATTTTTGTGCCACCGGTCAGATTAAGAATTATTTCATCATCATCTTGAAAAGTGATTTGACTCAAGATTTTAGAAATATTGTCCAGATTATCTTCTTCGACTATTTTTTCAACAGCGATGTCTTGTTGTATTTTGCAGGCATTAATTATCATATTAAACTTATTGTTCTTCTTCATCTCTTCAGTTGAGATAAATATATATTTATCCATTTTAGGAAGTTCATTTATGAAAAGGACATTAGGAATTGTTTGGGCACTTAGAAGAGAAACAAGAATTTTTGCCATAGAAAATCTCCTAAATAAATTTACACTCTACCCATCCCATAGGAATTTGATTTCCAATTAATTTTTGTGTTGAGGGTGGTTTGACTATGTGACTATATTCGTTTTCCATATTAAGGTCTTGAGCAAGGATAAGGAGAGAGGTGCTGAAGGCAGATGAGCCTTGACCTAATCTTGCAATAAAGCCACTTGACTGTGGACCTTTGTAGTCTATTACCTTCATTATCCTGCGGTAAAATTGGTCTGTGATATCTAAGATATCTTTCATTGTGAATTTTATTTTTTTTAGACCAACGGTAAGTTTAAAAGTATCATTGGGGATAAGGGTTTCATATAGAATGGGCAAAATATTTTTCCTGCTGCCAATGACTTGAGCTAAAGATAGATTAAGAGATTGTTCAGGAGACAAAGTATCAGAATCACTAATATCAAGCCAATGGAGAAATCTTTTATTACTTACATCTGATATAATTTCTCCTGAAATTAATGATAGAGCAAGGTCAAATAGTTCACCTGACTTTTTTCTTTGTATGTCGCGGTCTCTATCTATATAAAAAAATTCTTTTATCTTATTCTTCTCTCCCTTTGCTTTTTCTAACAACACATACCAAATTAAAGCCGATAGGATACTTCCTTTTATTGAACTTCCTGGGATAAAAACTTTTCCAGTAGTTTTAATAAAGGTTTTCACATTGGTCTTATGGTTGATTATGTAATCATTTGCCGAGACATCTATGTTAATAGAATAAAGAATATGTTTTTTCAGTAATTCTTTTTTGATATTCATATCTCCAATATATCTCTGTTGAGACCCGAGAGTAATAAAATCATTTATATAAGGAACGAATAGTGTATCTTCAAATAATGACCTCATATTTAACCGATGGAATCGGTTGTCTACAAGATATTCATTAGGTGATAATTCGTCACCAGAACCAATATGGACTGGTGTTAGTGTTTTAAGTATTATTGAATTTGAAAAAGGCATTTATAGATTCTCCTATTTGCAAGGTAAAAAAAAGGCAAAACCATAACGGTAAACATTGTGTTTATTTCTATAAGTATCTGGAGTTACATCAACTAATTTTCCGGATAATATTTTATTAGAGAAGAAGACAGAACCTTCAATAAAGGTTCGGATAGAACGACGTCTTATACTTTTTCCACCAAGAGAAAAGATATAACCTTTACGTTCTAAAAGGTTGTAATAGCTTTTCCCAAAATCTATTTCCTGGGCTTCGGATTCTGTAGGATAATAAAGTGAGAGTGAATAAAAGGCATTTGAAGAATTAATTGGATCAAATGATATTTCTTTAAATTCAGGTTTGTAGAAAAAACCTTTGCCACAAGTTCTATCCCCACCAATACCTTCATCCACTAAAAGATATATAGCGGATTTTAATTTCTTTTCAATGTTTGCATTTTTAATATCAATAAGAAAGAATAAGTTAGAATCCTTTTGATAGAAGACTTGACCGAAATGGAAATAGTTTTCACCAGGATGATTACTCAAGCGGTTTAAGCCAATACGCGGAACACTTTCGACTTTCCAAGGATATAAAATCTCTTTTTCGCTTATTAATGGTATTGTTTCTTGGTTATAATGACTATCTTCAAAGGTCTTACCTTGAAGAAGTTCATTTAATAAATTTACAGAGACGAATTTAATTTTCTTTATTTTTTTACTTAGAGTATGAGCGATGGAGATTAAAGATACAGGGAAGTAATAAATATCATTCCATATAGGGAAAATAGAAGAAATTAAGAATGGTGGTTGTTGAGTAAGAAATTGTTCCAGTAGTTTAGTCAATTCATTTTTTCCATATAAGAGTAGATAATTATTGCATAACGCAGAAAAGAGGGTATCAGAGTGAATGAAGATTTCTGAATCTTCATACCATCCTTCTCTTTTCCCGATATGAAAAGACCCTTTGGGGATTAATTTACAGAGCAAAAAATTCATACACTACCTCTTGTGTTATTTTAAATTAGACTTAATAGGATTAAAATTCTTGACAATTTCAGAAGGTTTTTCGTTTTTATCATTTATTGGTTGTTTCGTTTCAATAACTATATCACCTGTTT
>Ga0315277_10010079_pt1 | contig 12006 bp, 9 predicted proteins | sample YL17G05_15_MG_FD_203695 | JGI IMG/M metagenome (GOLD analysis project Ga0315277, IMG submission 203695) | Sediment microbial communities from Yellowstone Lake, YNP, Wyoming, USA - YL17G05_15 | ecosystem: Environmental > Aquatic > Freshwater > Lake > Sediment | place: USA: Wyoming | collected... | reverse complement strand
AGGCTGATGCTACTGTGGATTGGCAATTCACCACTGCGGACGCTCGTGTAAAACTGAAAAGACTCTACCCAGTAATATAAGTGTTACAGACTACTAGATCACCTATAAATTCTTTCGGGATTTCTTCTACTACTTCTATCCCCCTCTTCTGTATATCCTCAAGTTTCCAAAGATCAACATCGCTCTCTTTGGAAAGCTCGTAAAATAGTAAAGTTGCAAAAGCTTTACCATAATTCAATTCAACTATGGCAGGTGACAAATTGCTCATTGCAATTGCCAAATGCCCGTGCCATGTGGGATCTATCTTGACCATACTCTGAAAAACGCCCCGCTTCACCATATTAAAGCGCGGCCAGACTGTAGCCGAATATGCGTGGGGTATGGCTACTTTTTCCGCAGTAATTACTACCACCGTCTCGCCCGGCTGCATCGGATAAGGCTTTTCCACACTAAGAGGCTTGACGCCCTCTTTTGGGCTTTGTATAGAAAATACTTGGCCACCCATTGATAGATCATAGGAAAACGGCGTAACATTCAGTTCGTTAAAATCCTTAATAATGATTTTCTTTTTCCATCCATTCTTATTGCCTTCTTTTTTCTTCCACCACTCCGACATCTCCGCCCATTGTCGTCTTTCGAAATACTTCAAGTATTCATCTGCATCCTCGCCAGTTAGAACACACTTGCGTATACGCCCCCCGCTGAGCATCCCACCGCGCTTCTTGAGCTTTTTAATTTCTGCCTCTAACCCAGCGAGTCTATCGTCAAGCCTTTTGTCATTTTCACCATTGCCCACATTTTATCCCTGAACTCTATGCTTCATCATCAAAGAGGTCCATTTGTCTGTGGGGACTTTTCAGTGCTGAGCACATTTTCTTGCTAACCGCTGGTACTATCCTTCTTATTCCTCCTTGCCTTGTCCCAATATGGGCTCTTGCATTTGGGACATACCCTGGCAACCGGTTCTGGGTTCCTTGGCCTCCATTCGTGATCGCATCGGTAGCATTTGTTACCTTTGATCCAAACATCAGCGCCAGGCTCTGACTCTTCTTGTTCTTCTGGTTTCGCCAACTCAGCTACTATACCTAATAATAGTATACCTCTGCTATGGTAAGTTCAACAATATATTTAGAAAATTATGTTAAAGTCATATTATCTTAAGTAATACACCTATCGGCTTTCAGGGCAACCGCCAAGCAGCCTTTTTCTGCAAAAATCCCTCGAACCGCCCAACAATCGCGTTGCCAACAATCCTGTTGGCAAAACCCCGCTCGTCGCGGCTTAGCCCCCAGCGACCCCGGACTCCGCCCCGGTGTATTTCTGCCGATCTTGGCTGATCGGCCCTATTGGTCAGTATCAGGCAGAATGCAGAGTGTCATTGCGCGTCCCTCCGCGGCGCAAGGCAATCTCCCCCTGGGGGGCGTCGCGCCTGCCCCCGGGGTCAGGCTCTTCGGGCTCCTCACAATGACGATATCCACAAAATCAAATTTGACGCGGTACTACTTCATTGCGAAGATTTTGTCGATTCGGCCGGAGAGGTCCGTCAGGTATGCCTCGTCTCCGCCGCCGAGCTCGGGTGTGAGGAATCCATCGTATTGGATTTCCTCGAGGGCCTTGCGGACCTCAGGCCAGTTCACATCGCCGTCGAGCAGGTTCGTCCACTGATAGCCTTGGCGCTTGAAGTCTTTTAGATGAATCTTGACGATTCGCTTGCCGAGCGTTCGGATCCAGTCCTGCGCATAGCCGAAGAGAATGACATTGCCGACGTCGAAATAAGCTTTCAGCCACGGGCTGTCGAATTCATCGACGTACTTTGCGAACTCTAAGGGGCTGAGCAGGAACTTATTCCAGACGTTCTCGACGGCAATAATCACGCCAAGCTCCTTCGCCAGCGGCAGCAGCTTGCGAATATGCTCCTGGGAGCGTTTATAGGCGTCGCCGTAGCCGACGTCTTCCTTCACAATCGCCGGCACGAGCAGCACCGCGCTTGCGCCGAGGGCCTTGGCGCTTCGCAAAGCGTTCTCCATCCCAGTTAAGCCTTTGTCGATTACATCGGGCTTCGGGTCGGAAAAGGGCGCTCCCCATCCGCCATAGACGATGGAATGGATGGGAGTCCCCGCATCGCGAGCCAGTTTGCCGAGCTCTTTTGCGGCGGCGAGGTCGGCCATAGGGCTACCCTCGATCCCCTCATATCCGCACTTTTTCGCCAATTTGAACTTATCGGCATCGGAGAGGTTGCTGGGGAGCATGCCGAACTGCAATGCCTTGCGCAATTTTGCCCCGCCTTTTGCCTCCGCCGCCAAGGCGCTGCGTCCCATCAGACCAACCGCAAGCCCCGCTGTTGCGGTGCACTTCAGAAAATTTCGCCGTTCCATTTTTAGTCCCTCGAAATACTTGTCTGAAAATATTAGGACCAGGCCTGCGGGCCCGGGCATACAACAGCCAGACAGTATATCACCCCGTCCCGAGAAGCCAAGTTCAAAAACTGCGCATCCTATCGTGCTCAGGCACGAATCCACAACATATAGCTATCTGTGCGGCCAGAACCACGACATCCAGTCTGTCCTGCCACCGAGCCTGTCCTGATTCGGGGGACCTTGTGATAGACCGAAAAAGCGCCCGTGGTCATAGCGCAGTGCATCTTTTTTATCGGCCCGTCCCATAAAAAGATAAAGTTTTTTTCTGTTTTTTGCCGAATAACATAAGAGGGTGTGAAAGTGTTTTTACGGCGTTGAAAAGGTACTTTCAAAAGGCCCGAAGGGGCTTTGCAGGCTGCTGGTATAGGCTGGAGATAAACAATGAGAACCGTTGCAATCGTCAACCAAAAAGGTGGTTGTGGCAAGACAACCATATCGATCAATCTTGCAAGCGCGCTGGCGGAAGCAGGCCAGAAGGTCCTGCTTGTTGATGTGGATCCGCAATCGCACTGCGCCGTGGGGCTTGCGGTGCCCGAGCAGCAGATCGAACAGAGCATTTACGATGTCCTGATCAGCCGAAGCAGGAACGAGCCTATTAAGCTCACTGAGATATTATGGCAAATCAGCGACAGGCTCGAGCTGGCGCCGGCCAGCATTGATCTATCGGCCTTCGAGCAGCAGATGGCGGGCATCCCCGACCGCGAATGTTGCCTCAAAGAAGCCGTCGATGAGGTGAAAGACGACTATGACTTCATACTGATCGATTGCCCGCCCGCCGTGGGACTACTCACCTTTAACGCACTCCGCGCCGCAACGGACGTTATCGTCCCCGTGGAGACGGGATACTTTGCACTGCACGGTTTGAGCAAGCAGCTTGAGACGCTGAGCATCCTGTGCAGGCGCTGCAGCCAGCACGTTGAAGTCCGCGTTCTGGCCAGCATGTACGATATAAGAACGAAGATGGCGCGAGAAATCCTTGCCGAGCTGAGAGAGCACTTCTCCGACAAGATGTACACGACGATTGTGAACTTCAACACTAAGATCAAAGAGGCGGCTAGCTTCGGGCAGCCCATCAGCGAGTATGACCCTGCGAGCAAGGGCCAAAAAGATTTCGAGGCGCTTGCTCTGGAGGTGATAGGGACCAGCGCCAAGGCGCAGCGGCACGAATTCGTCAACTCTCTGGCCGACCAGCTTGAATCCATCAGCGCAACGGCGGACGAGCTGGTCCGCGCTGCAAATCCGCCCATCGAAATTATTGAAACCACGGCGCCCGAACAAGTTGCAACCCGGGCTCAATCCGAGGAGCTCGTAACGGTCTGCGCTCCAAAGCAAGCCGCCGCCCAGTCCAAGTCCGTGCCTGCACAGAGCGCGCCTGCGCTTCGTGCCGAGACTGTCGCGGCGTCTGCAGAGGCTTCAAGGCCGGCCAAAGCCGAGCCGACCGGCATCGATGGAAAGCTCGCCGACTATTACGGCGTCAACCAGATGAATGACGCCGTCGTTTTCGTAACGCTATACCCGAGGGCCAAAGACGTCCAGGTCGCGGGGGACTTCAACAACTGGCAGCCCGGCCAAACGCCTATGGAGAAGGTCGGGCTAAGCGGCGTCTGGCAGACCAAAATCAAGCTGCCGAGGGGCAAGTACCGCTATCGCCTCGTGGTTGACGGGCAATGGCAGCAGGACCCATACAACCACCTAACCGAGGTGAACCCGTTCGGCGAGTATAATTCGATCCTCGAGGTCAAGTAGCCCGGCGAGCCAACGCCCCCTATGCTTCTGCTGCCGCAGCCGGGGCGGTGCGCGGTGCGCCGATAATGGTGCCGCCTTCACCCCTTCTCGTTGACTGTGATCATGTTTTTCGCGACGTCAAGAATCCTTTTCCGCAGGGCCCGCGGCGCAAGAACGCGGACCTGGTCGCCGTATCCGAGAATCCACCAGCTTATCTCGCCGAGCCCATCGATGCGGAACTCGACGACGGCTGAGCCATCGCTGTTATAAGTGACTTGTTGCGTGCTGTGCCACTTGACCTCGGTGACATTGGCGGCGACTTTGGGCAGGAACTGCAGCTTGACGTTGTAGATTCTCCCCTCCGGTATCATGGACCATGCCCTGCCGAAGTGTTCCTGGGCGTTGAAGTCCTCGCCGCCTACGAAACATGTGTCGGTGATTTGGATGTTTTTCAGGGCGATATTGCAGTAGCGTCTGATGTTGGGCGGAAGATTGTTCTCGATCTTGAGGGCGGCGAGCATTGCAGACCTGCTGAACGGCAACTGTATTTCCCCGCGCACCTTGTGCACGAGCAGCAAAAGGCTCAGGGCCTCTTTGAGGTCCAGGTCAACCGGGGGCAGGAAGAATTCCGGGTCTATAACGTACCCGCCCGCGTTAGAGTCGAAGTGGTAGGGGACGCCGATTGACTGGAGCTCTTTGAGGTCCCGGAAGATTGTCCGCCTGCTGGTGCCGAACATTTTCGAGAGGTCCTCGACGGCGTAGCTCTTCCCGGCCTGTATTGTAGTCAAGAGTTGTATTATTCTGCTGATTCTGCTGTTCTTCATTTATGTATTCGAAGTTGGAATTATATGCCGGTTATGTCACGGCGTCAAAGGTTTTTGTTGGCATGTCCGTGTACAATAGTACCTCATAACATTTGAATTTGTGGCCTGTCATTCCCGCCCCCAGAGGGTAAACTCCAGCGGGAATCCAGATTGTAAAGAAGTGGATTCCGCATCAAGTGCGGAATGACAACTTACAGATTCAATTGTTACAGAGTAATAGGGCCGATTTCTGATTGACCGGACGGTTGCTGTGTAATACAATAATGTCATAGTTCCGGGCGGCTTTTTTTCCGTCAGGGGCAGTTGACGGTTTTGGCTCTTGGTATTGACCGCGGGCGGTTCTCTCGTGCAGAATTGCCCGGCGGTTAATGGTTAGGACCGCAGAAGGGTCTATCAGTGCAGACAGTAGTTGACTATTTAAGCCGGGTGGCCAAATACGACTGGTGGGTGGTGGGCATTGAGCTTTTCCTTATCGGCCTGGTTGTCTATTGGGTCATTGATTTCCTCGAAGGCACTCGCGGCGAGCGCCTTTTCCGCGGCGTGATATTGATATTGGTGGTTGGCGTTCTGGTTTTGAACCTTGTGGGCGAGCTGCTGGGTTTTCTTCGTCTTCAGTACCTTTACAAGGGTTTTTTGGTGGCGGTATTGATAATCACCGTTGCCGCGTTTCAGCCTGAGATTCGTCGTGTTCTTATTCGTCTCGGCCAGCCTCATTTTTTGTCAGGCCCGGCAGGCCGTTTCTCGGGCGTCACCGAGCAGGTCGTATCTGCAGTGGGCGGGCTTTCATCGAGCCGGACGGGCGCGATAATCGTCTTCGAGGGCCGCGTGGGCCTTGGCGAATTCATAGAGAACGGGGTCCATCTTGACGCCAAAGTTTCATGTGAGCTGCTGCGGTCGATCTTCTACGCGGGCGGCGCTCTTCACGATATGGCCGTTGTGATCCGGGGCGAACGTGTCGTGGCGGCGAAGGTCCAGTTGCCGCTCGCCGAGGGCGGCAGTATCGACGGCGTCGAGCTCGGCTCGCGCCATCGGGCTGCGATAGGGATAACCAGAGGCTCTGACGCGATGTGCGTTGTTGTCAGCGAGGAGAGCGGGACGGTGTCGGTGGCCAAGAACGGCAAGCTGAGACGCGGCGTGGATGAGGATGCCTTGCGAAAATATCTGGCTGGAACGGTCTGAAAGTGGATTCCTGCTTTCGCAGGAATGACAAGAAGGTTCTCAGATGTTTAGATCAATTCTGACAGGCCTGAATTTGGGCAAGATCGCGTTGGTTCTTTTCCTGACGGTTCTGATATGGGTCTGGGCCGACCTGGCCCTTGATGAGACCCCGCCGGCAAGGGTCGCGGTGGTTAAGGTCGAAGAGTCCGGCAGCGAGGCGATCTGGGCAAGTTTCAGCCGGCAAAGCTCCGTGGAGGTTAAAGTTACGCTGTCGGGGCCCCACTCGGCCTTTGTTGCTCTCGACGGGCAGTTGCGCAGCGAAAACAAGAAACTAACCTTTGTTTTTGATCCGGAGGCGGAGCGGATGACCGAGCCGCCCGGCAGGCCCTTGAACCTGATCGATTTCCTGCAGAAGGCCAAAAGCCTGAAGGACCTCGGCCTGAAGGTGGAGTCCTGTGTGCCGGAATCCGTACAAGTTGACGTGATCGCCCTCGTCAAGAAGACGCTGCCCGTGGAATGTTTCAAAGAAGACGGGCAATCGATCAAGACACAGAGCATTGAGCCGTCAACGGTGGATATGTTCGCCCCGGAGGCCGTCCGCAGCGCACAGGTCAGGCTCAGCGCCATAGAGATTGAGCAGGCGAAACTCGGCGCCGTTGAGAAGACGCCGTACATCGTTCTGGCCGAGGCGCGGACGAGAAGCGCGTCGCAGCCCGTCAAGATTAAGATACCCACGGAGCAGAGCCTCCTGGCGGATTACAGTATTTCACCGGCAACGCTCAGTATTGCACTGAGCCCGGCCCTGCACGAGAAGTACGCCGCGGAGGTTACCAACTTGACGCAGGTGCTCGGCCCGGTTGCCGTCAGGGCAAGCGCCGAGGCCAAGCGGGCATACGAAATGCAGGCCCTGCCCCACATGACGCTCTATATCTACGACGACGACGCCAAGAAGCCGGAAGCCGAGCAGAGCAGGGCGGTTGTTTACAACTTTCCGGAACAATTTGTGCGAAAAGGGGAGATCGAGCTGAAAAATCCCAGCCAGCCCGTGGAGGCAAAATTCAGACTTATACGCCTGGCTTCTCCTGAGGCTGGGCGTGCCGTCGAAGAGTAAATTAGCCCTCGCTCCACTTCGTAACTTTGAATTTAACGAGCGGGTCGCTGACGCTGGCGTTTCCGAGCGAAGCATCATAGTGGAAGGCGCATGTGTTGTACAGCCCGAAGCTATTTGCCATGACGGAGCCGTACATGGCGCCGGAATTGTAACTTAATACGTCGGCTTTCGGCGCATAGATTGCGCCATAAAAAGCGGAGCTGTTCTTAAGGGTCATCTTCGTGCAGGAATCGAGTGCAAATATCTTCATGTTGTGGGGGTTTTGGGTCAGATTATTGATGTTGCTGTCGTTATTGCTTGAAAGATTTCCGCCCAGATAAAGCGTTAAGGATGAATTTGGCGTTGTGTTGTCCACTATAATCTGGGCTCCATTGCCGAGCGATACGTCGCCGGTAACGTAGAGGGTTACGGGGCCTTTAATTGTAATGGTTTTCTTGTTGCCCAGATCGATTTTGTCATACTTGCCCGACGTAGTTACGTCTCCGCCCGAGAGCTTTCCCAGAGAGCCGATGGAGGTAAGCGAGGAGGGAGCTGTGACGGAATCGAGCGCGTTTGTTAGCGGCGTTGCGTATTGATTTCCGGTAATCGTTCCGTGGTTTGTAATGACATAGTCGGGGTCCGCCCCGAAACCGACAACCACGTCGCCGTTTATTTGGCCGTTATTGGAAATAGTCACCCAAGCCTTTTCGGTGGTGTTGGTGCCGACCTTGAGAGTAGGCGTGCTGGGGCTCGTATTGTACTGGTCAATCGTGCAGCCGTTGGCGAACCAAAGGTAGCTGTTGCCGAATGCGGCGAAATCAAATGGGCTATCGACCGCCAATGTGCAGCTTACCCGCTTCTGTATCCGGCCGTAGTTTCCGGTGGCGGTAACGGCGTAATTGCCTCCGCTTTTGGTGACCGTATAGCTGTATGTGGCGCTGCAGTCGGGCAATGAAACATCTGAGGCCGAGGGCAAGGCGCTGTCATCCCACGGGGTGGTATCAAGTTTCTGGTTCATGTCATAGAGGGCCTTTGTAAGGCCCGCGTCGGCCGCGCATCGTGCGGCGATTTCGCAAGCCGTTTTAATTGCCTGCAGTCGTGTTTGCCAGCCGAGGGTCAGTTGCCCTACGCCGAGTATGGAGAGAATCAAAACGACGTACATCACCAGCGGGAGGGCAAAGCCCCGGTGTTCTGATTTGAGCGGTATAGTTCTGTGCATATTACATTAATCGGGATATTGCAGCAGTGGATTCATTAGACTTTTCTCAGTGTGCGAAATTTCTTTCCGGCGCCCTGTAAGTGCCTCTGCGTAACGGCGTTATGAGTCCGTATTCAGTATGACGGTTTACGCGTTTCTGCGCAGCAAGGATTTGGCCGCCGTAAGAACCGATAATCCGCCCAGCACGAGCAGAACAACCCCGCAAATGCCGGAGATCATAACCTCCGGCTTAACGCCCTCGCCCGATAAGATACTCGGGAATGACAGAACGAAGGGCTTGATTTGAAGAACCAGGGCGGTAACGGTCGTCACCAGCATGAATATCATCGGCAGGATCGTGTAAATAGCGCTCTTACCGGAGCGCACCAGCCAGACGGATATGACCAGCAGCGTCAGACTGGCGAGCATCTGGTTGCTCGTGCCGAAAATCGGCCATGCCACTAAGTAGGCCTTTTCTTTCGTCAGCAAGAGAAAGGCCAGCGGAATAGCCAAACTTGCTAATGTAGCCAGACACCCGCCGAGGAATCCCTGCCACCCGGTCAATTCCTGTAAGACATAGCGAGCTAAGCGGGTGGAGACATCGAGCGTGTCATAGACAAACGTGGAAAAGGCCAGCAGTGCGAAGGGAAAGGCCACGCTGAAACCTATTCCCAGTAGCCCCAGATACTTAGCCAGACCATGGGCATAAATGAGATTGGGGTCCGTGGCCAACTGCTTGGAGCCGTATGGGAGTATCATTACCGTCGCCAATGCCAGGATGGCGACTACCCCTTCCAGCAGCATAGCTCCGTAGCCGATGACGCGGGCATCCGATTCTTTGTTCAGTTGCCTCGAGGTCGTGCCGGAGCAGACAATGGCGTGAAATCCGGAGCAGGCGCCGCAGGCGACGGTTATGAAGAGAAACGGGAAAAGCAACTTGCCTCCGGTCAGGCTGTGCATCCCCGAGAGATTTAGCGCGGGGTATTCAATCTTGAAGCCGCCAAATAAGGCTCCCATCAGGCCGATGACGATCGTCAGGTAAAGGAGCCACCCGCCCAAGTAGCCCCGCGGCTGCAAGAGCAGCCACATCGGAATGATCGACGCGATGAAGCAGTATATAAGCAGAAAGACGCCCCATTGCTTCGCAGATACGCCGGCGAAAAAGGCGGATACCGACGCCGGCAGGTGAGGCCCAGCCCACACCGCCAATAAAACCAGAGGCACGAAGATTGCCGTCAGCAGCCACAGGTTGAGCTTGAACCGGTATAGAAGAACGCCCATAAGCACTGCCAGACCCAGATAGAGGATCGACGATGCCGCCACCGCCGGCCCAAACGCCTGGCCTTCTGCAATGGCCCTGAAGGTCTGCGCGGTAATATCAGTGAAGGCGATAATGACATACAGCAGGGCCAGCCAGATGAATATGAGGAAAAAGACGTGCATCCTGCCCGGAATGTGCTGCCTGGCAATCTCGCCGATTGAAGCCGCCTTGTGCCTTACCGACGCGGTCAGCGCGGTCATATCGTGGACGCCGCCGATAAATACTGCGCCGATGATAATCCAGAGCGCCGCCGGCAGCCAGCCGAACCAGATACCGGCAAGGATCGGCCCCACAATCGGTCCCGCCGCCGCGATTGCCGAGAAGTGCTGCCCCAACAGCAGCGAAGCTTTCGCGGGCACAAAATCCTTCCCGTCACTGAATTGGTGAGCGGGAGTCGTATGGGTGTCGTCGAAAGCGATCCGGCGGGCGATGAACCGCCCATACACAACGTATGCCACTGCGAATATCGCCACGGATGCCAATACAACAGAATATACCATACAACTAATCTACTCCACCCGAGTGCCTTTGAACAGGAGAATTACTACGGCAGACTCGTCAGCAGGGACTTCATTGCTGCGGTCATGGCCGACCCGTAATTCTCGACGTCCCGGACGTGGAAAATATATCGGTCTTTTGACCGGTCGTCCATAGTCCACTCAGTAACGCCGACGTCGCTGCACCGGACCTTAATCGGATCGAACGTAAAGACGCCAGATGCCCCCTCGCTATCTCTGGGAATTATCTCGCCGCTGGGGGAGACGGTTTTTCCGACGGCGTGCAGGAATCCGCCCGTGCACCACATATTGCGGTAGTTGGCGCCGTGCTCTGCGAGCAGTTGGCTGTCTTTAGGCCCAGTTAGGTACGCCAGCCAGTTCGACGACCGGACTTTGCCGAGCATGTAGGCGAAATAATTCTGCAGGCGATCCGGCAGATAAGGCAGTATCTGGTCTTGTTTGAACTTGTAGAATGTTCCGAACTGCCGAACCTTCCAGGGGTCCGCCATCTCCTCGAAGCAAGGCATCCAGTATATCGGGCAGGGCAGGTCGAATATCGCCGCATAAGCCGCCCGGTCAAGGCTTACATTGTACTCTAACTGGGCTCCGGCGTCCTTCTTGGGCGAGCCGGCCCCGGCATTGAGGTAAATGGCCGCACATTTCTCTTTGAAAAGCTCCGGCGCCTTTTTGCCCGCAAGGGCAATATTTCGGCAGCAGCCTGTAATGTTAATAACGACGCCCTGCGGCGATGACCGCAATACCTCGATCACCATATCGGCGGCATTGTGGTCGGAAGGCCCCGCGTAGGGCTGGATATCGTCGCGCGACTTCATCGGCAGCGCCGAGCCTACGACAACAGGCACGGCCAGGCCCGTGATATGGTTCAACTGGGCAACTGCTGCTATATCGGGGTCGTGGCCCGCGGGCGGAAAATCGATCACGACCGCCTTCAAGTCTATGTGGCCCAAGTGCGCCAGTGCATATATGCACGCCAAATCCCAGTGGTCGTCCGGGTCAACATGCGGACGAAAAAGGTCGGTCGCGTGCAGAACGGGAATCCTGCCGTGGGTGCTATCGCCCTTTTCCCCGAAAGCAACGTTGGAAGATACCCCTGCCAGCCCTACGCATGCGGCCTGGCCGAGAAAACCCCTGCGAGAGATGTCCGACATAGTATTTCCTTTCGCCCCTACGGGGCCTGGCCTTCGATTCTGGACCGACTTAGCGAGCATTGGGGGTCACTGGTTTCTGTGTGCTCGTGCGAGGAGCTTTATCGGGACCTCTTCTATCGGAAGCACTGACTGCAGACGATTGACAATAAACCTCAGATAGTTGTCGTCGAATAGGCCGGGCTTATTGACAAACATCAGGATCGTGATCGGATTGACGGCGACCTGCGTGACGTAGTAGATCTTCGCTCGGCCCGCAGTTCGCCGTTTTGTCCCGCCTGGGGCGGGCCGCCGCGGGCGGGGTGCGGCGTTTCCGCCTACGGCGGAGTCGAAGGCGATATTCAATTTCGGAGTCGGTATCCACGTGGTGGTCTGCTTGAAGATTTCCGCGGCCAAATCCAGGACGCTCTGGACATTTTTTGCCTCGGTCGCCGTGGTAAAGGCAATCGGCGCATACCTCAAGGCGGGCATCAGCTTCCAGAGGTAGTCCTCATAGTCGCTCGTCGCGGCGGAATCCTTGGCCAGGTCCCATTTGTTCACGACTATTATGCAGCTCTTATACTCTGTGACGATAAGCCGCGCCAGCGCCTTATCGACTTGCGAGATCGGC
>Ga0315277_10010078_pt1 | contig 12006 bp, 13 predicted proteins | sample YL17G05_15_MG_FD_203695 | JGI IMG/M metagenome (GOLD analysis project Ga0315277, IMG submission 203695) | Sediment microbial communities from Yellowstone Lake, YNP, Wyoming, USA - YL17G05_15 | ecosystem: Environmental > Aquatic > Freshwater > Lake > Sediment | place: USA: Wyoming | collected... | reverse complement strand
CCGGCTCGAAAGGCCACTTCTTCTCGGGATCGAGAGGCTCGACCTTTTCGCCGCGCGCGATCCAGGGACCCCGGCGGGCGTGAATCTCGCGAAGCGGGCGCTGGATGCCGTCGTAAATGTTCCCCAGCAGTCCGGGGCCGAGGCTCACCGACAAGGGGGCGCCGGTCCGCCGGACGGGCGCTCCGGGGCGGATCATAGTGGTCTCTTCGTAGACCTGGATGGTGGCCGAGTCGCCGAGGACGCGGACGACCTCGCCGATGAGGCCCTCCTGGCCGACCTCGACGACCTCGTACATTTCGGCCCCGCGCATGCCGAGGGCCGTCACGATCGGGCCGCTCACCTGGGTGATGACCGGCGCGCGAGTTTCGGTCTTCAGGGCCATTGCTTACGGTTCCTTGTCTTTCCCGTCGGGCACGAGGCGGACGCCGATGGCCAGGCGAAGCGCGGGCCAGAGGCGCTCGAGGCGTGCCGCCAGACGGTTGTCCACGACCTGCCGGCCGTCGGCGTCGCGGACGATGACGCCTGTCTCGATGTCCGCAGGCTCCGGGGCCACGGTGATCTGGAGTCCCTGGCGTCCGACGGTTTTCCGGACGTCGTCGGCCAGACCGTTGCCGACCGCCTTCAGGTCCGCGGCGCCGAGTTCGAGAACGAATTGCTCGCCCGCCATGATCGAGACAGCCTCGGCCGCCAGGCGGACGAGGGTGCGGCGATACTCCTCCCCGCCGCGCTCCGCCAGTCTCCGGCGGGCCTCGTCGCGGATGGCCTCCAGCACTTCCTCGATCCGCTGGGCGCGCATCCGGGCCTCCTCGACCGGGATGGCAGCGAGGACGAGGTTGCGTCGTCGTTCGGCCTCGCGTCGTGCGGCGTCGAGGCGTGAGTCGCGGTCGGCGTCGGCCTCTTTGCGGGCCTGCGCAAGGGCATCCTCGGCGTCGCGTTCGGCGCGGCGAACGGTGCGCTCCGCCTGACGCCGGGCGTCGGCGAGAATCTCCTCGCGAAGGACGTTCTGCGGATTGGGTTCGTCGGGCGTCACGCGCTCGATTCCTCCTGACCGAGACGGATGCCGACCGCCTCCTGCACGAGTTGGCGGAGGGTCTTGCGTCCGGGCATCGGCCCCTGGGGTCCGGGGACCTCGACGATGAGCGGCCGGTCGCGGTTCATCCGGACGTCGTCGACGAGTTCGCGGACGTCGGCGGCGACGGCGTCGGTAAGGATGAGGATGCCGAGGTCGGCCCGGCCGGCCGCGCGGCGGATGGCCTGGTCGGCCTCGTCGGCGGTGGCGACGGCCTGGCCGTCAACACCCGCGAGACGAAAGCCGCGGACGGTGTCCTCATCGGCCACGCAGAAGAACTTCATCGCCTGACCTCGCTATGGCATCTTGGCCACGAGCATCATGGCCACCACGAAGCCGAGGATCGCCAACCCTTCCGCCAAGGCGACGAACAGGAGGCTTCGCACCAGGAGTTCGGGCTTTTCGGCGGCGGCGCCGATGGCGGCCGACCCGATCTTGCCCACCGCCATAGCCGCCCCCAGGATGCTCACCGCCGTGACGAAGGCGACGGCACCGGAAAGGCAGACCGTCAGGACGGTCTTCGCCTCCTTGTCGCCCATGTCCTGGCCGACGGACGTCTGCTCGGCCCTCGCCGGGATCGCCCACAGCGCCAGCACGGCCACCAGACCCACGATACTCGCGACACGTTTCACGTTCGGCTCCTTCCTGTCGGTCCGCTAGTCCTTTTCGGCGGGGCCGAGCCGGAACGGTTTGAAGGCCCGGCCGGTCCCGGAGAAGAACTTGCTGAAGAACTCGTAATATTCCAAACGGAGCGCCTGGACGGAGGCGATGACGCCTTCGAGGAGGATGGCTCCGAGGTTTCCGACGATTATGACGAGGACGAAAAGGACGCCGCCCAGGCTTCCCCCGGCCGCACGGTGCACCATTTCGCCGAGCATGATGGCGGCGTAGAGGATGGCGGCGTGGCTCATGGCGTAGGCCGCCAGACGAATGAAACTGATCGTGTTGGCCATGTAACTGATGAGCGCCTCGAACACTTCCACCGCCGACGTGAAGAGGACCTCGAAAAGGCTCTCGGCATGGGGCTTGTGGCCGGCGCGGCGGGCCAGGACGTAGGCGAGCGGTTCCTTGAAGAAGATGGCGAGCAGCGGCAGGACCATCAGGAGAACGACCTGGAGTCCCGTGGGGCGGTCGCCCGAGGCGATGAGCCGAAAGACCGTCACGAGGGCGGCCCAGTAGAGGATGGCGCCGGCGGCGCCGAACTTGTCAAGGAAGCCGCCGAGGTAGTCGCCCTGGCGGAAGCGGTTGACGATGTTCAAAAGGATCCCCAGGCTGATGACGAGGACGCCGAAGCCGATGGCCGTCGCCATCAGTTCGAGCGGCTTGCCGTGGAGCGGGTTGTTCCAGAGCGTGAAGCGCTCGATCTCAAAGCCGAAGTAATCGCCGTAGAGCAGCCCGAAGATCATCGAGGCGACGCCGGCGGAGGCGACGACAACCCCGGCGTCGCGGACCTTCAGGCGGCGCGAGACGAGCCGCGCCACCATCCCGCCGGCGACGAGCAAGAAACCATGGCCCACGTCGCCGAACATCATCCCGAACATCACGAGGAAGGTAACGGCGACAAAGAGCGTCGGCGCCAGTTCCCGATACGACGGCAACCCGTAGGCCGAGACGAGCCACTCGAACGGCCTCAGAAACCGCGGCGAGCGCAGCAGGATGGGGACGTTCTCCGACGACACGTCGATGGGGTCCTCGGTCGTCACAACGCAGCGTCCGCCGAGCCACTCTTGCAGGTGCTGCCGAAAGACCGTCACATCGTCGGCCGGGACCCATCCGGTGATGAGCGCGGTCGAATCGGTGCGGGGGAAGTTCTGTTCGGCCTCGAGGATCTGTTGCTCGACGACGACGACGGCACGGACGTTCACCAGGTCCTGCGCCATCGTTTCGCCCAGCGCCCCCACGGTCTTATCCAGTTCCACGAGTTCCGCCGCCAGGCGCTCCTTCTCGCAGGACGCTTGAGCAGCGATCTCCGAGGCACTGCCTTCAAGGGGCTGCTCCAGCGACTCGCGGCGAAAGTCCGTTTCCGCCAACGCCGTCTCCAGCGCGAAGCGTCCCTTCCGGCTGGTGACGGCGACGAGGCGCCGCCGGCCCTCGCGCTCGCCGAGCGGCAGGAGGACCACGTTCTCGCCGACTTTCCCCTCGAGCGTCTCTAGATTCTTCTCGGGCAGGCCGCCGATGGCGAAGTGGAGAAACGAGAGCCGACCCAGTTGCTCCAGCGGGACGTCGATGCCCGCGTAGAGCGAAACCTGGTCCACGAGCGCCGTCACGTGGGCCCAGCGCTGGCGGGTCTTGTCGCGGCGATCGACGGCGTCGGCGGCCTGCCGCTCGAACTCGCCGACGCGCCGGTCGACCTCCTCGAGGCTCACGTCGGGGAGCCGATCCTCGGCCGGGGGCAACTCCCGCAGGTCGAGCCGCCGGCACAGGGAGTCGATGCGGACCGACAGGTCCGCGCACCGCGCGAGTTCCCCGCTCCGGTCGGGCGGTTCCTGAGGGGCGGTTTCGGGTCCGGCTTCCGAGCGTTCCAGTTGAGTCGCCCCCAGATAGCCGAGCGCGCGCAACGCCGACCGTTCGTCCCGCTGAAGGACGACGACGCCGAGTCGTTTCATGGCGACGGGGCTAAACACGGCCGGGGTCCCCCTGGCGGCGCGGGATCAGGCGCCGGCGGATGGCGCCGGCGTCCAGGCCGGCGCGGATTCCCTCCGAGAGGACAATCAGGTTCGCCAGTTCGATGCGGCGAATGGCGGCATAGGCGACGACGGCGCCGAGCCCCATGTGGCTCCGGCGGAAGCAGCGGTTCGCCACCCGATAATGGCGGTCCCAGGCGAGGGCTTCCAGGTCAGCCGCGTCCGGCGCCTCGGACCCGGCGGGCAGGAGCTCGATGGCCGTCCCCTTCGCGAGCCCCGCCACCTGGGCCAAGTCCTCGGCCGCCAGCATCTTCTCGAACCGCCCAAGGTCGATGCGGGCATGCGGCACGTGGAACGGCCGGAGCATCGCCGCCCCGAGGCCGTAGTGAAACTTGCCGCGCGACACCAGCATCAGCAGGAACGTGTCCGTTTCGTGGCGGGCGATCCCCAGGACGTCGTCGCGGTCGGCCAAGGGGAGATCGCCCGCACGCCGCAGCACTTCCCCGAGGTATCCGCAGTCAAGCCCCGCCTCGATGAAGAACGCGCGCGGCTGTTCCTTATAGAGAGGGGCGGCGCGCCCGAGGCCGTCGCGGAGCACCTTCTGGGGGACGAGGGCCCCGAAGGCCTCGAGGCTCTCGGCGGCCGCCAGCGCCTCCACGGGCAGCGCCAGGTTCTCGGGGAGGGGAACGAGGTGCGGCTGAAGGTCCTCCACCGTCATGTGCTGCGCCAGTCGGCGCGCGAGCACCTTCAGGTTCTCCATCTGGAAGCGGACGCAAAGCCAATCCAGGAGGTCGGCCGAGGCGCCGCCGATGTGAGCGGCCAGGGAAGCCAGTTCGCGCACCAGGTCCAGCACGAGTCGCCGCTGAAACTCGACGACGCTCAGGAAGCGTTCCTGGGGAAACAGGTGCCGCGCCAGGTCCGACAACGACCGGAGCCGGCAGAGGTCGTCGAGCCGGTCGGCCTCGGCGAGGCGGCTCCGGCGGCCGTGAACGTTGGCCGCCAAGTAGTCCAGATCCAAAGCGATTCGCAGGGTCATGGAGGCTACCCGTTCGTGGTCCCGTCGGCCGTGCCGCGGACGGCCCTCTCGACCGTTTCGACGGCTTCTTTCCGGAAGGCGGGGGCGACCTGGAGTTCGGCGCGGATGTTTTCAGCGGCCTGCTGAAGACGGGACCGTTTTTGCTGCTCGGCTTCCTGGACGGCTGTGCGGACGACCTTGTCGGCCTCGTCCTGGGCGTCGCGGCGGGCCGCTTCGATGAGTTTCTGGGCTTTTCGGCGTGCGTCGGCCCGGATCTGGTCGGCCTTGGCTTCGGCTTCGCCGATGATACGTTTGGCCTCGGCCTCGGCCTGGAGCATTTTTTGGATAACGTCGCGCATCGGCCCACCCCACCTGCCCTGTAGTAGAGATGTTCTCTCACTACAGGGCCTGCCGCCCCTGCCTGACCCTTCCGCCTCACTCCTCGGCGTCGAGAATGTTGAGGATTTCCCTGGCGGAACCCGCTTCGACGAGCCGGCGGTAAAGTCCCGGCGTCTGGACGAGGCGGGCGATTTCCGCGAGCGCCCGGATATGGGGACCCGGGTCGTTGATCCGCGCCAGGAGCATGAAGACGGCGTGGACGGGCTCGCCGTCGACGGCGTCAAACTCGATGCCGTCGGCGCTGGTGCCGACGGCCACCGTGAGCGTCGGAATCGACGCGTGTTTACCGTGCGGGATCGCAACGCCGTCGCCGATGCCCGTGGTGCCCTGCTGTTCGCGCTGGCGGACGGCTTCCAGCGCGCCCGCCCGGTCGGGGATGCGGCCGGCGCGGACGAGGAGGTCAATCATCTCCTCGAAGCACTCTTCCTTGTCCCGGCTTTCCAGACCGACCCTGGCGACGGTTTCGTCGAGCAAGTCGCGCAATCTCATCGGCACGCTCCTGGTTCGCCGCCCCGCCGGCCCAGGCTCTAGCGCCCCGACCGGCCTCGGGCAGGTGGCCCGCTCCTTTCAAAACGATTCCGTTATGGTAGGAACCGGCAAGGTCCATTGCAAGTGTTTGATTCTCCGGCCCCGAGGCCCCCGGCGGGGCCGGGCCCCTCCCCGCCCCTGGAAAGCGCCACTCGAGAAACCCATCGCCAGGCCGCGCCGGGGATCAACCCCCGCGCTACGGCCAGCACATGGAAGTTCTCGTCGCGCGGGGCATTACGCCCCGGGGAAGGCGGGTCCCAACCGCCCGACGGTCGCCAGCCAAAGCGCGGGAACCGGCAGGATATCGATGCCAATTGGGGCTGGCCCCCGCTCAGGCGCGCTGGTACAATGCATGAAAAGTAAGCATCTCCTCGCGGGGGACGGTCATGCAACGACGCGTGAACGTGTTTGTACCGTTCGCCTGCCCGCGTTGCGACGCCGAAATGGTGGTCACACTCGACGAACTGCACGACGGGGCCACCGTGCGGTGCGCAACCTGCGGAACGAAGGTTCCCCTGAAACCCGAGGAACTGTCGCTTCCACAGCACCCGGCGCAGGCGAATGGGGCGGACTTGCGGTTCCAACTCTGAGGGCGCCGGCCGTCATCCCTTGATGACGCCGAGCGGCCGCATCCGGCACACTTTGTGCGCCAGACCCGCGCGCTCCACCACCGCGACGACGTCGGCCACGTCCTTGTAGGCGTCGGAGTGTTCCTCGGCGAGTCCCTTCCAACTGCGGCTCCGCGCGACGATGCCGCGCTCGGCCAGCCGTGCGCGGACCTCTTCGCCCCGGACGCCCCGTGCCGCCTCGTGCCGCGACATCCGCCGACCCGCCCCGTGGCATACGGAGCCGAACGTCTCCTCCATCGCCGCCGGCTCGCCCACCAGGAGGAACGAGTACCGGCCCATGTCGCCGGGAATGAGGACCGGCTGGCCGACGTCGCGGTAATCGGAGGGCACCTCCGGGTGGCCGGCCGGAAAGGCCCGCGTCGCGCCCTTGCGATGGACGCAGAGCGGCTTGGAGCGGCCGTCCACCATGTGGGTCTCGATCTTGGCGATGTTGTGGGCGACATCGTACACGAGCCCGAGGCCGAGGTCCTGCGCCTTCGAGCCGAAAACCTTCGCCACGGCCCCGCGCACCAGATGCATCAGGAGTTGGCGGTTGGCCCAGGCGTAGTTGGCCGCGGCCCGCATGGCGCCGAGGTAGCGTCGGCCCTCGTCGCTCTTGACCGGTGCGCAGCAGAGTTGCGGGTCCGGCAGTTCGAAGCCGTATTTGGCGGCCGCCCCGCGCATGATCTTCAGATAGTCGTCGCAGATTTGGTGGCCGAACCCCCGGCTGCCGGAGTGGATGAGCAGCGCGACCGTGCCCGCCGCGACGCCGAACGCTTCGGCGGCCTTGGCGTCATAGATCTCGTCCACGACCTGGACTTCGAGGAAGTGGTTCCCCGCGCCGAGGGTTCCGACCTGGTCGTTGCCTCGCTCGACGGCGCGCTTGGAGACGGCGTCGGGGTCGGCCTCGTCGAGGGCGCCGCCCGCCTCGGTGTGCTCCAGGTCCTCCGGCCAGCCGTAGCCGCGCTCGACGATGAAGCGCGCGCCCTCGATCATGACGCGGCGCATGTCGTGCGGTGAGAACTTGACATCCCCGCCGATGCCGACGCCGCACGGCACGTCGCGGAAAATCTGGTCCACGAGCGTCTTCACCTTCGGCTCGACCTCGTCGCGCGCCAGGTCGCTCCGCAGCAATCGGACGCCGCAGTTGATGTCGTACCCGACGCCGCCGGGCGACACCACGCCGCCCTCCTCGGGGTCCGTCGCCGCCACGCCCCCGATGGGAAAACCGTAGCCCCAGTGAATGTCGGGCATGGCGAGGCTGGCCCGCTGGATGCCGGGCAGGCAGGCGACGTTGGCGACCTGCCCAGCCGCGTTGTCCTTGCGGATCTCCTGGATGAGGTGATCATCCGCGTAGATGATCCCGTCCACCCGCATGCCGCGCTTGTAGGACTTCGGGATCCGCCACCGGCACTCGCCGGCCGGCTCCAACGGCCCCTTGTACGATCGCGATTCGGTCATGGCCGATTGCTCCTACGTCGTCGCCACCCTGCGCGGCGGGTCTCCGTACCCGCCGCGCAAAACTCATCTGAAACCGCTTAGTGTGAGCGTCTTGGAACCCGAATGCGTTGTGCCGCTTTCAAATCAGGATACTCTTCCCAAAGCGTTTCCAGGATTACGCGCCACCTTGCAGCCTGGATAGGAAACGCCTCGACCTCAACGCCGTTACGCATATATTTCCGCGGCCTGTACTTACCCGTTTGCACCCCAACGACCTTCGCCATGTCCGGCGACCAAGTGCTCAAATTGCCTGGGGTAGCATGGGTTCGCCACACACTCGACCCGCTTATCCCGCCGAAAGCGTTCGGAAATTCACCTGTTCCCCCGTCAAACCGAAAGTTCTTGGTGGTATACCATTCAACCAGCACATGGTTGTCGGGATCGTAATCTGCAAGATTGTTGGTGGGGCCCACGTATAGCACAGACGCATAGGTAAGGTGTTTCTCCCGCATCGGCCCAGTTCCGGCCCAGCATGAAGGGTATCCGTGGACGTAGTACCACTCTGTGGGCGGCAGATTGTCCCCGCTCTCCATATCGAAAAGGTGCAGAAATCCGCATTCCGGTGGCAGGCCCTCGACTGTTTTGTCGTCCAATTCCAAGATCGCCACGTCAAGGCTCTGCGGCCGAATCAACGAACGCCTTGTTTGAAGCCGAACCGGGATCGCATTGTTGCCTGAGCCGGCAATGTAAAGCGGGCATCTGCCCTTTGTCTCAATCTCTACTACGTGAGCCGCAGTTATCACAAAAGAAGTATCGGCAATGCGGAATAGCGTGCCCGTTCCCTCCAAGCCCCGTCGATTATCCTTTTCGGCGTAGAGGGGAAGAACGCTACTGAGAAACTTTGGAAGCATCTCCTCGTGGACTTTCTTGAGAAAAGCCTCGGCTTCCGAAGGGATGGTCGTATTCATGATCGCTCCTCAGCCACGTGCCGCGTCTTGCGCGGTGGGTGCAGAGACCCACCGCGCAAAAGTCTGAAGCCTTTCACACGTCCAGGATCATGCGGGCCGACCAAGCGCCGCCGGGCTCCTCGCGGACCGCCAGTTCGTGGTAGGTGACGGCCTTGACCTCGGTTCCCGCGCGGTGGCGCTTCGGGTCGAAGCGCCCGAAGCCGACGCGGGCGCGGACCCGCGCGGGCCCCGCTTCCGCAAAGGTAAACTCCAGCGGCACAAGGTGCTCCATCTCAAACCGGTACAGGAGTTCCTGGAGCCAGACGACGAGAAGCTCCCGGAGTTCCTCGCCCGGCGATGCGTCCGGCGTCAAGGCCACGTCGGCCTCGACGGCGACCTCGCGGGGTCCGCTGTCCAACATCAGCGCGAAGACGCCGCGCGCGGCCGTCTCGAGAAGGTCCGCGAGCGACTCGCCGCGGACCTCCAGGCCCACGTCGGCGGTGTGGTCGAACGTCCGGAACGTGCCCATGGCCGCCCCTTCCTCTTGTCATTATACCGGCCGGGGGACGGGCGCATAAGGACCGACCGCCGGGGAGCACCGCGCGGGAGGCTACGCCTGGTGCATCGCTTCGGTCACGCCGAGCGGCGACGGGTACTTCAGGACGACGACGTACGTGGAAACGAGGAACGACAGGAGCATGGCGATGAGAATGAGTTCGAACGCCATGCGGCCGATGAGGCCCTGGTCGAGGGCCAGGAAGGCAATGACCAGGCCGAACTCGCTCATCTGGCCGAGGCGCCAACCCGCCTCGCTCGCCAGGGCCGGCCGCGCGCCGCTTATCTGCAGCGTCAGGCGAAACAGGTACGGTTTGGCGAGCGCCAGCACGAGCGCCAAGAGCGCCGCCAGCAGCACCACCCCGACCACATCGTTGGACTCCAGGTTCACGAGGGCCCCCAGACTGAAGAAGAGAAGCACGATGAAGAAGTCCCTGAGGGGGGAGACCTTCTCCCAGATGTAAAGGCTCAAGGGGCTCCGCGCCAGCGCCAGGCCCGCGACGAAAGCCCCGACCTCGCGCGAAAAGCCGAGGTGTTCGGCCCCCTCGGCGAGAAGCAGGCACCAGCCGAGGCTGATGACGAACAGAAGTTCGGGATACCCCTGGGCGTGGCGCATGAGGCGCCTCAGGCCGTGTTGCTCGACGAAAAAGGAGGCGACGAGTATTACGATGCCGAGCGGCAGGCGCCAATGAGCGCCGACCTCGCCCGTGCCGATCGCCCCCGCCGCACCCATGACAAGAAGAACCACAATGACGATCAGGTCTTCGATGATGAGAATGCCGATGGCCAACGTCCCGACCTCCGACTCGTGCAGGCGGCGCGTCGGCAAGAGTTTGACGACCAGCAGCGTGCTCGAAAAGGCCGTCGCGCAGCCGATGAATACCTTCTCCAGTAGGGTCAGAGGAAACGATTCAGGCGCCAGGCGCGCCACGCCCTCCGTCACGCCGAAACCGACCAGGAAGAAGACCGAGGAGGTGCATAGAGTGACGAGACTCTCCTGGCGGAAGATCTGAAGCAGCCGGCCCGGATGCAGCACCATGCCCAGGAGAAAGAGCAGCAGCACCAGCCCCAGTTCCCCCGTGCCGCGGATGAACTCCGACTGCGTGACCAGGCGCAGGGCAGGCACGGGCGAATGCGGACCGAAGACGAGGCCGGCCGCAATGTAGGCGACGATCAAAGGCTGCCGCGAAAAATGGGCGACGACGGCCAGCGCCGCCGCCGTCACAATCACCACCGCCAGTTCCAGGATCAGTTGCTCGGTCACGCCGGCCTCCGCTCGAAAGACCGCCCTTAAAACTCGATGCCCGGCTCAGCGGCGGCGCCTGCGCCGTGCGGATGCTTTAGCGCGCGCATCTCCGTCACCAGGTCCGCCCGCGCGACGAGGCGCTCCGTCGCACCCCGACCGGTCAGGACGAGATGCACACCGGGCGGGCGCGCGTCCAGAAGCGCGAGGACGTCCTTTTCGTCCAGCACCTTCAGCGCAACGGCGGTCAGGATTTCGTCGGCCACCACCATGTCGCGTTCGCCGCTGCGAAGCATCTGGCGCGCGTACTGGAGGGCCTCGCGCGCCGCAGCCTGGTGCTCCCCGAATGCCGGATCGTCCGGCGGCGGGACGAACCCGCGCCCCATGACGCGGATCTCGAGGTCCGGCGCGAGCCGACGCGCGGCCTCGTGTTCGCCCGATGCGCACGCCTTCAGAAACTGGACCACCAGGACCCTCAGGCCGCGGCCGACGGCGCGCATAGCCTGGCCGAGGGCGGCGCAGGTCTTGCCCTTGCCGTCGCCGGTGAATACGATGACCAGACCGCGCTCGCTGCTAGCCCCCATAGGAAGGGCCTCCGGAGCCGGCGTCGCGGCGGATCGGTCGCGCCGCGAGAAACCGACGCACCCGGCCCGAGGAACAACCCCATTGTAAGGCCGCCCCCCGCGGTCCGCAACCAGCGCCGTGAGGCGGAAAAAAGATTTTGCGTCACACCGGCCGGGGCGCCTATACTGCCCGAATCGGAATCACGCGGAAGAAGACGCTCCGTGCAGAAAAAGGCTGCCTCCGACATGCCGGGTGACACGTTTCAGGCGCTGGCGGACCGGCTCGGAATCAAACGCGAGCAGGCCGAGGCTGCGTCCAGACTCCTCGACGACCGTCTGAACCCGACCTTTATCGCCCATTATCGTAAGTCCGTGACGGGCGGCCTCGACGAGCCAAGGCTGCGGCGCCTCGCGGCCGCACGCGAGGAACTGCGGGCCTTCGAGGATCTGCGCGAGCGCGTCCGCCGTGAAGCCAAACGCGCCGGCCTCCTGACGGATGAATGGACGCGGGCCCTGGACGAGGCGACCGAGGCCGAACTGCTTCGGGACCTGCTGGAGTTAACGAGACCCGGCCGGCGGACCGCCGCCACCGTCGCCGCCGAACGCGGCCTGGCGCCGCTCGCAGACTACGCCTGGGCCGGCCCGGCCGAGGGACCCGACCTGGCGCAGAAGGCAGCCGAGTTCGTCAGCCACCCGCGCGAGGTGCGTTCGGCCGAGGACGCCCTCGCCGGCGCGGGCCACATCCTGGCCGAACGCTTCAGCCGCGATTGGCGCGTCCGCCAGGCGGTCCGGCGATGCGTGTGGGAGAAAGGCATCCTGCAGGCGCGGCAGGCGAAGCACGGCGGAAAAACGAGCACTGAATTCCGCGCGTATTTCAAGTTCGACGAACCGGTCGCCCACCTGCCGCCGCACCGTGTCCTGGCGATCAACCGCGGCGAGCGAAGCAAGGCGATCAAGGTCTCCTTCGCGCTCGCGCCGGAGACGCTGCTCGAAGAGGTGATGCTGATCGTCATCC
>Ga0315277_10010077_pt1 | contig 12007 bp, 15 predicted proteins | sample YL17G05_15_MG_FD_203695 | JGI IMG/M metagenome (GOLD analysis project Ga0315277, IMG submission 203695) | Sediment microbial communities from Yellowstone Lake, YNP, Wyoming, USA - YL17G05_15 | ecosystem: Environmental > Aquatic > Freshwater > Lake > Sediment | place: USA: Wyoming | collected... | reverse complement strand
AGGTTTAAAATAACGAATCACACTGACATAAGTGGTGAGAAGCTATGTCAAGAGTGCTTTTTGTGTGTGCCGAAAATGCAGGCAGAAGCCAGATGGCAGAGGCATTTGCCAAGACTCATGGCAAAGGTGGAGTTGAGGCCGTAAGTGCTGGCACTATGCCGGCAAAAGAGATCAATCCTGTCGTCGTTCAGGTCATGCAGGAAAAAGGAATAGACCTATCAACCAATAAGCCAAAATTGATTACTAATCAGATGGTGCAGGAAGCAGATAGGATAATAGTGATGGGATGTAGTGCCGAAGGATTCTGTCCTGCTCCTTTGCTGAACAAAGTTGTAGACTGGAAAATTGAAGACCCAAAAGGCAAGCCAATAGAGAAAGTAAGAGAGATCCGAGACGAAATTGAAAGAAGAGTGAGATTGCTCATTGAAGAGAAATGATTTAGGTTCGAAACATTAGTAAAAAATAAAATCAAAGATGGGAGAAAAAAATGCGTCCCAGTAAGTGTGTAAAATGTGCCGACTTCCCCTGTTTGGATGTGAACAAAGATCGGTATGTGGTTCCAGAAATGGAGATTGAATCAGACAAGATCAGAACAATAATGGTCTCGGAAGCTCCGCCTCAAGAAGCATGTGACTATTTCTACGCTCAAGGCAATCCTTTCTACATGCAAACAACTTCCCAAGCCTTCAGCGATGCGGGTTTCAAAGTTTCTTCTATGAAAGATGTGCTTAGCCTAGGCGTGTATGTTACAACGGCAATAAAATGCTCGAAAACTGCTTATTCCATATCTCCGAAAACAACAGATAACTGCTGCTTGCGGATACTGGAGAAAGAGATTGATCTTTTCCCGAAAATCAAGACTGTCTTGCTTATGGGAGACACTGCAATAAAGGCAATGAACTGCATCGCAAAGAAAAACACTGGCAAACGAATAATTCCAAGTGGCTCTACTTACAAAATCCGGAAAGATAAATACAGTTACAAGCAGCTCAGGGTCTTTCCTTCTTACTTGCAGACAGGCAAAAGCTACTTGATTGAGGGGTCCAAAAGAAAGATGATAGCCGAAGACATAAGTGCAGCCTTGGAATATCACTGATTTTCTTTCACCATCCATGATGATGACTCTGTTGGCAGCTAGCATACTCTGTAAGCCAGAAAACATACAACACGTCTTAACACAGCAATGATCCGTCATATAGACTACGTATAAAAGAAAAAAGGGAGGTTGCGAACGATATCCACGGTTGGTTTGGGGTGCAAACATCACTTCGCCCGCTACATAGGCGCATGTTAGTCAACAAAGATGGGTACCCCTGTGAACCAAGTCAGCGAATCCAACCGCGCAAGATCACTTTGCAGATTCCGCAAGTCTTTGAAAAGATTTGATGTTAGCTTAAGTGTAGTCCATTTTCTTCTTGAACAAATATGCGAGCAGGGCAGTGGAAATTGGCATCACAATGTCCCATATTATGAGGCCGCCAAGCAAGATTTGAATTGGCAAATTCAACGCGTAGCCTATGGGGGTCAGTATGCCGAGAATGCCGTTTGTTACAAAGAACCATTTGATTAGGTTTTCTGTTTTGCTGGATCCCAAAATCGCAGCAGCGAAAAGGGTGGAAAGCCCCATGAAGAAATATCCCAGAACTTCAATCACCCACATCATGGACTGAGGGTTATCCATAGCGAATATTTCCACGTCAAAGCTACTCTGACGAACAAAAGTCAATTGTATGAAGTAATTGATGCTAATCAGGGTCCCATAAATAATGGCAAATGAAAGTCCAACAAGGCTGAAAACCTTCCTATCATCAGGAGCGTAGCAATGAACGCAAGCCATCACCACTAGAAATGTTGAAGTCAATAGGAATCCTACAACCGTTGCAAAGGGCTGAATTGAAGCGGTGGCTGTAACGCCAGCTACTATTACTAACAGAGTTGCAACAGAAGATGACCAGAATCCCAACTGATAAACAAACTTCTTTTCTGCCGAGCCAGATTCAGACACAAGCGACTCCTCAATCTTTCTTCGTTGCCCAATGCTTGCATGAACCAAAGATTTAAGCCTTCTTTGGTAGCACACGCTGCTTGCGCACGCGCTACAGATGACAGATTTAAATTTTCTTGTGGCCTCTTCTGCGAAAACCCGCGCTAGCTCCAGTTTGGACCATGAGGCTGACCTTGACTTTTGCCAAGCTGCGCCCATGCGCGCGGGAGATATTCTCACTTGATGTTGGTCGAAAGGCTTTTTTAGCGCATGGTTTGCATTGGTGTGCATGGAAACTGCAAACATCGTAGTTATAGGTGCCGGTGTTGTAGGCTTGGCTGTTGCTGCTGCCGTTTCAGAGAAGAACGAAGGCGTGTATGTTTTTGAGAGAAACGAGAGGTTTGGGCAGGAAACAAGTAGCCACAACAGCGGCGTAATCCACTCGGGCATTCATTATCCGAAAGATTCGCTTAAGGCCAAGCTGTGCGTCAAAGGAAATGGCATGACATATGAAATATGTGAGAAGTACAAGATTCCTTTCAAGAAGCTGGGAAAGCTGACGGTTGCGATTACGGAAGAAGAAATAGGAGAGTTGCACAAACTGATGAGAGCTGGAGAGGAAAACGGCATTGAAGGCTTGAAATTGCTGGATGAGGAAGGGGTCAAGAAGTTGGAGCCAAACGTAGAAGTTAATGAGGCTCTGCTTTCGCCTTCAACCGGTATAGTTGAGCCCGACGAGCTGATTCACCATTTCTATGCAAAGGCTCACAGGAACAATGTGGTTCTTGCCACAGAAACCGATGTCGCAAGCCTAAGAAAGGCCAAAGATGGATACGAAATAGCTGGAGTGAGCGTGGGCGAAAAATTCACGGTGACGGCCAAAACCGTCATAAACTGCGCCGGCCTCTGCTCAGACAAAATAGTCGACATGATAGGATTAGACGTTGACAGGCTCGGTTACAGGTTGCACCTTTGCAAAGGAGACTATTTTAGGTTGGCTGGAACGCCTCCTGTCAGAATGCTTGTGTATCCTGTTCCTCAGGGGCCCGGGTTGGGCATCCATTTGACGCCCGATCTTGCAGGATCAGTCAGGCTGGGACCAAACGCCTATTACGTAAACGAAATCAACTATGAAGTCAAGTCGAATGAAAAAGAGTTCCGCGATGACGTGGAGAGGTTTTTGCCCTTGGTTCGTGAACGCCAGATACAAGTGGACTCGTCTGGGATAAGGCCGAAGCTTCAAGGGCCCGGAGACAAGTTCAGAGACTTCGTCATCAAACATGAGGCTGACAAAGACCTGTTTGGGCTTGTGAATCTGGTTGGAATAGAATCGCCCGGTTTGACTGCGGCGCCAGCCATCGGCGAGTTCGTGGCCGAGATTATCGAAACTGAAATAAAACGGTAACAAAGAAACTGGAATGCTGGGTGGAAGAGATGACTCACAACATTGAACGCGTCCAAGCAGAAACGCTCAAGTCGTTTTGCGTCGCAGCGCTTGAAAGACTAGATGTATCCCATGAGGCCGCATGTATTACCGCGAATGTTCTGGTGGAGGCCGACCTGCGCGGCATTGATTCCCATGGCATAGCGCGCTTGAGTCGCTACGTTTCTGGTATTCAGCAAGGCATGATGCGGCCCAAGGCAAACCAAAAGATCATCCACGAAACCCCAGTTACGGCGACAGTTGATGGAGGCGCTGGACTTGGACAGCCCGTTTCCTTCCAAGCAATGAAAATCGCTATCGATAAGGCGCGCGAAAACTCTCTGGGATTTGTTGCAGTCAAAAACTCGAACCATTTTGGAATTGCTGGATATTACGCGATGATGGCATTGGAAGAAGACATGATTGGCCTATGTACAACGAACACTGAAATACTGGTAGTGCCGACGTTTGCGCGCAACGCCCTGCTGGGCACGAACCCAATAGCGATTGCGGTTCCCGCGGGTGCTGAGCGGCCATTTGTGCTGGACATGTCCACGGCCACGGTGACTAGGGGAAAACTGGAAGTCTACGCAAGACTAGAGAAGCCGATCCCGCTGAACTGGGCAACAGACGAAAGAGGCGTCGCCACGGACGATGCTCCTCACGTCCTTCAAAATATCGTGAAACGCAGCGGCGGAGGTTTGCTTCCATTGGGAGGCGCTTCAGAAGAGTCTGGAGGACACAAAGGATACGGTCTAGCGTTGGCTGTGGAGATTTTCAGCGCCGTACTTTCAGGGGCACTGTATGCTGATCGCGTTTATCCAAAGGACAAAGAAGGAAAGCCGTTGCCATCTGGAATAGGTCACTTCTTCGGTGCCATGCGCATTGATGCCTTCCGGTCGAAAGACGACTTCAAACGAGACATGGACGATTTGATTCGCCGCTTGAAAAATGGTCAAAAGGCTGCTGGGGCTGAGCGCATCTATATTCATGGAGAGAAGGAATTCGAAGAGGCTGAACGACTTGCAAAGCAGGGCGTCCCTCTAAATCCAAAGGTAGCAGAAGAACTGCGGACAATTGCAACGCAGCTTGGAATGAAAAATCCTTTCTGATAACGTACTGGCCAAAAGAAAAATGACAGATGAGCAGGAGACATCCCCATTTACCTGTGGAATATTTTTCAAACTCTTTGCGGAGTTTTCATGTGTGCGGGAAGTTGAAGCCGCAGACCATGGTAAACATGCTTGACCAGTTAGACAAGTGTCGCATGTAATCTGAGTAGTCTTTGTTGGTTTCAGACAATTCTGCTCACTTGGTCGATAGATTCTTTCTTCACTTTTTATGATTGTGAAATATACTCAAAGGTTTTTAAAGAAAGCTAAACATGGATATCACGGACGGTTGCTGAGGCTTTGGTTTCTATAAGACAGGCAGTCGCTGAGGACAGTCAAGAGCTTCTAAATCTTGAGAAGATGTGCGCTCAAGGCACAGGTCTAGTCCTGCTGTTTGACAGAAGCCCAGACTTCTTCCGTAGGTCACAAGTCTATGAAGATTCTGAGGTTTATGTTGCGGAAGAGAACGGAAAAATCATAGGAACAGTAGCTTCTACTTCTAAGGACTTCATATTTGGCAAAGAAAAAGCCAAAGGCATTTACATCTATGACCTGCGCGTTAATCCAAACTATCGCGGAAAGGGAATAGGCTCAACTCTAATTCACAAGGCCTTAGAGGACGCTGATGGCGCAGATCTTGCCTACGGCATAATCATGGAGGAAAACAATCCTTCTATCGCTTTGTTTGAGAAGATGGGTTTTCGAAATGTCCATGATCCAGTTCTTTTCAACATCCCACTTTACGCAAGAAGAGAGCACGCAACATCTAAGGTCAGAGCAATGAAAACAGATGACTTGTCCAGTGTTGTGAATCTGGTAAATGACCATTATCATGACCGTGATTTCTCTTCTTTGATAAGTGAAAGTGCTTTTCAAAAAAAGGCAGAACGGTTGCCGGGCTACGGGCTTCAGAGGATACAAGTCATCGAAGATGGAAAACGAATCGCTGCGTGCACAGGACTGTGGGATTACTCCGAAATCTTCCGAATAAGCGTCTTGCACATGTCAACGAAACTGAGAATGTTGACGTACTTTTTGAGGTTCATCAACATTTTCAAGAAGACTATGAGGCTGCCTTCGGTAGGAGAGCCTTTCAGACTGATGTATGCCAAGGACTTTGCTTTCGCCGAGAAAACAGACGTGGCAAAGGAATTGATAGAACATTGCCTTTCTTTGGCCTATAGCAACGGATGCAGTTTCCTCTCGTTCATTCTGGACCCCGCTGACCCTGCGATTCATCTTCTGACAGAGTACAAACCGATAAAAGTCAAATATCACGTTTATGCAAAGAGCTTAAACGAAAAAGATCTGACCAGTTCGAACATGGTGTACATTGACCCTGCCGACCTCTAACAAGCACTCTAGATGTTTGCACAACTTGAAAGAGTAACTCTGTTGAGTTACAGTAGTTATTTATCTTTTGTAGTTGTCTAAGTCAATTGATGTTTAATGGAGAGCGTCGTCGAAAAACTCCAGCGTATAGGACTAACGGAATACGAGGCCAAAGCGTATTTGGCCCTGCTGAACGCGCATCTGTGCACTGCGACACAGGTCTCTCAGAGATCCGGCGTTCCTCGAACCAGAATCTACTCGGTGCTAGAATCTTTAGGCCAAAAAGGCTGGATACGCATATACTCAGGAGTGCCACTTCTGTTCAAAGCCGTCAATCCGCGAGACGTTTTCGAAAAGGTCAAACAAGACTATGATGCGTTTCTGGAGTCTGCTCACACGACGCTCAAAGAAGAGGTGAAAAATGTGAAAGAAAAATTTGTAGTAAAAAGATTTGACATTAGACTGGAAGGACTTAAAGAGGAAATTGCCAAAGCCAAGACCGTGGAAATAAGTAACGCAACCACGGATTTCGTGAAGAAAGTAAGCGATGCCTTCCGAAACGACGCGCTTGTCAGAGTTCTGTTGTTCCCTGGCGAACGAAAAATCAGCATCCCCAACGTACAGTTCAAAGAGGCTGAAGTGAAAATCGTCTGCATCGTACGAAACAAAGAAGTACCATCTGTGTCAGTGACGCTTGATGAGAGCAGAACATTCACTGCTATTCAGGACCCTGTGGATCACCGCTATCTTGTGGATGAGATGCTATACGATGAATGCTCAAAATGCTTTTCAGAGTGGAGCAACATGAGCTGGGGCGTTGCAAAAGAGGCGTGAGGTGAGAAAGGTTGCCGATCGTAAATGGAATATACGAGGCTAAACTCTCAACAACCTTTGATTCCATAGAAGAAGGCATAGACGAGATAAGGAAAAAGGTGAAGAAGTCGCGACGAGTAAGGATCAGCAACATCCCTCCAAATATGCTCGAAGAATTGAAACCGCTCTTGAAAGACAAGGATTTGAAGATAATATTACCGATGGGCGAAGAGCCAACTGAAGAACTCAAACAACTCGGCGAAATCGCAACCACAAAGGCGAGGATATACGTGGATTTCAAAGGAAAAGAGGCAAACTCCGGATCAGTTAACTTCTCAGACATAGTCTTCAACATCGTATGGCTGAATAAAGACATACTTAACATCTCGACAATGGAATACGGCAAATGCGTCAAGTGCCTAGTGGATACGTTTGAAGGCGGCTGGCGATATTCTCAAAAATGGTAGAATGCAGGTCATGAGGGCGGATATGGATCATGGCAAAGTTGCCCAAAGTGTCCGTTTTTCCACCGAGATATCCATAATCAAGCGTCTACGGGTTCAGTTCCTTGTCAACCTGCTTCTGCAGTCTGCCTAGAGACAGCGCTTCTTTGATTCCAATGGCGGCGAGGTATCCTTTGGTCAAATCCTCCACCGTAGATTCTAGCAGTATCATAAATTGCGTGTAAACAAACTCCTTTTTCGCGTCGTCCTCTTTCCTGCCATAAACTGCAGATAAAAGATCCTCAATCATCTGATCCATTCCATACAGTTTCAGATGGAGCAATTCGTGAACCACAAGCTCCTCAACATTCTCGCAGGTCTTAGGGTTTTGGTTTATTAGAAGAACCGCTTTCTTATCTTCCAGATCGACCTTGATGTCTCCGGATTTTCTCCATTCCGTCTCGACAATTCTGACGATTATATCCCAGTCTCTCAGTCTTAAAATGCTCTGCCACTTTTTCAAATAATCCTCAATCTTTTTCTTGTTGACGCTCATCCCAAAAAACTCCCAATAACTTTGGCCGGATAGACTATTCTCTGTGTAGCGTGAGTCTACTTAAAATACGCCTTTAACGGTTCCCAGTAGAAGTCTATCCATCCCTTTTTGATGTCAGCAGCCTGCTTTGCGGGGACCCCAGAATGAACCATCGATATCTCCGTACTCCCTTCCGCCTTCTTAAAAGTCAGTTCCAACTTTGAAGGAGGATAGCCTTCAGACCACTCTGTTGTTATCCATTCCTGAACTATCTTCTTTCCCTTCTCAAGCTCCAAATTCTTTCCTGATATGTAGTCGTCCCAAGCCGTAAACTTCCCGCCAACCTTCGGATCGCATGTAGCCTTGCTTCCAGTGAAGACGGAATGCTTCTTCGCATCCATAAAAGCCTCGTACACCTCTTCAGGCGAGGCAGGAATCAATATCTTCTGTCGTATCGTGGAAATCCTCATTCTCATCAGTACCTCAAAATGAATCAGATTGCTCTTCGTAAACTAAAGAGCGGACAGTTGATAAACTTTCACGCCAACTATCGTTTTTCTCTTTTTTGTTGGATTGCGAAGCTGACCCTGGCTGAAAGCTTCTATATACTTGATTTCCCAAAAGTAAGATCTGGTGGAGCGTTTCGCATTGAAGTTATTGCTTGATGAGATGTATGCGGGTTTGAAAGAGTATTTTGAAACTCTCGGCTGGAACGTGTTGACGGCTCAGGAGGCTGGCTTGAAAGGAGCCAAAGACAGAGGCATCGTGGAATACGCAAAAAACAATAATCTTCTGCTGATTACGCAAGATCAGAAACCTGCAGAGCTAGCCGAACTCACTGGAGTAAAATATGTTCTCATCTCCAGCGCGATGATTGCTAAGATAGCCGACGCAAAAATAAGAGAGAAATACCCCAACATGAAATAGAAATGAATATGCCGCATTCTTCCACGAAACTCTAAGAATCGCCTGCTTCTAGATGAGCGTTTTCTGTTTTTGAGTCGAGGTGAAATTTGAAACCCTCACACCCACAAGCCGAATCTCCCTTTCAGGCCGCAAATAAGGTAGCGTCAATTCTCTGGCGGCCTTCTTCAGGTCGTCCAAACTATTAGTTATCAGAGGCAAAGTCTTACTGTGTGTGTGCGTCTCAAAATTCTTATAACGTACCCTAACCGTGACCGTTTTGAAGTAAAGGCTCTGCTTCCAAATATCCTCGTGCACTTCTTCTGAAAGCCTGTCTAGAGCGTCAAAAACAAATGAAGCGTCAGATGTGTCCTCTTCAAAAGTAACATCGCGGCTGATTGATTTGATGCCGCTTCTTTCTTCAACTTCGCTTCTGTCGATTCCATGAGCCATCAGGCACATCTGTGTCCCCATAGCTCCGAAAACCTCAATCAAGACAGTCGGATCGTAACGAGCCAAGTCGCTTATCGTTTTGATTTCAAGCTTCGCCAGTTTTTCTTCAGTCTTGCTGCCGATCCAAAGAAGCTTGCGCACAGGCAGCGGAGCTAGGAATTTTTCTGTGTCCTCTTCTTTGACCAATGTTAGGCCGTCTGGCTTCTGAAAGTCGCTCGCCACTTTCGCGACAATTTTGTTCGGTCCGATTCCTATCGAGCATGTGAGTTTTTCTTTCTCAAGAACTTCTTTCTTGATTTGGCGTGCCAAGGCTTCAGCTTCCGCATAATCTCTTGCTTTCGAGGTTACATCAAGAAAGGCCTCGTCGATACCCCATTGTTCAAACTTGCCAGCGTAACCGCGCAGAATATCCATTATCTCATTGGAGACTTTTGTGTAAAGCGGATAGTTGACTGGCAGATAAACCGCATCAGGACTGAGTTTCCAGGCTCTTGAAATCGGCATGCCAGACCTAACACCGAATTTTCTGGCTTCGTAATTGCATGTGCTTACGACTCCTCGGCCTTTTCCTTCCTTAGGGTCTGCTCCTACAACCACGGGCTTTCCTTTGAGCTCTGGTCGTTCTCTTTCCTCGACTGCCGTGAAAAAATGGTCCATGTCTATGTGAAAGATTATGCGTTTCTTCTCGCTCATGGTCTCCATTTTTCCATTAGCCTTACTAGACTGCGTGTTTTTGATTTGAGTTTATCGCAGAAACCCTATGTGTGCCTTTTCAGACTGAATTGACTTTCGATAACGATTATCCATTCATAACCCTTAATGCCTCCATTTTCTACATAGAAGGCAAAAGTCGGAGGAACATTAATGGCAAATGGTGTTTCCAAGAACGATGCTCAGCAGATAGCGATCGATTTTATCAAGAAAAAGAAGAACACCGACAGGGTTGAAGTCAGCACGAGTGAGCAAGAGAACGAAGATTGGGTGTTCAAAGGCACTTGTCCAATAGACTTAGAAGGGCACCCTTGGGCAGAAAAATTCGAAGTCGCGGTAGACCCTAAAGGAAAAGTCAAGTTTACAGATTTCTCGTTACTCTAGCAATTTAGTCAGCATTAACCTTCCGGTTTCACTTTGCCGTCTTGAATAGCGTAAACAATGTCAGCTGCCTCAATCACTTTTTCATCGTGCGTCGCAACAACAACGGTTTTCTTCCCTTTCTTGCTTATTTCAACCAGCAACGTGATTATCTCCTTGGCAGTTTTGGAATCAAGCTCGCCCGTCGGTTCGTCAGCGATCACTATTTCAGGGTCATTTGCTAATGCTCTGGCTATGGATACCCGTTGCATCTCTCCAATGCTCAATTCCTTAGGCCTGTGAGCAAGCCTGTGACCTAGGCCAACCATCTCCAAGAGTCTCACTGTCGCTTCCCTTTGCTCCTTCCTGGACTTTTTTGCCAGCGCCATGGGAAGTTCCACGTTTTCAACGGCGCTGAGCGTTGGCAACAAGTTGAAAGTTTGAAAGACAAATCCCATACGGGAAAGGCGAATTTTTCTGCGTTCCCCAGCTGAAAACTGCGACGTGTCCACACTATCGATTAAAATCTTCCCGGAAGTTGGGTGATCATTCAATCCAACAAGGTTTAGAAGAGTGGATTTGCCAGCGCCGGAAGGGCCCACAATCACAGTGAAGCTTTTTTCTCCTACTTCAAGGTTGACTTTGTCAAGGGCCGTTATCTCAGAGGAACCCACTTGATATGTTTTTGTCAAGTCTAGGGTTTTGATCCTCATCAATATTCCGCCCTCAGAACTTCAGCGACGCGCATCCTCATAGCACTTAATGCTGGAACTATTCCGCCGAGGCAACACACGAGAACGATTGCGGCAAACATCTGAACCATGTACAATGGTGGAACGATCTCGAAAATGCTTGGGAAGAATAGGGCAAGGGGAATGTTCGTATAAACGCTCGCTATCAAAAGAGCAGCCAATGAACCGAAGCCTATCCCTAATAATGCTCCAAAAACGCCGATGAGCGACGTTTCGAGAATGACCACGCTGAAAACAAAGTGCAAGGGTGCACCAATCGCGTCCAAAGTAGCAAAGTCTCTCCTTCTTTCAGAGACGCTCATCACGGTCACCATCATAACTAGGATCAAACTCATGCAGAGGATTATGGTTTGCATGCCGACGTTCCAAGATTCAATTTGCGCAATAATTGGCTGAACAACATCATTTCGTTCCTCCTCGGTCAGAGCCTTAACGTAGCTGACTTTTCTCTGGATTGCAGACGTTAGGTTCCCTTGCGAATATCCCTGCGCTGGCTTGACTGCAACTATGTTGATGTTTCCAACATTGTTATGAACAGTTTGGGCCAGCTTGAGGGGCATTATGATGCAGCGATTTAGCAAGGCCATTTTCGTGTCTAAAACACCGACGATTGTCAACTCGCGCTCATGCAGAACTATCCTTGACCCGACCACCCAATTATACTGATCCGCCATCGAAGCACCGACTACGACCTCGCTGCCTGACTCGTTGGTCGGAAAATGTCCCGAGTTTCCTTTGAGCGGCATAGGACCCAGTACCGCCTGCCAGTCCTCCACGGGGATTCCCATGCTGAAGTTTACAGGCATGGACCCTAACCCGCTGAAAGTTGTGTTTACCACAAACAACACGGGAATCACTCTCTCTATTCCCTCAATTCCCTCTAACTCCTTTATCGTAAAGTTTTGAGGTAGCATTCCACCGAATATTGGGATGGCCTGCACTACTATAGCATCTTTGCTCGTAACCATGACTTGTCCATTAAAGAGCACACTCATTTCCTTAACTACTGTAGTGTACCGCATTGTTGTAGCGCCCACGGCAACCACAAGAGTGGCCGCAAGAGCCACGCCTAAGACGCATAGCGTCGTTCTAATCTTCCTTCGCAGCAGATTACGAAAGCAGAACGTTACTAACCGCGTGCCAATTCCCCAGACGGGCTAATTTCATAATGAAAATTATATAAGCG
>Ga0315277_10010076_pt1 | contig 12007 bp, 8 predicted proteins | sample YL17G05_15_MG_FD_203695 | JGI IMG/M metagenome (GOLD analysis project Ga0315277, IMG submission 203695) | Sediment microbial communities from Yellowstone Lake, YNP, Wyoming, USA - YL17G05_15 | ecosystem: Environmental > Aquatic > Freshwater > Lake > Sediment | place: USA: Wyoming | collected... | reverse complement strand
GCAAGGTAGAACATCGCGCCTATATTCTCATCCTGGGGTGTGTCATCCTGTGGTGCGTCGTTCTTTTCGTTCCACCGATCATAGCGTACGTCGAAGAACCGTCACAGGAAATATCACACTTCTCTTACCGTTGTTTTTCGTCAATTTGCCATCAGTTTGAAATGCGGTCGCTCTCCATTTTCGGACATAAGCTTGCTGTCTGTGCAAGATGCAGCGGGATATATTTCGGTGCCCTCCTTGGAGTGCTCCTTTACCCCTTTGTCCGTTTCGGTAAACACTGGTCTCTGCGTACCCTGTGGATTATTGCTATACTTCCGATGCTCACCGACGTGCTGCTCAATGCCGTCGGTATACACATGAGTTCTATCGCTTCCCGTCTAGCAACGGGCGCTTTTTTCGGTATCGGATGCGCAGGCATTCTCCTTCCTATTGCGATTGAAGCAGTCACGAATCTATTATCCCATTTGTCCAATCAACAAGGAGCTCAGTATGAATCAGAAACCTGATAAATTGATACCGGCATTGTACGGCGGCGTCATCATGGCGCTTATATCCGCGATCCCGTTTATCAATTTTGTAAATTGTATCTGCTGTGCCGGCGTCATGCTTGGCGGTTTCTTTGCCGTTTTCTTCTATAAGAATAATTTTACTCCCGATACTCCGCCGTACACATCCGGCGAATGCATGGGTGTCGGTGCCCTTGCAGGTGTTTTCGGTGCAATCATTGGTACAATGCTATCGCTGGTTACTCTCGCTCTCTTTGGAAACATCACGGGTGAGTACATGATTGAGATGTTGCGTAAATTCGATATCCCCCAGGAGGCATTCGATGCAATGGAAGAGTCGATGGCTGTCGGAATGTCATTCATTTCTATCATGATTCAGCTCCTGTCAAGTTTGGTGATTGATACATTGTTCGGGCTGCTTGGCGGACTAATAGGATACAGCGTTTATAAACCGAAGAAAAGTATTATATCGCCGCCTCCAATGCCGCAACCACCACAGGTTTGATCGTCAGGAGCACATTTCCCTATGCCGGTGTTCCGGTGCGGGGATACATTCGGTCATGCAATTACATTGGTTGTACACTATAACGAGGTGGTCCATTCTGTGGATCACCTCGTTTTGCTTCCTTTATGCTGCCGAGGATCGTGCATGCGATTCTCTCTGGATAATTACCTCCCATAATGCCGAAATTGTAATATTTCCTTCGACAGGTTCACTCTCCTGCATAGATACAATCACTTTCACACGGTCTGCTGGCGCAGACGAAATAATGTGTATGAAGGTATTGCCGCTCCTTACTGTACGAAGTATGACGCATAACGGCAAAGCGCTCGACTATACACGTGAGCGGGAACGGATCACGATTCACAATATACCTTCCGATACGGAGTTCAATATAGTTGTTCAGTTCGAAGGATCTTTCCTCAAGGGAACTGAGTTTTCAAAGATCAGTGAAAGCGGAGCTGTTCTCCGCCTGGATGAGATCCTGCCTTCGGCTCCGCACAAATACAGGTCTGCACGATTGACTGTCTCGGTTCCATCTGGTTGGGAATCAATCGGTCCCGGTGAATTGGCGGGAGATACTGATGACGATATCCGCCATATAAGTATATGGGAGTGTAACCGACCTTTGCCGCTTTTGGGCTGGATATGCGCAGGCAATTTCCGGAAATCGGAATCGGAGGATCGAGGGATTCTTTTTTCGACCTACCTGATACCTGAAGACTCGAACAATGCCGCTGTCATCCACAGATTGTCGCGGGATGTTGTACGCTTCTACAGTGAACGATTTACGCAATACCGTTTTACGCGTCTCAGTGTTGTAGAAGTCGATAACTGGGTAGCAGGGAACACCGTTCTGGCGATTGCCTCGCCTGCATTCATTATGGTAAAACGGTTTGCCTTTACGACAGACGATCTTTTCAATCGGGTTGAGTCGATACTGGCGCATGAAATCGCACATCAGTGGTGGCCCTTGACCGTTTTCGTGGGAGAGGATGACATTCCTTTTCTCTCCGAAGGATTGTGTGAACATTCAGCCCGCTGGTTTAACAGGTCGGTGGGGCGGGAATCCGGACGGGACTCGCTCGGTAATCACCCACTGCTCCGACCCATGCTCCTCCGTATTCTCCGCAACGAAGAAACACCTCTCCGGCAGAAAACTGATATGCGTTCCTCACAGACGCACTACCTCAAAGGAGCGTACGTCCATCATATGCTGCGTGACTTGATTGGTGAAGCCCGATCGGAAAAGTTATATAAGCTTTATGCTCATCGGTTTGCCGAAAGACAATCGGGCATCAGCGACTTCACCGTACTTGCTGAATCTCTCGCAGGCAGGCGCCTCGATTGGTTTTTTGACCAGTGGTTGACGAGGACAGACATCCCGCAGTTGAAGCTCTACAATGTGAAGACAACGCGCAGGGATAGCGGTTGGATGACCGAGGGAAGGGTTCGAATGGTCGGATATCAGAAATTTACCGCTGTGGTAACCATCGAAGCTGAAGATTCAGCCGCCGGAGGGTGGGATACGGTCACAGTCGGAGTTGATACTGCCGGCCGATACAGGAACGACGTGCCTTTCCACATCGCTACGGCAAGAAAGCCTTCGACTGTCCTTCTTGATCCCTTCGACGATGTACTGAAGCACAGGAAGTTGCCGCCCAAGCTGGCAGACCTGCGGGAAGCATCAGAAGGAGTTATGATCGTCGGCACCATAAAACACCGCAATGAGCTCAGGCGTTATGCTGAAAGGGATTCTGCAGAAATGGCAATGTCCGGCTGGAGATTGGATATAATCCCCGATACATCCGCCACTCTTGTCGATTTGCAGAGGGGCCGCATTTTTCTGTACGGAAAACCGGATGAAAATCGGATCGTTAGCGAAGTACAGGAAAAATTTCCATACAGATTCAGAGGGGACTCGCTCATCATAGAAAGTGAAACGGTCACGGACAGCTCGCTCTCATGCATACAGGTGATAGATAATCCTTTCATCCAGCACGGACTCCTCGTATGGATTGTTCCTCTAGGTGTGACAGTTGCCTCCAGACTGCTGCCGTATGATGCTTCGTGGCTACTTGTTAAGGGAAAAGATGTAATTGCGAAAGGGGTATGGGAGGTTCGGGACGAAGACCGGAGGATTGATATCCCCTAGTTTCACGCCCGCAGTTTGATGCGGAACGTCGTACCCTTGCCGGGTTTGCTTTCCTTTATGTATAATTTCCCGTGGTGGTAGCTTTCGATTATACGTTTCGACAGACTGAGACCGAGCCCCCATCCGCGTTTTTTTGTGCTGAAGCCGGGACGGAAAATATCCTTTTTGTATTTTATGTCGATACCTTTACCGGTATCCTTGACGTCGATTATGATATTCTTACCTTTCCGAGAGAGCGCAAACGTTATGGTACCCTCGCTGTCTTCAATCGCATCGACGGCATTTTTTATGAGGTTTTCCACGACCCATTCGAACAGCTCGCTGTTGATCCTGGCATGTACCTGCTCCTCCGTCACAATACTGATGTCGATATGTCTTCCCTCGCCGTATCGCGACGGCAGTCGCTGGCGGAGGTAGAAAATCACCGAATTGATTACCTCGTGCAGGTTTTCGTCTTTTACGCTGGGTTTCGAACCTATCTTCGAAAATCTTTCGGTCACCTTTTCCAGTCGCTGAAGATCGCGTGCCATTTCTGCGATTGTTGCGAGTTGTTTTGGATTCTCTGCTGCATATTCCTTCATCATCTCAAGCCATCCCATAAGGCTCGACAGCGGTGTCCCGAGCTGGTGGGCGGTTTCTTTTGCCATGCCGACCCAGATGTTGCTCTGTTCCGTACGCTTGATGTAACTGAAGCTGATATATCCTATGAGGATGAACATTGCGGCAACGGCGATTTCTATGAGAGGAAGCCACCGCAGTTTTGTGATCAGCGCCGATTCGCCATAGTGGAGTAATTGGATAAGCGAGTCCGGCGAATCGGTTTTCAATATGACTCTGATGGGCGGATTCTGTGCATCGAGGGTTCTTATGGTTTCGATGAGGAGTTCCCTCTGCCGGGAGAGAGGCAGTGTCGAATCGATCCGGACGTTTCTCGAATTCAGCCAGTATTCGCGCAGTGGCTCATCCTTTTCGTCGGTAAGGATCATCGGAAAATCGATGGACTGAATTACCTCGTTGAAGATGAAGCTGTAATCGGATTGGTCGGTTGGCATTGCGACAATGAATTCGAGCGATTTTGCGTAGAGATCGGCAACCTTCCTTTCTTTATCCAGCAATTCGCTGACAATGAACTGCGTATAAAGGAGGACGATGACGACAATGATGATTGCCGTGACGAGGAGAGATAGTTTAATATTTGCTGAACGGGGTACCGGCATCGATGATCACTGGATGATGATCGTCTGGTCGCGGCGCGCTCCTACGGAGATCATTCGGATTTTTGTCCTCGTAAACGAACCAATTGCCTCAAGGTAGTTGCGGGCTTTGGGTGGAAGATCCTTATACGAGGTTATTCCGGATGTATGTGTTTTCCATCCGTCAAATGTTTCATACACCGGCGTGATATTTTCAAGCGTCCGGACGTCGGTGGGGAACGACTTCAGGGGCTTGCCATCCTGCTGGTAGCCGATGCAGATTTTAATCTTGTCGAAGGTGTCCAGAACATCGAGTTTCGTAATAGCGATCTCCTCGATACCGTTGATGAGTATTGAATAGCGGACGCTGACTGCATCGAACCAGCCGCAGCGCCGCGGACGTCCCGTAGTTGCGCCGTATTCGACGCCGAGTTCACGCAGTTTTGCGCCTGCATCCGACGTATCTTCGGTTGGAAACGGGCCGTTACCCACGCGCGTCGTATATGCTTTCACGACCCCGATGATGGAAGTAACGGCAGTCGGCGGAATGCCGAGACCCGTGCAGGCGCCTCCGCTTGTGGGATTGGAGGATGTAACAAAAGGATACGTCCCGTGGTCAACGTCGAGGAGAGCGCCCTGCGCACCCTCTGCGAGTATCTGCTTTTTCTCTTTCAGCGCTCCGTTGAGGTAAAGTGCTGTATCGGTGATATATTCGTCGATTTGCTTGTCGAACTCTTCATACTGCGCCACTATTGCATCGATGTCGATTTCGGGATTGCCGTAAATGTTTTTAAGGATCTGATTTTTCTCATCTATGTTGCGTTTCAGCTTTGTGATGAACGTATCCCTGTCGAGGAGGTCGACGAGCCTAATGCCGACACGCATGAATTTGTCGATGTATGCAGGTCCGATTCCGCGGCCCGTTGTTCCTATCTTTTCGCTCGTCTGCTCGCGGATCGAATCGAGCAATTTGTGGTAGGGCATGATAAGGTGCGCGTTATGACTTATCAGAAGACGGCCTTTGATGTCGATGTTAAGCTCATGGAGCTGCTTGATTTCATCAAGAAGGGCGATCGGATCGAGGACGACACCGTTACCGATGACGCAGGTTACGTTGGGGTGAAAAATCCCGGCAGGGATTAGGTGAAGGACATACTGATTATCCCCGATGACGACAGTGTGACCGGCGTTGGCGCCTCCCTGATACCGCGCGACGATATTGACGTGTTCGCTGATATGATCGACAATTTTACCTTTGCCTTCGTCGCCCCACTGGGCTCCCACAATTATTTGTACTGGCATGTTTTTCTTATATAATAAAAAACTCCGATGCGGGTTAGTGCCATCGGAGTTGGTTGAAAGTGACCTATCATCAGCGATTACGTAAAACTGCTGATTGCTTTACGGAGAGTCGGATGGATTTCGAACACCGTCGCGAGCTTCGTAATGACGAGTATGCTCTCGATTTTTTTCGACGGGGCTGCGATTTTCATTTCTCCGCCCGCATTTCGGATTGTTGTCAGAGCGCCGATTAGCATGGTTAATCCGGAGCTATTCATTGACTGAACACCGGAGAGATCGACAACGATATTTTTTTTCTTTTTTCCAGTAAGTTGATGTAAAATATCGTTCAGTGCTGATGCATCCGGACCGCCTAAGACGTTTCCCTTAAGCTCTATAATGGTAATGTTGCCCGATTCCTTTGTGATTATGTTCATATAATCCTCATTATTGAGCTGTTGCGGCCGCTAATTTTTTCCGTTGTTTATAGTTGTTGACTTCAAGCACAAGGGCGCTTGCAATATAAATCGAAGAATATGTTCCGGTAATCATTCCTATTGTCATCGCAAATGCGAATCCCCTAAGCACTTCACCGCCGAATAAAAATAAAATTATTGTTACAATTAACACTGTCGCAGATGTAATAATCGTTCGGCTGAAGGTTTGGTTGAGACTTTTGTTCATTAATTCCGTCAATCCCATCGAGCGATGGATTTTCTGATTTTCACGGAGACGGTCGAAAATAACTACCGTGTCATTCACGGAAAGGCCCACAAGAGTGAGGATGGCGGCAATCATGTTCTGATCGATCTCGAAATTTGTGAATGATGATAATCCGTCAACGAGTGAGATTATTCCGACAGTCACGAGAACGTCGTGAAAAAGAGCAACGACTGCACCTACCCCGTAAATAAATTTGAATCTGAATCCAATGTAGATCAGCATAGCAATTAGTGAGAATAGAACCGCCATATAAGCAGCTTGCCGATATTCTGCACCGACCTTCGCACCAACCTTTACTTCTTCAATAACCTGCGGTTGCAGATTACCAAATTTTTCCTGGAGAGCTGCTTTCATCTTATCTCCTACGGATGTCCCAGATCCAACCGATTGAGTCCGGATGAGGATTTTGGTTGGGTCGCCAAACCTTTTGATTTCTGATTTCATAAAGCCAGCGGCATCCATCATGGACCGAACTTCACGGATTTCGGTAGGTTGAGAGAACTGAATAACCAATTCTGTACCACCGGTGAAGTCAAGGCCGAAGTCCAGACCCCCTTTGATAGGAATGGATATCATTCCAATGCAAATAACAGATAGGGAAATGATGTAGCAAATATTTCGTTTCCCTATGAAGTCGATATTTGTTTTTTTGAAAAACCTCATTAAATAAACTCCAAAATTTATTAACCAAAACTTATAGCTTTACCGCGTTCAGTCAGAATATTGAAAATTACCCTTGTGATCACGATAGCACTGAACATACTTGCCACAATACCAATCATTAGTGTCAGTGCAAATCCCTGTATTGAACCACTCCCAAACTGATAGAGGATTACACCGGTAATAAATGTAGTGAGGTTAGAATCGAAGATTGCGCTAAAGGCTTTACTATAGCCTGTATCGATTGCGGAAGCAAGTGTTTTACCTGTCACCGATTCTTCACGAATACGTTCATAAATAAGAACGTTCGCATCCACTGCAACCGCCATTGTTAAAATAATACCTGCGATACCTGGTAATGTTAATGTTCCTTTAAATCCGGCAAGGACAGCAAGAACAAAAAGGAGATTGAGAAGTAATGCCAGATCCGCCATCGTCCCGCCAGTCCTGTAGTAAAAAATCATAAAGACGATTGTTAGGATAAATGCCAGCATTACAGACCATAGCCCCTTGTTAATAGAGTCTTCTCCAAGTGAGGGTCCTACTGTCGTTTGCTGTATGATATCGACAGGTGCCGGAAGTGCGCCTGCTCTGAGCACGATGGCAAGAAGTCTTGCCTCATCCACGTTTGCCATTCCTGTGATCTGGGAATTTCCCCCGATGATTTTTGTCTGTACGACCGGCGCAGAAAAACACGCGTTGTCCATGAGGATTGCAATTCGTTTCCCCACGTTCGATCCGGTGATTCTAGCCCAGTCGCGTGATCCTTCATTGTTCATTTCCATCTGGACGATCGGCTTGTTCGATGACGGATCAATCGTTTCGCGCGCATCGACTATGACGCCGCCTGTGAGCTCGGCAGTTTTCTTCAAAGCGTATAGCGTAAAGTATTTCTTTCCTTCAGCAATAAATTCATTTCGTGCCGACCATACGAAAGCCATATCGGAAGGAATGAGTCTCTTGATTTCGGGACGCTGGAGGATGCGTGACACTCTGCCCTTGTTCTCCTCTGCCGTATAAAGCTCGCCGTTCCATGCCTGATCCTGCTGCTGAACCGTGCTCGCTAAAGCGAAAAACGGATGCTCGCGTGCCGCATCTTCCTTGTTCTGAATGTTTTCGTCGGTGATGTTCGTTAGAGAGGTGTCGAGAGTTTGAACGGTATCCGCCGCGTTCGTATCGCTCTTAGCAACAGATGCTCCGATAGTATCAACCTCTGTAGAATCTATGATCGGCTTACCTGCCATTATCCTGTCGATCGATTCATAAACCTTTAGCGCGATTTCGGATGAAGAGAGGAGTTTAAATTCCAGCAGCGCCGTTCCCTGAAGAAGCTGGCGCACCTCATTCTCCTTGCTCACGCCCGGAAGTTCAACGATGATCCTTCGCCCACCGGATTTTTGGATTGAAGGTTCAGAAACACCGTACTGATCGACTCGGTTGCGAACAACCTCCATCGCCCGATCCACGGCATTATCCGTTTCACGCTGCAACCGACTTATAACGTCGTTGTCACTGTCGCGTATGTTGCCGTAATACCGGCTGAGCCTTACTTCTCTTGCCTGGAACTTTTCACGGACGATGTCCAGAACATCCCGGTCGGTGGTATTTGCGGTTGCGCGAACTTCATCGAGCAGAGAGGAAAAGAGATCGTCTTTGTTTTTTGCGACATCTTCGAGCATTTTGAGAGTATTGACTTCGAGCACCACGCGCATCCCACCCTGAAGATCAAGCCCTAATTTTATCCGGTTTGACCGTGCTGCGCGAATCTTGCCTTCATTCTCTTCAAGATACTTTAAACTATCTTCACCAACCAGTGTCTGAAGCTTTCTCATAAACTGGTAATCTTTGTAGGTTGGATAGAGGAAGTAAAGCGAAAGAAGAATTGAGGCAATGATGATAATCAGTTTGCCACGATTTTTTTTCACGTGAAGTTATCGACTCCTAAAATCATGTAATTGATTAAAAATAGGTCAGTTAGCTGAATACTAAAGTAAAAATATAAGGTTATTTTTATTGAAAGTCAATCAATGGAGTGTTTCGATTTTTTATGAAAATCGGCATACGGGATATTTCTCTTGATTCTTTTACTGCCAAGTACTTATATTAAGTCCAATTCTCAATCATTTATTATAACCATCATCGACTCTTGATCCGGTTATTCTTTGTAGTTCTCGGAGCAGTTCCCCTGCTCTCCCCGGCATTGTATCCGCAGGATGTTGTCGGTTATCCCAAAGCACCCAAGCATGAGGTCCGCGCAGTCTGGCTTGCTACGGTCATGGGACTCGACTGGCCGAAAACGGAGGACCCCGCCGATCAGGAAAGATCGCTCCGCGAAATTGTCAGGCAGGTTTCAGCCGCGCATTTCAATACGATCTACTTCCAGGTAAGGGGACGGGCTGATGCTATGTACAGGCCCGGATACGAACCGTGGTCGCAAGTTCTCACCGGTACGCTCGGACAAGATCCGGGATTCGATCCGCTCCGGACTATCATCGAAGAGGCGCACACCTGCGGTATCGATGTCCATGCATGGTTCAATACCTTTCTCGTGAAATCAGGCGGTCCAATACCGGAACCATCGGAGCCGAAACATGTTCTGCTCGTCCACCCGGAATGGATTCGTCAGGTCAACGGTGAATGGTGGTTTGATCCCGGCATACCTGACGTACGCGCATACAATGTCGCTGTGGCAATGGATATAGTCAGGCGATATGATATCGACGGATTTCAGTTCGACTTTATTCGGTATCCGGGCAGAACTTTTCCCGATGACCAATCTTTCCGGTTGCATGGCGGAACCATGCGGCGGGATGAATGGCGGCGCGAGAATATCAACACATTCCTCAGAATGTTCCACGATTCGGTAATGGCCTGCAGGCCTCTTTTAAAAATTGGCGCGACACCGATAGGTATTTATAAGAATTTCAACGGAGTGAAGGGCCAGCCAAGCTTTGACGATCTCTATCAGGATTCGCGTCTGTGGCTCCAGGAGGGGATTGTCGACTACCTCGTTCCTCAGGTATACTGGACGCTGGGGGATGAGAAGGGAGATCCCGATTTCGCACTCGTCGCTCGCGACTGGTCGGCGAACACAAAGGGCCGCCAGATCTACCTCGGAGTAGCTGTGTATAAAAGCGACGTTAACGAACAGGTCCCGCAAATAATCGATACAACGAGATCCCTGAAGCTCCACGGCAATGCGTTCTTCCGCTATTCACACATAAGCAAAGGATTCAACGCCGGTGGTCGCTATGAACGGAACGCTATCATCCCTCCGATGCCGTGGAAAGATTCGCTTCCTCCGCCTCCCCCGGCATTTGTTGAAGTGCGTAATGTGACCGACGGTATTTTTCATGTCCGGTGGGAAGAATCCCCGCTCCAGGGACAGGAAGATGTTGCCGACCGCTATTTGATATACCGTTCGCCGCATTTTCCGGTCGATATCAGTAATCCGGAATACCTCATTGCTACTGTGAAAAGAGGAGTGAATGAATATCGGGATACCATCGTACACATTATGTCAGCCCGGTATCAGTATGCCGTGACATCTATGGATGCTCTCCAGAATGAAAGTGCGCCTGCGGTCGAAAGTATAATTCTGTCTGAAATCGTCGACCTTGCAAAACAGTGGGTCTATGAATTTCGCCTCGGAGAGGTTATTCAACAGTCGCCTTCCACCGTCTATATTCCATATGAAGTTGCGGAAAGTGGACCCGTTATTATGAGAATCCTGGACGGGATGAACCGCGAAATTGTGAGTGTCGTAGACAAGATACAGAATCCCGGGCGGTATATAGCCGGTGCGGATATTTCAGATCTGAACAGCGGGATGTATACCTGTCTTCTTCTGACGCGCGATAAATCCGAAAGAAAGATTTTTTGGGTCGATTAAAGAATCAGACGCGGGGAACCGCCTCCATATTACTTTTCTACTGACTCCAGATGAGTTCAACCAGCCAAAGACTTAATTGCGGTACGTAAGTTATAATTATCAAAGCGATAAGAAGAATCATGATAAACGGAAGAACTGTCCGTACGACTTCCGTGATCGGTTTGTTGAAACGGAAACTCGATATGAAAAGGTTCAGCCCTACAGGGGGTGTCAGGTATCCGATTTCCAGATTTGTTAGGAAAATGATACCGAGGTGAATGGGATTTATTTCATATGCAGTAGCAATAGGGATGATAAGCGGTACTACAACGATGATCGCTGAAAATATATCCATCATCATCCCTACGATGAGAAGAAATATATTCAGAAGAACCAGGAACAGCACTTTACTGGTGATGAACTGCTGGATGAGGGTGAACAACTTCATCGGAACTTCTTCGTCAATTAGGTAGTTGGTGAGCCCCATGGCACAGCCGAGAATGACCAGTATTGATCCGACGAGTACCGTGCTCTCCTTCATGATTCGCGGGACATCGGAGAAGAGTTTGAGATCTCTGTATATAAAAACTTCCACGACTAGGACATAAAACGCCGTGACTGCCGCCGCTTCAGTGGCGGTAAAAAAGCCGCCGTAGATTCCTCCCAGGATAATAAAGGGGAGTGGTATTTCCCATGCGGCGTCTTTCACGCTTTTCAGGACGTTCGACCATTCGAAGCGTACCGTAGGAAGACTGCCGATACGGCCCTGGCGGATGCTGTATAATGCGAGCACGATGACGATTATAAATCCGGGGACAATACCAGCCACGAAAAGTTTGTCGATGGTAACGTTTGATGCACCGCCGCCTGATACCTGTGCGTTATATGCAACCATCGAGTAGAGTATTAACGGCAAACTTGGCGGAAAAAGTAATCCGAGACTACCCGAGGTTGTAAGAAGACCGAGTGAGAATTTTTCAGAATAGTGTTCCTTTATCAATATGGGATAGAGTAAACCGCCGAGTGCAACAATCGTCACACCCGATGCGCCTGTAAATGCCGTGAAAATTGCACAAGTTAGAAGTACAACGATGGCAAGTCCGCCTCTCATCCATC
>Ga0315277_10010075_pt1 | contig 12008 bp, 10 predicted proteins | sample YL17G05_15_MG_FD_203695 | JGI IMG/M metagenome (GOLD analysis project Ga0315277, IMG submission 203695) | Sediment microbial communities from Yellowstone Lake, YNP, Wyoming, USA - YL17G05_15 | ecosystem: Environmental > Aquatic > Freshwater > Lake > Sediment | place: USA: Wyoming | collected... | reverse complement strand
TAGTCAAACTCACCCCGTGAACCGTACACCGTGAACCGTGTTTCGTGTCTGCACTTCTGACTTCACTATTCTGACTTCTGCCTTCTGACTTCGGTCGCTCCTAGAAAACCATCCCGACCAGTGCGCCGCCCAGTATCAACCATAGCGGTTCAACCTTGACCAAGAGCAGCAGGCAGAGCGCAAGCACCGCAAGGGCGGCCTGCACCGGTCCGATAATCGCGCTCCGGCCCACGAACACCGTGGCCGAGAGCAGCATTCCGGTCACAGCCGGCATCACGCCCGATAGGAAACCCCGGACGAGCGCATTAGATGATACGCGGCGGTAGACGTGAATCAAGCCCCAGAGCATAAGCGACGACGGCAGGAAAGTGCCCAGCGCCGCTATCAGCGCACCCCAGAGCCCGAGAACCTTGTAGCCGATGAACGCCGCGGTAATCGCCACCGGCCCGGGCGTAACCTGGCCCAGCGCCACACCGTCGATGAACTCCCGCATCGAGAGCCAATGATGCACTTCCACGACCTCATGCTGCAGGAAAGGAATGGCCGCAAACCCGCCGCCGAAGATAACCGTGCCGACCTTTAGGAAGACATAGGCAAGCTCCCCCGCCTTCTGCCATGCCGTCGGCCCGGCCGCGACCGCGGCAAACAACAGCACCGGCATCCACGGCACCACTGAGAGCATTTTCGATTTCCGATTGCCGATTTCCGATTGCCCGACCGCTCCGCCCCCACTTCTGCCTTCTGCCTTCTGGCTTCTGACTTCTGACTTCGGCCGCTTCCTCCACGCTCCTGACAGCACTATGCCGAGAACGCCGCACGCGAGCACGACCAGCAGCACATCTCCCTTCAAGAACAGCGCAACCGCTGCTATCACGCCGATGACTCCCGCCCGCCAGTTCCTGACATTCGCCTTCCCGATTGTCCACGTCGCCCAACCTAGGATACCGACAACCACCGGCTGCACGCCGGAGAACAGTTTCGTCACCAGCGGTACGCTGCCGAAACGGAAATAGAGGAAACTCAACCCGCACATCAGGGCGAAACATGGCGCGAGCAGCGCGACTACCGCCACGACCATGCCTCTCATCCCCCGCAACTCGTAGCCGATGTACTCAGCGTAGTTGGAGACGAATGGCCCGGGCAGCATCTGCCCCATCGCCACCGCTACGCTCAGTTGCGCGTCGCCAATCCAACGCCGCCGCTCCACCACCTCCTGCCGGATGAGCGCGAGCATGCCCACCCCGCCGCCGAACCCGATGGTTCCGACCTTGGCAAACACCCGCGCGATTTCGCGCAGGCTCACTCGTGGCCTTAAGGCCTCAGTGTCAATCGGTGCTGAACTCATCTGCCTACTTCTTCGCGAAACACATCAACGCAGCTTCGCTGCCTGGCAACGAACAGACGCCCGTGCCTAGAGGCGAATGCGAACTGGTTGGGTTGCGGCAACCACGAGCTATTGGCGGTCTTCGCAAGCTCAACCATGCCAATGACGCAGTCGTTGTCCGTGTTGATGATGGCTATGCCCCTGCCGTATTTGACGTACGCCACGTGCGGACAAGGAAGCACTCGGGCCAGCCACGCCGCTACGCCCGTCACAGCCTTGCAGCGGACCTTCATGGATCTGCAGTCAACGATGTAGATGTCCGTGCCGTTCCAGGCTGAGCAGTACAGCTTCTCGTGAACCGGATCGTACACAAGTCCCCCCAGACTCGTCTTGGCCTGTGTTTCGGCAACGATCGAATCGCGAACAGCATCTATGGCGATCACGCGGTCGTCGGAAATGCAGAAGACCCTGTCGCAAACGGAGTCGTACAGCATACTGGGCCAAAGGTCCGTTCTGACGTCGATCTTCTCCAAGACGGTGTCGGCCCGGCAATCTATGACGGATATCAAACTCTCGCTGGAGCAGTAGAGCTTGTCGTGTCGCGTGTTGTAGCAAAGTCCAACCGGGCACTTCGCGACACCTATCGAGTCGACGACCGCATCGGAATGGCCATCAATCACGCTCACGCTACCGCTTCCCATGTTGGCACAATAGACGCGCGTTCCGTCTTTGTTTGTGCACAGCGCCCAAGGGTAACGCCCGACCTGCGCGATTGAGCGGATTGACTCGGCTGAGGCGTCTATGGCGACGACAACGCCTCCACTCGCGTTGGTGCAGTATACCTTGTCCTGCCCACTGCTGTAGACCACTGCCTCGACGTAGTAACCCAGCGTGGCCCTCTTCGTTATCGTGAACTCCGCGCAGTCGATGGCGTAGACCTCGTACGGGTCCCACTGTAGGAAGTAGAGCTTGTTGACCGGGGCACAGAGAACCACGCGCGTCTGGTGACTCGTGGTACCGGTTCTGACCAATCTGACGACCTTGTCAGTGTGACCGTCCACAGCGGCAATCCAGTCTTGTCCACAGCAATAGACACGATTGCCGGTCGAGTCGTAGACAAGATCGTAGGTTTCTCCGGGCACCCGAACCCTGGTAATGACGCGGTCGGAGGCGCCGTCTATCACGATGACTGTTGAGTCCGGCCCTTCGATACCGTAGACCTTGTTTTCCCGGACATTACAGCACATCTGGTCACTCAAGCGCGTCACCGGGATGCTGGCAACGACTCGATTGCTCCGGCAGTCCAGCACCAAAATGCCTGAGAAATCGCTGCGTAAGTAGACCTTGTCCGCTCCAGGATTATAGCACAGAGGCGCGGCGTTTTCCCCCACCTCGACGGAAGCAATGGTCTGGTTCGTCCCTGCATCCACCACCGTGAGAAGACTATGGCCATCGGCCTGAACCCAGTAGACTCGATGCATCTTCGGGTTGTGGCAAACTGCCTTCGTCCAGAAGACATCGTATTCGCGCCCTGTTGGCATGGAGGCGATGACCTTGAGGGTCCGGCTGTCCAGGACTGTCAGGCTGTCGCTCCAGCCGTGCAGATAGCAGTATATCCTCTTCGCGACCGTGTCCACGCAAATCTCCTCTGGCGACTCCATTCTCACCTCGGCTAGAGTTGATAGCACCGAATCGCGGTGGGCATCGGCGTGCGCGCCCGACTCTACGGGAGACAGGTAGACCTCGTCTGCGATAGGGTCGTAGACCATCGCGCCTGGGCCGTACTTTGGAGCTTTGGCTAGCTTCCGTCCGGTGGCTGCGTCAATGACGAGACTACCGCCCGTGAGACCAATCAGGACGCTGTTGTCGCGCGCGCTGTAGGCGATACCAAGGCCACTCGCGTCGCCGAAAGAGTCCGGCAACGGTATCGTCTTCTCGACCGAATAGGATGGCTGTTTGAAGCAGCCGGCCGCAGATAGCACAGCGACCAGCGATACCGCCATCACGATTCCTCGCAGGCTCACTCGTCTCGGCACGTTGCCGTCAGTCGCTGCCATCCGGCTATTCTAGTCCGAGACCCACTCGCTTCAAGCCGCGCACCACCATCAAGGCTAAGGTTGAGGCTAAGGCTGAGGCTGAAGTTCGGCCGGGGAATCTGCGTCATCTGCGTAATCTGCGGATACTCCTCTCCGGCCTTGGCGGTTTGACATCGGATTCACGGACGTGCGCTTGACATCAGCGTCGGTTTTAGCTACTACTTCTCAGGAGGTTATCATGACCATAAAACTGTCAGCCCTGCTCGCCCTGCTCGCGGTCGTCGCGTTCGCGCAGACGCCCGTGTTCGATGCGCCGGTTGCGATTGAGGCCAACGGCGTGCCCATAAACGTCGGAACCGGTGGCAACGCCTCGCCGTTTGTCGTTGACTGGAACGGCGACGGGAAACAGGACCTCTTGCTCGGCCAGTACGACGGCGGCAAGGTCAGGTTCTACGAGAACATCGGCGAGGATACCGCGCCGGTATTCGGCGACTTCGTCTATCTCCAGGCCGACGGCTCGGACATATCCCTGAGCTACGGCTGATGCCAGGGCGCGACAGTCGCCGTGTGCGACTGGAACAATGACGGAAGGCTGGACCTCGTCACCGGTGAGCGCCTCGGGTACTTCACCGTCTTCCTCAGAAACGCGGACAGCACCCTGACCAACGCCGGCCGGATTCAGGCCCACGACACCGACATCGTGACCAACAACAACGCGTGGCCGTGCGTGTGCGACTGGAACCTCGACGGCCGCAAGGACCTGCTTGCGGGCCAGGAAGGCATCAGCGCCCCGTGCAATGTCTACGTCTATCTGAACGAGGGAACCGACTCCCTGCCGGTCTTCGGCGACTCGACGCCAGTATTGCACGGCGGCGTTCCGTTCGACGACTACCGCTGCGTGCCCCTGCTTCTCGACCTCGACCGCGACGGCAAAAGGGACTTGGTCCTCGGCGAGTGGTACAGCTCGGTGCGCCTCTACAGCAACGTCGGCACCGACACGAACCCGGTCTTCGCCGAGTCTGTCAACCTGGTCGAACCCGACCCGGACAGTTTCTCCAACGGGAACCCGCCCCGCATCAACTTCGCCGACTGGGACGGCGACGGCGACCTGGACATGATAACCTGTGACTACTACGGCTCCGTCTTCCTCAGGCGGAATATCACTCCCGCCGGCGTGGCGGAACGCTACGAGCCACAAACCTCAAGCCGCAAGCTTCAAGCAACCTTCGTCCGAAACGCGCTTTGGCTGAAGTCAGCCGCAAGCTCAAGCCCAGGCCCAAGCTGGCTTCTCGACATCGGCGGGCGGAAGAAGATGGACCTCACCCCGGGCGCAAACGACGTGAGCGCCCTTGCGCCGGGGGTGTACTTCGTGCGGGAACAGCTACAAGCCGCAAGCCACAAGCCCCAAGTAGTCCGCAAGGTCGTGGTGACGAGGTAGAAGACACAGAAGACAGGATACAGTAGACAGCAGACAGGTAGGGGCGGGCGAAGGCCCGCCCCTGCTCTAGTGGAGCATCGGTAGACCTACGGCGTCGGCGCAGCGGCATCAAAGACCTCGGCGCGGATGCGAGCAAGCACATCCGGGTTCAGGCCACGGGCTGCCCATTTGTCAAGCAGGACCTGGGCTCCAAGCGCAAAGCTCTCGCCCGAGATGCCCTGCTGCCGCGAAAGCTTGTAGAGCTGCCGCGCATAGCTGAGGTACGGCACGTACATGATGGTATGCACTCCTGCCGCGTTGAGCGTCTGCCGTGCCTTCGTCTCCATCTCGCAAAGGCTTGCCACCGCCGCCTCGTAGTGCTTGAGCATATCCGGCCGCATGGTGTCGAGTATCTCCTTCAACTTGCCGGTATCGGTCTTAATCTGCCAGGCTATCAGCCGTTGATTCGGATCAGACATAGGAACTCCTTTCAGGTTAGCAGTCATTCAGGGCCCGCCCTGCTGCTGCGGCAGAGGCCCTCACATAGTTATACTCAGCAGAAGGCCCGACCTGTGAAAAGATCTTCGCCTTCCGGCCCAGCCGCGCCATACCGACGCAGGCCTCTATATAGCTATGTAGTTCTCAAAGCCTGATTTGCTCAAGAATCCTCATCTTCTTTCGCGCTCTTCTCATAAACCTATGCAGCATCGCACGTTAGCTGAATCATCCTCTGGAGAAGGGCCTGAATCGACACCCTGCGAACCACCTTGGGAACCGTCCCGGGAACGGTTCTCGGGGTGAGTCCGATAGGGATTTGTAGATGGACTTCCGTGGCGGCTCTGCGGCTGGTTTCCGCCGCGAGACGGAATGCGACTTTCCGGGCGAATTGCGAAGGCGCGGGCAAGGCGATTGCCAAACTGAATCGGACTGGCGCTTGCCGGCTGATTCTCAGAGCCATGGTCAGCGTGGTATGCAGAGTGGCTCGCAAGCTGGTTCGCAGAGCGGCTTGCATGGCGACTTCGGCGGCGAGTTGCGAAGTCTAGCGAAAGATGGGGACAGTCCCAAGGAGCGCTCGACGCGCGGGACAGTCCCCGTTTTCGTCCGAAGCATTACGGCGTTGACCCGGAGCAGAACACGGTCCACGGCGGCGCGGCGCTCGCGAGCCTGAAACGCGCCGGGCTCGATTCGGTCTTCGAGTTGCTCGAAGGCCCTTCTCACCTGATGCTGCCCAAGCTGCTTGAGAAGGACGTCACGGTCGAACTCGCGTTCATCGACGGCTGGCACACGTTCGACTACACCTTGCTGGACTTCTTCTACATTGACAAGATGCTCAGGCCCGGCGGTGTGGTGCTTCTTCACGACCGGTCATGGCCGTCAAAGCAGAAGGTGATGCGGTTCATCATGACTCACCGCCAGTACAAGGAGCTGCCGGTCCGCTCGGCGACGAAGCCCGGGTTCTTCAAGTGGCTGCGCCGAGTCATCGCCGCCAAGTGGCACTGGCTGCGCGGAGCCCCGTTCGGCATTGTCACCGCGGCCATCGCGAATCGACCTGAGGTCGCCGCGTTCCTCAAGCTCGAGTCCTTCGAGCCCGACCACCGTTTCTTCCGCAACTTCTAGCCCGGCAGAAGGAACCGGACTTAACCACCAAGACACAAAGACACCAAGAGAACCGGAGACTCATCCGGGATCATTCCGACCTGCCTGGTCCTCTTCGCGACGTAGTGCCTTTGTGGTGATAATACTCGGCCCGGTCTGAAGCGGTTGCGACTTGCCAGCGCCTTAATCGGCTGGTATATTCTGCCGATGAGAGTCCTCGTTACCGGCGTTGTCCGGGTGGCTACGCAGAATAACCCTAGGGAGAATCGAAAGTGAAGAGAATCGGAATTGCCGGCGCGACTGGGCTCGTGGGCGAGACCCTGCTGCGCATTCTCGAGTCCGGCCCGCACAAGATCGAATACGTGCGCCTCTTCGCCTCGGCCAAGAGCGCGGGCACGAAACTGAAGTTCCGCGACCAGGAATACGAGGTGAAGGAAGTCGACCCGGAAGGTTTCCACGGCCTGGACGTCGCCTTCTTCTGTCTCGAGGCCGACCTTGCGAAGAAGCTGGTGCCGCAGGTCGCGACGATTTGCCCGGTGATTGACAAGTCGAGCGCCTTCCGGCTCAAGCCCGAGGTGCCGTTGGTCGTGCCCGAAGTCAACCCCGGCTCACTGAAAGGCCACGAGAATATCATCGCCAACCCGAATTGCACGACGATTCCTCTGGTCGTCGCGGTCAACCCTCTGCACAAGGAGTTCGGCCTCAAGAAGCTCTGGATCGCCTCTTACCAGTCGGTTTCCGGCGCGGGCAGTGCCGCGGCCGAGCAGCTCCAGTACGAAACCGAGTTCTTGGCGCTCAAGCAGAAGCCCGATTCCAAAGGCAGCCCGCTCGGACCGCAGATTGCCGACAACGTCATCCCGCAGATTGCCGACTTCGACACGCACGGCAATACCGGCGAGGAGATGAAGACGATCCGGGAATCGGCGAAGATTCTCGGCCTGCCCGACCTGAAGGTGAACTCAACCTGCGTGCGCGTGCCGGTCTCGGTCGGCCATGCGCTCGCCGTGACCTGCCGGTTCGGCCAGGCCGTCAAGGTCAAGGACGCGACGCACGCGCTCAAGCACGCGCCGGGCGTGGTCCTGCACTCGGGCCATGACTACGCGACGCCGGTTGACTGCCGCGGCAACGACTCGGTCTTTGTCAGCCGCGTCCGCCAGGGCGCGGAACCCGAGGAGCTGAACCTCTGGGTGGTGACCGATAACCTGCGCAAGGGTGCGGCCACCAACGCGGTGCAGATAGCAGAACTGCTGGACAAGTTAGGAGTTAGCAGTTAAGAGTTAGGAGGAGGAATGAGGACCATAGTGCTGTTGTTGATACTGACGGCTGCAGGATTGGCGCAATCCAATTTCTGGCCGGACGAGCCCTGGCTTGCGGGCAAGCCCGGGGCCAATACCCGGCCCTCGCGCGGTGCCGGCGAGAATCTACCGGCCGAGTCACTCCACTCCTACAACGTACGCCACTACCGGCTGGACATCAATCTGCCGATGACGAACAAATCCTACGTCGCACATGAAGCGCTGTCGATTCGAAGCGACGTGCCGGCGGTCCTCGTTTGCACTCTCCACTTCGTGAATCTCATCTGCGACTCGGTCAAACGTCTGGGCACACCGCTCGTCTTCAGCGCGCCCTCCGGCCTGCTCGCGGTCGAGCTCGACAATCCGCTTCCCATTGGTGACTCAACGGTCCTCGACATTTTCTACCACCGCGAGTCCACTGCCGCCGAGCGTGGCTACTTCTTTGCGAAGGCCCCGAGCGTCACCCACACCTACTGCATGACCTGCACCGCGCCGGAAGACGCCCGCTACTGGATGCCCTGCTACGACGAGCCGTGGGACAAAGCGGAACGGGGCGTGCAACTCAACCTGACCGTGCCCGACACGTTCCAGACCTGCGCCAACGGCCTGTGCGACTCGGTCCGGACCGACACCGCGAGCCACACCAAGACCTGGTTCTGGCGCCATCCTTACAGTATCGCCACCTACCTCATCATCTTCTCCGCCTCCCGGTTCGCCACCTGGCGACACAATATCCCCTTGCAGAACGGCGACACGCTGCCCTCCATCTACTTCATGTGGCCCGAGGACTCAACGGTATCTCAGACCACGTTCAGCCGGATTCCCGACATGATGACCTACTTCTCGGACTCGGTGCGGTTCGGCCCTTATCCTTTCGAGAAGTATGGCATGGTTCCGGGCTACTACCAATTCAACTGGGGCGGGATGGAAAACCAGACCATGACGATGATTCACACCCAGTGGCTGCGCAACGGCGACCCGATGGGCATGGCCCACGAGCTGTCCCACATGTGGTGGGGAGACATGGTCACCTGCGTGGACTTCGCAAATGTCTGGCTCAACGAGGGATTCGCCACCTGGGCCGAGTGCCTGTACAACGGCCACATGAACGGCCGCCCTGCGTTCAACTCCTACATCGCGGGCAAGGCGAGCAGCTATATCAGCCAGCACCACAGCCGCGACTTCCCGATATACAACCCAGCCCCGGCCGACATTTACAACCCCCCCGTCATTTACAGTAAAGGCTCCTGGGTACTTAGGATGCTGCAGTTCGTCGAGGGCGACACCGCGTGGGAAACCCCGGGCGTTTTCTTTCAGGCCCTGCGCGCATATGGTGATAGCTTCAAGTACGGCACCGCCTCGACCGCGGACTTCCAGCGCGTCAACGTGCAATTCTCCGGCCAGAACCTTGACTGGTTCTTCAATGAATGGGTGTACGACCGAGGTTATCCGAAGTACACTCTCGCGTGGAACAAGCAGCCGCTGGGTGACAGCTGGCGGGTCGAGGCCACGCTCGCCCAGCACAACGACACCAACTCTGCTCGTCTGTTCCACATGCCTTACCCGGTGCGGTTCAACTGCACGGGCGAGAGCATCCTCATGGTCTTCCATCCGCAGGACACCGTGGCGGTCGATACCTTCGTGCTGGCGGCAGAGCCACTCAGCCTGACCCCTGACCCGGACAACTGGGTTCTCGACAGTTCGCACGTTGCCGGCATCGAGGAAGCGCCAGACGCCAGTGTGCCAGCGGCGAACATCGGGCCCAGCATTGTGCGCGGCATTCTGTTCCTGCCGAAGGCCGCAAGCCGCAAGCCACAAGCCACAAGCTTGCTCGATGCCGTAGGCAGAAAGGTACTCGACCTGCACGCGGGCCCAAATGACATCTCACGTCTCGCGCCCGGTGTGTACTTCCTGAGAGAGAATACGGCAGACGGGCAGCGAAGCAGCAGGGTTAGAAAGTTCGTCGTCCAAAGGTAACACCGGGAGACCGGGCTCGATCGCGTGCTCCCTGTATCCTGTCTACTGTCTCCGGTATCCTGGCTCTGTCCGCTCAGCTTTGTTTGACTTGGCGCCTCGCCGGCCCAGAATGGTAAGCGAAAGGAAAACCTTGATACGAACGCTGACAATCAGTTTCGTTCTTGCTCTGCTTGTCGTAACCGGCTGCGCCCCGAAACCGACGTCCGGGCCCGTGCCGAAGCCGCAGGCCCAGACTCAAGCACAGACGCAGGCCCAGGCTCAGACACAGACCAACCTGCCCAAGCTCTGGGATTTCTGGGCAACGTGGTGCCCGCCCTGCAAGCAACTGAAGCCAACGATTGAAGCCCTCGAGAAGGAGTACGAGGGCAAGATTGAGATAAAGTCCATCGATGTCGACCAGAACAAAGACCTTGCCCAGAAGTTCAATGTACAGGCGATACCGACCCTGGTCTTCCTTGACGCCAAGGGTAAGGAACTCTCCCGCATCGTTGGCCTCGTACCGAGCGACACCATCGTGGGCCGCTTCAAGGCCCACGGCTTTGTCCAGTAGGAGCTGACAGCGTTTCGGCGCGGGGGCGGCAGGCGCCGCCCCTGCTGCTTTCTACCGGCCCCGCAGCGCGGCGAGGAGCAGGTAGACGCCGATGGCGGCCGCGGCGAGGAAAGCCGCGACGCCGATGACGGGCACCAGGGACTTGAGTGCTGTCGGCGCCGCCACTACGAGCAGCGAGGCGCCGACAATGATGGCCGCGAGCACGATGGCCGCGGCGAGCTGGTTGTTGGAGCGGCTCAGGTTCCGGGCGATTTGGCGCAGTTCTTCGTGGTCAATCTGGAGCTTTATCTCGCCCTTCTTGAGCCAGTCGCTGATTTGCCGCAGGTCGGCGGGCAGGTCGCGCGCGAGCGATTCGATGTCGGCCGCCGAGCGGCGCAAGTCCTTGTACCAGCCCAAGGGTCCGAACCGGCGCCAGGCCAGCCGTTCGAGGAAGGGCTTCATCTCCTCCGCGAAGTTGAACTCCGGGTCGATAAGCAGGCCGAGCCCTTCGACCGTGGCCAGGCCGCGCACGACCATCGTAAGCGCGGCCGGGATCGCGATACGGTGCCGGCGAATGACGGTGAGCAGTTCGCGCAGCACCCGGCCGAACGAGAGTTCGCGCAGATTCGCGCCGTAGTACCGGTCGAGCAGGTCCTTGATGTCGGTGTGCAGGGCGGCCTCGTCGACATGCGTGGTCTTGGAGCCCACTTTGAGCACGAGCCGCAACAAACGGTTGCTGTCCTGCCGGTAGGCGGCGAGTAGCATATCGACGAGCAGGTCGCGAGTTTCGTCGTCGATGCGGCTGAACATCCCGTAGTCGATCACGCCCAGCCTGCCGTCGGACATCACCACGAGGTTGCCGGGGTGGGGGTCGGGCTGGAAGAACCCGTGCTCGAATATCATCCTCATGTACACGCGGCCGCCGGACTGCCCCAGCTTGCGCCGGTCGACACCGGCTTGCCCGAGTCCGGCCGCGTCGGTCGCCTTCATTCCGGTGAGCAGGTCGAGTACGAGCAGCCGGCTGGTCGTACGGTCCCAGTGTATCTTCGGTACCACGACCGAGGGGTCATCGGCGAAGTTGCGGCGACAGATGTCGGCGTTCTGGCCCTCGTGGACGAAATCAAGTTCGAGTCTGAGGCTGCGGTCGAACTCGGCGACTAGGCCGACCGGGTCATAGATAGCGAAGTCGGGCTGGTGCCGGTCGATGAACCTGGCGACCGACGCGAGGATGGCGAGGTCGCCGTCAATCATCGTGGCGATGCCCGGCCGCTGGACCTTGACCGCGACCTCCTCGCCGGTCGCAAGCTTCGCGCGGTGCACCTGGGCCAGGGACGCGGCGGCCAGGGGCTCGCGATCGAACTCGGCGAAGACGTCGGCGGGCAGCCGGCACGTCTCGGTGGCGACGAGGCGCTCTACCTCATCGTACGGGATGCCCGGAACGTTGTCCTGCAGCTTCGTCAGCGCCTTCAGGTAGTCGGGCGGCAGGATGTCGGGCCGGGTGGAAAGCATCTGTCCGAGCTTGATGAACGTCGGCCCGAGTTCTTCGAGCGCCTTGACCAGCCGCTCGGGCTCGGTGAGAGCGGCCACGTCGGGCGGCGCCTTGTGCCCCAGTTTCAGTCGGCCTTCGAGCCCGAGCCGCGCCGCCAGCTCGGCGAGCCCGTAGCGCACCAGCACCGCGCCGATGTGCCGCGCACGGTTGAGCTGGCGCCCGCCCTTCAGCCAGCCGAACGGGTCAAGACTCGGCATCGTCGCAGGCTGCCGACAGGGCTCTTCCGGGTTCTCAGGCAAGACGTCTCCTCATCTCAATAGCTCGTGTCTGATGATAGCCGGCGTG
>Ga0315277_10010074_pt1 | contig 12008 bp, 12 predicted proteins | sample YL17G05_15_MG_FD_203695 | JGI IMG/M metagenome (GOLD analysis project Ga0315277, IMG submission 203695) | Sediment microbial communities from Yellowstone Lake, YNP, Wyoming, USA - YL17G05_15 | ecosystem: Environmental > Aquatic > Freshwater > Lake > Sediment | place: USA: Wyoming | collected... | reverse complement strand
ACGCGCTGGGATCACAATCACGCCTCGCTTTCCGACCTTGCTTGTCTCCATCATTTTCCGCCCGATAGTTCGAATGTCTGACATTCCGATTATAGCCATGTGCCGCCATGGATTGCAAGGAGGAAGCGGTTCCTCCGGTTACACCTGCACGGTGACGCTGGTTTCCGTGCGCGTGACGGGGCGGTAGAGGGTATCGCGCTCGAAGGGCTCGTGGCCGGCCTCGCGGATGAGGCGGATAATCTGCTGGCGGGTCATGGCCTGGGGGCTGGTCGAGCCGGCGTCGTGGTAAATCTTCTCTTCCACGACTGTGCCGTCCAGGTCGTCGGCGCCAAACTTCAGCGCCACCTGCGCGACGCGCGGCGTCATCATCACCCAGTAGGCCTTGATGTGCGGGAAATTGTCGAGCAGCAGGCGCGCCACCGCCACGTTTTTCAAATCCATGAAGCCGGTCGTCTCATGATGCTCGACGAGCTTGCCGAGCTCGGTGTTGGGCGTATGAAACGCCAGGGGAATAAACGTGAGAAAGCCGCGCGTCTCGTCCTGGAGCCCGCGCAGTTGCAGCAGATGGTCCACGCGGTCTTCCGCCGACTCGATGTGGCCGTAGAGCATGGTGGCGTTCGAGTGCAAGCCCAGGTCGTGTGCCGTGCGATGGATCTTAAGCCAGGCGTGCGCGCCGATCTTGTGGTCGCAAATGACGCGCCGCACAGCGGGCGCAAAAATCTCCGCCCCGCCGCCGGGCAGTGAGCCGAGCCCTGCCTCCTTCAGGCGCACCAGAACCTCGCGGATGGGCAGTTGCGCGATGTGCGCGTAGTAGCCGATCTCGACAGCTGTGAACGCCTTGAGATGCACGCTCGGGAAGCGCTCCTTCAGCCCGCGCAGCAGGTCCAGGTAGTATTCGAACGGCAGATCGGGGTGCAGCCCGCCGACGATGTGAAATTCCGTGACCGCTTCCGTCCAGTTCTCGCCCGCGATGCGGAAGGCTTCTTCCAGCGCCATGGTGTAAGCGCCCGGCGCATCGGGCTTGCGGCCAAAGGCGCAGAGCTTGCAACTGGCCACGCAGACGTTGGTGGGATTGATGTGCCGGTTGACGTTGAAGTACGTGCGCTTGCCGTGCCGCCTCTCGCGCACGTAGTTGGCCAGCCAGCCGAGCGCCAGCAGGTCGTTCGACTGGTAGAGCGCCACGCCGTCCTCAAACGTCAGCCGCTCGCCGGCCAGTACCTTCTCGGCAAGAGACTGAAGTTTAAAATCATCTAGGCGCGGTTTTTCCGGCAGCATTCCCCCCCTTAGTTTCCGAAAGATGCAAACCCCGAGCTAAAGCAAAATTCTACGCTCGTGGCCCCTGATTTGCAATCGGCTCCCCGTTGAGCAAACGGAATGCCATTCTCGAATTGGCATCAATCTTGCAGGGAGCGCACCCCCATCAAACCCTCATGAATACTGGTCGAGGGGCTTGACAAAGGGTTTAGGATATGTCTTTCCCCTCGGGGGGCGCGCGCGGAATTCGCTTTACAGGAGCCACGAACGATTTAACAATTTAGTGGGTGGATCGCATGCCAGCCGTGCTCGGCAACACGCTCGCCGAACCGCAGTACGAGGCGGCGTTCTTCTACGGCCTCTTCCTGCGCGGGCATCCGCTGCAAAAACTTCGCGAGGATATCGACGTCCCGTCCGAAGTTCTCGAGCGCTGGAAGCGCCAGACGATGCGCGAACCCTGGGCCCAGTTGAGCATCGATCGGATCCTCTCCTACCGCAAGCACGTGCTCGCCATCTTCGATTCCCTGGTCTTCAAGGAAATGGAACCCACCGAAAGAATTCAGTAATCAGGCCATCGAACCATCCGACTATCGGGCCATCTGCGCGAGCGTCCGCCGTCCGTCGTGGGGCACATAGGGCAACTGACTCTTGCCAAGCTCCAAGATGATCCGATGAACCGATCACCCGATGGCCCGATAAATCAATAGGTCCGCGGCCCAGGTGAGAAAGAAGAGGATGCTGATGAAGCCGTTCACCGTGAAAAACGCGGCGTTGACGCGGGAGAGGTCAGTGGGCTTTACCAGCGAGTGCTCGTAGGCCAGCAACGCGGCGACGACCGCAAGACCCGCGGCCGCGATCCAGCCCAGGTTTTCCAGCCGCGCCACGGCGATCAGCAACGCAAGTGTCCCCACATGCAGGAGCGCCGAGACCCAGAGCGCGGCGCGGATGCCGTAACGCTTGGGAATCGAGTGCAGCCCCAGCGTGTGGTCGAACTCAACGTCCTGGCAGGCGTAGATGATGTCGAAGCCCGCCACCCAGAGCATCACCGCCGCGCCCAGCAGCAGCACGCTCGCGCTCAGGTCGCCGCGCAGCGCGATCCACGCCGCCGCGGGCGACATTCCGAGACACAGCCCCAGGATCAGGTGGGAAAGCAGCGTGAAGCGCTTCGTGAAGGAATAGCCGAGCAGAATCGTAATCGCCATCGGCGAAAGCTTGAAGGCGAGCGGGTTCAGTTCGTAGGCGGCGACGGCCAGCAACCCGCACGAGACCACCGTAAAGCCCAGCGCAAAGGTCAGGCTGAGCTGGCCCGCCGGCAGCGCTCGGGCTTTCGTGCGGGGATTCAGAGCGTCAATCTTCAGGTCGGCGATGCGGTTGAAAGTCATTGCCGCGCTGCGCGCCGCGACCATGGCGACGACAATCCAGAGAAGCTCGCGCCACGTCGGCAAGCCGCGCCGCGCCAGCAGCGCCCCCGTCAGCGCAAACGGCAGCGCGAAGATCGAATGCTCGAACTTGATCGTTTCGAGCGTCAGGCGGAATTTGCCCAGAAGGCCGCTCGCAGGGCCAGTCTTAACTTGCTCTCCCATCCGCTGTCCATCTTGCCTGACGCGCCAATCGCACGCAAGGCTTTGGCACATACCCAGAACGAAAGGTGAAGCTATTTTGGGTAGCCCACGGTCTGCGCCACGATGATGCGCTGGTTGGAGCGCAGCTTCATTAGCTTGGCGAGTGGGGGGGTGTCCACACTGCCGCGCACGACAGTCGCCAGTCCCTCCGAGGCACAGAATAAATAAACATTCTGCGCGATGAAGCCGGTGTCGACGGCCGTATAGAGATTCTGCGCGTCGACGTCGGCGTCGCCCGTTCTTGCTCGGTCAGCGACGTAGACCAGGTTCACCGGCGCATCCTTCACGAAATCCTGCGTCCCGGTTGCGCCGCGCATGTCCGCGGCAAGAACCGGATTCAGGCGTTTGGCCTTGGCGTCGTAAACGTAGAGCCCGTCGGCTAGGGCGACGTAAATATCAATCTCCTGCCAGTTCATCGCCGAGGGCGCGGTGCGCTTGCCTGACTCCGGTCGATTGATGCCGAACGCCGCCCAGAGCAAATTGGAAAGCACTTGCAGCGGCAGTTTGTCGGGCTTGATTTCCCGAGAGGTGCGGCGGGCTTTCAATGCCTGCATGAGCGGTTTGCCGCCGTCGGTCTGCGGATCGGGAAGGCTGACAGGCTTCAGCTCCTGAGCGGTTGCGACCGAAGAAAGGAGAAAGAAGGCGAGGAGAACCCTGATGGTGCAAGATTTGTTATTCATAGAAACCTCTTCTCTAGAAAGCGTAATCAGCGAGGGAGGCGGGTCACGCCAACATCCAATGCGTGCGCAGGATCAATAATACCAGCAACGCCGCGTTGATAGCGTGGGCAGTGTAGCAGAGCGGGCAGTCGATATGCAGTTTCCGGCGCAGGGCATAGATCAAGTAGAAGCCCAGCAAGACAGTGGCAACGCCGGGCAGGATCAACACAGGTACGGGGGCAATTATTAAGTAGGTCCTGAGCAACACGACGTCAATGGGCTTACGCATCCCTCGTAAGACAAGAGAGATCACCAGCAGATAATAAACAATCCCGAGCAGCGAATTCGGCACGCCGAAGACCCGCGCGTAAGGCGTCTGCACGACCGTCACGCAACTCGAACCTTCGCGCGCGCAGAGTATCGCCGGCACCCAGCGCGCCTTCTTGATGCGCCCGTAATAGGCGAACGTAAAATAGAGCGAGAGGGCGAGGCCCGCGACAGAGAGGATGCAGATCAATGCGAGCGTCAGTATCGCGCCCAACTTATGTCCGTGGGACAAGGTGCTGGGTACTGGGGACTGGGTGCTGGGGGTCTCCGGCTTCCGGCCGGACATCAATCATCGTATGTTTCCGTCATCATCACTCGGCAATCCCCAGCCCCTAGCCCCTGTCTTTTCGCCTTGCCACCGAAACTGCTTCGCCTGCTCGAGGCCCAGGTGCGCCAGCACGCGGCAACAGAACTGTGTCACAAGATCGTCAATGCTTTGAGGCCGATGATAGAACGCAGGAATAATGGGGAAGATATCCGCGCCGGCCTCCTGCGCGCGCAGCATGTTCTCGAGGTGCACGCGGCTGAAAGGCGTATCGCGGATGGCGAGGATAATCCTGCGGCCTTCCTTCAGGCAAACGTCGGCGGCGCGCTCGATGAGCGTGGAGGAGATTCCGTTGGCGATTTGCGCCAGACACCCGGTCGTGCACGGAATGACGACCATGCCGTCCACCGGGTACGAGCCGCTGGCGATGCTGGCGCCGACGTCGGAGTCGAGCAGATAAACCGTCTTGCGCGCGCGCGCGCCCGCGAGCAGCGCGGGAATCTCCGCGCTCTTCGCGACGTCGATCTGCAATTCCTCGCGCAGCACTTTCAGTCCGCTGCCGGAAATCACCAGGTGGATCTTGCTCACGCGTGCGTCGGCCTCGAGCATTTGAAGCATGCGCCGCGCGAAGATCGCGCCGCTCGCGCCCGTGACGCCCAGCACGATGGATTTCTTCCTGGAAGATGGCGATGATGGCATGGAGCGCATTGTGGGCCAGCGCGTTCGCGGAAGTCAAGGGATCGCGCAATCCCTGCTATACTTTGGTCCCTACCGCAAGGTAACGTATGTCATGCTGATCCCGTTCTGAGCGGGAGAAGCATCTGCAGGTCCTGCGGATTCTTCGTCCGTCAAGCGACGGACTCAGAATGACAAGCGGCGCAAGGTGTGGGATGCCGCGTCCGTTCGTGAAGGGAGGATTCCGCTTGACACCCGAAGAAATCGCCAAAATGCTCCGCCAAGTCCGCCGCGGGAAGCTCAGCGTTGAAGGCGCCGTGGACCGCCTGCGCACGCTGCCTTACGAAGACCTGGGCTACGCCAAGATCGATCATCATCGCTTGCTGCGGCAGGGCTTTCCGGAAGTGATCTTCGCGCGCGGCAAGGCGCCCGAGCAGGTCGAAGGCATCGTGCGCGGGATGCTGGCGAATCGTCACAACATCCTCATCACGCGCGGTGATGAGGCGCTCTACGAGCGCGTCCGCAGACTCGATAAGAGCGCCGAGTTCTTCGCGCTTTCGGGCGCGATCGCCATCCGCCGCGATCGCAAAATCCGCGGCAAAGGAAAGATCGCGGTGGTCTGCGCCGGCACGTCGGATATTCCCGTGGCCGAAGAAGCGCTCGTCACCGCAGAGACGATGGGCAACCGCGTGCAAGCGCTCTACGACGTGGGCGTGGCGGGCATTCACCGGCTGCTTTCGAAGAGCCGCGTGCTGCGTGAGGCGCGCGTGATTGTCTGCGTGGCGGGGATGGAAGGCGCGCTGCCCAGCGTCGTCGCGGGCCTGGTGGGCGTGCCGGTGATCGCCGTCCCTTCGAGCGTCGGCTATGGCGCCAGCTTCCACGGCCTCGCCGCCCTGCTCGGCATGCTCAACAGTTGCTCCCCCAACGTCTGCGTGGTCAATATTGACAACGGCTTCGGGGCAGGGTACTTGGCCAGTGTGATGAATCGGTTGTGAGAGTGGCTCACGCTGGGCGATTGCTTTTATGAATGAGATAAGTGGTCAGAGATGACGACATTCCAACGAGAAGTTCAGCTTCCTCTCGCGTCGGCGTTCTCCCTTCGCGAAGATGCCGCGCCATCTCGGATGCATAGCCCCATGCCTTTTGAATTACCTCGTCCAATGGCCTCGGGATTCCAAGTTCCGCCGCTCGTCTGCCCACTATTTCACCAAGGGTTGCTCTAGGATCGTTGGAGATGGTTCTAAGCGTGCACTCCAAAGAGGCCATGCAATGCTGTATAGCGCCTGTGATATCTGGGTCAGGCCGCCGGCTCAGATCGCGCCGGGCTTCTTCGAGCTCTGTTTTTGCGGTTTGGTATCCGGCAGCATCCAGACCCTCGACTGCTTGAACGACGCTACGTTCAAATTCGTCTGACCCACGAGTAAGAATGCGACCATCCACTAGTTGCCAGCCGATGCCTTCCTCTTCGAACAACTCGTTTATGTGATCTGAGAAGCGCTCGCGCACTTCGGGCTGGGTGAAGTATGCGTAGATTGCTTCGATGATGTCATACACCTTGTACCAGTCGCACGACTGGAGCAGTCCGACCACTTCGTCCCGAACGTTCGGTTCCTCTGACCAATTGCTAGGGTCAGGGAACTTCCGAAGCACAGGGCAAATCAAGTTTCTCACATCATTGTAAAGGAATCCCATTCCTCGAAGGATCGCAAGAAGCCCAGCGCGGAGCGTTTGCGGAGCATCTTCGCGAACGGTTACTTCCCGCCCGCGACCGTAGCCATGTCTTTGTGAGAATGAGTAGCCCATAAGTATCTCGCCAACGGCGTCCTGCTCCCGGATTTCATTATTGCTGTGCCCGGACGTTTTCGCACAATCCTATGTAGTAGCCAGTGTAAACAAATTCTTTTACCAGGTAATCCCGCACGGTTTCGGGGACGGTGCGGGCAGGAGTTAGCTTCTCCAGGAATTTGGCGAGATTTCCTTCGATGCATTCGTCCAGCGCTCTCTTCACGAGCCTCCAGGGTATCGGGTTACCTGTTCGCACCGTCGGCTCTTTGTACGATATGGGAAATCCTCGTTCGGCTCGGTCCCTGGTAAGCTCCTGGACGACTTCTTGCGACAATGTAGTAAGGTAGGTCTTCTCTCCGAGAAGCCGTAAAGAAGCTTTGGCAACGGCGTAGCCCGACGCAGCAAACGCCGTCGCGAAGCCGAATGCGTCCCGAGGGTCCATCCCCTGCAGAGGCTTGACAGCATAAAATCGGAGTGGAATCTTCGCGCTCATCGCCTTGGCGAATGATGCGACGGGTTCGTTTCTCAGGAATTTATCGGAATACAACAAGCCATCAGCTTCCTTTAACAGCATCTCGAGAGTTATTTGAATGTCCCCCATCCGCGCTTCGCGGGAGGCTCGCTCCACTTTCGACCGATACTGCTCGATGATCTCTTCCGCTTGTGCAGTGGCGACGTGTCCGGCCTTCTCCAACACCCCAACATATTCGGGCAAATCCACATCCGCCCCCGCTGCGTCGAGAGTCATGTAGCGCTTGAAGCATTCCGCAGTGCGGCTGTAATTCTTAAGCGACTCGAAGCAGCAAGCCAAATTGTACCAAGCGTGTGCGTCGCCTTGGTCGAGCCGAATGACTTGCGCGAAAAGCTTGGCCGCCCCATCAAAATCAGCCCGCTTGAGGGCGTCCACTCCCTTGTCGTAGATTTTGTCTTTGTCGGGACGGAAAAGCCTTCGGATGTCCATGCGTGCCCCCAGCAGAGAATGGCAGTCTACGCTGTTTCTGCTTATCGTGCTGTTGGGTTGGGACGCACACTTCGCGGGCGGCGTCGTCGCTCCCCGGAGATAATCAACAGTCGTGACTTTGAATCCCCAACTCCGTGCTCCATTGGGCCCGGGCGGATCCCTCACCTACGTGCCAAACACCCGCGCGAACATGGCGTCCACGTGGGTCAGGTAGCGCTCGACGTTGAAGACCTTGGCGATTTCTTCCGGCGTAAGGTAGCGGCGGATATCTTCGTCTTGCTCGACGAGCGATCGAAAATCCTCGCGAGTTTCCCAAACCTTCATGGCGTTGCGCTGCACCCAGCGGTAGGCATCTTCGCGCGCCGCGCCCTTCGAAACCAGATCGAGCAGCAACTGGCCGGAATAAATCAATCCCTTCATCTGATTCAGGTTCTCGATCATACGCTCGGGATAGACGAACATCATCTCGACGAGCTTGGTCGTTTTCTCCAGCAGGTAATCGACGAGGATGGTCGAGTCCGGCAGGATGACGCGCTCAACCGAGGAATGCGAGATGTCGCGCTCGTGCCAGAGCGCCACGTTTTCGAGCGCCGCCTGCGCGTTCGCGCGCACCACGCGCGCGAGACCGCAGATCTGTTCCGACGTGACCGGATTGCGCTTGTGCGGCATGGCGGAAGAGCCCTTCTGGCCGGCGGCGAAATACTCTTCCGCTTCGCGCACTTCGGTGCGCTGCAGGCCGCGCACTTCCAGGGCAATCTTCTCAAGCGACGCCGCAATCACCGCCAGCGTGCATACGTAGAACGCGTGCCGGTCGCGCTGGATGACCTGGCTCGAGATGGGCGCGGGCGCGAGACCGAGTTTGGCGCAGATGCGTTCCTCGAGCTGCGGGGTCGAGTGGCCGTACATGCCGACCGCGCCGGAAATCTTCCCGACGCGTAACTGCTCGGCGGCGAATTTCAATCGCTCGAGGTTGCGCTGGCACTCCGCGTACCAGATGGCGATCTTGCACCCGAAAGTGATCGGCTCGGCGTGGATGCCGTGCGTGCGGCCCATCATCGGCGTGTGCTTGAACTCGAAGGCGCGCTTCTTGAGGACTTCGCCAAGCCGCGCGAGGCCCGTGAGCAGAATCTCCGACGCATCGCGGATTTGCAGCGCCTGCGCGGTGTCCACAACGTCATTCGAGGTAAGGCCGTAGTGCAGGTAGCGCGCTTCCGCGCCCACGCTTTCGGCGACGTTGGTGGTGAAGGCGATGACGTCGTGCTTGACCTGCTTCTCGATCTCGAGAATGCGCTCGACCGAGAACGCGCCTTTTGCGCGGATGGCGCGCGCGGCCTCGGCAGGAATCATGCCGATTTCGGCTTCCGCTTCGGCGGTCGCGATCTCGACGTCGAGCCATCGCTGGAATTTGTTCTGGTCGCTCCAGATGCGACCCATTTCCTTGCGCGTGTAGCGAGGGATCATGGCGATTTTGGATTTTAGATTTTGGATTTTCGATTCCGCAAAGCGGGATCGAAGAAGTCATCGTATCACAGGCGGAGAAGAACAAATCAAAAGGCAAAAGCCAAAAATCAAAGGGCAAAAATGAGGAACAATTCGTGCTGCCGGCCTGCACGTCAGGGCATTTCATTTTTGATTTTTGCCCTTTGTCTTTTGACTTTTGATTTCGCTCTTCCTGTGCAGCGGTCTACGGCGCCGGCATCCTGCCGGCATGTTTCGGGAGAGGCCGCCGGGACGGCGGCGCTACTGTAGCTAAAAGCGGAACACCGGCGTGGGCGCGGCCTGGCTGGCGAGGTGCAACTGCGGAGAGCCGCTTCGAGCGCGGCCATTGAGCGCTTCGAGTGCGCTGAGGCGGGCGATTTCGGGGTGATTGTTATTTTCGCTGAGGTGGGCGAGCACGAGCACCTGCGCCGTGCCGTCGAAATCGTCGTGCAGGAATTCTCCCGTGGTGCGATTCGAGAGGTGTCCGGTGCGGCTCATCACGCGCTGCTTCACAGCCCACGGGTAGGGTCCAATCTTGAGCATTTCGAGATCGTGGTTCGACTCGAAGATCAGGCAGTGGCAGCCGGCGACGTGGCGCTTGACGAGTTCCGGAATGGACCCGAGGTCGGTGACGAGGCCGATGCGGATGCCCTGGGTGTCGAAGGTGAACGCCACGGGGTCGGCGGCGTCGTGAGGAATAGAGAAGGGCGCGATTTCGATATCGCCGACGGTGAACTTCCCGCCCGCTGAAAACATTTCGAAGGCCTTGAGGCGCCGGTCCCAATGGATGGCGTCACGCGTGGCGGCCGCGATGTAGATGGGCGCTTTCGAATCGCGCGCCAGCGATGCGAGCCCGCGGATGTGGTCGCTGTGCTCGTGCGAGATGACGATCCCGCTCAGAGCGGGACCGGCGCGCTCGCCCACCGCGTCGAGCCGCGCGTAGGTCTCGCGCCGGCTGAAGCCCGCGTCCACCAGCAGGCGAGTCTTCTCCGTAGCAATCAGCGTGGAATTTCCGCGGCTACCGCTCCCCAGGACGCAGATGCGAACGCTCAACTCGATGTCCCTCGTCTCACGGCGGGCTCCAGCCCCGGAGTGTCTGGGGGAACGTCCAGCCCGCTCCCCACTTGGTTGAAGATTATATTCCAACGGCCGCCGGTTTCGGAAAGGAAAGGTCGTTTCTGGCAGCAGGGCGGGATATCTTTCCCCGCGCAATTCCCACTGATGACCCTTCCGAGGCCGGCACTTGCTCCCTACCTCGGCCAACCGCGGCGCGACGGTTCAAGGCTATAACTTGATAAGCGTCAGAGCCGGACAATTCGAGCGTATCAGGACCGTCAGGTTGCCAGTCGTGTTGTTTCGATATCAAAGCGCAAGAAATTACGTCAACTCGAAACTAACTTGCGCTTGTTGGATTCTTGGAAATCCGAGGCTCCGAGTCCCCCGCTCCGCAGCTTGCGACCGTTCATTCAACTTGTGGATTCTAAGGTGATTATCGGCCATCACAAAAATCATCCCGGTGGGAGGCTTTGGAACGCTGAGTGCTCATTATTCACTAGGCAAGGAGCACGTTTGCCCCGAGCGATTCTCCTAGGTGCGCTGATTCTCGTTATGGCAAGTGTCGGCCGCTCCGACACAGGCTGCCTTACTTTCTCTGCGACGCCTGATTCGTACTCTGCGCCTGCGGGGTCCACTTTCACCGTCTTCACCACCTACACCAATTGCGGCGTGGATACGACGATCTTCATTGGGGGCGGCTTCGGCTCCGATGAGTCGATCTACATTTCGCAACAAGATTTCGCTGACCCCTCGTTCTTCCTGGCTCCGGGTGATTCGCAGACGGCAGCCTTCGGCTTCTACACCTGGGACCCCAGCGCGCCTCCTGGCACCCAGGTCAATCTCAGGATCAACTCGGACTACACTGTGTATGCAGGGGTATGCAGCAGCTTTGACTGTAATTTTGTCGGCGAGGGGTTCGCGTTCACGAACTTCAACGCCACCGTCCAGCAACCCGTCCCTGAACCCTCCACCCTCCTGTTGCTCTCGACCGGCATCGCCGGCCTGCTCCTGAAAGCCAAAAGGCGCTGGCAAGTCCGCAGGGCTCTGTAAAGTAACGAACGCCCGCACGGCACGCACTCCCGCCGGCATTGTAGAGCGACTAATCTCTAACCCAAAAAACCTCACGCTCTCTGTGATGACGGTCTTATACTTGGCTCGGCATAGGCATTAAGCAACCAAGACCTCGCGTAAGGAGCGAACCATGAAACGAAGTCTGAATCGCCGCGATTTCATCAAAGCGAGCGGGATTATCACCGCCGGAAGCTTTTTCCTGGACGGCACGCGCACGCATGTGCTGGCGCGGGCGGGGAGCGAGCCGCCGCGCGCCTACGCCGCCAACGACCAGGTTCAAATCGCGCTAATTGGCGCGGGCGGCCAGGGCATGGGCGACACGCGCACCGCCCTCCAGGTGCCGGGCGTGAAACTGATTGCCGTGGCGGACTGCTACGACGGGCGGCTCGAGCACAGCAAAGAACAGTGGGGCGACGCGCTCTTTACCACGCGCGACTACCGCGAAATCCTGGCGCGCCGGGATGTGGACGCGGTCATCATCGGCACTCCCGACCACTGGCACAAGCGGGCGGCGGTGGACGCCATGAACGCCGGGAAAGACGTTTATCTCGAAAAGCCGATGATTCATTCCCACGACGAAGGCCCGGAGATCATCGAGACGGCGCGCCGGACGCAGCGCATCGTCGAAGTGGGCAGCCAGCGCGTCAGCTCGATGCTCTACCAGAAGGCGCAGGAGATGGTGCAATCGGGCTCGATCGGCCAGATTACCGCCGTCAACGCCTGGTGGGACCGCAACTCCTCGATCGGTGCCTGGGGCTACACCGTTCCCCCCGATGCTTCGACCGAGACCATCGACTGGGACCGCTTCCTCGGCACGGCGCCGAAGATTCCCTTCAACCCCGAGCACTTTTTCC
>Ga0315277_10010071_pt1 | contig 12008 bp, 11 predicted proteins | sample YL17G05_15_MG_FD_203695 | JGI IMG/M metagenome (GOLD analysis project Ga0315277, IMG submission 203695) | Sediment microbial communities from Yellowstone Lake, YNP, Wyoming, USA - YL17G05_15 | ecosystem: Environmental > Aquatic > Freshwater > Lake > Sediment | place: USA: Wyoming | collected... | reverse complement strand
CGGCTGCGCCGCTACAGCAACCTGGGCCCCCTTGCCCGCCTCACCTTCGACAACCTCATCGAAGCGGGCCGCAGCAGCAACCCCCGCGACCAGGAGAGCTTCGCCCTCTGCGTGGCCGCAGCCCGCGAGTTCGCGGACGAGCCCCGAGGCTGGCTGGTGCTGCTGGGGCCCAGCGGTTGCGGCAAGACTCACGTTGCCGCCGCCATCGCCAATGGCTGTATCCAGCAGGGGCGTCCCGCCCTCTTCGTCGTCGCCCCCGACCTCCTCGATCATCTGCGAGCCTCGTACGGCTCGGCCCGTTCCCCCGCCTCCGCCGCGGGCGGACCCACCTTGGGTGTGGGACAGGCAGGAGGCGAGGACATGCCCGGCGAGGACCTACCCTACGGTCAGTTCTTCGAGCAGGTGCGTAACGCTCCCGTCCTGGTCCTCGATGACCTGGGAGCTCAGAGCGCCACCCCCTGGGCGCAGGAGAAGCTCTTCCAGCTCATCAACCACCGCTTCAACACCCAGGCGCCCACGGTGGTGACGACGGCGCTGGAGATGGGGGACCTGGACGAACGGCTGGCCAGCCGCCTGGGCGACCCCTCCCTCTCCCGCGTTTTCCGGCTGGGGACGACCCGCTCCTCAAGGCCGGGGACGGCGCCGACCCTCTCGCTTCCCCTCCTGCGAGACATGACCTTCGAGAGCTTTGACGTGAGGAGCCTCTCGCTCCCACCGGAGAAGGCCCGCAACCTGCGCGATGCCTTCACCACCGCTCGCAACTACGCCCGCGAGCCCGACGGCTGGCTGGTCTTCCTGGGCGTCACAGGTTCCGGCAAGACGCACCTGGCGGCCGCCATCGCCCACGAGTGGCAGCGAGCGGGCCGGCGGTTCGAGTTCTTCTTCGTGCCAGACCTCCTCGACACCTTGCGGGCGGCGTACGGCCAGGATGAGGACGTTCCCACCGCCACCGCCGAGCGGCTGCGCACCTGCGACCACCTGGTCCTGGATGACCTGGGGGTGCATGGCTCCACGGCCTGGGCTCAGGAGAAGCTCTTCCAGATCCTCAATTACCGCTACAACGCCAAGCTGCCCACCGTCGTCACCATCCGGGGCAAGCTGGAAGACCTCCCCGACTCGTGGGCATCGCGCATGTGCGATGCCAAGGTGAGTTCGACCTTCGAGATAGAGGCGCCGGACTACCGGGGTCTACCCCGTCGCCAGCAAGGGCAGGGTCAAGAGGGTTCCAGCAGCAGTCGAAGGAAAGGCGGGGCTAGGCGCGGCTTCGGCGGCGCTCCTTAAGGGCCACCCAGTCGCGGAGGGCCCAGCGGGTGGTCTCGAAGGCCAGGTCCTCCCAGGGGATCTCCTCGGGTCGAAACCAGGCCGCCTCCAGGCACTCACGACCCGGCTTGGGCGACGCCCTGCTGACCCGCGCCCGGAAGACCACCACCAGAATGCCCGGCCCTCCGCCTGGGGCGGGCCCGCCTCTGGCGGAAGGGCGGGAGTAGACACCCAGGAGAGGCCCCAGGGTCAGGGAGAGCCCCACCTCCTCTTGCGCCTCGCGACGGGCGGCTTCCTCCGCCGTCTCGTCGACCTCCATGAAGCCGCCGGGGAACGTCCAGGCCCCGTAGCGGGGCTCGATGGCCCGGCGCATCAGGAGGACGCGTCCTGCCCGCTCCGGGATGGCGCCGACCACCACCTTGGGGTTGACGTAGTGAATGAAGCCGCACCGGCTGCAAACCAGGCGCGGCCGGTCCTCGCCTTCCACCAGGCGCTCTTGAAGCTGGCCGCCGCACTGGTGGCAGAAGCGTGGTATGGTCAGAGCTTCCAGAAATGTGGCCATTCGAGTGAGAATTTCGCCAGAATAGCGCCCTATTGCCTTGATCTCTGTCTCAGGGCTGGCCTATACTTCCCGCCGTGACCCGGCTGTGATTTGAACGTGCCTTCACCAGCAGGCCAGTCAATGCTGTCCCCTTCGGGATGGCGAGGCCTTCTTGAGCGGCCAGGCCACTCGCCGACGAACGCTCGCGTCGGTCGTCGACGAGGCCCGCTTTCCCGCCCGGCGGACCTTGAGGAAGAGCGCGAGAAAACTTGCCAAGGGGGGCGCCGGAATTGGCTCTGGAAGACAGGACCATAGCTTGTCGCGATTGTGGACTGGAGTTTATCTTCACTGCTGGGGAGCAGGGCTTTTACCTGGAAAAGGGCCTGCTCAACGAGCCTCAGCGTTGTCCCGCCTGTAGGGCGACCCGCCGGCGGGAGCGGGCAGCGAACAACAGCCGAGAAATGACCACCGTCGTCTGTGCCATGTGCGGCGGCGAGGCTGTTGTGCCCTTCGTTCCCAGGCTAGACCGGCCCGTCTACTGTAGCTCCTGCTTCGAGAAAGTGAGGTCCGGCGTCGCCAGCTAAAGCAATCTTCCTCTAATTCTCCCGAGGGCCGGTTGAACCGGCCCTCATTTCTTCTCTGGCGCTCCTGCTTCCCCAGGGGCGACCTCGGCCAGCCTGCTTGGCGGACGGGCAGGCCCGCCGGAGCCGGGGTCGCCGGCCTCCGATGCTGCCACCGGGTGGCCTTCCACCCAGCTCTCGCCTCCCTCCCAGACCTCCTTCTTCCAGACGGGTACTATCTCCTTGATCCGGTCGACGGCGTAGTGGCAGGCCTCGAAGGCCTCCCGCCGGTGGTGAGCGGAGACCGCCACCAGCAGGCTCGTCTCCCCGACCTCCAGACGGCCGGTGCGGTGATTGATCGCTATGTCCGTGATGTCCCAGCGGGAGCGGATCTCCTCCGCCACCTGCTGCATCTTCTTAACGGCCATGGAAGGGTAAGCATCGTACTCCAGGTAGAGGACGCGCCGGCCATGACTGTGGTTGCGGACGACCCCGTAGAAAAGGGCGACAGCCCCACTCTCGTCACGGCGCACCAGTTCCGCCAGCCGCTGCGGGTCCAGCGGTTCCCGCGTCACCTGGAATCGATCTGCCTCTACCCCTCCGCCTGGGCCGGGTCCGCCCAGACGGGCCCGCCATGGGCGGGTCTGGCCGCCTCCGGCGGAAGAGCCCCCGCTGATCGGCGGGATGAGGGCTACCTGGTCGCCGGGGCTGAGGCGGTGCTCGTTGGCGACGTACTCCTCGTTGACGGCGCAGACCAGCGTGCTCATGAGGGGCGTGACGGCGGGGTACTGACCGACGAGCTGTTCGCGCAGGTCAGCTATGGTGGCCCCTTCGACCAGCTCCAGTTCCACCTCCCGACGTCCGACAAGGTCGTGGAGGCCGGCGAAAAGCCTGACGGAAACCCTCACTGCTCTCTCTCTGGTGGCGTTCACGCTTGAGGAAGCGATGTGCATCCAGTATAGCGTACCGATGGCCTCGAGTCGCTCTCGATGGCTGGTGACGGCCTCTCGAGTAGCGGGTATACTGCGGGCTGCCCCCGCCTGCCGCCGGGCGGGCCTGCCTGCCGCCGGGCGGGCCTGCCTGCCGCCGGGCAGGCCATGAGCTTTCGAGGGAGGTGACTTGGCTCCGCCTGCTGTCCTCTCGACTCTGGGGCGGGCAGCCCTGGACCTGCTGTTTCCGCCTCGCTGCGCCCTGTGCGGGCGCCACGGCGCCGCCCTGTGCGACGATTGCGCGGGCGCCCTCCCGCGCGCCGACCCGCCGCGCTGCCCTCGCTGCTGGTCGCCGCAGCGACCGGGCTGGGGCTGCCGGCGCTGCGACGAGTCTGCCTCTGGCGGGCTGGCCCTGGAGGGCCTGCGCTCCCCCTATGTCTTTCAGGAGGGCGCCCGCGAGCTGGTCCATGCCCTCAAGTACAACTACTACTCGACTCTCGCCTCGCCCATGGGCAAGCTCATGGCTCGCTACCTGCTCGGCATCTCCCTGCCGGGCGACGTGCTGGTGCCGGTACCCCTGCACCCCCGTCGGCAGCGCGCCAGGGGGTACAACCAGTCGCTCCTGCTGGCGCGGGAGGTCTCCGGGCGCCTGGACCTGCCTTTGGCGGCCGGAGCCCTGGTCCGCCGCCGCGACACGCCACCGCAGGCCAAAGCCGCGGAGGCCGACGCCCGCCGCCGCAACGTGGCCGGTGCCTTCGACTGCCGGACGGGAGCCGCGGCCGGCCGTCGCGTGCTGCTTGTGGACGATGTCACCACCACCGGGGCGACTCTGGATGCCTGCGCCCGCGTCCTCCTGGCGCAGGGCGGAGCCTCCTCCGTCTGGGCCCTCACATTCGCCCGGGAGGACTGATCGATGGCAGCAGACCCGCGACCTGTGCTGGTGGCCTTCCTGGGCGGCATGGGCGGCTCCCCGGTGGAGGAGATGCTGGCGGAGGCTCTCCGGGCAGCCGCCCTCGACAGCCTGGAGGAGGCGTTGGGAACAGGCGCCTTCGCGGGCGCCCTTCTGGCCACTGACGCCCTCGATCGGCTGGGCCCCCTTCCCGCGGGCGTCACCATCGACCCTGACCGCGGCCCCTTCCACTTTGGGCGGCGCCTGGCGGGGCTCATCGAGCAGCACGACATAGAGAGCGCCGTCTATTTCGGGGCAGGCAGCGTCCCCCTCCTCCGCGGCTCTGACTTCGCCGCCATCGCCTCCGGCCTGGGGGCGGCGTCGCGCGTCGTCATCAGCAACAACTTCTACTCCGGCGACCTGATCGCCTTCCGGCCCGCCTCGGCGCTGCTGGGCGTGGAGCCGCCGGCGGCCGATAACGCTCTGCCGCGCCTGCTGCGCGACCAGGCGGGGCTGGAGAGCCTGCCGCTGCCCCGGAGCACCGCCACCCAGTTCAACATAGACTCGCCGGCGGACCTGGCGGCGCTCGCCCTTCACGGCGGTGCCTCCGCCGAAGGCGGCCAGACGGCCGCCCGTCTGGGCCGATCCGCCCCCAGCGGAGGCCCCCGCCTGTCCTGCCTCCTGAGCTCTCTGGACCTGGACGTGACGCTCTACCAGCGCTGCCTTCCCCTGCTGACCGACCCATCGGCCGAGGTGCTGGTGGCGGGACGGGTTGGAAGCCAGGTCTGGCAATACCTGGAGAGGGAGACGGCCTGCCGAATCCGCGTGTTCTCCGAAGAGAGGGGGATGGTGGCGGCGCAACGGGTGTCTGCCGGCGGCGGACGGGGCAGCGCCCGATCTCTCCTCGCATATCACCTACAGGCGGTGGGACTGGCCCGCTTCTTCGAGGAGCTGGCTACTCTGGGCGACGCCGCCTTCATCGATACGCGAGTGCTGCTGGCACACCTGGGGCTTCACCCCTCGCGCGCCGATCGCTTTCTGTCGGACCTGGGGCGCGCCAGCGAGATCGAAGACCCCTTCCTACGCGGGTTCACGGAAGCGGCCGCCAGGTCGGCCATCCCCGTCCTGCTGGGCGGCCACTCCCTGGTCTCCGGGAGCCTCATGGCCCTCATCGAGGTCGCCTGGAGAGAGCACGACAGGACGCTGAGATAGAGAGCTCGTTAGCTTCTTGACACCCTTGGAGCCCACTGCTACGATCGGCCTCGCTCTGGCCTCGAAGGCCTTGGCCTGAGCTCGGGCCGAAGGCCGCTTTGGGTCGCGGGCCTTCGGCTGTGTGTCACTGACCCCCTGGAGAGCCTTCCGCCTATGGCCTACCAGACGCTCGTGCTGGAGCGGGGCCGTCCCCTCGCCTGCATCCGCCTTCGCAGGGCCGAACGCGGCAACCTCATCGACGGTCAGACCGTGCAGGAGTTGGATGCCGCCTGCCGGGAGTTGAACAACGACGAGGCCGTGCGCGCCGTCATCCTCACGGGCGAGGGCGATGCCTTCTGCCAGGGCTGGGACCTCTCGGGGTTCGATCCGGAGCGAGAGTCGCCCCTGGAGTGGGCGCGCCGCCAGGAACTGCTGGGCGACCCCTTCGGCTGCCTGGCCCGTCTGCCGCAACCGGTCATCGCCGCCGTCAACGGCGACGCCCTCAGCGCCGGCCTGGAGCTGGCCCTCGCCTGCGACGTCCGCCTCGCCGCCGAAGAAGCCCGCTTCGCCTGCCCCGAGACCGGCCACGGCGTCATACCCTGGGCAGGCGGCACTCAGCGGCTGCCGCGCATCGTGGGGCGCGGCAAGGCCCTGGAGATGATCCTTACCGGCGAGGCCGTGGACGCCCAGGAAGCCCTGCGCATCGGTCTGGTGAGCCAGGTGACGCCCCGCGGACGCCTCCTGGCCGAGGCCGAGGCCCTGGCCGGGCGCATCGCCGCCCGCGGGCCCATCGCCGTGCGCTATGCCAAAGAGGCCGTGAGCCGGGGCCTGGACATGACCCTGGAGCAGGCCCTGCGCTACGAGACGGACCTAACCATCATCCTCCAGACCACCGAGGACCGCGCCGAAGGGGTGCGCGCCTTCCTCGAGAAGCGCACGCCGCGCTTCAAGGGGACGTAGCGGAGATCTCACAATGAACTATGAGCCACAGATGGACACAGACAGACACAGATTGCTCGCAACAGGTTCCGCCAGCCTGGGAATCTGTGTTCCATCTGTGTGAATCTGTGGCAATCTAAATAGTAGGAAGTGGAGGGCTGAAGCCCTCCTCTACGGGGACTGAGCCTAGATGTACGTCATTCTCGAACAGGACGAAGCGTGGTCCATCATGACCCTCATCGTCTCCCAGGTCCTGGACCACGCTGACCTCTCGGATGAGGGCCGCGACGCCGTCCGCCGCTGGCGTTCGGCCCGAGCCGATGGCACCGCCAAGATGGCCGACCTGGCCCTGGGCATGAACGGGGCCCTGGGCGGCCTGATCGACGAGCGCACCGACCGCATCGTCAAGCGCAGGGGACGCTTCGTCCGCAGCCGGGAGCGCCGATCGCCATGAAGGTCGAGCTCGACAGCGACGAGACCTGGGCTCTGATGTCCTACGTGGTGGACCAGCTTCTCCAGGAGACGGGTCTGCCAGACGCCGACCGCGCGCGCATCCGCCGCTGGCGCAGCGAGCAGATGCGCCCCGCCGGCGAGCCCATGAGGCTCCTGACACGCAAGATCAACGAGGACCTGGCCCGCGCCCTCCAGACCAAGCAGCGCAGCCAGATCCGCAGGCCCGACTGGGTGTAGATGCAGGGAACTGGGAACTGGCAAGTTGGAACTGGGCGCCCGGCCTCCTAGTTCCCGGTTCCTGGTTCCTGGTTCCTGGTTCCTCGTTCCTCCACAGCCATGAACGCCTTCGAGACCATCATCTATGAGAAGCAGGGCCCGCTGGCCTGGCTGACCCTCAACCGGCCGCGGGTGCTCAACGCCGTCAACCTCCAGATGCGCGACGAGCTCTGGACGGTCATGGAGGCCGTCCGCGACGACCCCGACCTGCGCGTCCTGCTCATCAGGGGGGCCGGCAGGCGCGGCTTCTCAGCCGGCGCCGACATCACGGAGTTCGGCACCGCCCCCTCTTTCGTCGAGGCCCGCCGCGCCCGCCACGAGCGCGACCTCTGGGGCCTCATGCTCAGCCTCCCGCTGCCCCTGGTGGCCGCCATCCACGGCTTCGCCCTGGGGGCCGGCTGCGAGATGAGCATGTGCTGCGACTTCCGCATCGCCTCCGAGGACGCCCGCCTGGGCCTGCCGGAGGTGAACCTGGGCTACATACCCTCCGCCGGCGGCACCCAGCTCCTGCCCCGCACCATCAGTCCGGGCGTCGCCATGGGGCTCATCCTCTCGGGGGACGCGATCGACGCCCACCAGGCCTTGCGCCTGGGCTTGGTCCAGCGCGTCGTCCCTCGCCGACGGCTCTACGCGGAGGCGGAGGCCCTGGCCCGCGCCCTGGCCGGTCGCCCCAGCGAGGCGCTGCGCCGGGCCAAGCAGGCCGTCCTCCAGGGGCTGGACATGCCCCTGGACCAGGGCCTGGCCCTGGAGGAGCGCCTGGCCTCCCTGGCCCTGGCCTCGCCGGACGCGGGGGGCGAAGCTGGCCTGGCGGCCTGGCGCTCAAGATCGCTGTGACATAACATCGGGCTGACAGTCTGCACTTGGGGGAAAGGATGAACACGGCCGAGTTTCTGCAAATCAGCTCTATGGTAGTGCCCGACCGCGAGGCCCTGGTCTGCGAGGACCGGCGCATGACCTACATGGAGATGGCTCAGCGCGTCAACCGCCTCGCCAACGCCCTCCTTTCGCTGGGCATCTCCCGCCGCGACAAGGTGGCGGCGATGTCCCTCAACGGCCCTGAGGTCATCGAGACCTACTACGCCTGCGCCAGGATCGGCGCCACCTTCGTCCCTCTGAACTACCGGGCCAAGCGCGAGGAGATCATCTACATGGTGAACAACTCCGAGGCTGCGACCCTCTTCGTGGGCCAGCGCTACCTGGACCTGGTCTCCACCATCCGGCCCGAGCTCGGCGCCATCAAGAGCCTCTTCTGCTACGGGCCAGCGGCGGGAGACATGAAGTCTTACGACGACCTCATGGCCTCGGGCAGCGACGAGGAGGTCTTCGTCGAGACCGAGGAGGACGACCCCACCATGCTGCTCTACACCAGCGGCACCACCGCCCTGCCCAAGGGCGTCGTCCTCACTCACCTCACCCTCTCCGTCTACGTCACCAACACCATGAACCCCGCCGACCCGGAGGCCGGGCGCGAGGTGACGCTCCTCTCCGTGCCCCTCTACCACGTGGCCGGCGCCACTGTCCCCCTCTCGGCCATCTGGGGGGGCCGCACCCTGGTCATCCTCCCCCAGTTCGAGCCTGAGCTGTGGCTGGAGGCGGTCCAGAACGAGCGGGTGACCCACAGCTTCGTCGTCCCCACCATGCTGAAGCGCATCATGGACCACTCGGACTTCGACAAGTACGACCTCAGCTCCCTCCAGCTCATCACCTATGGGGCCGCCCCCATGCCCTACGAGGTGGTCTGCCGCGCCGTCGAGGTGTTCAGGTGCGGCCTCATGAACGCCTACGGCCAGACCGAGAGCACGTCCACCATGACCTTCCTGGGGCCGGATGACCACCTCGTCGAGGGCACAGAGGAGGAGAAGGCGAAGAAGCTCCAGCGGTTGCGCTCCGTGGGTCGCGCCATGGATGACATCGCCATCGCCATCATGAACAGCCGGGGGGAGATGGTGGTGCCCTACCAGGAAGGGGAGATATGCGTCAGCGGCGCCCGCATCATGCGCGAGTACTTCAGGCGGGAGGCCGAGACGGCCCAGGCCGTCGTCGACGGCTGGCTGCACACCGGCGACGTGGGCTACCTGGATGAGGAAGGCTACCTCTTCATCACGGGACGCACCAAGGACCTCATCATCCGCGGGGGCGAGAACATCTCGCCGGGGGAGATCGAGGCCTGCCTGGAGGAGCATCCCAAGATCCAAGACGCCGCCGTCATCGGCGTGCCGGACCCCGAGTGGGGGGAGAAGGTGAAGGCGGTGGTGGTGCTCAAGCCGGGGGAGACGCTCACCCAGGAAGAGATCATCCAGCACTGCAAGGGGCGGCTGGCCAGCTTCAAGGCTCCCTCGGAGGTGGCCTTCGTGAAGGAGCTTCCGCGCAACCCCCTGGGCAAGGTGCTAAAGACCGAGCTGCGGAAGATGCACGGCAGCTAAGCGACCCCCTTCGAAAGGCCCGGCCATGGACCTCGGCTTGAAGGACAAGGTGGCCATCGTCACCGGCTCCAGTCGCGGCATCGGGCGCGCCATCGCCCTCGCCCTGGCCGAGGAGGGCTGTCACGTGGCGCTCAGCGCCCGCGGCGAGGAGCGCCTGCGCCAGACCGAGGCCGATGTGCGGGCGAAGGGCGTCCGCGCCCTCGGCCTGGTGATCGACCTGACGAAGGGCGAGGACATCGAGCGCCTGGTGGCGGAGACGGCCGCCGCCTTCGGGCATATCGACGTGCTGGTGAACAGCGTCGGCGGCTCCTGGGCAGGCGACGAGGACGAGGCCTGGAACGCCACCTACGAGGCCAATATCCTGGCGGCGGTGCGCGCCACGCGGGCGGTGGTGCCGCACATGCGGCGAGCCGGCGGCGGCAGCATCGTGCACATCGCCTCCATCTGGGGTCGGGAGTCCGGCGGCCCCATCCCCTACAACGCCATGAAGGCGGCCATGGTCAGCCACGCCAAAAACATGGCCCTGGCGCTGGCCCGCGACAACATTCGGGTCAACTCGGTGGCGCCGGGCTCCACCGCCTTCCCCGGCGGCTCGTGGGGACGGCGCCTGGAGCAGGACCCAGAGGGCATGAAGGCGTTCATCGACGCCAACATAGCCATGCGCCGCTTCGGCCGGCCGGAGGAGGTGGCGGCGGTGGTCGTCTTCCTGGCCTCGGAGCGCGCCTCCTGGGTCACGGGCGCCTGCATCAACGTCGACGGCGGGCAGACCAGGTCGAACATCTAGCGGGGGAGAGCGTGTCCCTGGAACGATACCTGGGCCAGCTCTTCCTGGCCTGGTTCAACCAGCGCCACGCAGTCTCAGCTCCGGGCCGGCGACGGTCGGCACCGCGTCAAGATCGTCGCTGTCCTGCTCGATGGGGGATCCGTCCGGCGCTCTCGGCACGTACCCCGCTTGGAGAAGGGAAGAGAACATGGTGAAGCCAAGGGTCGGCATCATAGGCGCGGGCTTCATCGGGTTGTTCCATGCCTGGAACGTCCGCGGCGCCATCAGCATGGGGCTGATCGATGGCGAGTACGTAGGCGTCTGCGACCTCGACGAGGGACGGGCACGGCAGTTCGCTGAGGTCGCCGACCTCTCGCTCTGCACCACGGACCCCGACGAGCTGATCAGCTCGCCGGAGGTGAATACCGTCTACGTCTGCACCCCCACGGGCTCCCACAAAGACCTGGTTTTGAGGGCAACGCGGGCCGGCAAGGCCGTCTTCTGCGAGAAGCCCCTGGCCAGGAACCTGGAGGAAGCTCGCCTGATGCACGACGCCGTCGTGGCCGCGGGCATCCCTCATCAGGTCGGCCTCGTCCTCCGGCATTCGCCCATCTTCACGGTGATGAAGGACCTGATGAGCGATCCCGGCCTGGGCCGGCCCATGGCGGTCGTACTCCGCGACGACCAGTTCTTCCCGATCCAGGGCCAGTACCAGAGCACCTGGCGCAGGGACCATGAGGTGGCCGGCGGGGGCGCCCTCATCGAGCACAGCATCCATGACCTTGATCTCCTCACGTGGCTCATGGGCGACGTGGAGGCGGTGGCGGCGCGCACTCACAACTTCGCCGGTCACCCGGGGGTCGAGGACCTGGCGTCCGTCTGGCTGCGGTTCCGGAGCGGCGCCGAGGGACACCTGGTCTCGGTATGGCACAACGTTCTCAGCCGGCCGTCCCTTCGAAACATCGAGATCTTCTGGGAGAATGGCTACTTCGCCTGCGACCAGGACTTCTTCGGCGAGCTGCGCTATGAGACAGGCAGCGTGCCGAGCGGTGTGCTGACCCCGGAGGAGGTGAACGAACGCTACCTGGCCCTGGCAGGCCTCTCGGAGCCCCGGTACAGGGAGGCCCTGACGAAGTTCGCGCTGGAGGACTACTTCTTCCTCCGAGACGTGGCAGAGGGACGGAGGCCCTTCCCCGGCTTCGAGGTGGCCGTGCGCGCCCACGAGCTGGTGGACGCCGTCTACCGCTCGGCAGCCGAGGGGCGGGAGGTGACGCTGCCGGCACCGGAGCAGGGCCCCGCCGCTGAGGCGGCGACGGCCGAGGAAACAGCGAGGACTCATGACCCCTGAGACAGCCGAGGACCTGCCGCTCTCTGGCTTCACCGTCCTCGAGCTGGGTGAGGGCGTCTCCGCCCCTTACTGCGGTAAGCTCCTGGCCGACTACGGGGCGGATGTGATCAAGGTCGAGCCCCTGGAGGGAGACCCGGCGCGCCGTCACGGCCCCTTCCCGAACGGCCCTACGGGCGCCGGTTCGCCCCACCCGGAGAAGAGCGCCCTCTTCCTCTACCTCAACACAAACAAGAAGGGCATCACCCTGGACTTCTCGACCGCCAGCGGGGCGCGGCTCCTGCGCCGCCTGGTGGAGGAGGTAGACGTGCTGGTCGAGAACCAGCCGCCGGGGCGTTTGGAGGAGCTGGGCCTCTCTTACCGGGAGCTGGCGGGCCTTAATCCCAGGCTACTCATGATCTCGGTCAAGGCCTTCGGGGAGGGCCCCTATGGCCGCTGG
>Ga0315277_10010068_pt1 | contig 12011 bp, 8 predicted proteins | sample YL17G05_15_MG_FD_203695 | JGI IMG/M metagenome (GOLD analysis project Ga0315277, IMG submission 203695) | Sediment microbial communities from Yellowstone Lake, YNP, Wyoming, USA - YL17G05_15 | ecosystem: Environmental > Aquatic > Freshwater > Lake > Sediment | place: USA: Wyoming | collected... | reverse complement strand
CACGCTCAACCTCTACGTGGCGGTCACCAAGGGCAAGAAGAGAGGAATTGCCCTCATCAACGAGCTCAACCGGGATAAAATCAATGAAGCCGTCTTGAGAGCGAATACGCTGGCCGATGTGGCTCCTGAAAATCCCGAACTCATGCCCTCTCTCGGCCCTCAGAGTTACCCGAAAATTCCGCCCGTGTATTTCCAGAAAACAGCTGACTTCTCCCCCGGACAAAGAGCTGAAGCCATTATCGCGGCGATCGAGAAGGCGAAAAAGCAGAATGTCATGGCCGCCGGATTTTTTGAGACAAGCTCCTCTGCCTCGGGATCGCTGAACTCAAAGGGCCTTTACTATTATCTCACCGCTTCACGGGCTTATTACAGCAATACCATTCGGAGTGAGGGAGGTTCGGGATGGGCTTCGGCTGATGATGAGAACGTGGATAAAGTCTCGACAGGAGAGCTTTCAGACAGGGCCCTCAGGAAGGCCTTGGATTCAAGAAATGCCAAGCCCCTTGCTCCCGGAAAGTACACGGTCATTCTCGAACCCGCAGCCGCCGCGGATATGGTCTGGTTTCTCCTTTACAACTTCACGGCCAGGGAGGCTGATGAAGGCCGGAGCTTTCTTTCGCTGGCAGAGGGGAAAAACCGTCTGGGAGAAAAGCTTGTTTCCTCCAAAGTCACGATCTATAGCGACCCGACCTTCCCCGAAATCCCCGCTTTTCCTATTGGAGAAGACGGATTGCCCCAAAAAAAGACGCTCTGGATCGAGAAGGGCGTCGTCAAGAATTTGGCGTATACGCGTTTCTGGGCCCAGAAGATGGGCAAAGAGCCGGTGGCTTTCCCCCCCAACATCATCATGGAAGGCGAGAATCATGCCCTGGAAGAGCTGATCAAGTCCACAAAGAAAGGGGTGCTCGTGAGCCGGTTCTGGTATATCCGTGATTTGAACCCGATGATTCTGCTTCTGACCGGATTGACGAGGGATGGGACGTTCCTCATCGAAAACGGAAAGGTCAGCCATCCCGTTAACAACTTCCGGTTCAACGAGAGCCCGGTCAACGTGCTGAAAAATGTGGAAATGATGTCGAGGCCGGTCCGGGCTGTCGGCGGCGAGGTCGGCCAATCCGCCTTCATCCCCGCCTTGAAAGTGAGAGACTTTAATTTTTCCTCGATCTCGGACGCGGTGTAGAAAAATAGCTGAACTAGGTCAGACAGATTGGTAACAAACCATTTTTTCTTGTCTGTCAAAAGAGCGTCAAGTGACGACGCCCATGATCCATTGGTGAAGGGGCACGGCCAGCCGGAAGCGTTCGAAACAATAATCGATCAGGGCCTCCGAATAGAACTCCTCGGGGATTAAGCTTTCGAAGCCCGCATAGAGCCCTTTGTGGAGGAGCAGCGGAGCGTTCGGATGGCCGGAGTCATAACCTGCCGGGACGCGCTTGTAATGTTTTCCTCCCAATTCGATCCCTTTAACGCCGGAAAGCGAATGGATAATGGCGGCGAGATCCTTCCCCTGCTTGGGGTGGACGACCGCCCGCCGATAGCGTTCAAGCATCGCATCCGGGAACATGTACATTCCCGCTCCCAGCATCAGATCGGGCGGCTCGAGGTGAAAGTAAAAACCCGAGGATTCCATGCGGGGCTTCATCCCGTCCCAGAAATAGATGCCCAGGTTGGTCTTGTAGGGGGACGGATCCAGGCTGAAGCGCGTGTCCCGGTTGATCCGGAAGATGGATTTATTGATCTTGGGGACGGCCACGATCTGCGGCGCGACCGACCGCAACCGCGCTCCCATAGCCGTTACGAAAGCCTTGGCCGGCCCCATGACCTGCGTCTCGTAAATATCCCGGTTCCGCTCGAACCAAATCCTGTTGTTATGGGACGCGAGGTCCCTGAAAAAGGCAACGGTCTTTGTTGAAAACCCCTTGAAGCCGCTCTCCTCAGGCATCTCGCCCTCCTTCGCATCCGTGATAAGAAATCCGCTTTTGACTCCAAAACGCCATTCGCGTCACTCGCCGTACATCTCGGCAATGATCCGCCTCAGAGCGGCGGCTTCGTCCTCCGTAACCGGGTCAGACACATTGGTGACAAACCATTTTTAGTCTGTAAATTTTTAATTATGAAAAACTTTCATTTTTCGACTGTTTAAAATTAGTCAAAAGAGTAGGTTTGACCCTACCTTGAACGTCAATGCCTCTTCAAGGCCGCTGCGTAACCGTAGCCATAAAAGTACCGCCGCCAACTTGTCTCTGTCGAACAGAACTGATTGCTCCCGAGAAAATAATCCAGCAAAGCCTCCCGCAGCCGGGTCAATTCATGGAGGCGGCGGCGATGCTGGGGATCATCGATCGTCAGGGCGAGAAGCTCGAGGGCTCGCTCAAATGCCATGCGGCTGTACTCGGAATTGTTCTTATTGCGCCAGTTCAGGGCCCTTTCGACCTCGCTTCCGACATTGGCGAGCTGCTCCATCAACGAAAATTCCCGCCAGCGCCCGGCGGCCAGCTCCCGATGTCGAACACTCAAGATCGGACCCTCTTGCCAACGACTTGAAGGATTTTCTCTCGTACCGCGGGATCATCGACCCCGCGCGACCGATTACCCTGCAAAGGGCGAATATTGATCAAGGAATCGAATTCGATCCGATCCGGGCCGTCTAAATCAGGATAAATATTGATCCCCCACAGGAACTCCTGCCGGGAACCGCCCTCCAAGAGAAGAGCCTCTTCGTCGGAATGGAGTTCCCCGTCGACAGCCATGATCTCACGTTCCACATCAACCACAGCTTTCACCATATTGCCGAAACCGGCTTCAGCCATGTGCTTCAGTTCAGCCAGTGACACTATTGTATCGATGATCAACATGCTTTAATCTTAACACACGTTTCAACGTCAAGTAAGGTTAAGCCTACAATCTTAACAACCTACATTCCACAAGAAACCATACCCATATTTCAGTATTTCTTGATGGCCCCATTCTGTCAATCAACGATAGACTGACCTCGCGTCACGAACTGGCCGTTGGGACGGTCACCCGGGTGCGGAGAAAATGCGGCAATCCCCGATGCGGGTGTCTCGCTGGCCAAGGACATCCACAGACGATCTTCCTTTTTACAGACGACCAAGGACGAAGACGGTGCAAGTTGATCCGCCGGGCCGACGAGGCGCGGCGAATTCCCGCTCCGACCGATGGATCTCCCCTCCTAACCAAGCCGGGACTATCCCCCTGCAGCCGGGGTGATGACGACCGCCAGGAGCCGGAGAAGTGCTTTCCTCAAACGGTGGAATCCTTCAGTCCTTGACCGTAATACCGCCGAAGATGGAGGTCCCCCTGACGTAAAGCGTGGCCTTGGCCTCCGCTTCGGAAGGATTGCGATGCTTCTCCTCGAATCCGCCCAAAATCGGCGTTCCGTCCACGACGACTTTCCAGTCCCGGGGGACGATGATATTGATCCCGCCGAAGATCGCCGTGGCTTCGATCCCGGCTTTTCCCCCGTCAAGCCCGGCCCTGGTGAAATCCACTTCAGCCCCACCGAACACGGCCGTCACTTGACCGCCCTTGAAGGCCGCCGTTTCCACCCGGCGCTTCACTCCCGAGAAAACACAGGTCAGTTCGAGGTCGTTGCCCGTGGTCGTCGGGATCCCCTCAACGCCGTGATGTCGAAAGGCCGGTCGCAGGATGATCCACAGCCCGAAAGCGATTAGGCCGGCCGGCCAGATATAGTGCCATGCGTCGTATTCGAGGATGTCGAGTTCCTGGAAGAGGAAAAACCCTCCGAAAATGATGAAAAACAGCCCTGCGCCCGGACGGCGGAATCCATTCCCGAGGAGGATCGAAATCCCGATCAAGATGAAGATCGCGGGCCACCAGGTCGAAAGCAGATACCCGAGATCGTGAAAGCCGAAGCGCTCGAAAAGAACCAGGACCCCGACGAGGATCAGGACCAGGCCCCAAAAGATCCGGCTGGCGTTATTATGGCGATGTTCGGACATGACAGCCTCCTTTTCGCGAATCGAAGACTTGATATTTTTATATCACATCTCAAAATGAAATACGAATTCATATCCCAAGGTGTCACTAAGGTGTCTGAACGAGTTCACTCCTCGGGCGCCGGTTTTTGCGAGGATGTTGCGGTGATTGACATCGCCATACGACAGGAAATATATTAACGACATGTTTAGAAAGGGAGATTCGAGGACATGACCATTCTCAAACCCGTTGATTGGATCATCATCGCCGCGTACTTCACGATCATCCTCGGCTTGGCCTGGTGGGTCATGCGCCAAAAGCAGAGGACCTCGACGGACTACTTTCTGGCGGGACGTAACCTGGGCTGGCTCATCATCGGAGCCTCCATTTTCGCCTCGAACATCGGGGCGGAACACCTGGTCGGCCTGGCCGGGTCCGGGGCGACCGACGGCGTCGCCATGGCTCACTACGAACTGCACGCCTGGTGTCTCCTCGTGCTCGGCTGGGTCATGGTGCCGTTCTACATGAGGTCGAAGGTCTTCACCATGCCGGAATTCCTCGAGAGGCGGTTCTCGCCGACAGCCCGGACGGTCCTGTCCTTGATCTCACTCGTGGCCTATGTCCTGACCAAGATGGCCGTCGGCATTTTTGCCGGCGGGATCGTCTTTAGCGTCCTCCTCCCGGAGGTCCAGTTCATGGGCCTCGACAGCTTCTGGATCGGCTCTATCCTGGTCGTCGTCATCACGGGGCTCTACACGGTCATGGGAGGGCTGAAGGCTGTCGCCTACACGGAAGCCCTGCAGACGTTCATCTTCATCATCGGGTCGGCCCTGGTGACCCTCTTCGGCTTGAAGGCCCTCGGCGGCTGGGGCGAGCTGCGGCATATCGCCGGCTCGGAGATGTTCAACCTGTGGAAACCCCTGGTCCCCGCCGGAGTCCAGGGGACCTGGGCCCCGGTCAAAGAGGTCGGCCGGATGGCCTGGTATTTCAACGATAATTATCCCTGGATTGGGATGCTCTTCTGCGCGCCCATCATCGGCCTGTGGTACTGGTGCACCGACCAGTATATCGTCCAGCGCGTGCTGGGGGCGCCGAACGAGCGCCAAGCCCGGCGGGGCTCCATCTCCGCGGCCTTCTTCAAGCTCCTGCCCGTCTTCCTCTTCATCATCCCGGGCATCATCGCCTTCGCCCTGGCCAAGAGCGGCAAGATCCAGGTGCTCCAGCAAGAGCTCTTCGGCGCGGGGGGCGAGCTCGTCAGGGCCAATGCCCAGAAAGCCTTCCCGCTCCTCGTGGCTTATATCCTCCCCGTCGGCATCCGCGGCATGGTCGTGGCCGGGCTCCTGGCCGCGCTCATGAGCTCGCTCGCCGGCGCCTTCAACGCCTCCTCGACCCTGTTCACCATGGATTTCTACTCGCGCCTCCGGCCCAAGGTCACCCAGGAACGGCTCGTTCATATCGGCCGGGTCGCGACCGGGATCATGGTCCTCATCGGGCTCCTTTGGATCCCCGTGATCAGGGGAGGGAAAGGCCTCTACGATTATCTCCAGGGCGTCCAGTCCTATCTCGCCCCGCCCATCTTCGTCGTCTTTTTCCTCGGGGTCTTCATGAAGCGGCTGAACGCCAAGGGGTGCCTAGCCGCGCTCATCACGGGCTTTTCCCTCGGGCTCTTCCGCTTGGCCGTCGATACGCCGGTCAAACTCGTCGGCGGGTTCTCTTACGCCGAGGGCTCTTTTCTCTGGATCGTCAACCACATCTTTTTCCAGTATTACAGCCTGATCATTTTCATCGTCAGCATCATCGTGATGATCATCGTCAGCTACCTGACCGAGCCGCCCTCCTATGAGAAGATCAGCGGGCTGACCTACGGGACGGTCACCGAAGAGCACAGGAAGGAGACCCGGGCGAGCTGGACGACGGGGGACGTCATCACCTCCGTCGTAGTCGTGGTCCTAATCCTCGCCGCTTATTTGTACTTCAGAGGGTAGGCTGCTTTTCCACTCCCAGTTCTTTTAGCTTCGTCTTCGAATTCAGAAGAATTCGTTTGGCATAGTCACTGTCGCCAGGATTCAGCTCTACGGCCGACTTGTAGAACTTGATGGCGTTTTCCTTGTCCCCCATGGTCAGATAGGCTTCCGCGAGGCTGTCAAGGGCGTTGAAGGATTTCGGAAAAAGCTTGATATTGTATAAGAAAATCTTAACGGCCTTGTCAAACTCTTTCCGGTTGAGCATATTGTATCCCAGGGCATTGAGCCTCTGTTCCGGGAGGGCGGCGGACGCGTCAAATCCGTACTTTGCCCACTTGGCCATGTTTGTTTTCAAATAGCCGTCGATGGCCTCCACGTCGGCGTTTCTCATCAGGGTGTCGGGAATCTTCCATCCGCCGAAGATGAATGTCAGTCCGTCATAGATATTCCGGCCGACCATCGAGCCATGATCGCCCTCCAGCCAGGCGCTCTTCCAGGTCAAACCGGACAGCGGATTGCCGTTCATCCATTTTTCGAGTTCCTTATAGGTGTCGATCGTCAGTTGAGCTTCCTCTTTTCCGACCGTCATGAAGAGGAATTTGCCGTCGAAAGTTCTTTCTTTGGCCATCTTTTCGATGTTCTTCAGCCAATACTGGTCATTGGTCTGGAACCAGGGGCTACCGGCGATATAGGCCGTGAACAGGCTGGGGACATTGAACAGGGTGTACATGGTGAACAGCCCGCCCACCGAGTGACCATACAATACCCGGAAGGCGTTCGTCCGATAGTTTTTCTCAACGAAGGGGATCAGCTCTTCTTTGAGAAAACGGATGGACAGATCTGCTCTGGCGGGAATTTCTTTGCGATCCTCAAAGGGCATGGGAACATATCCGTTCTCCAGGGGAGGCACTCCGACGACGATCATGTTCGGCATCTCCGTTAGTCGAGCCAGGAGCTCGACGGTCCCGCGGTCGTAGGTAAAAAGGAAGCCGTTCAGATCATAAAGAACGGCGTAACTTGCCGTGCCGCCGTCATAGCCTTCAGGCAAGGAGATGAGAACCGTTAATTCCCTGTTGAGAACCTTCGAAGCGAGGGGCAGCGATTTGCCGATAACGATGTCGGTCCCTTGGGCCTGGGCCGTCGCTCCCGCGGAAAAAAAGGCAAGGGACGAGATCGCCAGGATCGTACCCCAGACCTTAATGTGCGTATTTTTCATGAAATGGCACCTCCTTTCTATTTGTAAGCTCTGCAATATATGTGCCAGCCGAGGTCCCCTCCGATCGCCTGATACATGAAGACCTCTATAGATATCGGATGTAAAGCATTTTCACATCTTCTGTCAAGAACGTCGCTATCCCGAGGATGGTCGCCCTGAGCTGGGCCTCGCCGGAGGGGGCCAAATTAAGCGGAAATCCGCGGACCGGATCATTGATCGCCTGAAGCTTCGGCTTGTGGCGGCCTGCCAAAGGCACGAGATCCAGTTGTTCGTTAATCCGCCCGGGCGTCCTGAGATGAACGGGGGCTGGGAAAGGTCGAATCGGACTAATGCGAACGCAATAAAAAAAAGTGCCTGTGAACGGTCCTGAATGCCGTCCTCAAGCCCCCGTAGCGGAGGGGGGACCCGAGTCCTATGAAGGCAATCTCGGCGACGCGCCCGAGAATCTGTTCATATTTCTTGCCACCCCCTACCCCCTCCGATAATCGGAGGGGGACTCTGAAATCGTCCGCGTCGCCGATAGAGGTGCGACGGGGGGAACCGACGGGACTGGTTCCCTGGGGGCCGGGGGATTGAGGGCGGCTTCAGGCCAATTAAAGTCAGATGTCTAACTATTTAATGCTTTTGTATTAGCCAAACGCCAACACCCGAATTCTTGATCCTTCTTTTCCTCCGCGATAAACGCGCTCGACCGCCTTCTCGAAGTCCGAGGTCTTGGCCTTTGGAATGTCCAAGAATTTCTGGGGATTCCGGTCCGTCAGTGGAAACCAGGAACTCTGGATCTGGACCATGATCCGGTGGCCGGGGCGGAAGGTGTGGCAGACATCCGGCATCACGAACTCGATTGTCTCCGGCTTGCCCGGGATGAAAGGTTCCGGCCTTTCCAGGCTGTTGCGGAATTTGCCCCTAAAAGGCTCCCCGCGGACCAGCTGCTGATAGCCCGCCCGATGGATCTCCGCCGGGTTCGGATCCGGATCCGGATAATCGTTCGGATAGACATCGATCAACTTCACGTCGAAGTCCGAGTCTGTGCCCGAAGTGGAAACCTTGAGCAGCGCCGTAATCGGCCCCGCGATCGTGATGTCATGGTCCAGAGGCTCCGTCTCGTAGACTAGGACATCGGGACGCCGGGAAGCGAATCTCTGATCCTCAGTCATGTAATCGCCCGGCATGCCCTCACCTATGTGTCCAAGAACCGGCACGGGCTTGTCCGGATCGCTGATATATTCATCGAACCCGCTGCCCGTGTCCGGAGCCGGCTCGAAGGAAAGCTTGCCCCCCGGGCCAAGATACAGGGTCTTTTCGCGGGCCTCCTTCGGAGGCCAGGTGTCAAAGCGCCGCCATTGATTCGTTCCCGTCTCAAAAAGCCAGGCTTTCGGGATCGTTCCTTCCTTCGATGTCTTCAGACCGTCGCCTCTGCCTTTCAGGTGGTAAACGAAAAAAGGCAGTTCGATGTTGGCGCGGAAGAACTCCCCGGTCTTGGAGCCGAAGTCCAGGTTGCCGAGCTTGTCGCCGTCCATGTCCGCCCATCCGCCGTGCAGCCATGGACCCATGACCAGGGTGTTGGGAGCGGACGGTCCGTTCTTCTCCAAGGCGCGGAAAAGCTTCAGCGGACCGGCAAGGTCCTCAGCATCGAACCAGCCGCCTACAAATAGGACTGCCGACTTGATATTTTTCATGTAAGGAGTCAGAGCGCGGGACTGCCAGAACTCATCATAGTTGGCATGTTCGAGTGTATCGTTCCAGTACGGGTTCTCGTTCTTAAGGTACTTCTCGTTGCTGTTAGAGAGCGGGCCCATGCGCAAATAGAAGTCGTAAGCATCCGGCGTGCCGAAGTTGAAACGGGCGAACCTCTCCGGGCGGGAAGGCCCGGCCAGGCGCGGCTTGAAAACCGTGTAGAAGCCGAAATTGGCCGCCAGGAAGAAGGCCCCGTTGTGGTAGGCATCATCGCCGTCCGCGACGTCTCCCACCGGGGCCTGGGGTGAGGCTGCTTTGAGAGCGGGATGGGCATCGATCATTCCGAAAGCGGCGAAGAAGCCTGAATACGAGATCCCCGAAATGCCCACTTTCCCGTTGTTGTTGGGGACATGTTTTATGAGCCAGTCGACGGTGTCATAGGTATCCGTGCTCTCATCTGTGTCCGCAGGGCCCGCGAACCGGGTCTTGTGAAAGGGAATATCGATAAACTCCCCCTCGGATAAATATCGCCCGCGCACATCCTGGTAGACGAAGATGAAACCCTCTTTTTCGAAACCCTCGGAGGGGCCGAGCACGGGCCGGTAGTTGTCGATTCCATAAGGAGAGATCGAATAGGGCGTCCGCTGCATCAGTATCGGATAGGTCTGGCTGGAATCTTTGGGTACATAAACCGTGGTGAAGAGCTTGATACCGTCCCGCATGGGGATGCGGTAGTCGAACTTCGTAAAGTTAGCCTGCGTAAACTCGAGCTGGTGACGGGCCAATTCTTTCTGATTGTCATCCTGGGCGAAAGAAGCGGGCCCCATCAGCAATCCCAGGACGAGTGCACCTATCATAGGCCATAGAGGGTGATGTGAGCTGGGCGCGCCCCAGATGCGGCCGACACGTCCTCTCAAGTAGATTGTCCATGATCTATCGGATTTATCGATATCATCCATAGACGGACTCCTCCTTTCAGATAATTGGGAGGCACATAGCGAATTCACGAGTTCTTAACATATTCCGGAAGTCTTTATGGCCTCCCTAAACAGAATCTTATCATGTGGGATTGATGACAGACAACCATTTTGCCCATTTCCTCAATGGATTCGGGACTTTCCACAATAACTTGGGCGGATTCCGACTAACTTCTTCCTTTGCTATCGGATGTATGAAATTCCATCTGGAATCGAAAAAATGGCCGAACTTTCCACGGGACTCCCGAAGGTGGCCCGTCGCTTCGTGGCCGAGATGATCTTTGGGATCCAAGCGCGGGGCTCTATTCGATTAACGGAAGTGACCTGCTCCCGATCAATGTGCTAGCCCTGGAGTGAATTTTTCAACCTCGATTTAACGGTCATGTAGATGGGGCATATTTTTTCTATGCCATAAAATTGGCAAGACCTTCGAAAAAAGCACGAGCTTCTTCCGACAAACCTGCGTTTATCAGACAGGACTGTCCTTCGCGAAGTTTTTGGCGGGCAAGCGTTTTCACATAATCCACGGCTCCCGTAGCATATAGGACTTCAACAGCCGCGTTCATCGTTCCTCGATCGGCTTTATCGTTACCTAACGCTGAAAGAAGTATTTGTCTTTGCTTTCGGCTCGCAATTTCGAATGCTTTTATCATGAGCAAAGTGTATTTGCCTCTCCTGATATCAGAACCGAACGCATGTCCTTTAAGTCCCGGGCTGATGCCCATGAGATCATCCTGTAATTGAAATGCCGTTCCGATGCTGATGGCATATTGAGATAGGGCGTTCAACAGCCGCGCGGTTGCGCTGCCGAAAATGGCTCCAACCTGAATGGCGGCCCTGAACAGATGAGCTGTTTTTGTTTCGATCACCCGCAAATAATCATTCTCCGTGAAATCTCGTTTTAGCTCTGAAAGAAGATCCAGCATCTGACCTTCACAGATCACCCGGTACGTGCGATTAATAACATCTAAAGCTTTTCTGATCTTAGCCGCGTCAAAAAGCGAATTGGTGAAACAATTCTCAGTCAAGGCATAGAGAATATCCCCCTGCAAAATGGCCAGCGAAACACCAAATCTCTCGGACATTTTTCGAAAAATTCTACCTTCGTATTTTTTTTCCTCATAATCTTTCAGAAACAATTTATCGAAATATTTATGCATGCTGAGCATCCCTCTTCTCTCGCTATCCTCGTCCATGATGTCATCATGAATCAGAGAAGAGTTATGGAACAATTCAATCCCGATAGCGGGTAAAAAGATCTTTTTCTCATCTTGATCACACACGGCTTTGTAAGCCATTATTGTCATGGCGGGCCTGAGTCTTTTTCCTCCCCTGAGCACGAATTCTTTAAGATAAGAATAACTGGACTTTATGAAATCTTTAGAATCGAGAATCTTTTCATCAAAGAGAGTTTTTAGCCCGGAATCGATGATTTCTTTGTATTTTTTTAACGTCTTTTCAAAATCCATTTTTGATGCTCTCGGCAACTTCATTGATAATCCAATTTTTATTTCATGGCTACGGACTTGTGGAAGTGGACGATCGTCTAGTATGTATAGCCTTTTCAAATACGGCCCAACCCGCCGCCGTCATCCTGTCAGGAGTGAAAAGGCATATCCCCGCGGCGCCGTTGTCCATGGATTCCCTTATGGCGGCTTCCAATTCTTCAGGCACTAAACCGTGGTTTTCAGGGTCGGGTTCATGGACCTTCTTTTCGGGGTCGGGACAAATGAACAAACCGCTGTAGACCGGTTTTTTATGGTCAAGCGCGGTTACGGCCTCTTTGCACACCTCGCCTATCCACTTTGTCCCCTCAAGATAAAAATCGTTGTAATTCATTGGAAAGAAGGCATCGATGTCCCATTTGTCCCATTCCTGCCTGACGATCTTCTTGGCAACGGAACCAGGGCCCGGGAAAACGGCGGCATTGATCAGTTTGTTCTTGGCGTGGACGACTTTCATCAAGCGATTGACGAGGTTCGTGATGAGGTCGTAGCGGAATTGTTTCCACGCCTCCACTTGCGAAGGATCTTCGACGGCCTTGATATCGATACCGGTTTGGGCTTTGAAGTCCGAAACGCACTTGTCGCAATAGCAATAGTCGAATTGCGGAACCTCCTTGTCCATGACCAGCCCATATTTTTTCCATAAGCCGGGGGCAAGAATGACGTCCGGAAACCGGATGAAATCCAGGTGGATGCCGTCCACCTCCGGGAT
>Ga0315277_10010067_pt1 | contig 12012 bp, 11 predicted proteins | sample YL17G05_15_MG_FD_203695 | JGI IMG/M metagenome (GOLD analysis project Ga0315277, IMG submission 203695) | Sediment microbial communities from Yellowstone Lake, YNP, Wyoming, USA - YL17G05_15 | ecosystem: Environmental > Aquatic > Freshwater > Lake > Sediment | place: USA: Wyoming | collected... | reverse complement strand
GCGTAGCCAGCCCGGGCGCTGAAGGACTGGACGTCTTTCCTCCGGAAAAAACCCAGCGACGCCTCGAAATCCGGGGGGATACTGCTGTAGTCGGCCGAGATCTGGAGATGCCGGGAATTGTGGCTGAGGCCGAAAGTGAAGGCCGGCACGAAGTCTGTTTTTTCGCTGCCCATCTTGGTCATCGAACCGACCGCCTGGAAGGAGAAGCGGTTATACCTCATGAACTTGAAATGGCCGTCGACCCCGGCCACCCGGTTGTAGTTCGCGGTCAGAGGTCCTCCCGGAATCCCCGTTTCCATGTCCGTGGCGATGACACCAAGATAGGACTCGGAGAAGAGGTCCTTCTTCAAACGGAAGATGTTGACCAGGGAGCGATAGAGCGGTCCTTCGGTTTCCCCATCTTCTTCGTACGCACTGGGCTCGGAGAGTGTGATTTGGGGCGAGTTCAGGCCCATGGAGCTGAGGAGGCCGATGGTCGTTCCCTTGCTCTTCCCGGTGAGTTTGACTCCCCATTGGGGATCGACGATCGTCCGGGTATAAACCAGCTCGAAGGGGGTATCGAAATAGTCCTTTCCCTCCAGGAAGAAAGGTCTTTTCTCGGGATAGTACAGGGCATAGCGCTGGTTGACATCGATCTGGGGCATATCGGCCTCGATCTGGCTGAAATCCGGGTTATAGGTAGAGTCCAGCACCGCGTCGGAGGTCAGTCCCCATTTGAAATTCAGTCCGCCCTGCGGGTCGAATTTCCGGCCGGTCGCCTTGAGTCCGGTGACGACGGGCATGACCTCGATGTTCTTTGCCTTGCTGATCGGACCGCTGATCTCCAGGGTTCCGGTCTGGACCAGAAAGCCGTTGCTGTCGCGCGTGTGCGGCGGCCAGTACATCTCTTCGTTCTTCCGCGGAATCGAGCGCTGGATCTTGATCCCCCAAGTCTGGGAACTCGAGTTCGGGAACCTCAGGCTCTTGAAGGGAATGGCTATTTCCACGGTATAGCCGAGCTCATCCACGTGGGCGTCGGCCAGAAAAAAGGTATCCCAGTTGCGGTCGAACCGTTCGAACCCCATGCGGCGCCGGCCGCTGCCTTCCGTAAGGATGCCGTCGGTCTGGATGCCGCAGGGGTTGATCTGAAAGACGAAGGCCCGTTTCTTGTCGTTGAACGTATCGAGATAGAGGGTGATGCCGTCGTCCGCCGGGGCCTTATCCCGCGGGGTCAGGCAGGCCCGGATGGCCTTGGGGTCGGAATCAAAGCAGCGCAGAGCCACATAGAGATAGTCCTTGTCGTGGCCCAGATAGGCCTTGGTCTTCTCCGAAGGCGTCCCCCCTTCTAAAGGTACGAACTGGGTGAAATCCTCAATCAGGGTGCCGGTCTCCCAGAAGGGGTCATTGAGCAGGCCGTCGATCTTGGGTGGGGAGGGAAACTCTGGGATGGTGATCGCATAGCTCGGCGCCGCCGGCTTCGCTGCCTTGGGGGGATTCGCGGCCAGAGAGAGGGGCAGGCACAGCAGGCCGAGGGCATAGGTCAGCAGTGATGTTCTCAATCTTTTCAGCACTAAACTTCGGGCTTATTAGAGGGAACGTTTTCCGGCTCAGGCCGGACCCGTCATTCTACTCCTCGGCAGGAATCCCATCAACGGCTGACCATCACCTGTTCAACGCTGATATTCTTGTTCTTAAGGCTGGTGCCCGTGGCCCTCTCCAGGCTGGCAATCGAGATGGTGTAGTCGACGATTGACCGCAGCTCCTGAATCCGGGTGTTGCTCAGGTCCCTCTGGTAGGTGAGGACGATGAAGTTCGTGCTCAGGCCGACTTTGAGCTTCTCTTCTTCGGCCTGAAGCTTTTTCTCCGCCAACTCACGGGCGACGCGGTAGGATTGGACTCTTTTGTAATTCGTCTCGACAGAGCGGACGCCGTTCCGGATCTCAAGGTAAATGATCTGCTCCTGGTTCTTCAGACGCAGCATTGCCTGCTCGAGCTCAAGCTTGGCCTGGGTATGGGCGGCGCGCGAGAAAATCGTGTTCAGCGGGACATCCAGAGTCAAACCAACCGACCAATTCCTGTACTTGAGTCCAAGGGCATCTTTCATCGCCTCCCTCGCCGGCCCGGGGACGATGCCGATTTGTTTACCGGTGATGGGGTTGTCGTTCTCGAAGAGGATCCTGTCTCCGGAGATCCCTGGGCTGTAGTACGACGCCGTCAGGTCGAGACGCGGCAACAGTTGGTTCTTGGTGTAGCTGACGTTGAGGTCCTGGGTTCGCAGATCGACTTTGAGCGACTTGAGCTCGGGTCTGTTCTGCATGGCCGTGAGGAGGGCTTCCTCGACATCGACCTGCCGTTGCTCGAACTTGGGGAGGTCAACAGGCTTGATCGGCAGGGCCAGCTTCATCTCGTCCTCGGAGAGGTTGATGATTGTCCGGAGGCGGTCTTCGTTGTTCTTGACGTCGGCCTCCGCCGAAATGATGTCGGCCTCCCGGGTGGCCACTTCGGCCTGGGCGCTCAGGATCTCGATGGGCGCCAGCGTGCCCACTTCCACGGCCCTCTGATTCTTGGCCAGGAGGTCCTGGGCGAGCTTGAGGGACTGCTGCCTCACCTTCAAATTCTCCTGGCTGTAGGCCAGGTTCCAGTAGGCCTCTTCGACTGTGTAGGCGATATCGGCGATCGTTTTTTCCAGGTCGATCTCGGATTTCTCGTAGCTGTTCTGGCTGACGATAATGTCATTCCGGGTGACCTTGATCCCGAAATCCCGGAGCAGCGGCTGCCGGAAATCGAACCGGAGAGTGCTCCCGTACCGGGGGTTTACAGTCTGGAAGCGGCTGTTGCTCTTGTTTTTATAATTGATCAAGGAGGCCGTCAGCGTTCCACCCGTCGGAATGAGCTGCTGGATCGAGGCGTCATAATCGTAGTAGTCGGTGATCGTCGTCCCCGTCGTCTCGAGCCAGGAAAAGGAAGCACTTTGATTGCTGCGGTCAGTGACGCCGAACGCGAGAGTGGGCAGAAATTTCTCCTTGGCCCGGGCGACCGAGTAGCCGGCGATCTCCGGGCTCATGACCTGGATGGCGACGCCGTAGTTGTTCTTCAGCGTGCGGAGAATCGTATCCTCAAGGGTCAAGGAAAGGACCTGCTCTGTCTTCTCCTGGGCCCGGGAAACGGCCGGCCAGAGCAGGACCAGAACAGCAAAAATTCTGGCTATTCGTCCTAGCATTTTCTACCTCCAGAAATTGGGTCTCATTCTTAATATATGTTTATTCGTAGCGTAAAGCGTCGATCGGGTCCAATCGCGAGGCCTTGCGGGCCGGGTAGAACCCGAAGAAAATACCAACCGAAGCCGAGAAGCCGAAGGCCATGATGATAGAACTGGGGGAGACCGTCGTCTTGAACTCGGAGAATATCTTGATGAAATGAAGGATCTTGGACAGCCCGATGCCGAAAAAGACGCCGATCAGCCCTCCGAGAACGCTCAAGACGATGGCCTCCGTCAAGAACTGAAGCAGGATGTCCTTCTGCCGGGCGCCCACGGCCATGCGGATGCCGATCTCCCGGATCCTCTCGGTCACCGAGACGAGCATGATATTCATGATCCCGATGCCGCCAACGAGGAGCGAGATCGAGGCGATGCTGCCCAGCAGGATGGTCATGATCTGGGTGGCCTGGGCCGCTCCCTCGGCGATCTCTGACATGTTCCGGACCTGGAAGTCGTCCTCGGCGCCGGGGGCGATCTTGTGCCGGACCCGCATCAGCTCCTCGATCTGGGTTTGGGCTTCTTTCGTCCGCGCCGCAGACACGGCCGAGATATCGACCGAGGAAATGTATTCCTGTCCGGTCAACCTTTTCATCACCGTAGTGTAGGGCACCGCCATCATGTCGTCGCGGTTGAACCAGCCGCCGGATTCGCCTTTGGACTTGAAGACGCCGATGACTCGGAAGGGGATAGCCTTGACGCGGATGATCTTGCCGACCGCGTCTTCGCCCTCAAACAGGCTTTTCTTGACTTCGCTCCCCAGGACGCAGACTTTGGCCGCCGTCTTCACATGGCCCTCGTCAAAATATGTCCCCTGGTCCAACTCCCAGTTCCGGACCTCGGGGTACATGGCTCCGGTTCCCTGGATCGAGGTGCTCCAATTCTTGTTGCCGTAGACCACCTGAGCGCGCGTGCTGGCCGAAGGAGACGTGTATTTCACGGCATCGCACTGCGTCTCTATGGCCGTCGCATCCTCGGGCTTGAGGGTGTTGAAGCCTCCGGAACCGGAGTGCACGCCGTGCGAACTCCTGCTGCCGGGGGAAACAAACAGCAGGTTGGTGCCCATGGAGGCGAAGCGGTCCTCGACGCCGCGTCTGGCCCCTTCTCCGATGCTGACCATGGAGATCACGGCGCCGACGCCGATGATGATGCCCAGGGCGGTCAGGAACGACCGCATCTTGTTGCGAGCGAGCGCCCGTAAGGCAACCCGGCTTGTGCGAAGTATGTTCATGGTTCGTTCTCCTGTTTATCTGGCCCGGTCTTCACAGCCTTCCCGGCCTTTCTCTTCCCTGATGATCTTCCCGTCCCGCATGTAGATTCTTTTTTTGGCGTAGCAGGCGATGTCGGGCTCGTGAGTAACCATGACCAGGGTGATCTTTTTATCCTCATTAAGACGAGTGAAGATCTCCATGATCTCGGCGCTCGTCTTGGTATCCAGGTTTCCGGTGGGCTCGTCGGCGAGAATCAACGATGGGCTGTTCAATAGAGCCCGGGCGATGGCGATCCTCTGCTGCTCGCCGCCCGACAGCTGGTTGGTCTTGTGGTGGGCCCGGTCTTTCAAGCCCACGGATTCCAGGGCTTTCAGGGCCAATTCCGTCCTCTGCTTGGAATTAATGTGGGAGGCATAGAGGAGCGGGAGCTCGGTGTTCTCCAGGGCCGAGGTCCGAGGGAGCAGGTTGAACGTCTGGAAAACGAACCCGATCTTTTGGTTGCGGATGCGGGCCAGCTTGTTCCGGTCAAAGGTGGACACTTCTTCCCCCTCCAGCAGATATTGCCCCGTTGTCGGCTTATCTAAACAGCCGATGATGTTCATCAGGGTGGATTTGCCGGACCCTGACGGCCCCATGATGGCCAGGAAGTCGCCGGCTTCGACCCTGTAGGTGACACCGCGGAGGGCGTGGACCTCTGTTTCGCCAATCTTATAGACCTTGGTCAGGTCCTCGATTTGTATGGCTGGAGTGGGCATCTGATCTCTTTCCTTTATACGTCTGTCGGGCGAACTCGTTCTAGCGGCGGATCATCATCATCGGAGGAGGTCCGCCGGTGCCGGAAGCAGCGGCCTGAGCCGTTTGTTCGCCGAGGATGATCTCCTGGCCTTCTTTCAGGTCGCCACGCAGGACCTCGGTAAAGGAATTGTCGGTCACCCCGGCCCTGATGAAGGTCACGGCCAGCTTACCGTTTTCATCCAGGTACCAAACTGTGGTGGGCTTTCTCCGCTGTCCTCCCGTTCCGCTCATCCCCTGGGGCATGCCGCCGGGCGGAGAGAACACCATCGTCTGAGCTCCCCCTTGGGTGCCCTGAGGGGGCCGGGAGCTGGTGCTCCCCTGAGTCTGGCCCGGCCCTCCTTCCGCTTGGCGCTTGGCGAACATCTTCTCCCCGGCCTCCTTCATGATCTTGGCGAGCTCTTCAGGAGGGACGGTGGGAGTGAACCGGAGAGCGCCGTTCGGGACTCGGAGGACACCCTTGGCCTCGCCGCTGATGATCGAAACCGTGGCGGTCATGCCGGGCCTCAGCTTCAGCTCGGGGTTTTCCGCGTTCACGATGGTTGTGTAGGTCACGACATTCTGGGTGACCGTCGGCGAAAAACGGACCTGTTTCACCGTGCCGTTGAAGGTGCTCTCCGGAAAGGCGTCGACCGTGAAGCGCACTTTCTGGCCTTCCTTGATCTTGCCGACATCGGCTTCGTCGACGTCGCATTCGACCTGCATCTTGCTCAGGTCGTTGGCGATCTCGAAGATCTTAGGAGCCGTAAAGCTGGCCTGGACGGTCTGACCCACGTTCATATTCCTGGAGATGACGATACCGTCGATGGGCGAACGGATGATAGCATAGCTAAGGTCGAGCTTACTCTGGTCGAGCTGGGACGCGGCCTGTTGCAGACGCGCCTCGGCCGACTGGAGGTCGGTCTTGGAGCCGAGATAATTGGCTTCGGCCAAGTCCTTCTCTTCGAAGGAGATCAGGTCTTTCTCGAAAAGACTCAAGGCCCTCTCATACTGCCTCTGCAGATTGGCCAATGTGACCTTAGCCTTCTCGAGCGATGCTTTGGAGCTCGAATAGTTGGCCTCGCTCTGTTTCACCCGGCTTTCAAACTGCAGCAGGTCCAGCTCGCCCAGGACTTGGCCTTCCTTGACCTGGGAATTGTAGTCGACATAGAGCTTGGCGATTTTCCCTGAAACCTGGCTTCCGACTTCCACCTTGGTGATCGGGTTGACTGTCCCCGAGGTGGTAACCACGGCTTCGATGTCACCCTTGGTGAGCTTCTCGAGCCGGTATTTCGGCAGGCCGTTCTTGTTGTTCCTGAGCATGGTCCAGCCGAGTATGGCCCCGGCCACGACCACCACGGCGGCGATCCCGATGATTGCTTTCTTCTTCATTGACCTTCTCCTTTGGACTTGTCCGGAGAGCCTTCTCTCTCGATGTCCTTGTCTTTTTGTTCAGATTCTTTTTTTCTTTTTTCGCCGTGCAGGGTGATGATGGCCTCCATTTTTTGCTTTTGTTCTGGCGTGAGCACGGCATCAATCTGGTTCTTGATTTCGGAGCGGATTCCGGAAAGGCGATTGTGCATGTCCGTGCTCAGCTCCTTGAATCGTATTTCATTCTCCTCGAATATTTTCTTTATCTCCGACTTCTGCTCGGCCGAGAGGCCCAACTCCCTGGCCATTTCCTCAAGGTCAGGGGGGTGGGACGGACCTCTCTGAGCCCGGGTATGCTGCCGGGGGTGGAAAAAAATCCGCTCCGCGAAAATGCCTCCCAGGACTCCGGCCGCAAAGGCGACGAGGAGAGAGAGGACAATCCATAATCTATATTTATTGTTCATGGCCTGTATCTCCTCGAGAGATCCCTATCCCCAACGGAGGCGAAGATCAGCATCATGTTCCTGTCCTCGGCCTTTTTCTGGTCCAGGATGCTGGCGGCCTCGCCGAGGGGGTTCTCATCCTGGAGGAGAAACCTCTCCGTCTGGCTCACTTCCCGGGGCTCCTGCGGCCGGAAGAGGAGGATGGCGGCGCCGAAGAGGAGGAAAGCGGCCAGGGAGAGGGCCACGGCCCGATGGGCCCACTTCACCCAGAACAGGGCGGGAGCCGTTCTATCCTTCTCTTTGAGCTTGGCCAGGAGCCGTTCCTTGAAATAGGGGAGAGGCTCCGGCACCGTCTGCGGCCGGACCAGGCTGAGGATCTTCCGGTATTCACTGTCTTTCTTCTGGCAAGAGGGGCAGTTCTCGAGATGCGCTTGCAGCATTGCCCTATTTTCGTGATCAAGTCTTCCGTCCAAGGAGCGAAGGAGAAAACGTTCGGCTTTTTTACAGTCCATGTTCTCCTCCTTGCCGAATCAGACGGCCAGTCAATTTCTCCCGCAGCTTCCGCCGCGCCCGGTGGAGCCGCGAATCCACGGTCCCCGGCGAGAGTTTCAGAATCCCGGAGATATCCTCATAGGAAAGCCCGTCGATGTCCCGGAGGGTCAGGATGACCAGATATTTCTCCGGGAGGCGCGCCAAGGCCGCCTGAACGATCTCCCGTTCCCCTTCCCGGAGGCGCTGCTCCTCGGGCCCGAGATCAGAGGATGCCAGGGCCCGATCGCCCGCCTTTTCAAGGGGAATTTCCTTCATCCGTCTCTTGTTCTTTCTGAGGTAGTCTTTGATGTGGTTCACGGCCACCCGATAGAGCCAGGTCCCAAACCCGGACTTGGCCTGGAACTTGGACAGCGATACATACGCCTTGATGAAGACCTCCTGGGCCAGGTCATCGGCCGCCACTCTGTCCCGCGTGAACCCATAAGCCAGGCTGAACACTTTGCCCTTATACCTCTCGACCAAGACTCCGAAGGCCTCGCCGTCTCCCGCTTGAGACCGCCGAATGAGCTCTTTCTCGTCCATTCGTGAACACTTTCGATTGGCCTCCGTACAACCTTTAGACGGAGGGCCGAGGCAAATCTTCCCTATTATTTATTTGAATCCGTCATCCTGGGTAATGGTTTCAAAAAGGAGAAAAGATTCAGTCTTCAGAGCCGAAACGTGGCGGGAATCGACTATTTCTTCGTCGCCTTCCAGTTCACGGTGCCGCGCGGGTTCTCGGCGGTCCCCGACATGGTGGTTCCTTCGACGGTGCCCTTATAGGTAACGGTAAACCGGTTCCCCTCAGGCCCTGTCCGGGTGACCGACCATTGAATGGCGTTTCCCTGGATTGTACCCTCGCCGCTGGATTCTCCTCCCCTCGGCCCGGTCATAGTCACTGTGAGCTTCTCACCTTCCTGGGTGAACTTGGTCGTTAAGGTCATCTCGCCGCGGGGGCTCTGGACGGTCAGTTCCCATTCGCCGCCAACGTCGGTGACTTGAGCACTGGCCAAAACGATAAAAGAAAGCAAGGCGAAAAAAGCCAAAATTGGCAGCTTGCTCTTGGGCATATTATTCTCCTCTGACAACTGAACAGCATTATACACCAAATATATCAGACATTAAACCCCGTCAGGTTTGGGGCGCGCCCTTCCCCGGATCGTTCGCAGAGCCCGCCCGTAATCGTCAGGATCGTCGATGTCCTTGAGGATGGCCGGGCTCGAGACTCGGACCTCGAGGATATCGTCCGGGTGCTCCCGGAGAAGCCCGCGCAGCCCGATGTCAGGGGAGAGAGCCTCGATCTCCAGGCGGTATTTCAGGTCAATGAGCAGGGGATGGCCCCTCTGCTTTCGGTAGACGGGGAGCACGATCCCTTTCTCCTCCCGGCGATAGGCTTCTATCACTACGTCGATCAATGAGAACGAGACATCCGGCTGGTCGGCCAGGACGAAAAGGGCGGCCCGGGCAGAGGAGGGCAGGGCAGAAAGTCCACGCTGGACTGAGGTGAGCATGCCTTCTCTGTACCTTCGGTTGGTCACTTTTTTGACGGCAAAACCGCTGATCTTGTCTTCGATTTCTCGCCCGCACCCCCCCAGGACGACCACGACCCGGTCGGCCCGGGACAAGACGACATTCCCAACGACTGCCTCTATGATCGTCTTGTCGCCGTATGGGAGAAGAAGCTTCGGCCGCCCCATGCGCCGGGACTCGCCGGCGGCCAAGACGATCGCCCAGATCAAAGGCCCTCTCCGGCTCTCGTCTCCCGGACCAGGCTTCTGACCTGAACGAGCTCGGCGGCAATGCTGACGGCGATCTCTTCGACGGTCCTGGACCCGATCTTCAGGCCGATGGGCGTGCGGACGCGGTCCCATTCCGGGGCCGAGGCCCAGCCTGCAGAGAGAAATCGTTCCCTCATCAGCGCGATCTTGTGCCGGCTCCCGATCATGCCGATGTAGGTGGCGGGCGTATGGATGCAGGCCTGCAGGGCTTCGGCGTCATAGCTGTGCCCACGGGTGACGATGACAATATAGGTGTCGGCAGAGACAGGGAAGTCCCGGACCGCTTGCTCGATATCGGCGACGACCAGAGCCGCCCCCTCGGGAAACCTCTCCCGGCTGGCGTACTCGGGCCGGTCATCGATGACCGTGACCTCGAAATCCAGCCATTCCGCCTGACGGGCCACGGCCTGCCCGATATGCCCCGCGCCCACGATCAGGAGCCGGGGAAGCGGAGCGATCGGCTCGAGGAAGTAGAGGGCTTGACGGCCTTGAGGGACCGTCTCTTGTTCCTGAAGCAATACCGGCTTTTCTTGTCGGCTGACCTGAGCAAGCTCCCGGGTGAAGCGCTGGAGGGTTGACCCGGCTTCGAGATCAGGCGCTTTTTCATCGAGCCACAGGCGCTTGACCTCGGCCTGGTCGTCGGGTCGCCGGTCGATCTGAGTCACCAGGACTCCGTTCCGGCGGGCAAGAAAGGCGTCCGCGAGGCGGCGCCAGGTCTCCCGCTCCTCGCCCGGTGAGCCGTCGACCAGGATCCGGACGAACCCCCCGCAGATCGGCTCTCCGGCGGCCAGGTCCTCGCCCTGAAGCTCGAACCGATAGCAGAGTGAGCTCCGGTTTTTCAGGCAGAGCTGAGCCCTTTTTTCGGCGTCGGCCTCCAGCATCCCCCCGCCCAGAGTCCCCAGGAGAAGCCCCCTCCCGCCAAAGAGGGCCGAAGCGCCGGGGACTTGGGGTGTCGCTCCTTCGGCCTCGACGATGGTCGCCAGTACGACCGTCTCTTGACGCTCCAGCCGGCGGAGGACTTCGGGGTAGATGTTTTTTCTGGCGTTCATGGCGATGGCCGCTCGAAAACCGGGCAGCTCCCTATTGTCCTACCACAAGTCCTGTCAAAAAAGAAGCGGTCGGGCGCGGTCTAGGACATTTTCTTTTTATAGCTCACGGAGAGGCCGCCCTGGCTTTCGGCCAGGATTCTGGTCTCGAACTGGGGAAGGCTTTTCATGTATTCAAAAAATCCGCCCGTCCCGCCGTAGCCGCCCCGGCCGCCTCGCCGTTCATACACATTGTGGGCGGCGATACAGCCTCCGGCCTCAAGCTTGGGGATTACGGTCTGGGCATAGTTCGTGTACCATTCCTTATCGGCGTCGATAAAGACGAAGTCGAAGGGACCCTCCAGCTCAGGGACGAGCTCATGGGCATCGGCCAGCCGCGCCTCGATGAATTCGCTGAGCCCGGCCTCCTGGAAATTCGCCAGCGCCTCTTCATAGCGGCCTGGATCGATCTCGATGGTCGTGAGTTTTCCCCCTGTTTTGCTCAAGGCCCAGGCGATAGAGATCCCGGACCTCCCGGTCGAGGTGCCGATTTCCAGGGCCTTCCTGTATTTGTGCTCGAGGACGATATCATAGAGCAGCTCTCCATCCGTCTCTGGCACGTTCATGTCCCGCCAGCGATATTCCATCTTGGCGAGGAACGCCCGCACCCGGTCATCGAGGTTGCGGTCTTTGTCGGCAATTTGAGGAAGAGAAGAAACAGAAGACAGGCAAAGAAGCAGACTGAAAACCATTACAACCGGTCGGCATGTCTTGGCCATCGTCATCTCTCCATGATATCCCAATTCCGGGCGCTTCTCAAAGGACCTCTCAGAGCGCGAGGCCGCGTGGCGTCGATCTTGGGAAAGTCTACTATTGCTATAAGTACTATAGATTTAGTAATATAGCGATTCTTGAACAAGGAGGCCCCGATGACAATGAACACGAATCCGTTGAAGCGGCGATCGTTCCTGAAGTGGAGCGCCGCCGGACTGGCCGGCCTGACTGTCAAGCCCATCTCCGGAAGCCGGCCCGATGATACCCCGGCGGTGTCGCCCAACCCCCAGAAGAAGGATGTGATCGTCCGGACACTCGGCCGGACCGGGCTCAAGCTCCCGGTTGTCAGCATGGGTGTGATGAACTCGGACAACCCCAACCTCATCCGGGCGGCCTTGGACGGGGGCATCGTCATGCTCGACACGGCCCACGGCTATCAGAGGGGCAGGAACGAAGTCATCATCGGCGAGGTCATCAAGGGCCGGCCGAGGGATTCCTTTTTCATCGCCACCAAGGTGCCGGCCCCAGGGCGCGACCGGAGCACGGGCGCCATCCCGGCCGATGCCCAAGCCGGCCCGTTCTTCGAGATGTTCAACCTCAGCCTGCAGAGGCTGGGCCTCGAGTACGTAGACATCCTCTATCAACACAATGTCCTGGCCCGCAACCAGGCTCTCTTCGAACCCGTCCTCGACGCCCTGCAGAAAATAAAGAAAGAAGGGAAGGCCCGCTTTATCGGCGTCACCACGCACGGCAACGAACCCGAGGTCATCCGGGCGGTGGTCGAGGCCAAAATCCATGATGTCGTACTGACGGCCTACAATTTCCGCCAGGACCACCATGACGAGGTCCGCAAGGCCATCGCCGAAGCCACGC
>Ga0315277_10010065_pt1 | contig 12013 bp, 9 predicted proteins | sample YL17G05_15_MG_FD_203695 | JGI IMG/M metagenome (GOLD analysis project Ga0315277, IMG submission 203695) | Sediment microbial communities from Yellowstone Lake, YNP, Wyoming, USA - YL17G05_15 | ecosystem: Environmental > Aquatic > Freshwater > Lake > Sediment | place: USA: Wyoming | collected... | reverse complement strand
AATCCAACGAGGTTTGCTTGAGCGGGAAGGCGATTTCGATAAGGCGTAGGCGATCGGTCATAACCTTTGTTCTTTCTCTTCTTCATTCGAATCTGATTCTGACCTAGTTACATCACTACATTTGATCAATTCAGCAGAGTCTTGACCGACTGGGAACACAAATGCCTTGACACTCCATTCCGCGGCCGGATCGCCTCCGATGATTAAGAGGACAGGCTCGGGGCATCTGTAACGTGCCGAGCTTGCTATGCTCGTCATTTGCCGTATGTCTGTTTGACTGGGAACAGGCAGCCCGTGTGGATGAAAATGCCATTCGCCCACGTAATAATGACGCCTCCTGTACCACTGAAGGTCAAGCCAAACTTGAAGACCATGTACTCCTCGATTAAACCAGGCCCTTCCACTTTGAGAATCTGGGGGCGCTCCAGAGACAACTTTGACTATGGCACAATCATGCGCCGAGGTGTAAACGCCGACCAAGATTCCGCCCACTTCAGTTCCATTCGCACAAACACACATCCTCAAGATCTGCCAAACTTGATGCTTAGACAATCTAAGGCCAAACCTGCGATCATTAGTCCAAAACTCTAGACCTGACATCTTTGGTCTCATCTAGCAACCGACGCATACCAACAAATACATTGCGCTCATAGTATTGCTCGAAGACAACAAGTTCTGGACGGTCGGGGGGCGCCTCAACTGCAGACTCGATCTGCTTGACGGCGACTGATGCCAACATCCATATATCATCGACGCGAGCTGGAAACACTGGATGCCAGCACCCTATGCCTTCTCTGGGAAATTCCTCTCCTGACTGTTCGTGCATCTCTCTTTCCAACCACGGCTCGATCTGTTCTCTGAAAACAGAGTGCGGAAAACTACTCTCGCGAGCGATGAAAAGAAACAAGCGACGAGCCTTGAACCCGATTGAGATAGAGAAAAAGAGTTTCGGTCCTGCCCATGAGAAAGACTGAAGGTGATGCAACACCTCATCGCGCCCCGTGCAGTCTAAAATGATGTCGCATTTCTGAAGTTGTACTCTGCCGGTTTCTTGAGTAGGGGGGAAGTGCGAGTTGATTGCCTCCACTGAAACGTGTGGCGCAACCTGATCCAACCTGTTGGCAGTAGCACTAGCCTTGTATTCGTCGAGCTGTCCCAGTCCGAGTGTATGCCGCACGAGATTGCCAGCTTCCAGTCGGTCTCCGTCTATAATCGTGATGTTGTAGACACCAGCTCGCACCAAGAGCTCTGCTACTGCCGATCCTACAGCCCCAGCTCCGATCAACAACACTCGCTTAGACCTGATAGATTGAGACATTCTTCCCCGCGTTGAAATCTGTTCAGCGTCCCAGTTTTCTGAAGCTAACCAGTCCACTTTAGTTTCTCCGTGCAGTGCTCCCATACGATCATGTTGCCAGTGTCCCCTTTCATTGGCTCGAAACCCTTTCATGGGCTTCGCTGGCGCCGACAGTATCGGAAACATAAGAGCGTTCCAGTGCATCCGAACAGGCACCTCTCCTGCTCTCGCAGGAATGGGAAATCCAATGAGGGCAATGTGATGTTCCCCATCTCGAATATGTCTGACCACCGCCTTTAACAGACCATCAAGCTCAATCCCTTGCTCTCGGCAAGCTTGCCTCAATTCCCCAAGGGTGGCGGGGGCCTGCCAAGGGAAGAGGGCCAGTGCGCTGTTGACACGCAGCCAAATACCATCGACATCGTTGGTGTGAATATCCTTCATTGCGTGGCCCCAGCTCGGAGTCCACAGCTCTGCACCATGAGCTGACTTGAACACCTTTGTGAAAAGCAGATTCGACCCTTTGCGGCCAAACTCAACAGTGCCGATTTGTTCTGGAATACTTCGCCATCTCGCAAACGATTCTTGCCCTTCAGAAAACACAACTGTATCCTGCAAGGCAGATTTGGGGAACTGCGGAAGCTCGTATGGCTCTCCAGGAAGAATTAACTCGCCACCAGAGGCCGCATTCAGCCACTGGATAGCACGCTGAAAGCGCCAACGGAGCCTCCTATGCACTCCGTAAGGTTCGATGTCATGTCCGTGTCTTCCCAGTATGCGAACACTTGTATCAAGGCATATATCGCCATCGCGCCAGGGTAGCTCGCCAGCATCGTTATAGCTCTGGTGATGAAAAGTCTGGACGATCCCATTCACCTTTGAGGGATAGAACTTGATCGAGCCCCAAGGATATGCCTCATCCGCAAGCACATACCAATCCGTGGTGGGTGGAATGGGACTATTCGGACTTGCATCAATTGACAAGCGGCAACTCAAGACCCATTTTCCAACGGCTTCATTCCACACCCAATCACTCAATATCGTAACACCTGGCATACCCTCCAATGCTCTTCTGCCGGCCAGGATCTCTTGGGGCGGTGTTCTTTCTGGGACCGTCACGCGAATCTTCCTCCACCGATTTCAGACCTTTCCCTTCTAGGAGTGTAACCACCCTTCTTGGGATCGTCACCACTGCCATTGTCATCTTCACTTGGCGGCGCATCAGGAAACTTGTCGCCGAACAGCTTTTTCCAGCCCGCCACACTTGTCTGAAGGTCATCGGTATCAAGTGCCATGCGGGCAATTTTCGCCGCATCGCGTACTTGGCTATGAAACGCTGCGAAATCTTCTCCCGAGACCCGACGGAATACATTGTGTTGCGGAACGCCACGGTCGGGCAAGAACGGCGTTTGCTTCCGCATAGCATACGATTCGTACTGACGTACTATGGCCTCTAATGTCAAGGTGACGCCTGCTGCTATCGAGGTGATCCCGTCAGAGCAGCAATCCCCAACAAGGTGCTCAATCGGGTAACCTTTAGGATACTTGGGAGTCGGGTGTTTGACACGGCGCCACCACTTGATAGCTTTCACAACACTCACGTAGTGACCATTACATCGCTCGCTTTTATCTCGTGTCCAGCGAATTTGCTCAAGCGGATGCGTTGGTTCCCAACACTTTGCTTCACGGTCCGGAATGTATAGAGGTGCAAGCTTCCACTCTGGTTCTTTTCTACTAGCCTCCAAGAGTGCCTTGGCGCTTTCAGCAACCCGATTGTTGAGCGCAAGCCACGACTTGACCAGTCTCCAATCCCTTGCCTCTTCCAAAGTGTCCTCGGTCATCACACTTTCCGACTTGAAGACTCCGAACTCGCTTTCTGAAGGGGCCGAAGTGATCACCAGATCAAGGTCAACATACGAGAGGTGAATACCGATTGAACGGCCTTGTATTTCATATTTGTCCTTGTAGTGCTTTTGCACGAACGGGACGAACGTTTGGATTGCTTTCTCAGGATCGGGGTACTCGCTCTGGCTGAGCTTGGTAACGACGATCACATCAACATCTGCCCGTTTGTCCTCGTAAGGGCGTACAGCCGTCGCACGACGATAACTGCCTTGAAGGAAAGTGCTGACAATCACGGGAGCCAAATGCTCGTCTTGTTGGAGCCGTTCCCTCAAGACACGATGACCTGTCTTGCAGTCATCAGTCTGGCTCTGGGTAAGTCGGATTTCTCGAAGAAAATCTGCAAAGTAGGAAGGTAGATCCATGCTTCAATCACCTCTTGGTTAATGCTTCTGAGAATTGAGTAAGTGTATCTGTGGTGGAAACTTCAGAGATGGCTGGTACTGGCCTGGAATGCTGCTCTCAAATTGATATTCGTAGATGACGGACTGGCCCAAGCTATGGGCAAGTTGCCCCAAGAAGAAAAGGACCCCGTTTGGCGCGGCTGCAAATATGTGTAGTACGCCCTTTCGTTCCTCGGCTGAACGGGTCTGCCTTATTATAGACACCAACTCCTGAGCCAGGGCCAGTGCGTGAGTACCGTCTTGCACAGCGGTAGAGCTGGGGCAAGGCTGGATCTTACAGGACAAGATTCGTCGAACGGAAGGTAAGCTGTTGGAGACATATACTTGAACATCATTCAGCACATCGTGAGAAACACCGATCGCCAGAGCGACATCGCTCTTACCTGAGGCACAAACAATCTCTTCCAGCGACCATATGGTGGGCAACTGCACTCTGGCACTAGGCAGAGGTTGCCACAGCGAACTTCCACATTGTGTTCGTTGCACAGGTGAGACCTCAATTCCGGACTTGGGGTCAAGGCAATAGCCAATCGCAAACGCAATCGAGGTGTGTGTATCAAGATGAAGGTGATAAGATTGCTGCCTGCGCAACGTTTTTGAGAGAAAGTTCTCCAATTCAGGAAATATTGCTTCTTGCCATAGTGTCGGCTCTCGGATGTTGCGATTGTCAAAATGACGTACCAAGCAAAGCATGTGATCCGTTTCGTCTTCCATATACTCTGCCCACCGCATGAAGCTGCGTACTCCCACCTGAACAGCCTGCTTCTCTCGAGTCAAAATGCCGCGCCAGAGTCCTTCACGTTCGCAAATTTCCCGAATTTGGTCACGAGTGAATTCCTTTCGCCCAGTGGCGTGCACTTTGCGTATCAGGTCATCGTATGGGTGCACTTGACATCCCGCTTCAACCGGCGACAATCCAGCTAGGCGCAACTTGTCGTTCAAGCATTCTCGAAGTGAATCAAGATTCCATTTGTTGGCATGTATCCGCAAAAGTCGAAGCAACTGCTCAAGCTCCGTATCACTTTTTAGTCCCAGGTGAGTCTTCCAAGCTGAGCGAATTTTCCCCGTCGCGCTACGTGGTCCCGTGCCGTCAAAAAGAACTCGAAGACGTATTTCACCACCTTGGTTACTGACAAGACTGGCTAGCGCATCGTCAGGATGAACAGTCCACGGTGCCAATATGTGAAAGCGGCTTGTCTGTCCAATAGGTGCAACCGTTTGTTGAGCTTTATGAAGCCGTTGCAGAAGCGATACCGAGGAAGCTCCAATGAATTCGGGATTCATCAGAGCTTCCCAGGTAAAAGCACCAGCGAGACTAACGTGAAACTTGACCTGGTAGTACTCAGTCTGAATCAAATCTCCTCGTTCGTCAGGAATCGGCACGGCATAGAAGACGACGACATCGTCGAAGGATTTGATGGTGTCCAATTCGTAGCCAACCCGAACGACCTTCGAATGCTCTTCAAAGAGGCGGCACGCCTGAAGCCAGAAAAAGCGCGCCTGGTAATCGTCTCCTTGCATGCGAGGTATTACCGCATTGCTCATATTGCAATCTTCCTATTATCAACCTGAGAGAAATTAACCCACAATCACGAATCAGATTGGCTGCCCTACTGCCTCACAAATCTCACATTCATCAATGATAGCACCACCCGTGGTATCGGTAAGGAGCTTGCTTAACCGATCCTGTACACGCGACAGAACCAGCTTTCCGTATGTCCAATGATACGAAAGCAAGTCAAAGCCGGAGTGTTCAAACAGTCCTGCTCTCGTAGCTGACACTGGCATTGAGCCACTCCTAGTTCGTTCTGCCTATCACGATGCCCCGAATGCAGACTTGTGTAGGCAGACCCTGTAACCTTGTGCCAATGTCCGCACGATTGAGCGCGGCGTCAACACTTGCACAACTCCGGCGACGAGACGCGGTATTGGCTGAACATACCCCTGCGGCGTCCAGAGCAGCAGTCTGTCTTCAAGAACAAGATACGGCGCTGACACACCAAGCTCTAGGACAATGAAACTACCCGCCGGCAAATTCGAAATCTGTTCAGGATACAAGACTCTGTTCCCATCGCGCGTAATGCGTTCTGCGTGAAGAACGGCGTCTATCGTAGCGGTAGAAGGCTGCGCCCCATCTGTCCGGTCAGCGTTCGCCGCCGCCCAGTACTCGCGAAATCGGACGAAATCTTGCCGCCTGCATTCCATACAGGGCCGGTGACCAGATGCCAACGCCGTCACTTCGTCGAGAAAGAACAACTGCGTGTTGTGTCCGGGTTCCATCAACGGCAGCCGACGCCCCTTGAACTCGAACACACAGGCAATCCAGCGTTTGCCCTGATAACGCCTGACCATCTGCCCACTGCCGTCCACCAGGCAACCCCGATTTCCCATCAGGGTTCCACGTGCTGGTGTTTCGACCAATTCGCCAAACGGTGTAACTCGATTTCTCAGTGGCATAGGGTATTCTGACGCCGCGTTCTTTCTATAGACGATGCAAAGCCGCCGCTCTCCCTTTGGCCTATCCTTCAGCCTCTGCCGTGCGCAGGATTTCCTGCTCGCCGAGAACTAGGCCCCTGGTTGCAGCAATCAATTTGCTCCATGGATTTTGTACCCGCAACAAACGCGGATTAGGGCTGGCGCAATTGTACACCACATAGAGCCAATAGTGCTCGCGCAGGTTACACGCCTTGGCCCACTCGTTTTCGGTAACGTCCACGTCGCCAATCGCCGCGCGGCCCTTGACCTCGATGCAGCGTTCTGTGCCATCGGGATGGCGCGAGTGCAGGTCAAAGCCAGGATGCTCGCCCAATCCCGCGTTCATTGCCAGCGCAGGCGTCGAAACATCGCGGACTACCGCGCCGTTGGCTTCTTCGTAGGCACGAGCTACCTGCACGGCGATGGCTTCCACAGCCGCATCGTGCCGCTTGCGGTCTTCAGGGTCGGCAGAAGGAACGACCAACGCGTGCGCCAGGAACGTCACATCGCCAGGCGCGAAAAGCTCTGGTTCACGCTGTAAGCGCATCAGGGCGGCCTCGCGCTGATAGGAGAGTTTGGCCTGCCGCTCCTTGATGCGCGTCAGCTCGCCTTTGGCGCGCGAATCGCCGTTGCGCGCCTTTTCGGCCAGGCGCGAACGTGCCATCGCCAGCTCTGCATCCTGATAATCAAAGCCGCGCTGCAAAAAGCTTTCGCGTTCAGACAAGGCTTGCAGCAACGTCTGGCGATGCTTGTCCGCAAGTGGAGTCGTGACGCTGTCCGTTGCATATGTCCGCGCCATCTCGCGCAAATCGCGGGCGGTCGCCACGAGCGGAATCACCGACGCCGTAACACCAGTGCCCGATTTGAGCAATAGCAAGCTTTCGACTGAAGCAGACGTCACCTGTCCGCTGGCATTTTGCCGCAGCCCCACCAGGCGCAACTCGACCGTCTCTGGTCGTGCCAACGCTGGCATAGACGGCTCGGCCTGGCGAAGCACCTCGACGAGCGCCAGGTGAAATAAATATGGCTCATTGACTGTTGGATCAACAAACACGGCGCCGCGTGCGGCTTCTCGCGCAAAGCGGTTGCAGATATAGGCGCACAACTGGTCAAACAGCGGCTCGCCAGGATGCAAAAAGACAACGGCGTCCGCCTGGTCGGGTCGGTCGAACGTCAGGCGATCACGTTGCTTTTCAGGGTATGCCTCCATAATCGGCCACAGCGGGTCGAGTGCGCCCGCTTTGAGTGGTCGGAACGAAAAGATATTGCCTCCCGCGTCCGCGTGTGCGTCCAGACCGATGTCCAGCATCGGCGCAGCCTTTTCGACAAAGCGACGCACATAGCCTGGCAACAGTCGCCGATACACTTCTTGCGAAAGCGCCTCGCGCAGGCGCGGTAACTCGGGCCGCACGTCACCGCCTTCGCCAAAGAGCCGCTTTTCTCGCGTTTGGATAGCCTGCACCTGTTCTTTGGTGAGCTTGCCTTCGACCGCATGTTGCGCGGCCTCTGCGCCTTGCTCAGTGAGAGCCTGGGCCATATAGTCCCGCAGCGAGACGCCTTCAAACAGTCGCCCAACGACATCAAAGACCTTGTCCGATCCAAGTTCTTTGCGGATGCGTTCCAGTTTTTCTAACAGCGTCTTGAGCACCCGCCCTTCACGCGTCTTGCCCGCGACGAGATTGATAATTCGCACGGGATCGTGCATCTGTTTATAGCGGTGGATGCGGCCCATGCGCTGTTCCAGGCGCGCCGGGTTCCACGGGATGTCATAGTTGATCATCAGCCAGCAGAATTGCAGGTTGATGCCTTCACCCGCTGCGTCGGTGGCGACCAGGAAACGCGCTCCGCCTTCTTCCACCGGCCGCCGAAAGAGTTCGACCTGTTCATCTCGCTCGCTCAACCTGGTCACGGGATCGGGTCGGGCACTCAGCCCGCCATGAATTTGCGCCACCTGTCCCGTAAAGCCCATGCCTTCCAACTGGCGTACCAGGAAGGTCATTGTGTCACGGTGCTCGGTGAAGATAATGATCTTTTCATTAGCCCAACGCGGGTCTCGAATCACCTGACGCAGTTTTTCAAACTTGGATTCATCCTGCTCGCATACCTGACGCGCCAACTCAAAGAGATGCTTGACTTGAAGGCGCTCATTCTCCAGATCAGCCAACGTGACGGCGACGACGCCTGACATCAACTCGTCTTCGGCTGCCTCGTTCTGCTCGCGCCCGTCTTCGGGTGCTTCCTCATCCGCCGTCGTTTGGTCGAACGGGTCAGTAACCTCGGCCAGGCCACGCTGCATCGCCATCAATTGCTCCATCGTCAAGCGCCCAGATCGGATGTCCTCGATCAACCCCTCCAGCCGCTTGAGTCGCCGGTCGAGCGAGCACAGCATGGCATACGTCGAACTCGTCAGTCGGCGCTGAAAGACGCTCATCGCCAATCGGGCGGCGGAACGATTCAGTATGCGTGCGCGGTTATAGGTATGTTCAATGTAAGCGGTGGTCTCGTCGTAGAGTTGCTGCTCGCTGATTGGCCCTTGAGTCAACTCATAACTCAAGGTGTCGGACACGCGCACCGGATAAATAGGTGTGCCGTCAAAGCGCACCATTTCTTCTTTGGTCCGCCGGATGAAATGGCGGCGGCGAGCATCTGGCGGGTAGGACGCGAAGGCGTCGTAGGTCGAGAGAATCTCCGGCTCCAGCAGCCGCCAGAGAAAGTAATACGGCAAGTCCTTGCCCATGTGCGGCGTTGCCGTGAGCAAGAGAAGATGCGTGCAGGCCCAATTCAACTGCCAACGCGGATCGTGCCCACCAGGGGCATCCTGGGGATCACCGCGGACACCTGCCAGCGCCTCGGCCAGCCTATAGCGATCAGTCCTGCGAATCCGAAAATCCTGCTCTCGGTCAGCAGATAGTTTGTGCGCCTCATCGAACGCCACCAGGTCATATGGAACAACACCTGGCTCTTGCAGACGGGCGAACATACGCTCACCAGCCAGCGTGTCCACACTAACGATGAGTAGATCGCTTTCTGGCCCATCAAAAGGATTGCCAAGCTTGGCGTCACCGCCAGTGACAACGCGAAAAGGTAAGCTGAAGAGAGAGCGCATTTCACGCTCCCAGTTGCTGACCAATCCTGCTGGCGGCACAATTAGCACTCGGTGAACCAGCCGCCGAGCAAGCATCTCGCGAATGTACAAGCCGGCCATGATGGTCTTGCCTGCGCCTGCATCGTCTGCGAGTAAATAGCGCAGGCGAGTCTGGGGAAGCATGTGCTCGTAAACCGCAAGGCGCTGATGCGGCAGAGGGTCAATGATAGAAGACTCGGCGGCAAAGGTGGGATTGAACAAATGACTGTAGGTTAGCCGCTGGCCTTCGGCGACAATCCGCACGATTTCAGGATCAGCAGCAAAATCCAGGTCAGGGGCGACTAGGGAATCAACGAGATAGGCGCCCGACAAATCTTTGGCCGTACCTTCGCCGGAATGTGGTTGTCCAAGAGATTCGACGCCCAGAGCTTCGGCCTGCAGAATTCGCCGCCAAGACCTGGCAGAAGGTCGGGTCGCGCCACTTTCCCATTGGCTGATCGAGGCCGGCGTGGCGCCAATCAATTCGGCTAGGCGCGTCTGGGTTAGGCCCATTTTGGCGCGAAGTTGCTTGATACGCTTGGAATAATCGGGAGAAATGCTATGTTTCATTGCTTGCCCGTAGATGACGCATGGAAAGTCAGTAGTATTATTCTTGATTCGTCGCGGTAGGGAGGTACGCGAAGCGGCACACCCTACCCCGCACAGACTATTGAAACGTCGGATGACGCAAAAGTGTCATGTCCGGCCCGCAGGGGAGGAGCGGCGACGGGGCGGGTGACCGCCACGCCGATCAGAACTCGCACCTCCCGCTTGTTAGAAAATGCTACTTGTGCCTTCGCTTACGGAGGCTGGTCTTTACGCCTTTTCTCTCGGCTTGTTGACCTTGCCTTTTGAATAATTCATAGTGTCTTTGCAGGCGATGGACATACGCCTTATCTTGCACCACCTCCCCAAAAAGCCGTAATAAGGCGGGGGCATACTTGGATTGCGGATTCAACGGATCCAATGTAGGCCGAGTACACGCCTTCGCTAGCTCGGAGTCTCTCAATCGCTGATAATAAAAAGCTTCGCTTTCCCATCCATAGTTAATAGTCGCCCACGGTTTCGTCGGATCACTCTTGGCGATCACTTGGATTAAAACACGGCGGCAATCACACTGATCATCATCACAATACAATTCCAGAAAACCATACTCGCCATCCGGTAAATCTTCCCAGCCTTGAATAGTCGCATTTCTCATTTCCTGGAAAGCCAATTCACGAAACCGTGTATAGAAAGGCACCATTCCCAAAGATCAATTCCTTTCACCGCGGCATGCACCAACTTGTCAACGAATAGCGCGCGCGAAGTGTGTGGGTCGGCCAGCTTGTTGAGCATGTGCCAGGCAATGAACATCGCCATTACCACTGTCCTGCCGCAGCCGGTCGCAATCTTGAAGGCGGTGCGGTACTGCAGTGCGTTGCCAGTATTCCAAGAGACGCGCTGTTGTCTTGGTCAAGCCCGGATAGCGGCTGTTGCGCCAAAAGTTCACGCGCTCGCGGACGTGATTGATGAACTGGTTTTCCTCAACGCGGTACTGCTTCCATTCCGTGAAGGCCATTTGTTGTCCCTTTTTCCGTGGCTGTGGAATGGGGACAAAGTGTTGGCTGATGCGGCGGCCTTGGTCAATCTCGTTGGTGATGCCGTCGTCGGTGAAACGAAAGTGCCGCGTAGGTTCGGCATGCGGGGAATTGAGGATCGGATTCTCGATGACGACTGGTGGCATGGATTGTCCTTTTGCCCCTTCAATTCAGGGGGGCGCGACAGAACGAAACTAGACTTGTTTGCAAGTCTATGAACTTATCTTCATAACCGCATAGAAAAAGGCCGCCTGCGCGCCGTGGGCGTGACGCAAGCGGCCTGGTGTGATACAATGAGGTCGCCCACGCGCTCACTTCGCGTTGGCCGTGCCCCAGGTGTTTACCGCACTGTGGGGCGCTTTTATTTGTGTGTGGATTATTCTACAAAGCGCATCAAAAGTCAAATGGCACCGTCCTCGCCGACTTTGCCTGCGCTTGTCTTTGCCAAGACAGGACGCCCTTTCCTAGCGGCCCCCGGCGCAAAGCGCCGGAAAGGGGCAGGGGCACAAAAGTCCGCGCCGATAAGCCATCCCCAATAGTGCCGTTTTGATAGTTATTTTTACCTGACTGGTCAGCATTGCCCGCGAAAGCCACGTAACCACAAAGTTAACGTGGCTTTTTTGCCTTTTTTCAGTGCTTTCGCGGATAGACAACCACCCTGGAAACTCGTAACATTGAACTGTTGGTGACTTGTGTGCCGTGTGGGAACTGAAACAGGTGCAACAAGCGTGGCATTATGAGCATTAAATCAAGCAAACTCGTAGTACAAGAGCACTTTTGGGCGGGCGCTCAGGTGCAACGCGCCATCCGCACGATCATCAAGCGGTACGGGCTGACGTGCCGTGCGGACGCGATTCGGCTAGCCTGCGTCCTCGTGGCTGAGGCCGATGGCCCACTGCTGACCGTGCGGCAGCCGCCCGCGACTCCCCAGGTAGGCAGGCCCAGGGCACAGCGAGGGCGTTGATGGACAAGGCGACTCGCGCCATCTTTGAAAACTATTTTTCCGTCCAGGCGACCAAAGCCGACGCGTTGACGGTCGGCCAGAAGCTGGAACTGGCCGGCCTGTTGCAGCGCGAATCTCAACAAGATGGCAAGGTCCCGGTTGCGCCCGACCAGGTGGTGCGGTTGCCCGTTTCACATCCTGCCGTCGCGGCGGTGTTGGCGGGGCAGAGCGTATCCGTTACGGGCAAAGAGGTGAAGGTAGCAGCCTCCAAGCCTGGACTGGCGGGCT
>Ga0315277_10010062_pt1 | contig 12016 bp, 8 predicted proteins | sample YL17G05_15_MG_FD_203695 | JGI IMG/M metagenome (GOLD analysis project Ga0315277, IMG submission 203695) | Sediment microbial communities from Yellowstone Lake, YNP, Wyoming, USA - YL17G05_15 | ecosystem: Environmental > Aquatic > Freshwater > Lake > Sediment | place: USA: Wyoming | collected... | reverse complement strand
GCCAACATCGTGGTCAACTCGGTCGCCGTCTTTGGCTGGTGGAACGGCGGCTGCTGGGGTAGGAGGAGGGGAGGAAGGAGAGGGACGCGGCGGTCGGCGGCGGCGCCCGCGAGCCCACATCTTCCCTGCCCCCCCCCGCCCAGGCTGCGGCATCTTTTACTACAACAACAACGGAGGCGGCCAGTGCCCTCCATGCACCTTCTTCAACGGGTACCAGTGTGTGTCGTTGGACCAGTCCCCGGGCGGGTGGTCGGGTCAGTGCGCGCCCGACGCGCAGTGCCAAGATTGCTACTACTACGACCCCTCGTACGGTAGGTTTTCTTCGATGGCGGCGGCCGGCGCGTCGCGAGACCTGGAGCGGGGGCGGCGGCGGCGCGCGGCCGGGCGCGCGCGCGGCGACGCCGCGACGGCGGACGAGGCGAGAAGGAAAACGCGTCGACCCGGCCCCCTCCCGTCTCCTCAGGCTACTGCGTGCAAGCTCCGCAGTGCGGGTCTTGAGAAACGGCGCGGCGGGTGACGGGGAGGAAGCGTGGGGGCGTCCCCGTCCTCGCGCGCGCGCGCGTGGTCCCCGCCTCCACCCTCCACCCCCCACACACACGCCACTCTCCACCCCTGCCCCGGCGCGACATGCGTCGCCCGCGGCTCTACCATTATGCCGGCGGGCCGGAAGCCCGGCTTCCGGCCCGGGCGCGAGCGGAATCCCCCCACCGCCCGACCCACCCCGATATGTGACTCGCGCCTCGGCCCCTAACCCCCGGTTTGCACGGCAGCGGCGATGGGTGTCTGTCTCTCTCTCTCTCTCTCGTTGTGTCTCTCGCGCTCACCCTCGGCCCCCTGCACAGAGCGCGGCGAGCGCGGCCTCGACGGCCGCGACCCCTGCCCCCACAGACCCCCCTTGCCCCCTTGCCTGCGCGGCGTGCGCCGCGACGCGGGCCAAAGCGGCGGCCGCGGGCGCGCCCGCGGGCGTGGGCAGCGGGCGGGCGGTCGCCGCGAGCGGCGCGGTCCGCCGCCACCCGAGCGCGAGCCTGGGCACCCCGCCGCCCGCCGCGTGCGCCTGCGCGCCGCCGTCCAACAGCGCGGTCGCAAAGTCGACGTCGGCCGCCGACAGAAACGGCAGGTCTGGGGCGCGCGCGGCGGCCGCGGCGGCCGCCGCGCGCCGCGCGGCTGCGGCGGCCGCGGCGGCCGCCGACGGCGCCTGGGCGGCCGACGCGGGCACGCCGCGCGGCAGCAGGTTGCCCGCCGCGGCGGCGACGGCGGCGGCGTAGGCGCCGGGGGGCGCGCGCGGCGCGTCGCGCTCGACGACCACCGTCGCCGCGGGCGACGCCGCCGCCCCTCCTTCGTCCCGCGCCGGCCGCGCCGGAACCCCGGTCCGCCCTTCACCTTCGGACGCGCCCGCGGGCGGCCACCAGGCGGCGCCACCGTCGACGGCGACCGTCGGCCACGACGCGCCGCCCTCGCCCTCGCCGTCGGCCGCCGCTTTGGCCGCGGCGGCCGCCGCGGACGCGGCGGCCAAAGAGGCGAGCAACGAGGTGGCGGCCGCGGCGGCGGCGGGCGGGCGGGGCGCGGCGAAAGGGTGGCGCAGCAGCGCCGCCGCGCTGGGCCGCGCCGACGGGTCCTTGACCAGGCACGCGCCCACAAAGTCCACGAACGCGGGCGACCACGCACCGGGATCCGCCAGGCGGGGCGGCGGGTCGCGCGCGATCGCGAGCAAGGCCCTGACCGGCGCGACGCCCCAGCGCGGCGGCGCGCCTTCCGCCATTTCGATCGCGCTGATGCCCAGCGCCCACACGTCGACCCGGCCGTCGTACGGGTGGTCGGCCACCATTTCCGGGGCCATCCAGTGGGGGGTGCCGACAAAGGTGCGGCGCCCGGCGGCAGAGGCCGCGGAGGAAGCGGCAGTGGGAAGGGGCGCCGCCACGCCCAGGTCGGCCACTTTGACGTCGCCGGTGGCGGTCAGCAGCAGGTTGCCGCACTTGATGTCGCGGTGGACCTATAGAGTCAGAGAGGAGGAGGGGAGGGATTGAGAAAGCGCAGACCGCGCGCCATTTCTCGCCGCCACCACTCTCCACCCCACCCCACTCCTCACCTTGCCACTCGAGTGCAGGTGGGCAATGCCGGCCAGCGCTCCAGCAACCACATGCGCGATGGCCGGCTCCGGCAGCGGCGACCGCCGCGCGGCGAGCGCGTCGGCGACCGAGCCCCCGGCGCACAGCTCCATGGCGATCCACACGTCGCCGCTCGCCGGCCTCCTCCACGCGCCCACGATGCCGACGACGGCGGCGTGCGACGCGGAGCGGAGGGCGGCCACCTCGCGCGCGAGCGCGCGAGCGTCGGCGCCGCCGCGCGCGGGGACGACTTTGACCGCGACGACGCCTCCGGCGACGCGGTCGCGCGCGGCGTACACGACGCCGTACGAACCCCGTCCTAATTCATGCAAGAGCGTAAAGCGGGTCGCGGGGTCCCCGCCGTCGTCGACCGAGGAGGAGAGGGTGGGCCAGCGCGTTGCCGCGGGGGGCCAGGGGGATGGGGACGGGTGGAGTGGGGCGGGCGGCAGGTCGGAGGGCGAGGGAAGGGGGTCGGCAGCGGCTCTCGGCGCCGCCGCTGTCCGCCCCGTCCCGTCGGCCTCGATGTCCCAGCGGCCACCGCCACCGCCTCCTCCACCCCCGGTCGGCGTCGCGCCGCACGACGACGCGGGCGGCGAGCCCGCGCCCGACGACGCCGCGCCGTCGGCCGACGGCGTCAGCCGGTCGTGGGGCGTGAGAGGGGTGGTGGTGTTGTCGCCGGACATGGTGTGTGGGAGGGAGAGGTGGAGGGCCGACGCGGCGGGCCCGAAGCGGGACGCGCCGGGCCCGATGCGCGACGCGCGCGCGGGGCGGGCGCGCGCTCGCCTGGGCGCGTCAGGCGGCGGGGACGCGCGCCTTTGATTCGGGCGCGCGTCGGGCGCGCGAGCTGCGGGACCGGAGGGCCCGAGAGTGTGTGAGGCGCCGCGCGACAGTCGACTTGTTGTGTTTTTCTCTCGCTCGCCTCGACCCGCCGCCCCAGGGCGGGCTGGCGCCGCAGCCAAAGCCGCGCGCTGCAGCGCCCGACACGGCGGCGCAGGGACCAGGGTCGGGCGTGGCGGGGCCCGCGCCCGGCGGCGAGCCGCGCGCGGCCGCCCGGCGTCAGACCCGCCTCCCGCCCCCGCGCCGCCGCCCGCCCACCGCCTCTGCGAGCGCGTCTACATGCGGGGTGCGCGCGGGAGGAGGCTGGACGCCGGCCCAGGCCGGCGCGCGGCCCGTCGCCCGCCGGCTCTCCCCGACCGCGTGTGGGTGGTCGCGGAGGGCCCACAGCGAGCGACCCCCCGCGCCGCACCCCACACCCTCTCCCCGCGTCCCGGCGCCCCCGCGCCCAGTCCACGCGCCCGCCGCCCACCCCGGCTCCATGCCGGCCACGGGCCACCGCATGGCGAGCGCGCCGCGCGCCGCGCCCGCGCCGCCGCGCGCCCGCGCGCCGCGCCCGCCGCCCACGCGCGCCGCCGCGCCCAGCGACCGCGCGTCGCTGTCGCCGTCGCGCACGACCGCGCGCGCGGTGGCCGCGCCCCCCCGCGAGAGCGCGAGCGCGCCGCCACCCAAAGCCGCGCTCGCGCCACCCGAGGAGCCGCCCACCTTTGTCGACCGGGGCGGGCGCCGCATCATCGCCAGTGAGTTTGGGGTGTGGGAGGAGGGGCGTGGGGGCGGGAGGAGGCCGCGCGGCGCGCGCCCCGCGCGCCGGCGCGCGCCGCCGATTGCGACCCGCCGCGCGGGCGCTGCGCCCCACGCGTGCGCCGGGCGGTCGAGGCCGTCTCCCAGGGCCGGCCCGAGGGCCGGCCGCGGCCCGCGCGCCTCCGCACGCGCGCGTTCCCGCCCGCCGCACGACCCTGACCCCCACCGCCCTCTCTCCCCCTCTTCCCTCTAGTCGGCGACGTGCACGGCGACCTGGGCAAGACGATCGCCTGCCTGGAGCTCGGCGGCGTGCTCGCCCAGGACGCGCGCCGCCGCCCCGTGTGGGTCGGCGGCGACACCGTCGCGGTGCAACTGGGCGACGTCCTCGACCGGGGCGACAACGAGATCGGGGCGGTGATGCTGCTGCGCGAGCTGGATCGCCAGGCGCGGCGGGAAGGGGGGGCGGTCTACATGCTGAATGGAAACCATGAAGCCCTGAACGTCTGTGGCGACTTTCGGTATGCGACCCCCGGTGGCTTCAGAGAGGCGGCCCTGGCCGCCGGCCTGACCGGCGCGGCCGCTGCCGGCCTCGACGGCCAACTGCGCGCGCGCGCCGCGCTCTACGCCCCAGGCGGCCCCATGGCCCTCGAACTCGCGCTCAACCCCACCGTCCTCGTCGTGGGCGACACCGTGTTCGCCCACGGCGGCATCGTGCCCGCTCACGTGCAGGCGGGGTTTAAAGAGCTCAACGCGAGCGTCGCAGCGTGGATGCGCGGCGACCGCGGCGCCGACGGCTCCGCCGCCCCCCCTCCTTTCCTTGCCATGGGCGACTCCCAGTCCGTCATGTGGAACCGGGCGTACGGCAAGGAGCGGTACGGGTCGCCCGCGGAGCGCTACCACGCGTGCCGCCAACTCTCGGCCGCGCTCGACCTCGCCGGCGCGGCCCGCCTCGTCGTCGGCCACACCCCGCAACTCGGCGGCTGCAACTGCGAGTGCGGGGGGCGCGTGTGGCGGGTCGACGTCGGCATGAGCTCCGGCGTGCTCGACGCGCGGCCGTCGGTCCTTGAACTGCCGCCCGACGGGTCTGACCCGCGCGTGCTCGTCGCCGGCGGCGCTGCGTGCTCGGTGCCCAACCCGGTGCCGGCGCGCGGCGGGTTTGTGCGCCGCGGCGGCGTCTGAAGGGAGGAGGGAGGAGAGGAGGGAGGGGGCGGGCGACGCCGTCGCGCCGGCCCGCGCACATTCTTTGCCGACCACCCCAAACCGAGACCGGGAGAGAGCGAGGAGGCGAGCGAGGCGGCGGCGACGGAGAGAGAGAGAGGAGCGAGCGCCGAGGAGAGAGATCAGAAAGCCCCCCCCTTCCCCAAATGAGCGCCCGCCCCACATGTTGCTGTACCCTTTTCTGGCCGTGCTGGAGGGGTGGTGGAGGTGGTGGGGCGGCCGGCGCGTCTCACACACTCGAGCGCGTCTCTTCTCAAGGCACGCTCTCTCCCGTCGTCCCTCCTCTCTCCCCCTCGCTCTCGCCCAGGTCGTTGGTGTCGTCTCGCCGTGTTGGTTGGTGTTGGCCGGGGGGCCTCAAATCTCTCTCTCCTCTCACTCTTGGTCTCTCCCTCGCACTTCCTCGTCGCTCGGCCTTGCTGCGGCCGGCAAAATTGTGGTGTGCGTGGTGGGCAGTCAAAATCGCGGGGCGGCGCACACACGGCGCGCCCGCGCGCGGCGCGGGCGGGGCGGCACGCCCCGCCCGCGCGTCACGCGCGCGCGGCGGCCGCCGTGGGGTGGGCGCCGCCCATCAAAGCGGGCATTGAATAAAAAGGCGCGCCTGCATCGGCGCGCGGTCAAAAAAAGAAAAGAACGAGGGGTCGACAAATGGTGTGCCTCGGGGGCACGACCCCGACTCCTCTCTTTTCAAAAGCCGACCAGCAGGGCGGCGTCGCGCTCCGGCTTGGCGACGGCTCCCAGGCGTTTGGTCAGCGCGGACGCGGTCGTGCGCCCGCGCGCGGCGGCGGCGGCCGCGCCGCGCAGCCGCGCGCGCCACGCGGGCGGGAGCAGAGGGGGTGGGGCCGGGGCGGAGCCGGCGGCGACGGCCGCCGCGGCGGCTGCCGGCGACGGCGAGCGCGCGGGGCACGAGCGGGGCGAGGTCAGCGCGGTCGCGACTGCCGGCGCCGACGCGGGCCGCGCGGCAGCCGCCGGCGCCGCCCCTCGCCGCCCCGGCCCGCTCAACTGGCTCGCCAGCAGGCTGGCCGCGCGCGCCGCCGCCGTCGCGGCCGCCGCCGGGCACCGCCCCGCGGGCGGGAGCGCGGCGGCGGCCGCCGCCTCGGCGAAGCTCGCGCGCCGCCGCGCGGCCGCGCCGTCGAGCGGCCGCGGCGGCGAGGAGCCCCGCGCGGCGGCGGCGCCGGCCACCACGTCTTCCGACCGCCGCGGGCGCCACTTGGTCTGCATGGCGGCCGCGCGGCGCCAGGGCGGGAGCGCGGCGCGGCGCGCCGCAAACGCGGCGGCCATTTCGGCGCACAGGGCTTCAACCAGGGCCGCGACACGTTGGGGTGATCCGCAAAAAGTGGCCGGCACGGACGCCAGCGCGGCGTCGTAGGCGGGGGTCGAGGCGGCAATCACGAACTGTTCCCGGAAACGGGGGTCGACGATGATCGAGGCGGAGGCCCCGCCCCCCGCCCGGCACCCGCGCGGGCTCACGGCCAGGAACGTGTGCCGCAGGTTGCGCAAGCATTCGCCGCCGCCCGCGGCGGGCGCGGCGCCGAGGCCGTGGCGGAGCGCGACAGAGTGGCCGAGGGCGCGCAGGGAGCGGGCGAGGGACTCGGGGTCGGGCGCGGGGTCGGCGTCGACGGCGAGCGCGACTTGGCGCGCGAGCTGGAGGGGGAGGGGTGGGAGGGGTGGGCGCGTTTTTCGCGCGCGCGCGCGCACGCGCCGCGCGCGCCCGGCGGCGAACCCGTGCCGATCCCTTTCCGCTGCCGCCACCACCCCCAGTGGCTCGCAGAGCACTCGCACGGACAAGGCAGCCCAAACCCTCGCCTCCCCTCTTACCTCGGCCTCGACGGGCGACCACGGCGCGGCGAGCGCGGCGAGCGCGGCGCCGCCGCCGCCTGCCCGCGCCGGCGGCGCCACAAATGCCGCTCCGTCGTCGGTGGCATCCACCTCGAGCTCAAAGAGGCAGGAGGGGGGCCGGGGGAGGGCTGCGGCTTTTGGCGCGGCCGCCACGTCAGCCGCGCGCGGCGCGGCCGACGGCGCGGCCGCGGCCGCTGCGGTGGCGGCGCCACTCCCGCAGTGGCCGCAAAATGCGGGGCTGGAGCCCGTGCGGGCGCTCAGGGCTTGCAGGGCGTGCACCTGGGGAGGGGGGGGCGGGCGTCGTCGGCGACGGAGGCGGGGTGAGAGCATCCATTGGGAGGCGGGAGAATCCCTCCGCCGCCGCCCTGGCCGCGCGTCGCGCCCCGCCCGCGCGCGGGGGCGACGTGGAATACGCCACTGCGCCGACAGGGGAGCGGGCGAGGGTGTCGCGCGGGCGGGGGGGGGGGCCGGCCGGTGTCGGCGGTCCGGTTTGCCCCGCCACCCGGCCGCCCCGCCGCGAGCCGCGCAGCGGGCCGCCGACACGGTGTGCGCACCTTCATTACGGACCGCGCTGGCGCGGGTGCGGGGCGCGGGGTTGGGGCGGGGGCGCCTGGGGCGGGGTGTGTCGAAAGAACATATAGGAGAGCAGACCCGCTCCTCAAAATCAGCGGGAGGAGGCCTTATATGTGCAAAAGGCGTCGGCGCGCACGCCGGCGCCCCGGCGCCGGCGTGCCGCGCGCCCAGGCGGCGCGTGCGCGTGTCGGGGGCGGTCGAGCTGTCCGTCGCGCGCGGCGCGCGCGCACGCGGCGCGCGCGCGCAGCCGCCAAAAAGCGCAACCAGCCGCCGAAACGGCCCCGGCGCCGGCCGCAGCGTGGGCCGCGATGCATCCCGCGTCTCTAGGGGTGGTGGCGGGCCCGGGGCGGCAACTCGGCGCGTGTCGTGGCCAACGCCCCACGCGCGCGCCTGCGCGACCCAGCGGCGATTACGCGGGGCACGCTGCGTCCCGGGTCGCGTGGAACTCGGCGTGGGAGCAAGGTTAGGGAGGGAGAGAGGGGTCTTGTGTGACGGAGAGCACTACCGCTGACACACCGCAACCTGCCGCCCCGGCGTCAATCACAAATTTCTCTTCTCTGCATATGGACGCCGTCCTGCGCGTCGCCGGCGTGGCGATGCAGCCGCTGATGGGCGCCGGCGCGGCTATCCTCGCGCCCACGCGCCCCGCGCCGCGCCCGGTCGTCCTGCCCACGGCGCCGACGCCCGCGCCGCCGTCGAGCGAGGCGCACACGGGGGCGTGCCTGGACCGGCTGACGGAGACGGCGCGCGCGTGGCGCGCGATGTCGCTCACGGAACGGGCGGCCTTGCTGCGGCGCTGCGTCGACTCGGCGGTCAAGGTGCACCGATGGGGGGGAGGGTGGAGCGGGCGTGGATGGACCGCGGCCCTCGACTCCGCCGACCCTCCCCTCTCCCCTGCCTCTCAGGCGTCGCGCCCCGCCGCGCAGGCCGCCGTCGCCGCCAAAGGCTCGTACGGCGTGGGCGTCGGGGAGGAGTGGATGGGGTGGATGGCGGTCATCTGGGCGCTGCGCATGGTGAGAGAAGGGAGGAGAGAGACGAACGAGGCGGGGGGGTGACGGGCGCGGCGCGGCTTCGACCACCCTCCCCCCCTCCCCTTCTGTCTCCCACAGTACGCGGAAGCGCTGGAAGGCCTGGACACCCCCGCGGGCTACCCCCCGCAAGCCGTCCGCGCGCACACCGACGCCGACGGCACCGCGCGTGCCGTCGCCACCGTCTTTCCCTGCGCCCTGGAGGCCGTCCTCTTTGGCGGCATGACGGGCGAGGTCTGGCTGCAGCCCGGCCAGGAGGTGACGCAAGCCAAGGGCTTGCGCGCGTCCAAGGGCGGCGTCGCCCTCGTCCTCGGCGCGGGCAACCAGCTGCCCGCCGTCGCCCTGGACGCCCTGCACAAGCTGGTGGTGGATGGGGAGGTGGTCCTGCTCAAGATGAACCCGGTCAATGACTATTTGGGGCCCCACATCGCGGCCGCGCTTGCGCCGCTGACCGAAGGGGGTTTTTTGGCTCTCGCGAATGGCGGCGCCGACGTCGGCGCCCGCCTCGCCGCCGACCCGCGCGTCGACACCGTGCACCTCACCGGGTCGGCGTCCACGTACGACGCGCTCGTGTGGGGGCCGGGGGCTAGTAAAACGGGGGCGCCCAAGCTAGCCAAACGCGTGACCGGGGAGCTCGGCTGCGTCACTCCAATCATCATCACGCCCGGCCCCTGGTCTCAATCCGACCTGGACTATGTCGCCGCGGAACTGGTGGCGGGCGCGGCGCACAACGCGGGGCACAACTGCCTCGCCGCGGAAATCGTGTTGACCGACGCGTCCTGGCCCCTCCGCCCCGCCTTTCTGGACGCCCTGCGCGCCGCGCTCAACGCGACGCCGCGGCGGGTGGCCTACTACCCGGGGTCGGCGGCCAAAGCGGCCGCGTTCCGGGCGGGGGCGGGGCCGCCGGTGGAGGATCTGGGAGCCCCTCTCCCCGGCGCCGGGACCCTCGACCCGGCAGCGGGCGTCGTGCTGCCCTGGATGCTGCGCGCGGGGCTGGCGCCGGACGAGGTGGGGGGTGCGGGGGGGGGGGGGGAGGCGGGGGACCGTGCCGCGCGGCAGCCCACCACCTTGGCGCCCCTCACCCAGGCCCGGACCGACACCGAAAACTGGTGCGGCGCCCTGCAGGAGGTCGCCCTGCCCGGCACGGGCGGCGGCGCGGAGGCTTTCCTAAAGGCGGCGACCGCGTACGCGAACCAGCGCGTCGCCGGCACGCTCTCGTGCGTCCTCTTTGCCCACCCGGCCACCCCGCCGACCGCGCTGGAAGCCGCCATCGCCGGGCTCGAATACGGCTGCGTGTGCGTCAACGTGTCCAACGTTTTGGGTTTCTCCGTCCCCGCCCTCACCTGGGGCGCCCACCTCCCCGGCGGCCCTCCCGCCGCCATCGGCACCGGCAACGTGGCCGCCCACAACGCGTACCTTCTCGACGGCGTCCAGAAATCGGTGCTCCGCGCGCCGTGGCGCGTGCGGCCGGCGCACCTCTGGTCGCCCGCGCACCGAAACCTCGAGGCCGCGTGCGGCGCGGCGGTCGACTTTTTTGCAGGTCCCAGTGTGCCGGGGTTGTTGCGCGTGGCGGCGGCCGCGCTGCGCGGGTGATGGTGGTGGTGTGGAGGGAAGGAGGGAGAGGGGGTGGGGGTTGGCGGTGGGTGCTTGTGAGGGACCGCGAACGCACCCTGATCGCGCCCCGCCCGCGGGCTAGGTCCGGGCGCGGCCGGGCGCTGCGCGCGGCGCCGAGAGGCGGTAGAAGAGTGCTTGGCTGGAGGGACCCGCGCGGCGCCGGCACGCAGCGCCCCCCACACCCCGCGCCCCGCTCGCGCCCCGCGCCCCACCCGCGCCCCGCCCTCGGGCCGGCGCGCGTCCCGCCCCGCCCGCCGGGGCCCGGGCGGCGCCGCGCCGAGGCGCGCACCGCATCCGGGCGGCCGCCGGCCCGCGCGCTGCCGCGCCCCCTCCTCCGCCCCCCCAATGGCTAACCATTTCTACTCCGACCTCTTCCCGGACGCCGCATCCGACCCCGGCAGCGACCGCCGGCCGCCGTCGCCCGGCCCGGGGTCGGACGCGCTCCTCCAGGGGCTGGACGCCTACGCCGCCCCCGCCCCCGCGCCCGCCATGGCGTCCTTTTACAGCACCGCGTCCCCGCTGCTGGGCGGCGGTGGCGGGAGTGGGCAGCAGGGGCGCCCGGACGCCGCGGCGCTGTCGTTCGCCTCGTACACGCACGCGCACGCGCCGCCGCCGCCGCGCGAGGCGGCGGCGGCGGGCCGGGACTGGGGCTACGGCCTGCCCAATCCGGCGGGCGCGTCCCTGTACGGCGCCCCCCCCGCCCCCCCCCCCCCCGCCCCCCCGTCCACCACCGCCGCCGCCGCCGCGCGCGCGCGCGCCGGCCGCGCCGCCGCCCTGGTCGACGTCGGCCGCGCGCTGGCTCGCGCGGGGATCGGGGTGCGCGAAGCGGCCGCGCGCGGGCTGCTGCGCGGCGCGTCGCCGGCCGATATCGCGCTGGTCGCCGAAGCCGCCGCCCAGGCCGCGCGCGCGGGCGCCGGGCCGCCGCCGAGAAGCGCGGCGGCCGCTGTGGCGGCCGCGGCGCGCGCCGCGCCGGTCGCGCCGCCGCGGCCCGCCGCGCGCCCCGGCGCGGCGGCCGAACTGGCCCGCCTCCAAACGGCCGCCGCCGCGCGCGCGTCGGAACTCGCCTCTGCCCGGCGCCAGCTCCTCGCTCAAGCCGCCGCCGCGCGCGCGCTGCCGCCCGACCAGGCGGCCGCGGCGCACCGGTGGCTCATGCAGCGCGCGGTGACGCTCGACGCGGAGCAAGCGGCGACCGACGCCGCGGCGGCGCGGCTGAACGAAGCGGCCGCCGCTTTGGGCCTGCCGTCTGGCGGCGGCGCGCCGCCGCCGCCGCAGCGCGCGCCGCCGCCGCCCCAGCGCCCGGCGGGCCTGACGCAGAGTCAAGCGCAGGCGCTCGTGTGGGGCGGTGCCGCGCCGCCGGCCGCCGCCCCGGGCCTCTGGCCGCACCAGCGCGCCGCGCCGCCGTCGCCGCCGCGCGCGCGCCCCGAGGCCGGCTCCCTCTTCTCGGGCGCCTTTGACTGGAGGCCGCCGCCGACGGCCGCCGTGCAGCCCGCCGCGGCGGCGGGCGGGGGCGGCGGGCGCGGGGGCGACCCCGCGCCGGACGCCGCGCTCGACGCCGCGCTCGCGGCCCTCTGGTCGTCCCCCTCCGCCAACGGCTCCTCCGCCGCCGCCCCCCCGCCCGCCCAGCCCGCGTCGCCCGCGGCATCCGACTCGGCGGCAGCCGCTTCCGCTGCCGCGCTGGCCACCCCGCCGCGCGCCGGCGCGCGCTCCGCGCCCGGCTCCACCGCGGGCTCCCCGCCCCCCGCCGACGCGTTCGACGCGGCCCGGTTCTCCTTTTTCGGCGACGTGGCCGGCGGCGGCGGCGGCCGCGTGTCGCCGGGTCTCCCCCCTCCGGCGGCGGCGGGCGACGACGACGACGGTGAGGCCGCCCTGGCGGCCGCCCTGGCGGCCGGCATCGACATGTTGGCGGGCGAGGGCGAGCGCGACGGGGGCGAGGGCGAGCCCGAGTGGGCGTGAGAGCGTGTGCGAGAGTGGGTCTGCCCCTCTCGCCGCGACCGCGCCCGCCGGCTCGACCCCGCCGCCGCGCCCCGCCCTCGCCCGCCATCTATTCGATGCTGGCCGCCATGGCAG
>Ga0315277_10010061_pt1 | contig 12017 bp, 8 predicted proteins | sample YL17G05_15_MG_FD_203695 | JGI IMG/M metagenome (GOLD analysis project Ga0315277, IMG submission 203695) | Sediment microbial communities from Yellowstone Lake, YNP, Wyoming, USA - YL17G05_15 | ecosystem: Environmental > Aquatic > Freshwater > Lake > Sediment | place: USA: Wyoming | collected... | reverse complement strand
AACGAACTCGCCCGGCCAGCTGCGCAGGAAGCGGCCCAGCCAGCGGATGGACGTGATGTCGAGGTAGTTGTTCGGTTCGTCCAAGAGCAGAAGATCATGATCGGCCAGAAGAACCTTGGCCAGGTTGAGCCGGACCTGATAGCCCCCCGACAGCTCGGCCGGCGACAGCTCGAGGTCCCTCGAGTCGAAACCGAGACCGAACAGTATCTTTTCCACCTTCCACAGCCGGTCCCGTTCGGCCGGAGGCAGCCCCAGGGCGGCTTCTTCAAGCACGGTCTCAGCGCTGAACACAGGTTCCTGCTCTACGTAGCCGATGCGGTAGTTCCTGGGGACAGAGACCGTGCCGGAATCGGCCGACTCGAGCCCGGCGATGATCCGGAAGAGGGTGGTCTTGCCATGGCCGTTCCGGCCGACCAGCCCGACCCGTTCCTTCCGGTTGATCTTGAAGCTGATCCCGTCAAAGAGGAGCTGGGCGCCAAAGCTCTTGGACAGGTTGTCGACGGCGATCATGGCGGCTCCCGGGTTTCCTTCTCGTCGGCGGGATTAGAACTCCGGCTCATCCTCTCGACCGGCCTTAGAAACCAAGCTCCTTGATGAGGTGGCCGGCCCCCGAGAACTTCTCGGTCACAAAGAGGACATAGCGGATATCGACACTGATGGAACGCTGGAGTTCGGGAATGATGAAGTAGTCCCCAATGACGCTTTCATAGGTCATGTCAAAGATGATCCCGACCTGCTCACCCCGGGCGTTCAGAGTCGGCGAGCCGGAGTTCCCGCTGGTGACGTTTGTCGTGTTCAGGAAGCAGCAGGCCACATCGTCCAGTCGCGCATCCCTGTAGGGGCCAAAATCCCGGGCCCTGTACAGGTCCTTGATTCCCTCCGGGACACGGAAGGGAGGTTCGCCCGTATCCTTCTCGATGACTCCCTTCAGGGTGGTTAGAGGTAAATACCGGACGCCATCCCGGGGCGAATATCCCTCGACCAAGCCGTGGGTGAAACGGATCGTGCCGTTGGCGTCGGGAGCGAACTTGCCCTGGCTCTTCTCGAGGAGCGCCCGCTCATAGACCTTCTTGAGCTCCGCGCGTTCCTGGGCGATGGCCTTGCCTTCCTCGCGCAGCCCCTTGAGTTCCTCTTCGAGATCGGAGGCCAGCCCGATCATCGGGTCGTGGAGCTTGGCCAGATCGGCCGGCCTGAGATCAAGAAGCTCGAGCCGCTTTTCCGGACTTGCCAGGATCGTGTTGTTATAGAGGCCGTCTATATACTCATCGATCTCCCCCTCCGACTTCTTGGCCAGGAGCCCACGAAGGGCCGCCGGGATCTTGTCTTCGGACAGGCTGAGCATTTTCTTCAGCCGGTATTTAAAAAAAGCCCGGTCGGTAGGCAGGTCGTAGCCGCGCTCGGCCAACTGGATGCTCTGTTTGATGTAGGGCAGGTTCCTCTCCTGGAAGGAAGGTTCCCGCTCCCCGTCCGGCTTCTGCCTTTCCTCGACGGTCCGGAAAATCGAGTAGGCCTGGGAAAGGAGTGTCGAACCGGTGATTCCTGTCAGACCGCCCAGGGTGTTGTTTTTCCAGGTGAAATCGGCGAACCCCGCCATGAAGACGTCGATCCGATCAAGGATATCGGCATACGGCATTCGGCGGGTTGGATCCAAGCCGACCCATTCCTTGAACTCCCGCTCGCCGGCCTTTTTCCTACCCATCAGGTCGATCTTGTCCATCCCCTCGAGCTTCCCCTGCATGTTCTTCACGGAGTTGTAGAGTCCTTTGACCAGGCTGGCATACTTGATCTCAACGTCACGGTTCCCCTGACCGGCCTTTTCATAGAAAGCGATGATATCCTTAAAATCCTCAAGGCGGCGCCGGAGTGACTCCCGGTCGAATTCCAGCTCGGAGGAGGTGAGGTTGCGGGACGTTCGTCCGGGATAGCCCATGACGAAGGTGAAATCTCCCTCTTTGACTCCTTCCCTCGAGATCCTCAGGAAGGACTTCGGGTGGTAGGGGATATTGCCGGCGCTATAGTCGACGCCATTGCCGTCCTTGTCGACATATGCCCGCAAGAAGGAGAAATCGCAGGTGTGCCGCGGCCACATCCAGTTATCCACCTCGCCTCCGAAATTGCCGAGGTCCTGAGGCGGAGCGTAGGCCAAACGGACATCTTTGAGCCTTTTGAAACGGAAGACGTAGTACTGGTTGCCGGAGTACATGCTGGCGACCGTGGCGCGGATATCCGGGGCTTCCTTCTCGGCTTCGGCGATGATCTCTTTTTGCGCCTTCTCGATCGCGTAGTAAGTCTGAATATAGCTCATTCCCGGGCTGATGCTTTTGTTGATCTTCACCGTGACGTCTTCGTACCCGAGGAGGACATCGGCCGTATATCCTTGGGCGGGGATTTCCTCGGCCCTTGTCATAGCCAGGAACCCGTTGACCAGATAATCTTTTTCTTTGGTCGAGGCCCGCTGAATGGCTCCGAAAGCCACATGGTGGTTGGTCAGGATGAGGCCGTCGGGTGAAACGAACTCGCCGCTGCCTCCGCCCAGGTTGACTACGGCGCTCATCAGACCGGTGCCGTCCTTTTTGAACAGGCTGTCTGGATTCATCTGGAGGCCGAGCCGGGTCAGGTCGAGGTCCTTCATTTGATGGGGCATCCACATGCCCTCGTCGGCCCGGATGACGAGGCTGAAAACAAAAGCAAAGCTTATGCCGAGCGAGCGCCGGAACAATCTCATTTTCGGACTCCTTGGGGACTTGATCGGGAGGATTTATTCTGCCGCTTATGCCGGTTTAAGTCAACCCGGCAGCCTCCTTTCCCTCAAAGCCGAGGTCCGGCGGCAATTGCCTAGCCGGGCCGCTTCTGGCATAATGGCGCATCGTTGAGGAGATCACGGATGGAACTTCCCGTTGACCGCTGGTACCGGGTGATATCGACGCGCCTTTCCCGAAGAGAATACTCGGCCCAGCTCCCGGAAGAAGATAAAATGGCCCGGCTCGCTCAGGTCTGCCGGGAGTTCAGCCCGTTTCCCGAGGTGCGGTCAGAGCTCGTCCAGAAGTCGCCAGGGGATGTTTTCAAGGGCCTGATCGGGTCCTACGGCCGGGTCAACGGCGCTCCTGCCTATATCGCCTTTATCGGGAGGATGAGCTCCACCCGGGTTCAGGAAGCGGGCGGCTATACCGGTGAAGGAATCATCCTGGAGGCTACTGCGCTGGGACTCGCGACCTGCTGGGTGGGAGGGTTTTTCCGGCCGGAAAGCGTCCGAAAGCAGATCGACATCCAGGAGGGGGAAAAAGTCCTCTCCATCACGCCGGTCGGATACGCCCCGCCGGAAAAGACCCGGCAGGAAAAAATCATGTCCGGAGTGGTCAGGTCCCGGGTGAGAAAACCGCTGACCGCATTGGTCAAGGGCTCGATCAACGCCCAGTGGATGGCCAATGCCCTTGAGGCGGCCCGGCTGGCTCCGTCCGCCCAGAACCGCCAGCCCTGGCGCTTCCGGATCGAAAAGGGCGCGGTGATCCTAGCCGCGGACAATTCGTTCAGCCCTTCTCCGATCTCCAAGAGACTCGATTGCGGCATCGCTATGCTCCATTTCGAGCTCGGGGCGCTGGCCGGCGGAGTCGCGGGAAAATGGGATATCCTCCCCTCCCCGGATGTGGCCAGATTCGTCTATCCGGCATGATGATCCGGAAAAGTAGAGCGCTCTTGAGGAGCGAGGCCAGGGCCGGCGGCCTTTCATTATTTGTCGTTTCAGGCTATAATGGTGTGGCTTTACGGGGAGTAGCGCAGCCTGGCTAGCGCACAGCGTTCGGGACGCTGGGGTCGGGGGTTCGAATCCCCCCTCCCCGACATCTTTCCTTGGTAAAACCCCCCCTCTCTGAGCTACCCTAATTCGATCAGCTTATAATCCAAAGAACCCAGACCGATTTCCGCTCCATGCCTGAGCTGGGTCATCCAATCCACATCATACCCTTTCCGGAAAACGTCCTTTTTGCCGTGTTTTATGGCCAGGTCGGCCGAGGCTTTGTCTATGGCCACAGGATCAACCGAAGCCAGGAGCCCGATATCCTCGACGATCTGCGGCTGGTCTTTGGCCATGCAGTCGCAATCCTTGGTGATTTTGAACAGGACATTTAGAAACCCGATCTTCCCCCGGAAATGGCTCCAGACCGCGAAGGCGTATTCGGCCATCTTTTCCTGGAGCCTCGCGGAATCCTCGCCCCAGCTCATCTTGACGGCGCCGGCCTTACAGACGACCAGGCATTCTCCGCAGCCGATACATTTGTCGTCCAGGATGACGGCGCAGCCGTTTTTCTGGATAATGGCACCAGCCGGGCAATAGTCCAAACAGATCCCGCAGTTCCGGCAGTATTTCGGGCTGATCCTGGGATTGACCTCGGCATGCTGCTCCAGCTTCCCGGCCCGGGAGGCGCAGCCCATGCCCAGGTTCTTGATCGCCGCGCCGACGCCCGTCTGCACATGGCCTGTCAGATGACTCAGGCAGATCAGGAAATCGGCGTGGAGGATGCCGGCCGCGATCTTCGCCGATTTCACCCTCTTGAGGTTCACGGCAACTTCCTCGTCGTCCTCGCCGATCAGGCCGTCGGCGATATGAACCGGGACGCCGGTCCTCTCCAACAGGAACCCATGATCCCCGGCCAGGCGGGTATAATCGATGGCGTTGGAGCGCATGCCCACATACAGGGTGTTCGTATCAGTGAAATAAGCCCGGTTGGTCCTTTGGCGGAGCCGGTAGATCGTCTTCTCCAGCCATTCGGGCCTGATGTATCCGGTATTCCCTTTTTCGCCGAAATGGATCTTGAGGGCGACAAAGGCGTCCCTCTCTATTTTCCCGTCCAGCCCGAGGGCAAGATACAGCTTTTCGACCTTTCCTGAGACCGTCTCGGAGTCTTCTTTCCGGTCCGCCGCGATCAAAAAGACCTGGCTTCTCATAACTAGGTCTCCCCGCTCAATCCCCGAGGATCTCTCGGGCGGCCCGGCGACCCGCTCCCTGGCTAAAATCGAAGCCGATCGTCTTGAGCGACTGTTCGAGCGCGTCCAAGGCAAAATAAACCTGGGAAGGTGAGAGATTGCCCATGTGCCCCATCCGGAAGACCTTTCCGGCGGTCTGCGCCAACCCCCCGGCGACAACGACGCCGTTTTCATAATAAAGGCTCCGGAAACGCTTGTCTTCCACTCCGGAGGGATAATTAATAACGGAAAGGGTGGCCGCCAGGAATTCTTTTTGGGTAAAAAATGTGAACCCCAAGGCCTCGAGCCCCGAACGGAGGGCCCGCGCCATCTTGGCGTGGCGGACAAATCTATTCTCCAATCCTTCTTCAAGGATGATCAGCGTACTCTCGGTGAAGGCCCGGACCTCGTTGACACACGGTGTCGAAAAGTACTTGGCGGGATCTTTCATGATCGGGAGCCAGCGCAAAAGGTCGGAGTAATAAGCCGGCAGCGGCGGCATCTTTTTCCTTTTTTCCATCGCCCTCTCCGAGAGAACGAGGATGGCCAGTCCGGGCGGCACGCCGAAACACTTCTGGGCGGCCGTGAGGACGACATCAATCCCCCAGTCATCCATCCTCTCCTCGATCCCTCCCGTCGCGCAGACCCCGTCGACGATAAAGACGGCCTCCCTCTTTTTCAGGATCTCGGCGTAGTCCCGGATGGGCGCGCAGGTGCCGGTCGCGGTATCCACGTGCGTAGCCGCGACGACTCTGAAATCGCTTCCCGCCAGTTTCTTCTCGAGTTCCTCCGGCGCCACCGCCGTCCCCCACGGGCTTTCCAGGAGTTCACAATCGAGGCCGAAGACGCGGCCGATCTCGGCCATGCGGCTGCCGAAATATCCCTGAGATAGGATGAGCGCCTTCTCGCCAGGGGCCACGGTGTTGAGGAGGGCCATTTCCATGGCCAGGGTGCCGGCGCCGGCGATGATGAAAGCTTCACCCCTCTCACAAAAAACGATCTTCCTGAGGTTTTCCAGGGCCTTCGGCAGCTCCTCGACCATCTCCGGTCCGACGTGGGATACCGTGGGCAGGGCGAGGCTATGGATGATGCGGGGATGGACCGGACTGGGACCGGGGATGAGCAGTAGCTTCTCTTTCACGTCACTTCCTCCTGTTCAGAGTCAACCCCATTTTTATCAAATGTCCTCGATAAATCAAGTGGGCATGGCCTCCAGCAGACGAGTTGACAAAGGAGGTCCAAACTGACATAAAGGGCGTGAATCAACGGAAAGGAGAGCTCTATGCATCCCCGGCAATCCGGCATCTTGAGATCGCCAAAAACTCTCGCCTTTTTCCTATGCTTCATGATAACGAGCTTCCTGCTGCCCGCAGGAGGCGCTGCCGAAAAACGCCTTCCGCCCGGCCCCTCGATCATTCCGAGGCCGGCCAAAATGGAAGTCGGATCCGGCTCCTTCGAAATCGGCCCGAAAACCAGCATCGTCCTTGACTCCGCTTCGGCCGACACCCGCGAGGTCGGGGAATTCCTGGCCGCAAAGCTCCGCCGCACGACCGGCTATCCCCTGGATATCGAGGCGGCGACCGGGAAGATCCCCACGGGCGCTATCCTCCTGAGGACCGCGGACGGCCTGTCCGCTCTGGGAAACGAAGGCTACCGTCTCTCCTCTTCAAAAAAGGAGGTGAAAATCGAGGCCGGCTCTCCCGCCGGCATCTTCTACGGCGTCCAGACACTCCTTCAGCTTCTCCCGCCCGAGGTAGAAAGCGGGAGCGCGGCGGAGGGGGTGGTTTGGTCCGTCCCCTCGGTCAAGATCGAAGACCGGCCCCGGTTCGTCTGGCGGGGCGTCCACCTCGATGTCGGCCGCCATTTCCTTCCCAAGGAGTTTGTCAAGAGATACATCGACCTCCTGGCGATGTATAAAATGAACATGTTCCACTGGCACCTGACCGAAGACCAGGGCTGGCGTATCGAGATCAAGAAATACCCCCGGCTGACCGAGATCGGCGCCTGGCGCCGGGAGTCGATGGACGACGGTATCCCTCACGGCGGGTTTTATACCCAGGACGATATCAGAGAAGTCGTGGCGTACGCGAAGAAGCACTTCATCACCGTTGTCCCCGAGATCGAGATGCCCGGACACTGCCAGGCTGCGCTGGCCGCCTACCCGGAGCTCTCCTGTTCGGGCGGTCCGTTCAAAGTGGGCACGGAGTGGGGCATCATCTACGATGTCTTTTGCCCCGGCAATGAAAAAACCTTCGAATTCCTGCAGGACGTCCTGACCGAGGTCATTGACCTCTTTCCCGGCAGGTTTGTCCACATCGGCGGCGACGAGGCCCCTAAGCGGCGCTGGCAAAACTGCTCTAGATGTCAGGAGCGGATCAAGGGCGAGGGGCTCAAAAACGAAGACGAACTGCAGAGCTATTTCATCAAAAGGATCGAAAATTTTCTCACCGGCAAGGGAAAGAGCCTCGTCGGCTGGGACGAGATCCTGGAGGGCGGACTCGCGCCCAACGCAACGGTCATGTCATGGAGGGGGACGGCCGGGGGAATCGAGGCCGCCCGGTCGGGTCATGATGTCGTCATGTCGCCGACATCTCACTGCTATTTCGATTATTATCAGGGCCTGTTCGATGAACCCTGGGCGATCGGAGGGTTTCTGCCTATCGAGAAAGTCTATGCCTACGAACCGGTGCCGGAGGAACTCACCCCCGAGCAGGCCGGACGCGTGCTGGGCGCCCAGGCCAATCTCTGGACCGAATATATCGTCGCCCCGCCCCAGGCGGAATACATGCTTATGCCGCGCCTCCTGGCTCTCAGTGAGGTCGTTTGGTCAGAGAAAAGCCTGCGGAGCTATGCGGATTTTTCCCGCCGCTTGGTCCCGCATTACGACCGCTTGGCCGCTTCGGACGTGAATTTCCGGCTTCCTCCGCCGGACGGCCTGGGCGGGAAGAAGCTGATCTCCGGCCCAACGCAAGTCCGGATCTATCCCCCGTTCCCGGGCGCGGAAGTCCGTGTGACCACGGATGGGACGGACCCCGACCGGACTTCGCCGCTCCTGGGCGATAGTCCGCTCGAAATCGACAAGAGCACGGTCGTCAAGGCCCGGACCGTCCTTCGGGGCGGCCGGATGAGCCGGGTCATCAGCACAGCGTTCAGCCTGATCGACCCCGAACAGAACGGCCTGGACTACGCTTACTATGAAGGCGCCTGGTTGAGGCTGCCCGACCTGGACGGCTTGACACCCCTAAAAACAGGCCGGGTTTTCGACCTCTCCTTCGAGCCGGCGGGCCCGAGAGAAGACAACTTCGCTTTGCTTTTCAAAGGCTATCTGGATATCCAGAACCCGGGCGAATACACGTTCACGATGATCGCTGATGACGGCGCCCGCCTTGCCATCGACGGGCGGGAAGTCATCCGCCACGATGGATTGTTCTGGATCCCCGAGCTCAGCGGCCGGATCCTCCTCGAAGCGGGGAGACATCCGATCGAGATCGCCTATTTCCAGAAGACGGGCGACCGCCGCCTGGATATTTTCGGCGAGGGACCCGGCCTGGAAAAGCGGCTCCTCCTGCCGCATCGATTGTTCAGGAAGTAGGTTATTTGCCGCGGGAGCGGCCCGGCGGGAGCGGTTCTTTGCCGCGGAGAGACCGGATGCATTCTTCCATCGCTTTCTCCTGATCCTCCATCGACCGGACCAGGGCAAACTGGGCCCGGGCGCGGTCCAGATTCTGGCCCGGCCGGTGGACCCGAAAATAGACATCCCCTTCCAGGAAATCGGTGAGAAAGCGGAGTCCGATGGTGAAGGTGATGAGCTTTCCGGAAAATACAAGCAGGTCCAGCTCCTGGGGTGTCAGGAAATCCCCGGCCTCCAGGAGATAGCCGGCGGCCAGGGCCCGGAACATCTCCAGTTCCAGTTTGACTCTGGTCAGATCCTTCTCATCCTCGGCGGCAAAGCTCGTCGTGGTCCTGACCATATCGCCGAAATCATACAGCGAGGAGCCCGGCATCGTCGTGTCGAGGTCGATGACACAGATAGCCTTTCCCGTCCTGTTATCGAAAAGGACATTGTTGATCTTGGTATCATTATGGGTGATTCTGAGCGGAAGCCGTCCGCCGGCCAGGGCGTCGGTTATCACAGCGGTCATCGGCGCATGCTCGAAGGCGAAGGCGACGGCATCCTGGGCCTCCCGGGCACGGTTCCGGGCAGCGCTCGCCAGGACCTCTTTGAACCGGGAAAACCGGCGCGGAGTGTGGTGGAAGAAGGGAATCGTTTCGTGGAGAGAGGAGGCGTCCAGGTCGGAGAGGAGTTTCTGGAAACGGCCAAAGGCCAGGCCGGCCTCAAATGCCTCATCCGGCTTGGTGGCGACATTCACGATATGCACGTCACCCACAAATCTATAGGCCCGCCAGTATTCCCCGTCCGGAGAAACATGGCAGCACTCCCCTGACCGGGCATAAAGCAGGTTAAGGGTCTCGCGGTCGGGATCGCGGCCGGGTATCTTCTCCAGCTTGGCCTTGATGTGACGGGTGATCTTTTCGAAATTGGCCATCAGGCGTTCCGGATCACGGAAGACGAAGCTGTTGATCCGCTGGAAGATGAACTGCTCCTGGATCCCATTGCGGTCGGCATTGACAAGATAGGTATCGTTGATGTGCCCGACCTTGAGGAACTGGGCGCCGCTGAAATCGCCCTGGACGGCGAACTGGGAAAACACCTGCTTCAGATCGCGTTCCGTCAAGACGACCCCTCTCCCGCCCTCAACTCCTCCGGATAAACGCCCTCCCGGATAAGCTCCCGGATATGCGAGCGGACCAGAGGCTGATCCTCAGGGTAAGTGAGGCCAAACCAGCGGTCCGCCGTCGGCAGGTGCTTCACCCGTATCAGTCCCGCCCGGATCAGTTCATTCACCGCAAAGGGGATGAAATACTCGGCTCTAGGATCCCGGCCGGAGCGTTCCAGGAATTCAGCGAATCCTTTTTCAAGATGCCCGAATAACGAGGGTGTAAACCCCCAGAAATTCATCGAAACGATCTCGTCTCCGCTCAAGTGGACCCAACGGCCTTCCTCATCCAGAGTCCGGGCGTCCCCGCCTTCTTTCTCGATCCTGAGCCTCTCGACGACTTCGGTCAGATAGCCGTCGGCATCGAGGCGGCAGAGGCCTCGGGAAACGTGGCCATGTTCGGAAAGCGTATTCCGCAGACGATAACCGACAAAGCAATATTCCTGGGGGGGAAGGCCGGTCATGTTTCTGTTCCGGAGCCACGTCGTCATCCCGTCGAATCCCTTCGGCCCGTATAAGTCATCGGCGTTGACCACAGCGAACGGTCCGGAGACGGCCGCCCGGCAGAGCATGACGGCGTGTCCCGTTCCCCATGGCTTTTCCCTGTCCGCGGGGATGGTGAACCCGGAGGGGAGCCCACCCTCTATTTCCTGAAAGACGTAGCGGACATCAAAAAGACTTTCCCAATGGCGTCCGACCCTATCCCGGAAAGCGTTTTCGATCTCCCGGCGGATGACAAAGACGACGCGCTTGTACCCGGCCTTGGACGCCCCAAACAAGGAATAGTCCAGAAGCGTTTCCCCCGCCGGCCCGACGGCGTCGACCTGTTTGAGGCCCCGGTAGCGTTTGCCCACTCCGGCGGCCAGGACGACGAGGCTTATGTCCGGCATTCCTCTTCCTTGGTTTAGACGGTCCCTTTTTATAGCACAGGGATAAAAGAGATGTCAAAAAAAAGGCTCGGCTGTTCAGGGGAGGAATCAGTCCTCCTCTTTGACTCGTCCCACCTCAAAGAGCGGTTCCCCCTTGCTCGTGGGAGGCGTGTTGATGATATAGAGCAGGATGCCGCTGAAGGGAGCCCGGAGTTCCTCTTTGATCCGGCCCTCATAGTCGGTCACATATCCTACTTTCTGGCCCTTCACTACATAATATCCCATCTCGGCCTGCGGATAGAAAAGGCCGTCGGTTTGGCTGGTGACAACCTCGTAGCGGTCGATCCATACCGGATCCGTCACAAAAGCCGGCTCTCCCTCGATCATCTGAAACAGCCGCATGACGCCCAGGATTCCAGCGACATTGCGCTGGATGGATTCCTCGTCAGTCCGACCCAGAAAACCGGATTCCGTCGTGATGGCCGGCTTGCCGAACAGCACGGCCGTGTTGCCCAGGTATTTGGAATCCTTAATGTCCTTGGATCGGCTCTCATCGATGATGATATGCTTGATGCCGAAAGCCAGGGCCATCGTGCGGGTAAAATCGTCCATTTTTTTAGCGCCGCTGATCATCCAGTAGGTGTAGGGAATCAGGGCCTCGTTGCCGTCCCCGCAGTGGAGGTCTATCAGCCCATCGCACTTCTTGACGATCTCTTCTGTCAGGACATAGGCAATCCGCTGACTGAGCGTGCCGGCTGGATCTCCCGGAAAGACCCGGTTCAGGTTCTTCCAGTCATAGGGATTATAGTAGATCGTTCTTCTCTGGAAAGATGGAAGGTTGGCGATGTGAACAAAAATGACCGTTCCCGCGAGTTCCTTCGGGTCGATCATAGCCTTCAACCGGTAGAGGGCTAGGATAGGCGGATACTCGTAGCCGTGGACTCCGGCCACGAGGGCCAGCGTCTTCCCGGTTTTGGCTCCATGGATGACGGTCACCGGGATGGATGTGCTCCCTCCCTCCCCCGCCGAGACCTCGAGAAAACCCGAGACCACCTGGCCCGGAAGGGTTTTGAGAGAACCGATCACCAGGGCGTCCTGGCTTAGGCTGTCACTGACACCACTCAAGAAAAGGGCGGCGCTCAGCATAATCAAGCGGCAAGAAAACCAATCGCGACGAATCGGACAACGCATGGGACCTCCTCGATCAGGATCTTTCCGCCTTTTAATCTAATCCAAAAAGCAGCGGGTAGGCAAAGAATTTCGGTTGAATAAGTATTGCTTGACATTAAGACTTCTGATATAATCCGCCCGGAAAAAAAGAGGAGGTGCCTAAATGGGCAAGTACTTGGCCATAATCGCCGGCCTGATCGCTATGGTGTGTGGAGTCTGGCTGGTCATCGTCTGGTGGCGA
>Ga0315277_10010060_pt1 | contig 12017 bp, 10 predicted proteins | sample YL17G05_15_MG_FD_203695 | JGI IMG/M metagenome (GOLD analysis project Ga0315277, IMG submission 203695) | Sediment microbial communities from Yellowstone Lake, YNP, Wyoming, USA - YL17G05_15 | ecosystem: Environmental > Aquatic > Freshwater > Lake > Sediment | place: USA: Wyoming | collected... | reverse complement strand
AGAACGTGGTCAAACTCCAGGCCATCGAGCGCCAGGGAGACGGCGAGGCTGTCCCTTGTTTCCTGGCTTGATCGCTGGAGTCCGTATTTTCCCGAAAGGACGACCCGGCCTCGAAGTCGGGCCCTGCGGAAGTCGGTGGGAAGCCGGGGCCCGAGGATGGCGGCCAGGTTTTCGAGCTTGTCGAACCGGGCCGTGGCCTCGGCCTCCAGGAAAACGCCATGACCGAACCTTCCCCCGACTGTTCCTTCGAGGTCGAGGAGGCCCGGGACACCGATTTTGAGCCGGGCGACGGTGAGCTCCTGTGCGGCTATGTCGAAGCGGCCGGTCGATTCGATAATAATGCGGGGAAGCGATTCTTCGACCCCGGCCACGGCGACCCGCGGCGAATCGAAGGCGAAGGCGGCGTCGAAGCCGAAGGACGAAGCCAGTTGAAGTGTGCCCGAGGAAGTCAGCCCGCTCCTTAGGCTGAAGGCCCCGCCCTTGTCCTTGATGTCGATATCAGAGCGGCCGATGGAATAGGCAACGCCGCTGCCCTCGTCACTCATCATGAGGGAAATATCGAAATTCTCCAGGCTCGCATCCTGCGAGACAAGGGAGACCGTCAGGCGGGCGTTCGCGACCGATATCCGCCTAGCCCAGGCGAGGGTGCCCGATGTCCGGAGGATAATCGCTTCTAAATCCAACTTGGAGACCGCCTTTTGCTCCAGGCGGAAGACGGCGCCGTCGGCCTCGATCGTCTCGATGGCCGGCTTCGTGCCTCGGACGAGCTTCCAGAAATCCCCTTTGGCCTCGAGGCGCGTCAAGGAGAGGCCCCACTTCTGGAAATCGTTCTCCTGGCCGAGTTCGAGCGCCTCGACCGTGAGGCGAAAGGGGAAGAGCGAGTAGTCGAGCTTGCCGGCGCGGACAGTCATCCCCGCCCTTTTCCCGAGCTGTGTCAGGAGGATGTTCTTGACAAGCGACTTGTTGAAGAGGAAAAGGAGCACCGCGGCGACCACGGCGAGGATGAGGAGAGCGGCGACGATAGCCCCGATGCGAAGGATCTTCCTGAACGCCTTCTTCATTACCGTTCCGTCCGGATTATATCATCAATTGAGTCGTCGGGCCGCCGAAGCTAACGGCAATTCTTAAAGACTTGCCAATAGACTCCCGCTCTCCCTGAGAAGGATCGTTTCGATGGCCGGCGAGAAGGGGAAGAGGGCATAGAATTTGGGGGCGAAGTAGCAGGCATAATCACCGGGCGTGCTGTAGGCCCGCCTCGTCGGCAGATATCCGATATCCCCGTTGGCATAGCCGGCAGTTATCAGGGCAGGCCAACTCCTCCGGAGCGTCAATCCATAGCGACAAAAAACCTCACCCGGAAGCCCGAGGATTTTCAAGCCGCCAACGGCCATCGCCTGGACCGGGACGTTTTCCATCCAGGGGGATTTCTGGAAGGCGGCATGCCGTTTCTCCGCCCGCTCCCTCCAGTTACGAATAATCTGCCGGACCCGGGGAAATTCCCGGTTGGATTCAAGGGCCGCCCTGGCTTCCTTTTTCAGGTCTCCCTTAGGGGGGACGAGGAGGGGGAGGCGCACTCTTTTTTCGACGGCCCTGAGCCTCTCATCGCAAACGCAGAGGGCCCTTCCAAGGGCTTTTCTTGCCCTAGCGGCCAGGATCTTGCCGTAGAGACCGAGGTCGGCCGCTGTTGCCCCCAGCCTCCTGTTCAGATAGACAACCGGGTCGATATCGCCGCAGAACCCTTGGAGAAAGAGGCCGCGGTCGCCGCCGCTTTCGATCTCGCGGACTAAAGCGCCGGGCCAGTCTGGAGAAATCTCCTTGGTTGGCCCAAGCGTCACGGCATGGCAGGCGTAGTTCAGAAGGAAAAGGCGGCTGTTTTTCTGGCGGAACACAGCCACCTTGAGCCAGGGGTCGATCTCCTCGAAACTTCTTCGCCGGCGGTTGAACCCGATCGGCTCCGCCGCCTCTATCTCGAACCCGAACTCAGCGTCTTCGTTAGACGCGGCGGCCAGCTCCGCCGCCTTCATTATGGCCTGGGGGAGACGCCTCCTATAGCTGAGGTCCACTTTGCCCAGGCCGGGCATAGCCTCTGTCGCCGGTCCGGAATGAGTATGAGTGCAGGCCAGGAGGATATTCCGGGCCGGCAAACCGAGCGCGGCGCCGACCTGGCTGCGGACCCTGTCTGCCCGGGAAACGGTCAGGCCGAGGAGGTCGCAGCTGATAATGAGGAGGCGCGTCTTTCTGTCATCGACATAAAGGGCCCGGACCTTGAGGTCGTCGAGGACACTCTCCGCCTTCCTGTCCAGATAGAACCCGAACCCCGTCAGGTCGGTCCCGAGCGGGGGAGTAATGATCGTCTCCCCGTACCCGGCCCGGAGGGCGCTCACCGCTTTTTCCCGAGGACGAGGTCGAGGCTTCTCAGCCAGAAATCCGCGTACTTGTCCCAGAACACAAAATTGCATCCCCAGTGCGGCGCCGGGTCCGAAGTATAGGCAAACACCCGCCCGCGTCCGATCCGGCCCAGGACGACAAGGGGGTCTCCGGTCTCTTTTACCCGGAGGAGGACCTCGGAGTCCTTTTTGGGAAATGTCTTATTGTAGCCAAGGATGGGAGGCATGGTCCCAAAGTCGATCCCTTTGTAACTCTTCTTTCCAAGGTCAGTCGCCTGGGGGCTAAACCCTTCGGTGCTTTCGACGAGATCCTCGAATTCCAGGCAGCGCACCGGCAGGATATCCCGGAGCGGCGTCCTTCCCCAGCCGCCCTTTCCGTGCTCTCCGGTGAACGAGTACCAGCCGCCAAGGAACATGGCCCCTTTTCCGCGGCGGACAGCCTCTCCGGTCAGGCGGATGCGGTCGGGGAAGGTCAGGACTTCGCTCCCGAATTTTTCCCTATCGAAGAAACTCGGCGCCAACTGGAAGAGCTTGGCGTCGATGTCGCTGAAGATTAGGACATCGTGTTCTTTCAGGATCTTCTCGTAATCGCCGGGGCCCAGCCGGTTGTAGAAATCCCAGCTGGGGACGCTCTCGACGCGGTGCCGGCCAGAGGATTCCAGGGCCTCCTTGAGCCACTTCCCATAGTTGAAAATTTCTGCTCCCTTGGTCGATTGGTAGAACGGGGTCTCGATGAACACGGGGCCCGTCATAATGGCCCAGTCTCCGACGTAATAGACCTTCGCCATAGCACTTACCTCCCTGTCAACGGAATCTCCACCGCCCAGGTATTTTTTCATTTTCTCCCTACGAATGCAACATAAAGGCGGCGAGCCGCTTGGCATAATTTTTGCTGATGTTGTATCATAGTGGTAGCCGCATCTGCGCTCTCAAGGAGACTTCCATGAAACAACTGTGTCCGGTCCTCGGGTCCCGGCTTATAGGAATAACTCTGGTCGTGCTCTGGGCTGTCTCCTGCTCCACATCTCCGAGGGTAAAGGTCAGCCAAGACCCCGTCCTCAAGGATTTCTACGAAAAGGCCCGCCTGATAATGACCGGCGAGGAGAATAGACTCTGGAAATCCCTCCCCGATGAGGCCTCTAAACAGGAGTTTATAGAGGAATTCTGGAAGATCCGCGACCCCGACCCCGGAACCGACGAGAACGAAGCCAAGCTGGAGTTCGAAGAGCGGGTCCGGTACGCCAACATGTGGTTCGGGATATTCAACCCGCGGCGCGGCCAGGAGTCCAAAGGGGAGGATGAGGAGAAGTCCCGAAACGGCTGGAACGAGGAGCGCGGCCGGGTGTACATCGCTCTGGGCCCTCCGGATGTTATCTACTTCATGTCGCCCGACAATGAGACCCTTAGCCACGACGGGTCCCGATACCGGCCCCAGGCCGAGGAGTGGACGATGGAGCAGTGGATCTATGACCGCTACAGCGCCTATGTGGTGTTCAGCAAATCGAGCACCGGAAGCTGGCGGATGGAGAACTACGACCCTCATTTCTTCGAAGTCCTGGAATGGGCCAAGCTCAACTGGGTTTCGACAGATTTCAAGGAGGACATCAAACGCCGGTTCCGGTTCAAGCCCGAATTCTCCCCTGCCGGATTCCGGATCACCATTCCCGTGAGCCGGATCAGCTTTGATGAGAACTTCCGGGCGGAGTTCGTCGTCATGGTCAACGTCTACCTCAACCGCAAGAGGATCGGTACCATCGAAGAAACCAAGGTTCTCGAGGAGACCGAGGAAGAGCTCCTCGACAAGAAGAACGTCGAGTTTGAGATCGCCTACCAGACAGGGGAGAAGGGAGAGTATCTCTTTGACATCGTCATCCAGGACAAGATGGCGCCCTCCCTCTCCAAGTACCGCTCCTTCCTCAAGCGGAAGGTATAATTATTTGCCTTTCTTGCCCAGAGCGGAGACAGCTGTGCCAATGAATTCCCAGACTTCGGGGCCGATCATCTGATACTCGGCCGGGATGGCGCCGCTGCGGTAGGCTTCCCCGATCCTCTTCCTGAGGTCAGGATGACCCCCATAGGCTTCGTTGAAAAGTGCCTGCCAGCGGCGGGCCAGGGCTTGCCCGACCGGACCGGTGGGGTCGGTGTCCAGATTGCTTTTGACCTCCTCGATCAGAGCCGCCCATCTCTTTTGGTAGGCTTCCAGCCGCTCGGGCGTATAGTCCCTGCCGATCTCCTCGAATTCTTTCATCTCTTCGCCAGTGTAAAACCTCTCCACCCAGTTCTTCTTTTTTTCTTCGCTCACCTGAATCTCCTTAATGATCGTGATGACTTTCCTAAAGTTCAATCTCTTGCCCGTCTCCAGCTGACCTAACACTTGACGGACGGCGCGCGCCGCCCCCTCGAGCCTCCGGGCCTCCTCAGCGATTATGCCCGCCTGGACCCTCAGCGACTTCTTCGCCGTGAGCGCCGGGCTTTGCAGGATGCGCTTGATCTCCTGGAGAGATAAACCTAGGAACTTCAAGGCGATGATCTGCTCCAGCCGGAGGAGGTCATCCTGCGTGTAGACTCTGTACCCGTTCGGCCGACGTCCGGACGGCCGAAGAAGCCCGATCTGGTCATAGTGATGGAGAGTACGGACCGTTGTCCGAATCAACGACGCAAATTCTTTGATCAAATACTGGTCCTTCATTCTCTCGGCCACTCGGCCATCATAAACCATGACGTAACGTCAGAGTCAAGGTTTTTTGAATTATTTCTTGCGGTCGCGTAAAATAGCCCATCGCAGGATGGAATCATCGTCGTGGAGGACCCAATGATCAATGTTTGGTATTTTATCGGCGCTCTCATCATTCTTCTTTTCTTCAGCGGGATCCGGATCGTCCGGCCGACCCACCGGGGGCTGATCGAACGCCTCGGAAAATATAATAGATTCGGGAGACCCGGTTTTCACTGGATCATCCCGGGGATCGAAAAGATGTACCGGGTGAACATCACCGAGGTCATGGTCGACGCCCAGCCCCAGGAGATTATCACCAACGACAACCTCAACGCCCGGGTGGACGCTCAGGTGTATTTCAAGGTTAAGGACGAGGAGGAGAACGTCAAAAATTCCCTGTATAACGTCTACAATTACCAGTGGCAGATCGTCAACCTGGCCCGGACGACCCTGCGCAACATCATCGGCACCCTGACCCTGAAATCGGCCAACAGCGAGCGCGGCAAGATCAACTCCGAGCTGCAGAAAACTCTGCGGGAGGAAACCAAGAGCTGGGGGATCGATATCGTCCGGACCGAGCTCAAGGAGATCGACCCACCCAAGGACGTCCAGGAGACGATGAACAAGGTGGTCAAGGCCGAGAACGAGAAAATAGCCGCCATCGATTTCGCCACGGCGACGGAGACTGTGGCCGACGGGGCGCGGCGGGCCGAGATCAAGAAAGCCGACGGTGTCAAGCAGGCCAGGGTTCTGGAAGCCGAGGGCGAGGCCCAGGCCATCAAGCTGGTCAACGAGGCGGCCCAGCAATACTTCGTCGGAAACGCCCAGCTCCTGAGGCGCCTGGAGACCGTGGAAAAGGCCCTGATGAATAACACCAAGATCGTCGTCCCCTCGAACGCGGAGCTCATCAACGTCATCAGCGAGATGGCCGGGGTCCTGCCTCTGCCGCGGAGAGAGCCGGCCAAACCCTGATCCGTCCTTCGCCGCGGCTGTGCTATAATAGCCGCTTTACAAAAAGAAGAGGTCTGAATTGGCCGGATCATTGACGGTTGAGGGCTCGGGCCGGCGCCGATTCTGGAGCTTCTTCGCAGGGGCCGGCATGATCGCCGCCTCGGTCCTGACCATCCAGCATTTCTTTAACGCCAACTTTCCGGAGTCCATCTTTCGGGGGTCCTTCTGCGACATCAGTGCCTTCTTCAACTGCGACAGCTCAGCCTATTCGCCGATCGCCCATTTCCATGGCGTCCCGATGGGCTACTTCGGCCTTTTCGCAGGCCTGCTGGTCGTCCTGGACGCCCTCTTCCCCTCGGCGGCCTTCGAGCGGACCAACAAGTTCCTGTCCCTCTTCAACGCGCTGGGAGTTGTCGGGCTGTTCATCTACTCCGTCTTTTTTCTCAAGAGCCTCTGCCTTCTCTGCAGCGGCTACTATGTGTTTTCTCTGCTCAGCTTCTTCCTCTTCTGGAGAAACGGCCAGGCTTGGGGTTTCCCCTCGGTCAAGTTTCTCGCCGTTTTCGCCGTCGTGGCGCTGGCCGGAGCTTACGGGTTCCAGCTTTTCTATGAGGCCAAGAAAGAGGCCCAGCTCGGAGGCGTGGCCATGAACGTTGTTAAGGAATACTACAGCCTGGACGAGGTCCAGAACCCCAGCTTCATCTCTCCGTTCTGGACAGCCCGGGCCGGCGACCTTTTCGAGGACGCACCCATCCGGGTCATCGAGTACGTGGATTTTCTCTGCCCTGATTGCCTTTTCCTCTACAAGCAGCTAATGCAGCTCGAAAAAGAATATGAGGGCAAGGTCAACATCGCCTTCCAGTTCTTCCCCCTCGAAGCCAAGTGCAACAGGGTGGTCGAGAAGGACCTGCACCAGGGGGCCTGCGATCTCTCCCTCATGGCCGCCTATGACCCGGCCAAGTTCAAGGCCATCCATGACGAGATCTTTGAGAATTTCCAGCAGGCCAAGACCCCCGAGTGGAGGGCTCAACTGGCCAAAAAATATGGAGTGGAAGCGGCACTCACTGACCCGGCGGTCAAGGGCCTTGTCCAGCGGATCATCAATACAGGGGCCGAGTACGAGAAGACTTCGGATAAGTATGCCTACGGCGTCCGTTCGACGCCGACCATGATCATCAACAACCGGATGATCATCGGCACCCTCCCCCATGCCCATCTCAAGGCGATCTTCGAATCGTTGCTCTCGGAGGGCGGCCGGACTGGAGAAAAGGGGCGGTTCATGGAGAGCTGGGTGGACACCCGGTCCAAGAAAAAACCGTCACCGCCCCCCGAACCTAAAAAGTAGGAACGTTCACTTTCTCCCCTTCGCTGATGTCCTTTAGATTCTTTATTTTTACGTGTTATGACGCCCTTCCAACACTCCGAAGCAGGCCGTACTTGTCCCTAAATTCTGCGCCACGTGAAAAAGCAAACGCGATGTCTCTTTGGCTTTACAAATTCGTCTACCGTTATTGCTGTAAGCATATTCGATCAAAGGTTTGTCTCGTCCGAGAATCATGAAGTGAGTACGTGTTTCGTGAATGCCTCAGTGTTCCCCATATGCTTTTTCTAACTTTTTTATGTCAATTTTGTCCATTTGAAGCATCGCTTGCATCACCCTTTTCGACTTCTCAGCATCCTTGTCTTGCAGCATCTCACCCAAAACAATAGGAACGAGCGGTCATTACCGCCCCCTTGGGTCCGGGCCCTTCGTCTCCATAGCGAGTAATGGTTACGACCTTAGAATTCTTAAAAATCGACACATAAAATTTCATCGCCTCTTCGGCTTTGTCCTCAAACCATAAAAATGGGGTGATTTTTTGCATTTGGTTTTGCTCCTTAAACACTGAAGAATAATTTATGGCGATGCAGAAACCGCAGCCCCAGCCATTTGACAACCAAAGCTCCGAGGGGAAGGATGACGGGGCTGATGACTCCCGCCTGAGCAACGACGCCGGACAGAAAAAACCCTGCGATTCCGTCAAAATCTATCACCTGCTGTCCGAAATAGATCAGGATCGCGTTCATCCCGATGACGATGAAGAAAAACGCCCAGCGGGTGCGGCCCTTGACATCAATGACCCAGTAAAACGCCGCCATCAGGAGCAGGCACCACCCTCCCGCCCAGAGCACATACGAGCTGGTCCAGATATGCTTGATGATCGGAAAGACCAAGCCCCACAGGTACCCAATTCCCAGGCACAGGATTCCGCCGCTGAGCAGGCCGAGCGTTTTTGTCTCGGCGCTTCTTTCCGATTTCAACCAGTATCCGGCAAAGACACCCAGCAATACAGAACACGCCGCCGTCAGAGTCGACAGGACGCCGAGGCTGTCACCGGGTCCGTAGAATTCGGCGGAAAACCGCCCCGGCAGCACCTTCTGGTCGATGAACGTGTGAAGAGACCCCTCCGGTGTCATGCTGCCCGCTCCAAAATGAGGAACGGGAATAAGCGCCAGTGCCGCCCAATAGAGCAGCAAAATCGCGGCGAAGACTCCGAACTGCGTCCGCCTTTTCGTGTTGAGGACGAGGATCGAGACAAGGAGATAGCACAAGCCGATCCGCTGGAGAACGCCCATCCACCGCATGTTCGCGAAGTCGAACTCCAGCACCCCGCCCGCGACAAGACCGAGCAGGATCAGGATCATAGACCGCCTGACGATCTGAAAATACAGACGTTTCCGGCTTTCCCCTTTTTCGGCCCGCTTCAAAAGCGAAAACGGCATGACGGCGCCGATGATGAAAAAAAACAGCGGGAAAATCAGATCATAAAAGGTAAATCCTGCCCAGGGGCGATGTTCGACTTGACGGGCAAGAAACCGCGTCACGGGGGTATCCTTGATCGCCGGCAGGCTTCGGCATATCGCGTCCCCGCCGATGATCCAGAACATATCGAAGCCACGCAAGGCATCGAGCGATGCAATCCTGCCGCCCAGCGATATCTTAGTAAAACTTTTCATGCGCGGGTCTTCTCTTTTGCCTTTCCTTTTTTGGCGTCGCCGCCCGTCCAGCCCGCCACTTTTTCCAAGGCCGTCTCCACGGAATCATACATCCACTGCATGATCTCTTTCGTTCTCCGGGGCTTGATCCGGGTCAAGTAAGCCGCTTCCGTTTCCTGTCGAATCGCCCGGAGTCTCGTGAGGATCCGTCCGGCTTCAGCCCTGATCTCGTCATGATTCCCTTCCATCCTGTCCTTGAGGAGGATCCTGCCGGCCTCGGCCCTGTTGACGAGATTCCTGGCCGCGAGGTCCCAGAATTCGAGTTCCTTCTGTCCTTTTTTGACGACTTTTGAGTACTCACGGAGCGCCGCTAAACCCTGGCGATATTCTTCGAGTCTGGTCTCGCAAGCCTTGGTTTCCTTCTCGAGCGTACCGTCTTTCGCGAGTTCGTCAAGCCGGTTGACGACATAGTCCTTTGGCGCCGGCCTGGCGTCTTTAAAAAACCCGAGGTCTGCGGCGTAATTGAACAGGCCTCGTTTCGCGAGAAGGCCCGCGGCGACGAAAAAACGTCTGTCATCGACCCCGAAATGTTCCCGCACATAAGACTTTTCGTAGGCCGCCAGATCGCCATCCGGATGATGGACGATGAATTGCGGCAGATCCATGGACGTTTCCTGAAGCTCCCACGGGAACAGGTGGACGGTCCAACTCGTCAGAACAGCCCCCTTCCGCGTTCCGGACAATCCCTTGCGGAACGAATCGTACGTATTCCTCATGTGGAAAAATGGGCGCGGCGCGTACACGCTGTCTCCATAGCAGCTCGAACTGGGACATATGACAACGTCGAATCCGCGGGCCTCGAGAAAATCCGCTGTATAAAACGGATCCGCGTCCCGCCCGGGTTCATCACCTAGCGGATAGAGATACGCGCCGAACCGCTCCCTGGTCACGGCATCGAGGTCATCCCTTCCCCGGTTCCCTTGACCCCAGACGTGGACTTCCCCGCGGCCGTAATAGCGATCATACAGCCAGTCGAAGATCATGATCTTCCTGGAGAGAATGTCCAGGGCCTCAGGGTGATGGAGGATCATGTCGCCCCAGATGATCGGCCGGATCCCTTTGTCCGCCAAGGACTGGCTCACCGCGTTGATATGGCCAACGTAGAGTTCCGAAAGGGAATGTTCTTCGGCGTAGGCCCGGCACCGGGGGCACTGTCCCAGTGCATAGGCTTCATCCGCGCCCAGGTGGAAATATCTGATGTTTCCGAAAACCTCCAGGTATTCGTCGGCCCACTTTCGCAAGAACGGCACGACCTCCGGATGCCGCGGGCAATACTGATCGATCCTCTCCGGAAGCTCCGCCAGCCTCTTGTATTTTTCGTTCTTCAGTACGTATTCGCAATGTCCGATCGTCTGGAGCAGGGGGATCGGTTCAAGCCCGAGCTTTCGGCTGTAGGCCAGGACGTCCTTGAACTCCTCTTTCGTAAAGGCGTCCGAAGCCACACATTCCGGACACGTTTCCCACCGGATGTTGTTCTCGACTTCCCAGACGATGGTGTTGTACCCCAGGTCCGCCAGGAACTTCAGTCGCTCCTTCAGATATTCGCCCCTGAACTGCGCGATATTCATGTCGATGTGAAACCCGACGATTTTCGATTGGCCAGCGAGGATTTTTTCACTGCCCGGGCCCGTCGTCGTTTTTCCCGGGCGCTCCCCTCCGGCGGCGAGGAGGACGGCGGAAATAAGCAAGATCGTCGTCAACAAGAACTGGATGGATGTCCTTTTCATTGTGGCCGTTCCTCCCGACTCCGCCGGCAATATATCGCCGGTCATCCGGCGATGTCAACAGGCCGAGGAAACGTGTCAAGACAGCGAGGATCTTTCCACAGCAGGGCCCCTTTCACGAACTTTATAGGTATTTTGTTTTCTGATGAGCTGGCCGCGGGAGGCCTTTCGCATCGATAATGCCATCTCGCCACTCTAGGGAAGCAAAAATTGAGGCTCAGAGCATGTCAAGGGCGGCTGGGGAGAGCGGAGCGCCCTAAACGGCTCAGCCATCTCTTCGTGAAAAGTTCAGTCCTATTACAAGCCGTGATTTTCCCTCCGGAGGCGATTCAATAAATCTTGGCTTGCGAAGCAAGGCCAAAATTTGAAAGAGTGCCGACGGAGAATAATCACTTCTCTGAAATTTCATCCTCAGAAGTAGCCCGGGATTAAGCGCGGGTTACTTCTCAAGGGGAATAATTTATACTATCAAAATGAGCAATAATCCTTCGCCGCGTCTTCGAAAAGCGATTATCCCACCTTCTCCCGCCCCTGTCCACCCACCCGCATGAACGCAAAGTACTTCATCGTCAGAAAATTATAGATTGTAATGATGCCGATGGTAATGATATGGGCGGCGTCGGCGAGGCCGATGCCCGCGGCGCCAAACCCGAGCGCCTCGAGCACGCTCCTGGCCGCATGGCCCACCGCGTACGCCAGCACTATGCTGATAGCCGCGACGAGTGTGAACTTTACCGCTTGGACCGCCTGCCGCTCGTCGCGCGCCCTGAACGTGAAGTTCCTGTTCAGGACGAAGCTGGAGAAGGTGCCGACGACAAAACCAACGACGATGCTCACACCATAGGAGACGCCGAAACGGCGGGCGAGCACCCCGGCGGCGAGATTGATGGCGGCCGAAAGGGCGCCCGAAACGAGAAAGCGCGCGAATTGGGTGGCGGGATTATCTGCCACGATTCAGCTCTTTTGCGAGCGAGGCCGAGCGGCGGATGACCTCGTCCATATTGATATACTCGAATTCGCCGAACCTGCCGAGCAGACGGATGCCGAGCGACCTGAAGCAGGACTTCACCCGCTCGACATTCCGGCGATAGTCGCGGTCGTAGATGACGTAGCCGTATTCGATATCCTGTACCTCGGTGACCGCGACGTCCTTCTTGCGGATGATGCCGGCGCGGTCGAGGTCCTTGACGACGCGCTCGGTCAGAG
>Ga0315277_10010059_pt1 | contig 12021 bp, 9 predicted proteins | sample YL17G05_15_MG_FD_203695 | JGI IMG/M metagenome (GOLD analysis project Ga0315277, IMG submission 203695) | Sediment microbial communities from Yellowstone Lake, YNP, Wyoming, USA - YL17G05_15 | ecosystem: Environmental > Aquatic > Freshwater > Lake > Sediment | place: USA: Wyoming | collected... | reverse complement strand
ATCGTGCTGATGTACTCGCGCCCGTGAATGCCGTCGCGCGTGGGCCGAACGATCTCGGACATGTCGGTCCACATGGCGTCAAAGCCGTGGCCCGAAAACGGCCCGCGATAGCCCGCGCCCGATACCGGAATGCGCCCGCTCTCGGCCTGCGCCCAGGTCGTCAGGACCACGTCGGGCGTATAGTACTCATCGCCCAGCCGGGCATAGTCGGGATTGACGATCCGCGTCAGGAGATTCTTGGTGCAGTTCTGGACGCAATTCATGCACCCCTTGCACTGATAGATGTAGTCCAGAAACGTGTGGTCGGCCTTGAGGTAGGCCGCTTCGTCGCGGTACAGATCATAGATGCAGGCGCGCTTGACGCAATTGTGGCAGCCGGCGCAATCCTCGCGCCAGTCCACGATGCCCAGCTTTCCCACGGGGCGGAATCGCGGCGGCGCGGGCGTTGTATGAATATGATACCGTTCAGGCATCGGTGACCACTCTCCTGCACCTGGCGTAGGCTGTCCGCCTGCGCAGTTCACAGACTGACAGTCTGCGCTACCTCCCCAACCCTGCTCTCTCAATCACGGCGACCGCGGCCGCGTTGTCGCCCTCGGTCATCAGATAGAATCCGCGAACGCCGTCGAGCCGGCGCAACCGTCCGATCAACTCGACGGCCAGCGCGATGGCTTCATCTCGCTGTTTCTCCACGGCCGCCTTTGCAAGCCGTTCGATCACCGCGTCCGGAATCTCGACGCCCGGGACTTTCTCCCGAATCTCGCGCGCCCGGGCAGCCGACGGTGGAACCAATATCCCCGCGAGAATCGCCGTCTTGCCCGCGATGCCCGACGGTCGCAACGATTCGAGCCAGCGCCCAAAGGCGTCGGCGTCGAAGACCGGCTGCGTAACGACGAAATCCGCGCCGGCCTTGACCTTCTTGGCCAGGCGAATGGCCTGCATTTCCTGCGGTTCGGCCGACGGGCTGGCCGTGGCGCCAAGAAGCAGATCGCACGGTCCGGCTTTCCGCCCGTCCTCGAACAGCACCCCGTCGCGTCTCAGGCGGTCGAGAACCGCCAGCAACTGGACCGAATCCAGGTCGAAAACGTTGCGCGACGCGCGCTCGCGCCCCAACGTCTGGTGGTCGCCCGAGGTGCAGAGAAAACTGCGCAGTCCCAGCGCCTGGGCGCCCAATACGTCCGACATCAGAGCGATCCGGTTGCGGTCGCGCGTCGTCATGTGGATGATCGGCTCGACGCCCTCGGCGCGCAGAAGCGCCGCCGTGGCCACCGCCGACATCATGATCTCCATGCGGTTGTCCGCGACCCCTACGGCGTCCACCTTCCCTCGAAGCGCGGCGGCGGTTGCCCGCACCGCGTCGGCATCGGGCCGCGACGGCGGCAGACACTCGGCCACCACGGCCAACCGCCCTTCACGCAACACCTGCTGCAAACGCCCGGTCTCGCTGCTCATCTCTGCTCCGTCCTGGCCGGCTCGCCCGGCTGTCCCAGACGACTCGGCTGCAACGCACTCAGGCGAGATATCGCCTGTTCGACCAGCGCCGGCACGTCGGCGCCCTGCGCCCCCGCGGCGCTGTGAAGCAAAATCAGGCGCTCGCCGCCCAACCCGATCTCGTCGAGCAGCCGCCCGATGTGTCGTATTCGAACTTGGGCGCGATAGTTCCCTTCGGCCAACCGGCACTCGCCCAGCGGGCACGTGATCACGGCCACGCCCCGCGCTCCGCCCTCGAAGGCTCGCAGAAGATAGACCACGTCGGTCTTGCCGCTGCAAGGGACTTCGCGCACCGCCACACTCAGGCCGGCGGCCTTATTGGCCACGCCACGACCTACGCTCGCCGCCGTGACGCCCGGCGATAGACTATTGTGGCAGATATAGATAACGATGTCGTGCTCACTCACCGGCGAGCACCTCCGACGCTTTCGATTTGCATTCCAACGTTACCGGACAACCTGATCGCGTTGGCGTACTGGCTACTTCAGAAACGGGGGAGAAACGCGGCTTGTTGCGAAAGTACGAGGCTTTCAGGTGACGCGCTCCAGATTGGACCACCCTCTCCGGCAACCAGGGAGGCAATCTCTTAAACGAACAATCGCCCACTGCGCAGAATCTTTCCGCGCGCCCGATGCATTACTGTAAGGCCGACACCGCCCGCCTTGTCAAAAGGTTTTTCGCCGAAATGCCGCCGCCAACGGCGCAGGTTGCCAATCGCCCCCATTCCCGCCATCGTGCAACGAGATTTCCCTCCGTTCGGAGTACAGGCTTCAGCCTGCCTATGCGTTCGGAGTACAGGCTTTAGCCTGCCTTTGCGTTCGGTGTACAGGCTTCAGCCTGCCCCTTCTGAACCAACACGCAGGCTGAAGCCTGTACTCCAAACGAGAGAAACGCAGGCTGAAGCCTGCACTCCGAACCCTCAACTTGAAACTTGAAACCTGAAACCTGAAACCCCACACTCCCCCGACCGCAAGCAGAAGGGGCCAACGGTGAGCTACTTCCAACCAGTCCTCGGCGGGATGACGATTCTGGCGCCCAATCGGCGAGCCGAGCTGGCGCGCCTGGCGCTGCCGGCCATGTTCGGCGGCATGTTCTCGACTTGCATGACGGCGTGCATTGCCGCGCTGTTGACGAGTTCAACGGGGATATTCGGCGCAACGCCGTGAGGCGATTTCGGATTGCGGATTTCGGATTGCGGAGTTCGGATTGCGGACGCCCATGTGCAGCCAAGTGCACCAAAACGCAATTGGGGGACCAACTTGATTAACGGCTCCAGCCTCTCTTTTGTCCCTTTTGTCATTTTGGTCCCTTTATTGTGTTGCGGTGCTCCAAGGACAGCAATATGGCGGAATGTGAGTTGATCGGCAGAATCTTCTCGACGCCGTGGGGCTATGTGGGAATCGCCGCGAGCGAGCGAGGGCTTGAGCGAATCGTCTTGCCGCGCCCGAGCAAGGAAGACGTCGAGGTCGAACTCTCCGACGCGCGAATCGCTCGCGGCCGCCCTCACAAGGCCGACAAGGCGCACTGTCGCGCCATCGAGATTCTCGATGCGGCCGAGCGCCAGATCGTCGAGTACCTGGCCGGAAAGCGCACGGCGTTCGACGTGCCTCTGGCCACGCCGCAAGCAACGGATTTCATGCGCGCGGTCTGGCGCGCCTGCTCCGCGATTCCCTACGGCCAGACGCAGCCCTATCGTTGGATCGCGCAACGGATCGGCCGACCCAAAGCGTCGCGCGCCGTCGGGACCGCTCTGGGGGCCAATCCGTTGCCGCTGCTCGTGCCGTGTCATCGCGTGGTGCGCGGCGACGGCTCGTTGGGCGGCTTCGGCGGCGGGCTGGACCTCAAGCAACGGCTTCTGAAGCTGGAGCGCGGCAAGAAGTAGCGCCGCCTGTCAGGCTGTGTGTGGGGCAGGTTGGCAACCTGCCAAATCCGCAGGCTGACAGCCTACGCTACGTGAGGAGGTAATCCATAATGAGAACCGTCATCTTCATGATGCTGGCGGGCGCTTGCCTGCTCGCGCGAATCGCCCCGGGCTTCGGCCAGGAAAGTAAAGTGGCCGGCGCGGCGGGCACGACCCAGGAGTATGTCTTCAAGAAGACGCCGCAGGGCGAGCTCAAGATGTACGTGCAGTTCCCGAAGGACTGGACGAGCGGCGACAAGCGGCCGGCCGTCGTGTTTTTCTTCGGCGGCGCCTGGCGCATGGGCTCGGCGGCCCAGTTCATTCCCCAGGCCGACTACTTCGCCGGCCGTGGCCTCGTCACGGCGCGCGCCGATTATCGCATCCGGTCGAAACACAGAACGACGCCCGACAAGTGCGTCGAGGACGCCAAGAGTGCGCTCCGCTGGGTGCGCAAGAACGCCGCGGCACTGGGCATTGATCCCGACCGCATCGTCGGGTCGGGAGGCTCGGCCGGCGGCCACATCGCCGCGTGCGCCGCGCTGATTGACGGTTTCGAGGGCAAAGAGGAAGACCCGGCGGTTTCCTCGCGGCCCAACCTTCTGGTCCTCTTCAATCCGGTGTTCGACCTGACCGCGATCAAGATTCCGGACATGGACGGGAAGGACGTGGCGAGGGCGATTTCTCCGATTCTGTTCGTCAAGAAGAGCGCCCCGCCTGCGATCCTGTTTTACGGAACCCAGGATAAGTTCCTTGCGCAAGGCGAAGCGTTTTTGGCCAAGTCGAAACCGCTGGGAAACCGCGTCGAACTCTTCGCCGCCAAAGGCCAGCCCCACGGCTTCTTCAATCGCCCGCCGTGGACCCAGGCGACGTTGCAGAAAGCCGACGAATTCCTTCTTTCGCTCGGCTATCTCAAGGGCGAGCCGACCGTCAGAGTACCGGCCGGCGCCGAACTGAATAAGGACAATTAGGAGGCAAGACCGATGGCAGTATCCGACAAGAGCATCACACGCCGAACGTTCTTTCGGCGGGCCGGAGGCGCCGGACTGGCGCTCTCTGTGCCGACGATCATCACGAGCCAGGCGCTCGGTGCGCCCGGAGTGCCGCCCGCCGGCGAACGCATCCGCATCGGAATGATCGGCGTCGGCAACCAGGGCGGCGGCAATCTGAGAGCGTTCATGAAGAACGTCATCGCCGTCTGCGAAGTGGACAAGAACCGCCTGGCCGACGCGAAGGCCAAGGTCGAGAAGGCCAACGGCGGGTCCTGCGCCGCTTACGGCGACTATCGCAAGCTGCTCGAGAACAAAGACGTTGACGCCGTGGTCGTCACGGTCCCCGACCACTGGCACGCGCTGATCGCGATCCACGCGTGCGAGGCGGGCAAGGACGTCTATTGCGAGAAGCCTCTGACGCTCACGATCCGCGAGGGCCGCGAGATGGTCAAGGCCGCCCGAAAGTACAATCGCATCGTGCAGACCGGCAGCCAGCAGCGTTCGGACGACAGGTTCCGCTTGGCCTGCGAACTGGTGCGCTCGGGCCGGCTCGGCAAGATTCACACGGTGCGCGCGGGCATCTCGAAGGTCAACTTCGCCGGCCCGGCGGTTCCCGACAGCGATCCGCCGCCCGAACTGGACTATGACTTCTGGCTGGGTCCGGCACCCAAGAAGCCTTACAACAAATTGCACGTTCACTACAACTTTCGCTTCTTCTGGGATTACTCCGGCGGCCAGATGACCAACTGGGGCGCCCACCATCTCGACATCGCGCAGTGGGGCCTGGGCACGGACGAGAGCGGGCCGGTCTCGGTCGAAACAACCGCCCCGACGCGATTCAACAAAGACGGCTGGTTCGAGGTGCCGGAGTTCAGCGAAGTCACCTACAAATATGCCAACGGAATTGCGCTTATCTGTGGGCAGAGCCAGAAAGGCGGCACGACGTTCGAGGGCGCCAACGGCACCATCCACGTCAACCGCGGCAGCCTCACGTCCAACCCGCCCGAGATCGTCAAGGAACCGCTCAAGGAAAGCGACGTGCATCTCTACGTCAGCAAGAACCACCACGCCAACTGGCTCGAGTGCATCAAGACGCGCAAGCTGCCCATCGCCGACGTCGAGATCGGCCACCGCTCGGCGACGGTTTGCCATTTGGGCAATATCGCCATCCGCACGGGCAAGACGGTGGCGTGGGACCCCGTGAAAGAAGAGATCGTCGGCGACCCCGAGCTGGCCAGGCGAGTCCACTATGCGTACCGGTCGCCGTGGAAACTGCCCGCGCTGTGAGTCCATTTTGGATTTTGGATTGCGGATTTTGGATTCCGGAAGGTAACATCCGCTGGGCACAGGATAGCGAACAGAGGCGGGAGGCGGGAAGCGGGAAGTCAGACGCGAGACGTTGGAAGTTGGAGGAGAACAGAACGCGATGGGCCAGCGGACCGTCGGTGCCTTCGGGATGCTCTCTTTCTCTCGCCTCCCGCCTCTCGCCTCCCGCTTCTCTCAGTAGCTGTGCGGGCTGTGATTGACGCCGTGGCAGCTGAGGTAGCACGCGCCCTTCTGAAAGCCTTCCGCCGTATATTCCAGCCGCTGCGTCACGAGATCGCGCCGGACCACGGTCGTGTCGAAATTGATCAGGTGGGCGTTGTGAACAAACGTCCCCTCGGAGCGCGAAATGCCGTGCGCGTCGTGGCAGACCGAACAGGGCGCGCGCACCCGCACCACGTGGCGGTTGTGCTCCGTGAACGAGCGGTCCGAAATGATGCTCATGCGATCGTGGCATTCGTAGCACAGCGCATAGGCCTGCTGGCTTTCGGTGACCATGTCGCCCGTCTGATAGGGAAGCGCGAGCAGGAAGCGGTTCTTCGAGCCGTGCGGCCCCATGACGGCGTTGGGGCCGGCCGAGTCGGTTCGGTGGCAATCGGTGCACGACACCAGGCTCGACGGGCTCAACGGCGGAATGAGGCTGGGCACGTTGGCGTTGCGCCCGACGCCCTGCACCGGATGAAACGAGGCCGCCGAGGGATTGAACTTGTCGCGCAGGCTGCTGAACATCCGGTCGCGCCGGATGAGCCGCGTCACCGAGTACTCGGCCGCCGCCGAATGGCACTTGTAGCAGACCTCGTATTCGTAGCGCGCCTCGCTCATGATCCCGCCCGTGGCCGACATACCCGACACGCCGGCCAGCGCGCCGGAGACGTTCGGCTTGACGCCGTCCATCGTGTTGGCGGCATGCGGATTGTGGCAGTCGGTGCAGCCGGATCGCGTGACGCGATATTCGCGGCCGGTCGGCTTGGGGCGCGACCCGATGGCGGCTTCGACGCGATGGCGGAAGGGGCTTTCGAAATCGCGCCGCAGGTCTTTGGGCGCGACGGAGCCGTTGTGGCAGCTGTAGCAGGTGTCCGCCTCTTTCAGATAGTAGAGAAGATGTTCGGGTCCGCCGGCGTCGTGCATGGTGTGGCAGTTGGCGCAGGCGTTCGTGTGTACGTCCTCGTAGGGAGTGTAGGGCCACGGGTTGGGACCCGCGCCGTTCCAGCGCGCCGTCGAGAGATTGTGGCTGCACGAGCCCCAGTTCCTGACGTCGTGGCACATCAGGCAGAGGCGGCCTTCCCGATTGTCCATGACCAGAAAGTCGCCGTAGCCGTTGTTGTGAGGATCATGGCAACTGGTACACTGGACCTGCCCCGTGGGGTCCAGCGCCACCGGCCCGTAGGGTCCCGGCAACGCCTTGAAACCGCCGGGCCGGCCCGTTTGCGCCTGGCTGTAGGACATCGAGATCGGATGGTCGTTGGAGAGATCGGTGCCCAGGTTTTTTCGGCCGCGGATGCGTTCGGCGGTGCCCATCGGCGCGCCGCCGGGGCGCGACAACAGGCGGCCGACGGCAATCGTGCCGTCGTGGCAGCTCAGGCAGAGTTTCGAGGCACCGGTCGGCTGGCCGGGCTGGGCCTTGGCCGTCGAACTCTTGTAGGTGATGTAGCCGGCCTGCGAGAGCTCGCGATTCCAGAGAGGCGGCACCCCGGCCCGATGCGGAACATGGCAGAAGATGCAAATCTCGGTTTCGGAGAGCGATTTGACCGGCCCCGGCCCGCTCAGCGACAGATTATGGGGCGAACTGACGATGCTTTCCTGCGACGCCGGCCATACGCGAAACGCGAAACCCCAGACGGCGGCGATGGCACAGACCAGCGCCACGTTGTGGAATCTGTGGAATCGGCGGTCGCTCCTGCTCATCGCGTTGCTTCCTCCACGTACTGAAACACTTCGATGCGGTGATTCTGCTGGTCGGCCACGAATATCCGGTTGCGCGAGTCAATGAAGATGCCGGCCGGAAGCCAGAACTCGCCGTCGCCCGACCCCGACGACCCGACCGCCGCGAGCAGCGCGCCCCGATCGTTGAAAATCTGAAAAGCGTCGAAGATCGCATCCACGACGTAGATGTGGCCGGCGCGGTCGGTGGCCACGCCCTTGGGCCGCGTGAAGTAGCCGGGCGCGTCGCCTTCTTTCCCGAACGACGCCAGAAAATTCCCCGACGGATCGAACACGCTGATCGAGAAATTCAGCGAACTGGTCACGTACAGGACCCCTTTGTCGTCCACCCAGACGTGCGTCGGATAGTTGAGTTGCCCCGGTCCGGCGCCGCGGCTGCCGATGGCGCCGACCAGCGTACCGTCGGGCCGGAACACCTTGACCTGGTGGGCGATCACGTCGGCCACGTAGAGGCAACCCGTCCTGGCGCCGTAGGCGAGGCCCGCCGGCCGCTTCAGCGTTCCCGGCGGTGTCAGGGCGCGCACGAATCGGCCCTGGCGATCGAAGACGAACACGTTTTCGAGCAGCGAATCCGACACATAGACCAGCCCGCCGGCGTCGGTGGTGACGCCGATCGGCTGCTGAAGCGTCGCCTGGCCGAGGCCGCTCACGGCCTGGTAGCGGCGCGCGCGCATGTCTATGAAGTGAACGCAGCATTTGCCCGGATCGGTGACCAGCAACAGATCGTCGCGGCCCATGTGAACGTCGAACGGCACGGAAAACGCCCGGTCCGCTTTTCCGGCCACGACGTCGGCCAGTCCAAACCAGTTGCGCCGAACAAACAGATCGTCCGGCGAACGGATGCTGGAGAGGAACCTCACCCGCGGCGCGCTTCCATCCTGCGGCCAGAACAAGCCGGCGGCGGGCCGGTTCAGCGTGTTGACCACCTGGACCTGCGAGCACTGCGTGGCCAAAGCGATCAGGCCGGCGGCGCCGATGAGGCCGGCCAAAACCCGGCGGCGGCGCGTGGCGGCGATTCGCCCCATCCGCCCGCAAATGGAGAGACACCCGTTCGGAGTACAGGCTTTAGCCTGCCGTTTGGCGGGCAGCCTGAAGCCTGTACTCCGAACCCATCGCAGCAAGTTGGACAGTCCGGCGGTCCTGCTCATCATCCGACCTACTTCTCGAAACGCAGCGACGAATGAAAGTACTTGTATCGCCACAGCGACTGAATGCCGTGGCAGTGTTTGCAGATTTGCTCGTCGCTGCGGCGGCGCAGAAAACTGTTCAGAGAATCTCCATGTCCCGCCTGTGTAGAGGCGGTCTTCGGCAGCGGCGGCAGATGTCCCGCGTCCGGCGCCCATTGGTGAGGGTTGTGACACGTCGGGCAGGCGATGAACCCGCGCTCGGCGGGCCGCCCTTCGTCATCATAGACGGGCATGGCCAGCGACGGGTCGGTCTTCTCGGCGCGCAGCCGGATCAGCGTTTTGTTGACCTCGGAGTCGTGCGTCATCGGGCCGCGCAGCACCGTCACCGCCGGGCCGCCGCTCGAATGGCAACTCAGACACAGCCGGTCCACCGCCCTTCCGGCGCCTCGGTCCGGTCGCGCCCAGAGCGAAACATTGCGGCCCTTGTGGGGGATATGGCAGGCGCTGCACATTCCGCTCTGAACGGCGGTCTTGCCGGCGATGTTTTTGGCCTCGGGCGCCCAGACCCGCAGATCGTGACCGCTGCCCTGCAACGGGTCCGCCAGCCCCGGATGGCAGGTCTCGCAGAGGCTGCCGTCGAGCGGGGTCTGGCGCAACAGCCCGCCCGGGACGCGGCTGTCGTGAACGTCGTGGCAGCTCAGACAGGTCATGCGGCCGTCGCCGGTCAGCGGGACCAACTCCCCGTTTGGAAACTTCGGTTTGGGATTGCCGCCGGCGGGGCCTGCCGTGGCCCGGTCATCCGGGCCGCGCATCGCCATGGGCGAAACGCCGACCGGGTGACTGAAGCGGCCAAGGCCGTACTTGGAGAAATCTTCCTTGTGGCAGACCGCGCAAAGGCCGGCGGTCGAACTGTCGGTTTCGCCCAGGAGAGTCAGAGACGGATAGCGCGCGCCGTGGGGAGTGTGGCAGGTCTGGCATCCAATGCCGCCTTTTTCGGTGTCGGACCGCCCATGCTGGCGCGCCAGTTCGGGAGGCAGCGGAAAATCGCTCAGGCCGACGCGATGGTTCCCGACGAGCGTCGTGCTGGTGTATTCGTGGCATTGATCGCAGAGGGAAATCGGGCCGGGCCGCGCGGCCAGCCGAAGAAAGGCGTTGCCCTCCAGTTTGACCGTCTGCGTTGGCGCGGGCGCCGACGTGGCGCGCCCTGCCGCCGACGGCATCGGCCCGGGGCCGTGCGGCGTGTGGCAGGTTCCGCAATAGACTTCTTCCTCGCGCAGCAGCGGGACGCCTTTCGGCTTCGGGCGCTTGAGCAGCGTGATCGAAGCCAGCACGGGATGCTGGTAGCCGAGGCGAATGCGGGCGCGCGAGTCGGCGACGTAACCGTCGTGGCAACTGTAGCACATCAAGTCGGTGCTTTCCGCTCCCTCGCGGCCGGATCGGAAGCTCTCGTCGCGCTGATAAGGCACGAGCCATTCGACGCCGGGCTGGGCAAAATCGTCGAGCCAGACCAGATGGCACTGCGTACACTCGGGCGCCGAAGACATCGCCAACGTCGGCGACGTGCGCGCTTGTCCCGCATCGAGGGTCCTGCCGCAGCAGAGCAAAACCGCCGCCAGCGCCACTCGCAGAGCCGCCCGCATCCCGTGCCCCCATGGCGCTTCAAAATTCATAACCGCCTCGCTTACGCCGCTCATCCTTGCCCATCCGCAATCCGCAATCGCCTCACGGTTTTCCGCGCTCGCGCCAGACCGTCACGCAGTTCGCCAGCATTTCCACCACGTAGAATTGCCCGGAGGCGTCGGCCAGAATCGTCGCCGGCGATTTCAGCCGATGCGGCTGGCCGCCGGCCGTTCCCCACACCCCGATCAATTGCCCGTCAAGTCCGAACGCCTGGATGAGGCCCGTGAAGCTGTCGCCGACGTGCAGGCGTCCGGAACGATCCATGGCCACGCCTTTCGGACGATAAAACTTCCCGGCGACAACCCCTTGCGACCCGATCGCCCGCAGCGCCCGGCCCTCGCGGTCGAACACGTCCACACGCGCGTTCAGGACATCCACCACGGCCATCTCTCCGGCGGCGGCCAGCGCGACGGTGGCCGGATAGTTCATCTCGCCCGGCCCGCTCCCTCGCCGTCCGATCCGGCGCACCAGCTGGCCGGCGGCGTCTATCTCCTTCACGCAATGGTTGTCATTGTCCACGACCAGGAGCGTCTGACCCGACGGCGACGGCATGACGTCGGTCGGGTCGGCCGGCCGCTCCTCCGGGTCGCGCGGTATGGCGATCGTGGACTCGACGGCGCCGTTGCCTTGGAGGCGTTGAATTGTTCCGCGCTGGCGGTCGCCCACCAGAAGCCGGCCGGCGGCATCAATGCCCAGCCCGACCGGCAGGCGGCGGTCGTCGAGAACCGGGCCTTCGAGTTTCACGTAGCGCTCGAAACGGCCTTCCGGCGAAAACCGCGCCAGCCGCATGTGTACTCCATCGAGCACCCACGCTGCGCCGGCCGACGTGACGACGACGTCGGTGGGTTGAGACATCGGATCGGCCGCCGGGCCTTCGAGGCGGGCCACCTGCTCCATGACGAGGGTGCGCGCCGCTTCGGACGAGCGCGCCCATCCGGCCGCGAACGCCAGCAGCGCCAGGAGCATCCAGGCGGCTCGGCGCACTCCGCAATCCGCAATCCAAAATCCGAAATGTCCTACATCCGATGGCAACACGAACAAATCTCCTCTTTCGGCAATCGAAGCCTGTAGTTGGTGGGAAGCTTCCCCTCGGCCCCGCGCGCCAGAGGCCAATACGCCGGCAACACGCCCACTTCGTGCGGATTGTGGCACGTCGTGCAGCGGTTCTCGTACGTCCTCGGGTCAATCGGCAGATAGCGGGGCAGCCGGCCTGCCTTCTCCACGTATCTCTCGATCTGCTCGACCGGGATTACGTATTGATCCTTAACCTCGTAAGCCAACATGCGCGCGATCATCTCGTCTTTCACGGCCACAAGGTGCGGAATGCCGATGGGATGCGGAAACGTGCCGTGGCAGTTCCCGCAGAGTTCGGCCTGCACGGCCTTCAGAGCGGCCCAATCCGGCGTTTCCGGCTTGGCCGGATCGGGTCGCGCCACGTGGCAATAGAGGCAGACGTGATCCTTGGCGCGGCCCTTCTCGTCCACCTGGTCGTGAGGGCTTTGCGTCTGGTAGCGCTCGCGCGGATGGCAGCGCAAACAGAACTCCAGTGGCGTTTCCTTCTCGGCGCGCC
>Ga0315277_10010058_pt1 | contig 12021 bp, 19 predicted proteins | sample YL17G05_15_MG_FD_203695 | JGI IMG/M metagenome (GOLD analysis project Ga0315277, IMG submission 203695) | Sediment microbial communities from Yellowstone Lake, YNP, Wyoming, USA - YL17G05_15 | ecosystem: Environmental > Aquatic > Freshwater > Lake > Sediment | place: USA: Wyoming | collected... | reverse complement strand
TCCTGCGCGGCCTCATCGAACGCGACCGCAAGCTGCTCGGCCTTCTGTCACAAACCGCCTACGCTGCCATTCTGAAAACCTTCCAGGCATTCTTTGACCGCGCTGACGTCCGCCCCGGCTGCGTCATGTCGCTGCAGACCTTCGGTTATGTTTTGAGTTTGATTATGTCCTGAGTTTTTCTAAAAAAAGATAGAGAGCTTTTCCCTTTTTCTTCGCTGTTTCTTCTTCGCGCTTCCTTTTGCTTCCCCTTTTAATTCCGTATGCTTCCGCCTATCCCATCGATGGTTTGTTCAAAGTCTGTAATCCAGGGGAAAAGCCTTAATGCCAAAGCAGAAGAGGTGCCCATATTGTCGCCGCCTGTTCCTTCCCGACCCGCGCCTCAAAGAACGACAGACAACCTGTGGCCGGCAAGAATGTCGCCGACAGAAGAAACGATAATCCAATGAGGAGTGGCGATCGTGCCATTTGGATTATTTTTGCGGCATGTATCCGCAGCAGAAGGAAGCCTATGGAACCAGGGCTGAGTACAGGAAGCGCTACCGCGAGGAACATCCCGAGTATGTTCAGCGCAACACCGCCTGCGTCAAAAAATACCGTAGTCGCCGCCGTGAGCAAGCGGCCAAGCCTGTAAGTTCCACAAGCTGTGATCTGCGTTTATCTATTTGGAACCAAATGGGTAACGTTTCCATTACCCATGTAAGTTCCACAAGCCGCGATATCTTCGTAACTGTTTCTCGAAACGAGGCTTAACGGAAAACTGCACGTGTAAGTTCCACAAGCCGCGATAGACGGCGCGGCCGTTTGGACGTAGTTTGCACTCATGATGACCAAACGACCACAGCCGCCGCGGCCCGATCGCATTCGATCCATCCGCGGTTCGTTCAGCTGGATTGACCACCGATTCTTCCGCCAAGGATTCGACCAGGGATTAACCCGCCTGGAGAAGCTTCTCTACCTCGTGCTGATCGCGGTCTCCAATCGGGACGGCGTGAGCTTTTATTCCGACGAACGCCTGGCGGAAATACTCGAGATTCGCCATCCGCACGAACTCAGCGGCGCCCGCAATGAACTGGTTGATCGCGACCTGATCGCATTCGAGGAGGGGATCTACCAGGTTCTGGACCTGCCTCCCAAGCCGCAGAGTAACTGAGTGAAGGAGTGACTGTGGACATAGCCCCATGGATCGCCGAATATGCTGGCTACCTTGAGTCCAGCGGTCATGTCAGTAAAACCATCGGTATTCGATTAAAGCACCTGGATTGCTTGAGCCGCTTTATCGAAGACAGAGGTTTGAAGGCGCTCGAAGAATTTGGTCCGCAATTGGCAAGCGACTTCATTGACTACTGGGTCCATCAGCCCATGGGCAAAAATAGCAGAGGGTTCAAGAAGAAATCGAGATTCGAACCGCACCATCACATCATGGTCCAATACAGCCTGCGCTGCTTCCTCCGTTGGGCGCACGCCACCGGACGCATCCAACGCAATGTCTTCCCACTGACTCCCGTTGCAGATGGCTTCTTCTTTCCGGAGACAGCGGATTATCTGCTTTTTTGTGAAGAGCACAAGGGCCTGGCTAAAGCCACATTGGCGAAAGCCGAACTCTTCCTCCGCCGTTTCGAACAGTTCCTGCGCTCCGTGCCGCTGACTGCCTGGGATCAGCTCCAGAGCAGCCATATCGATGTTTTCGTGAGCCAGCAAGCTTCCCACAACATCGAACGCATACAAGATATTCATAGCGTCTTGCGCGGATTGTTCCGTTATCTTTTCAGTGTCGGCTGCGTGGACCGGGATTGGGCCTCGGCGTTGATCTCGCCGCGCCGATATTTTCTGGCTCGTACGCCTCGCGCCATACCAACAGAACATGTGCTTCGCTTGCTCCGGAGTATCGACCGGGAACGACACGGCGGGAAACGAGATTTTGCCATAATCCTGGTTGCGGCCAGTCTGGGTGTGCGCGTCAGTGAAATAGCCGCTCTCTGTCTCGGCCATCTCGATTGGCTCCAGGCCATGGCGTCCTTCCCGCCGATGAAAGGCAAGAACGTGCTGCGGCTCCCGCTGTCTCGCCCTTTGATCGAGGCTCTGGCCGACTATTTGAAAAACGAGCGGCCTGCCGGCAGTGCCCACCGCAATGTCTTTTTAACTCTTAGGCCTCCTTTCAAACCCCTGGTCGTGCAATCGGTATCTTCCCTCATGGGCCGGCGCATGCGCCAAGCTGGAATCCAGGGAAGCGGGCATGGGCTCCGACACGGCTTCGCCGGCGAGGTGCTGCGGTCCGGCGTTTCCTTCTCAACCTTGCAGGAACTCCTGGGCCACAGCCACTTCACCTCCACGCAGGTCTACACCAAGATCGACCTCGTTCAGTTGCGGGAAGTCGCCAACAACGATGCCGAGGAGATGTGATATGGGGAAGGCGCCTGAGCTGAACTACCGAAGTTTCCTCGCCAATGACATGCGGGATTATCTCGATTATCTGGACCACCTCGGATTTTCCATCCTGGTGCCCGCGTACCGCCTCAAGCCCATCGACCGCTTTTTGGCTGAAAACAACATCACCTGCATACAACAGTGCGATAGCCGGTTTTGGCTGAGCCTGCTGCGCCAACACCAGGGCCGGATCAAAGCCATTACCTTCCAGTATTGGCACCGCACTTTTCATAAGTTCTGCCGTTACCTGGTGCTCCAGGGCCGGATTGCAGAAAACCCAGCGGCTTTGTTTCCTCTCCCCAATCCGCAACCTTATCGCCCTTACGTCTTTTCCCTTCAGGAACTACGCCGCATTTTCGATTTTCTTCAGCAAAAGGCGGAAACTGTCATCGATCATCCGAATCCGTACTTTTTTAAACACTCGCCGGTCAAAAGGGGCCTCAACATCATCGCCGAGGCCCCGCCGAGGCCTGTTTTGCGGATTTTAGGATTGCTCGATATGGATCAATCTTCCGCGGACTTGACATGCCTGATATAGTGTTTGGCCGCTCAGAACAGGGCCCCCAGGAACCAGCCTTTCAGGCCTGTGAAAACTGATCAAAACAGGAACTTTTTCCCCGGCGCTTGTCCAAAAAAATACGTTTTCTCATGATCGGCAACAGGAATCACCGATTGCGGCGACGCCTCTGCGCAGCAGTCGCTGTTCAGGTGCCGGAATCTTCCGGATTCGCTTCTCCCGCGGAGCTGCTGGCGCTGATTGAGAAAAGACAAGATGACGTCATCTGTATCTCTGCATTGCCGCCTTATGCCTTTCCTCCCGCGCGCACGTTGTGCAAACTGATTCGGGAACGCTTTCCCAAACTCAAGCTTGTAATCGGAGTCTGGGGGTTCGGCGGCGATACGGAGAAGGCCATGGCGCGTTTCGAACGAACCCGACCAGATCGCTTGCTCACGAGCCTGGCGCAGGCTGTCGAGCAGATTCAGGAGCTGATCCGGCCCAAGGCGATATGACCTGGCGAGCGAGGAGCCGGTAAGTGGCTGTTCAAGGAGGGGCACCAATGTCATTCGGCATTTACATCGTCGGGTACATCATACTGATCGTCGGCCTGGCCATGGGCGCGCACTTGCTCCACACGCCATTGAAGTGGATCGTGGTGGGCGTTATCTGCCTGGTCGGCTTGGCCATCGTCCATGGCGTGACAGCGACCCGCCAAAAGGATCCGCCCTCCAAGTGACAGGGAGGCGCGAATATCGATTGGTCGACAGGGTTTTCTATCTCGGGATGGTTGGAGAAACAGGCGTGATCCCGTGCTGTGTTCATCGATCACGGCAACGGCCTCGTCACCATGTACTTCCATCTCTCCCGAATCGATGTCAAGATCGGGCAGGAGGTTACGAAGGGCCACATACTCGGCGTGGTTGGATCGACGGGACGCTCCACGGGACCGCACCTGTTCTTCGGCGTCCGCTGGCACAACGCCCGCATCGATCCCAAGTTCCTGATCGAGGATTCGAACAAGATCCCGTCGGTGAACGAAGCGTCAGCGCCTGCGGGGCATGCCGGCCCAATCGCAAACCCTTCGTCCAAGCAGACGCGGAAACGGTGAGCGTGAACCGTCCGGGCCAGAAAACAGAACCCCTCACCGGCATCGGCTTTTCGACATGGAGGCGGCAGAATTTCCTATTGCTTGGGGAATCCGATGGGTGTAGCCTACTGTAAGCGTCGAACGTTATCGCCGAGAATCAGAGAGCAACTCGCGCAATAACCGCCCGCAGCACTCTCTTTCCGACGGAACACTTGGCAGAGCACACCTATGGGAGGTGTGCGATGGAATTCCGAAAGCGATTTTCCACACCGACAACCATCAAGAGCATCGCACTTCACCTATCCTGGTGTGCCAGATTTCTGCGCCAAGCCGGCAATCGCGGCTTGGAAAAGTTGTGGAGCCTCCGCTAGGAGATCCGAACCCATCCTGGGGGGGGAGGAGAAAACACATGGCGCACGACGGAAATGAATATGAGATCAGAATTATTTACGAGGACGGAACTGTGGAACTGAGCGGGTGGATGGATAGCACAGAGCAGGTTGCTCACGCGATGGCTGCGGTCCACAGGTCAAAAGGCGAAGCTTACTGGCTTCTGATACGCAGGGAAGGTCAGATAGTACTGGAATGTCCCATTACGGATATTCCGTCTCCACGATACAACCCGCACGACTCCTGCTATCTGGTGACAGTGCGGTCCAGGGACCGGTACGCTTCGCGCTGATAAGCGTGATGGCATAAGCCCTCAGCGCCCGTGGTAGAGCGAGACAGGGGGGCCTCTTTCTCATCTGCGACAAAAGCTCGGTCAGCCAAGCCATTCCTGCACGCGCCCCAAAGCGGTGACCGCAGGCCAAAAACACGATTTTGAAGAGAATCGCCATACTAGTGAGCCGAAGGGATAGAGCGCCACACTAGTGGCGAATCACAAGGCGTTTGGTCCCGCTCAGACGCGGTCCTTCCGCCTGCAAATCGGGGAAACGCATCCGATGCGATTTGCCCGGCGCCAGATTGAATCCTCTTCAAATGGCGCCGCTGGTTACTTTTCGCGATCAAACCCGGGCTATTTCCCGAGAGTGCTGAAGATCGCGGGTCATTCGTCAGTGAACATCTCTTCCGGGTGAAAACAATGACAAAGAAAGTAGTACATGTTTTCAGCGCAGTTCAAGGAATAGCGCCCGCTACCGGCGCCAACGGGAGTAGCCCCAGCCCCCACCACCCAACAAAAACACTATTAAAAGCACAATCAATAAGGTTCCCATATCTCTCCTCACTACTTGTAGGAGAAAGTCGGTGGTCCGATCTTTGTGACCGTCCCGCCACTTCCCCATCTGCACCATGATAGAAGAGGCGGAGACAGATGTCAGTTCACTTATGCACACACCGCTGCTCACTTATGCACACCCATGGATTTGAGAAGCACAAAATCATGAGCGAGGGCGCGCCGCGGGAGAGGTTACTGAATCATGATCGCTTGAATGAGCAATTTTGACCAGATGTGCGAGCAGTACTGAACTGACAATCCGTTGTCCCCGCGGTATAAACAGGTTTAGCAACGGTGCCAGACATAATGCCACTGGGGTGAATCTCAGAACACCCCCCGGAAAAACCGCTGCAGAGTTGTGAGGACATGGGCTGACTCAATAATTCTTGCGACGATGACTCAGGCGCACAGAGGTGGAAGCCCACCGCTCAGATGTCAGTCCTCTTCGCTACCCTGGATCTATCGACAAGTTCAGGCTGCAAGGCGCGAGATCCAATCGCGGGGAGTTTGATCATGCGGACAACCAGGCTCATTCGCCACCGGATGACCCGCTTCATCGAGTCAGTATCAATAACCATATGTGAAAGGAGCCGCTAATGCGATACCGAAACATGTTTTTGGTGCCTCTTGTAGTAGCAGTTTTGACTGTTTTTCTCGCAGCTCAGCAGGCCAGTGTTGAGCTTCCAAAATATACAGAGCAGCAACGATGGAACCGCGCTGCAACCTCTGCTGTGCTTGGTAACATAATGCCGATTGCGCTGGGCAAGGCGAAAGGCATGACCATCGATGAGATCGGGAACTGGTTGGGAAACCAATACGCACGTACCTGGAATCGCCCGGGCACCCCGCGCATGCTTCTCAACGGATTATATTGGAATTTCGTATGCGATCCTCAGGGAACGTTGGAGGTTCTGTCTGCTTCAGAGAATGAAATCACATTCCGGGGGAACCGACCTTATCTTGCGGTGTTTGGTGACATGAGGATCTCCTACGGAGTTACCGTCGAGGAGTACGAAAAAGTAGGAATGATAATCGACAAGGCCATCGCCGAGTGGATGGGATTGGCGATCGAGGAGAAGATCGAGGGCCCGTGGTGGATCACAACGATTCGCAAGAAATAACGGCATGTTGCGAAAATTACGATCTTTTCGGCTCGTCCTGGAGTAATATGGCTCGTGCGGATCCATTATGGATCTCGGGATCAAGCGCGGCAAGTGAACATATCACCACTTCTCAGAAGTTAGGGAGAAGCCGTAGCTGGCTTTGGATTCCAAAAGGCCGCTTATTTCATCGATAAGCTGGAGGGCCACCCAATAAGATAGGTCCTCTCAGGAAGGTCGGCGCAAGGCCGCGCTAACTGAAACGGCACGGCGAACGGGATCGCGGTGGCGGGTTGTTGGGCCCCAACACGCTGCGCGAAGCCGAGCGCGGTTGCCATGGCTTCAAGCAATCCCGGCGGCGCAGGCGGCCCGGCATCCAACCTCCGTCGTTGGGGATATACAGGGAGAATGCACTGGTGCCCCATGGAACGTAAACGCTTCAGCCTCCTCGGCCTCATCGGTCGAATCGTGCTCCCCTTCGTTCTGGTCTACGGGACCTGGAACCCGTCGGGCCAGTCGTTCTATCACTGGGCCATCGAGCCCTATTTATCGGGCACGCCGGCGATCGGACCCGTCAAGGTCCTGGTGGCTCTGCTCCTGCTCGCGGGCTGGGTTGTGGTGATCCGGGCGACAATGCGGTCGCTCGGACTTGGCGGCGCGGTCCTGATCGCGGGCATATTCGGCGCTCTCGTCTGGCTGCTCATCGCCAAGGGTGGCGTCTACCAACCGCACAGCGCGACGGCCTTTTCGCACCTGGGACTTGTGGCGCTCAGTCTGCTCCTCGCCATCGGGATGAGTTGGGCTGTCGTGCGCCGAAAGCTGACTGGTCAGGTCGAGGTGGATAGCAGGCAGGGCTAGCCCTGCGCGTGTCCCATAAACGTGCTGATAGCAATCGCATTTATGGCTTGGCCTTTACCCAAGCGGTAGCCGATTCCGATGTCGTGAAAGCGGCAGAGCCCTGCATGATGGTTTGAGGGCCGGGCAACTCGCGGGCGTTTCTATTGAGCGCTCCGCTTCCGCGCAGGCCCGCCCAGAAGTCCAGCAAGTTCCTCAAAATCGCCTTGCTCGCCTTCAAGCTGGTCTCCTTATTAATCAGAAACGAACTATTAAACAACCAGGTCGCAATCCGTTTGGCGGGCTTGGACGAGCCCCCTCCTCCGGTGTTTCCAGCTGAGGGCTCAGGCAAGAATAATCTGGCATCTTGCTGCAGCTCCGATGCCCAATTGAATCTTAACCGGCAGCCGCGGCCCTTCGGGCAGCGGCGGCGGGTGAGCATCTGCGGCGTTGCCACTCCTCGATGATGCCATCACATCGCCTGCTTCGCGCAAAAGGGAGAAGAAAGGGAAGGAGAGAAGGGTCCCCTTCCCTTCGAGGTGCGGGGATATTTGCAGAGGTAACTGCGGATTGACCCGCGGAGTGTTTGATTCAGAACAGATACCAGGCAAGGGGCTGCGCCCCTTGATATCCCGCCAAAAAGCGGCGGGATATAAGAAGCCAGGAGCCAGAAGGGGTTCATGAATGTTTTCACTCCTCGATTGGGATGAGCGAGAAGCAAGGATTCTTGCTTCTAACGAGAACAAAACTCCCGTTACGCGGTGCATAACGGTCTAGGGTTCATTCAGTGCACGAGACCACTCATCCGCCTGCCTTTCGGCTTCCGTTTTCGCGATTCCATATCGCTCCTGAATCCACCCGAGCAGTTGCTCCTTCTTGCCTCCAATCACCTGCCAGTCATCATGGGTAAGTTTGCCCCAGCGCACCCGGGCAGAGTCGGAGTACTGTTTCCACTTTCCTTCCACTTGATCCCAATTCATGGTGTTGTCCTTTCTCGCGGTTGAGCTTGGCCATTGCCGCCGCAACCTCCTTGACATGCCTATTTATTCCGAAGTGAATACCGATTCATGTCCGCCGTCAGTTTAGTTCCCGCCGCCGACTTTCTGGTCTTGGCGCCCGTGACGATTTCCCTGTTGGTTACGTCCTTTCCATACAACTCAGCATTGGCGTCGTTATCGGGCCGGAGGGTAGCGCCGTCCAGCGAGACGCCGGCAAAAAGGCCTCGCGCCCGAGAATAGGACAGGATCTCCGCGTGCATCCTGAGATCCGTATCAGCCGACGAGGTGCGGCCCACCGGCCCGGCTGCCACGGAAGCATCCGCGCCAAGTGTGAACTTGCTCGAAAGAAGTTTTTCAACGCCTCCGGTGTTCATGACAAGCATGACGGCGTCCGTCTCCGAGCCTCCGATTTGAAAGCCAAAGCTCCCGCCTTCCACCTTGATGGCTGCCGGTGCCGACCAACCCGTCCCGGATGCCAGGCGGCACATCATGAAGCCCCTGCCGTAGTTGGCTCCCACGATAAACGCGCCTTTTTTCATGCCCGGAACGATCACGATACATTGGCAACTTTCCAGTAACTCCTTCGGGATGGCTCTATCCGGCGTCGCCATGATCTGTTTCATGACATCGGCTGACGCCTTCAAGCGCGAAGTTGCGCTCTCGCCTGCAAACAACATTCCCCCGGATAACATCCCCGCGGCGACGCAGGCAATTCCAAGTCTTCTCAATCTTTGTAGTCTCATAAATCTCTCCTTAGTTTTTGATTCCGAGCTTGTTTGGCCAGGAGCAAGAAGCCAGGAGTTAGAATTTTTCCGGCTCAGAATTTGAGGCGCCCATTGAGCGCCCATGCACGGGCCATTCTGGCTTCTAGCTCCTGCCTTCCTTTAGTGGCATCGCCCCTTTCACCCCCCACGCATTTCTTTATACCGCGGGGTAAATGCAGCGTCAGTTCCGTATTGCTCACGGATCTGGTCAAAATTGCTCAGGGGGACGTATTTGACGTTCAGGTCTATTTTAATGGCCTCGACCCGACGGCTGTTCGAGTCGAGCTTTATGCCGACGGAGTCAACGGCGGCACTCCGGTACGGCAGGAGATGACGCCCCTCCGGCAACTGACAGGCGAGGCCAACGGTTACGTCTATCGTGCGCAGGTGCCTGCAACACGCCCGGCGGCAGACCATACAGCGCGAGTCATACCGCACTGCCCGGGCGTTGCGGTTCCCCTGGAAGCCCCTCGAATCCTCTGGCAACGCTGATGCTGAAGACGTCTGAACGCCTGCTCGCCCAACCAGGCCACAGTCGGCCGCCACCTGCGGAATTGGTGGACGTCATTACCTCTGGTCAATATTGAACAGACAGGCCAATTGCCCCGATGGTACTGTGCGTCCGGGCGCCCCTCCGATAACTGGAAAACGTCGCGCGCCTGGGGATTAAGGGGATTTCACTCACTTTTTCTGAGGAGAGGAAATCATGTTTAAGATCAAAGGTCCGATTCTTGCTGCGATGGATCTCGATAAAGGATCCGATGAGATCCTTCGTCAGGCGGATGCCCTTGCGCGTTCGTACCACGTCAAGCTTTCTGTCTGTCATGTCCTCCCCGAGATCTTTGCTGTGCGACCCTTGTTTCCCCAGCTGCATCTTGACGAGGCTCTGAAGGTTTTTGATCTGGAGGCTGCGGTCCGCGACGCTCTTCTGAAGCGCATTCGAACGGTGACAGCTCGGGAGCCGCCCCAAATCGAGATCGAGATTGAACAGGGTACGGTACACGCGGGAATACTCCGGGCAGCCGATAACATCGGGGCAGGAGCCGTGGTCATTGGGCGAAAGGTCGATCATGGGGGGCTGCACATCCTGGGCAGCGCCGCGGAGCATGTCGTTCGCTACGCGAATTGTCCTGTTCTGGTGGCGCGGACCTCGCCTGCGGGAAAGGTACTGGCAGCGACCGACTTTTCCGATCCCGCATTCTCTGCCATTGAAGCGGGCATGGCTGAGGCACGGCGCCGCAAGGCCGACCTTGCTATCATTCACGCCATCGATCTGCTCCCGGTGCTGAGTCCCTTTTATGAGGAGTTTTATGGCCGGCCGCCGATGGTTTTCCGCGACCAAATGAGAACGCTCTGGCAGCAAAGGCTCGATGAGTGCGTGCATCACTACAAGGCCAAAGGCGGCGGCCTGCTTCGCGATGGACCGGCGGCGCCGGCGATCTTGAGCGCGGCGTCGGAACTGCCGGCACAGTTGCTCGTCGTGGGCACTCATGGCAGGACGGGGTTGAGCCGCATTGCTCTGGGCAGCGTGGCAGAAGCCGTTGTGCGCGCCGCGCCATGCTCCGTTCTAACCGTTCGATTAGTCTAGGAACCCGTCTCCAGGCTCAAGGCGCCGCCGCGCGCCCGGCTCCTCCCTGATTCTTCTTACTCAATCGAGCCGGGCGCTGGCTTAGGACACCCCGGTCTTGGATTTTAGCGAAGCGCCCTTAATATGAGAATCCCACCTAAAATGCCGTCAAGGATGCGATAGGCGCCGTTATCATAGCGGCCATATTGATAGCGACCCATGTAGCCATCGTCATAGCCGCGATGGAAGCCCTCGCGAAAGTAGAAGTTGTAGGTGCCATGGTCGACATAATAGCCAAGATAGCCGTAATTGGCGTCCTGATATGCGAAGGTATCCTGATAGTTGTAACGCCAGCCATCCGCCCGGTCCGCCTGTCCGGCGTAGAAGCCTTCTTGATAACCGTAGTTCACGGCTTGCCGGAGCAAGTTTGCGCCGTACTGATTTGTCTCATAGTAGATGCCGCCACGATAATATCGATAGTTTGCAGCCGTGTAAAAGTACGGATCGTTGTAGTAATCATGGTTGCGCTCGTTCCAGAGACGTTTTTGCTGCTGACGTAGGCGCTCAATATACTGTTGTTGATAACGGTACTGCGCCGTGCGATTTTGTTGCCGGAGCTGTGTTATGCGCTGGGGTGCGATACGCGTCTGCTGATCCACATGTTGACGGTACTGCGTCATCTGCTGCCGCTCCTGTTCAATGAGCTGCTGCTGACGTTGTTGCGAGAGACGCCCCGCCTGCTGTTGCTGCTGCCTTTGATCCAGTTGCTGTTGCTGACCCCGCTGTTGCTGCTGCTTTTGGTCCAGTTGCTGCTGCTGAGCCTGCTGCTGGGCGCGCTGTTGCTGAGCCTGCTGCTGAGCCTGCTGCTGGGCGCGCTGTTGCTGAGCCTGCTGTTGCTGCTGCCGGTTCTGGTCCTGCTGCTGTTGCTGGGCCCGCTGTTGCTGAGCCTGCTGCTGCTGCCGGTTCTGGTCCTGCTGCTGTTGCTGGGCCCGCTGTTGCTGCTGCCGGTTCTGGTCCTGCTGTTTTTGGTCTTGCTGCTTTTTCGCGTCTTGCTGCTTTTTCGCGTCTTGCTGCTTTTTCGCGTCTTGCTGCTTTTTCGCGTCTTGCTGCTTTTTCGCGTCTTGCTGCTTTTTCGTGTCTTGCTGCTGTTGTTCCTGCGCGTTGGTCAGTATGCTCATTCCCACCAACGACACTGTGACGATTACTACCGTCAACATTATCCGGTTCCAGATTGTAGCTCTCATTGTACCCCTCCTTATTAATCCGGTCGCTCCAGGGAACTCAGCTGTCTGAAATGCCAGGCGACTAGGAGCACAACAGGCAGGAAAGGGAACATAAAACCCTCCCTCTACCACCATCTGCATCCCCCCAGATCCTGAAGGCACTCCAACTGTACCTTTATGGTACCTGAATTATGCATGCAATAAGCGATTGGACGACTCGCTGAGCTGAGAAAAACCATTTGGGGACCCCGAAAAACTGGGGTAAAAGAAAGTTCGCTAAAACGTAACTTTTAACCTCAGGAGGTC
>Ga0315277_10010056_pt1 | contig 12022 bp, 10 predicted proteins | sample YL17G05_15_MG_FD_203695 | JGI IMG/M metagenome (GOLD analysis project Ga0315277, IMG submission 203695) | Sediment microbial communities from Yellowstone Lake, YNP, Wyoming, USA - YL17G05_15 | ecosystem: Environmental > Aquatic > Freshwater > Lake > Sediment | place: USA: Wyoming | collected... | reverse complement strand
CTCGATCCTGAATGTTTGGCTTTCCATCACGAACGGGTCGCCATCTTGCACGATGAACGCTGATTTCGGCGCGGGAAGGATCCCGGCATGCATCACGTGGTAAACCGTATGACCCATAGCAGGAACCCGTGCTTCGAAAGTAAAATCGATGGTGATCGAGTCCTTGGTGAATACCCTTTTGATTTCTTGATGCGAGATGGAAATGCCCTTGGCATCGGTTACTTGGATGCCTTCCGCGTAGGAGGGAATCGTGAAGGACCATTCAACCGTCTCGACCCGGTCCCACGAGAGTGGGTTGAAGATGACTAGTGGGACCGCTGATTTATCCTTCGATCTGGTGTCGATCGTCGATGTCATGGCCGCGAGGGCGTTTTCTATGCACGTGCAGGAGATCTTTTCTATTTTATCATAATCCGCGTGGGCATCTGCGTTGACCTCGGGAATGCCGGAACCGCCGAGGATGTCGTGGAACTGGTTGAACAAGAGTTTTTCCCAAGCGCCCTGGAGCTCTCGTTCAGGATATTCGAAGGATGCGGCTGATTTTGCTATGATTGAAACTTTTTCGGCGCTGAGCAGCAACACCTCGCACAGGCGGTTGCGGCGCTTGATTTCGCAACAATCGGTGAGATCACCCTGGAGCTCGAAATCCAGTTCATTCTTGACGGTCGGAAAGTTGCCCGGATTGGCGAGCACCACGTCTTTATAATCTTTAAAGGTATCGAAACGCACGTCCATGCTTTCTTTGTATTCCTCCGCCCATGAGCGCACGGCCTCGATTTCATCGGAACGCGGGCCGCCACCGTGATCGCCCTCGCCGATCCGGACCATGATCTCGTTCAAGCCATACTCGCTCTTGCACCGCTCCGTCCATTTTAAGACCTCGCCCCAGTCAAAAATCCAGAACCCGAAACCTTTGAGGGCATGTAGCGGTTTTATCGCCAAAACCTTGGACCCATCTGGCGCCTCCCACCAAAAGATGCACGGATTCCGCTTCCCGCGCTTGAACATGTACGCATCGATGCCGCACTTCTTGAATATTTGCGGGAGTTGCCACGGGTGCGACCATGAATCCTCTTGCCAGCCCGTCGTGACGTCGATGCCGAATCGCTGCTTGAAATACCTCTTGCCGAGCACGCACTGGCGCACGAGCGATTCTCCACTCGGCTCACCGCCTTCCGCCTCGACATACATTCCGCCGGCGATCTCCCAGCGCCCGGCCTTGATGCCCGCCTCGATCTTCTTAAATATTTCCGCGTGATGCTGCTCGGTTGCCTGGTAAAGTGGTACCTGGCTTTGCGTGAACATATACTCGGGAAACTTGTCGAGATTATCCGTCGCCTTGCCGAACGTTTTCTTGCAGCACACTTGCACGGTCTCCGGGTCCCAGCGCCACAACCACGCGAGGTCGATGTGGCTCTGGGCAACGACGTGGATGACGGGCTTGCCTTTCTTGCTCACGTGAATTATTTGTCTATATAACATAAAAAATGAATCGGATCACGACGGAACGAGATGGTCAAAGGTTCAATCGGATTTATTCGATGATGCCTCGCGATGCTTTAGATTTATCGACGACAGCACGATGCCGGTCATAATTAACCCTGCTCCCAAGACAAACATGATGGTCAGTGGCTCCGCGCCCAAGAGAATGCCAAAGAAGATCGCAAACACGGGTTCAAGCGAATACAGTAGTGCTGCCCTGGTCTCGTCGATCATCTTCTGCGCGAATGCTTGGATCAAGAGCGTGATCGTGCCGGCAACGATCCCCAGGTATAGCCAGCTTGCCCACGTCATGAGGGGAATGACCACCCAATCCACGCGCTCTTGAAGAACGGCGGACGTCCCGAGCATCATTAGGCAAATCATGACCATCTGCGTGAGCACGAAGAGCATAGTATCGATTTTCTTCGTATATTTTTCTAAAAGAACGATTTGAATTGCATTGAAAAATGCGCCGATGAGCACGAGAATATCGCCGTTAAATGAAAGGGTACCGATGCCTGAATTACCGAACAGCATGATCGCCATTCCGACGACCGCCACGGCGACGCCCGCGAGCTTCAATACCTTGATCTTCGTCTTGAGCATGAAATACCCCACGAACGGTGTGAACGCGACGTACATAGAAGCCATAAACGCCCCTTCCGACGAGCTCGTGTATTCCAGGCCCCAGCTCACGAAAAGAATCAGGAAATAAAACGCTATCGCGTTGAGCATGGACGCGATGAAGACTTGCTTGTTCATCTTCCTGAACCTTGCCCACCACGGGCAAAATCCCAAGAACGCGATGAGGTGGCGGATGCCTTGGAAAAGAAATAGGGGAATCTCGGTCAAACCTTGCTTGATGAGAATATATTGCGAGCCCCAGACAACCGTGGCTCCTAGCACGAGAATTATCGCGATCCTGGTTGTTTTCGGCGATGTTACAAGGAGCTTTTCATTGTTTTTGTCACTAGCGGGTGGTTCACTGATAATTTGACTCAACTCGTTAAGGTTCGAGGATCAAAAGCACTTGCGAGAAAAAAACGCAAGCATTTTCTGCCCAAAAAAGCGCTTTCACAATGGTCTCCGAGGACGGTAAAGATGCGATCCGAGATGGAATAAATCAGATCGACGAAAGTTTTAGTAACGGAGCGGGATAGCCTCACCCATGGATGCACGAAGTAAGTTACTGCGGAATCTCAAGGATATCTGGACGGGAATGGCTCCAAAACGCGTTTACTTGCGATATTTTTTTGCAGTGCTCGCGATTTATGCCGCTGGCATTGTCATCGGGGCGGCCTTGTATCCCGGAGGCTTTTCGATCTTGACCGTCTATGTCAGCTATCTCGGAGGCGATCCGGAGAACCCCATTGGAAGATATCCATATAACGCAACCGTGCTCATTGCTGGCATCCTTCTCATCCCGCATTTCATCTATTTGTATCGACGACTCACGCCGGCCTGCAAGATCATCTCGTTCCTCGCATGCTTGTGCGGCATCGTGGGTGCCGCGGGCTTTGCCAGCCTCGGCATCTTCCATCAAGGTTTCATTTACATTCACGATAGTCACCGCTGGGCGACTGACATGGCATTTGGTGGTCTCGGTGGCAGCGCATTCTTCATGCTCATGGCATTCATCCGGAAATCGTGGATGACGCGATCGTGGCCAAAATGGTGGCATACCTTCATCGTGTATGCGCAAATACTCGGCATCGTCGGAGTGGCCTTGCTATTCTCGGAAACAGACTTGTTTACTGGTTTACCCATTGATCCAGCATTTTTTCAAGATAAATTTTGGGAATGGTTCTATACATTCGCCGTGATGGGATGGCTCATTGAAATCGGGCTTATCGTGCCCAAGGAAGCTGACCCCAAGCGAACCATATGAACCGTAGTACCTACGATTCGAATTTTGAATCAAGGCCGTACTTTCTCATGATGGCAATGGCGCAATATTTCCCGCACATGCTGCATTCCTTCTCTTCGCCGGGGTGGATGCTTTTCGCGGTTTCGGGATCGATCGCGTGCTCGAATTGCTTAACCCAATCCTTCTTAGCCCGCCACGAGGAAAGCTGGCGATCCTCATCGAAGCACGCGTCTATGCCATATTTCATCGAATCGCCGACATGCGCGGCGATCTTGGCTGCAATGACACCTTCGCGAACTTGGTTCACGTTCGGGAGCCCCAGATGCTCGGCCGGCGTGATCGCGCATAAATAATCGGCACCATAACCCGCTGCCATCGCTCCACCGATCGCCGCTGAAATGTGATCGTGGCCCACGCCGATCTCCGTCGGTAATGGCCCCGCGACGAAGAGCGGTCGATTACCTGTGATGCGGTTGTGTTCCTCGATCCATGCTTTCAAGTCGCGGGCGTTCACGTGGCCACCGAGCCCCTCGATGATGACTTGCACGCCCCGGTTATTTGCACGCTTTGCTAACTTGGCGTTGGTGTAAATCTCTTGCAACTGGGGCTCATCTTTCAAGTCATGGACGCAACCGCTGCGCATCGCGTTACCGAGGTTGAGCACGACCCCCGTCTCCTTCAACAATTCGACGATGCTATCAAATAGCGAGACAAAAGGATTTTCCCGTTCCTGGCACAGGCTGATTGCCGCCGTCATGGACCCGCCCTTCGACACGACGCCCATGATGCGGCCAGACTGCTTCAGGTGCAAGAGGGTCCCCCGGGTGAACCCGGTATGGATCACTATCGAAGACACGCCATCCTTGACATGTTTCTCGATGACTTTCAAGATATGCTCGTCGGTCGTGCTCTCGAAGGATTCAGCCGTCACGACGGCTTGGTAGATGGGCACTGTCGTCACGGGCATTCCCGATGACGAGATTAGTTTACGACGCAAGCCATCTATATCGCCCGCGGTCGAGCAATCAGACACGGTATCGCCACCGCATCGGAAAGCGACTGCTGCCTTCTCCATTTCCTCGTCTTCATCGCTTTTCAAGGGTGAAGTTCCGAGATTGACGTTCACCTTGGTTCGTAAGGCTTTACCTATGGCTATCCGGGCATAGTCATCACGCCCGAGGATCACGGCGTTGCCGCCTTGTATGGACCGGAGCAACTTTTCCGGATCGATCTTTTCTTTTGCCGACACCGCTGTGATAATGCTCTTGTCTATGGATATCATAATCTAACCGAGATGCAGAAGGATCGATTTTCAGCTAAGCAAATAACGTATCGTGTAAAAACCATGTCTGACACGTGCACGTGGGTAAAAGAAGTTTCCTCGTGAGTTTGTTATGAATACGCTTTCCCTTCGATGACATGCAATGTTTTAAAAAATGCCGATTCCTTGATGAAAATAACCACGTACCAAGGCATGGGTTGACACATGGCATTCTTGCGGACCTTTGCATGGTCCTGGCACGGACTGCATTAGGCGCCAGGCCCCATCACAGTGTCAATCCAAGGTAGTGCGCCGCTCATTTTCGCGTTGATAGAACAGTTACAACGAGATTAGCATTTATTCGTTTTCCAACGATCGACGCTTGTCTTTCATCGAAACCAGGGTCAATACGTCCCGGCTTTGTATGCCCGTGACGAACCTGGTCCATTTATCACGATTGTCGATAAAAAATGTAAAAAAGGATGAATCTATCATGAGTGAAAAAAATAAAACCGGTATCAAGGAAGCAATCCAGAAAAAAATCGTTGAACACAAACCATTGGAAAGTTCTGAAGCGTATGCAGCCATGCACGACATCATGGATGGCACGGCGACTCCCGCCCAAATCGGCGCGTTTCTCGTCGCTCTCAAGGTGCAAGAGCCCGGCATCCCAGAAGTGTCTGCGATGGTGCGTTGCATGAAAGACTTCGCGAATAAAGTACACCCCGCGGGGAAAGGCCCGATCGTCGACACGTGCGGGACCGGTGGGGATACGTTGAAAACGATCAACATCAGCACCCTCAGCGCGCTCGTCGCAGCAGGAGCAGGCGTGACCATTGCCAAGCATGGCAATCGAAGCGTGACATCGCCATGCGGCAGTGCTGATGTCCTGGAACATTTTGGCGTGAACATAATGGCTCAACCAGGAATCGTGGAGCAATGCATAAACAAAACAGGAATAGGATTCATGTTTGCTCCCGTGTTCCATCCGGCCATGAAATACGCATCGGGTCCCCGGAAAGAAATCGGCCTCAAGACGATATTCAACGTGTTGGGCCCGCTCACGAACCCGGCGAGTGCCAACGGTCAAGTGCTTGGCGTTTATGACAAGGCACTCATGGATGTGATGGCTAGTGTGTTGCTCGATTTCAACGTCAACCATTTCTTCATCGTCTACAACGAGCACGGCGCGGATGAACTGCTGCCCGTGGGAAAGAACATCGTGAAGGAACGTAGCCAAGGAAAAGTGCTTTCTCGCGTATTCGAGGCCAAGGATTTCGGCCTTCCGGAAGCAGCATTGAAAGACTTGATGATCAACGCATCGAAGGAGGAAAATATCAAACGTTTCACCGAGATCTTGAAAGGTCGCGGTCCTGAAGCACTTTTCAATGCCGTTTTGATGAACAGTGCGATGGCGATCATTGCGGGTGAGCGCGCGAAGGACATTCTCGAAGCTGTTGCCCTTGCGAGGAAATCGCTGGAATCTGGTGCCGCTCTTGCCAAGTTGAAACAACTTGTCGTGGAAAGCGGTGGCAACCTGCAGCAATTCGAAAAGGCAATGGGGGCGATTTGAACCGTCATGCCGAACATCCTCGATGCCATAGCCAGCACGCGCCCCTCGACCTTCAAGGAGCAAGCCCGGCGCGAGTATGCACCTTGCACGCGCAAGGCAAGGCCGAGCCTCGCGAATGCTTTGCGAAAAACCCGAGCTCGCGCCGCGAGCATAATCGCCGAGCTCAAGAAAGCTTCTCCATCTCGCGGGGTGTTTGCTTGCGATGATGTCGTGCAGCGACTACGTGCATACGAGGAGTCCGGCGTGCAAGGCTTGTCGATTCTCACGGAACCGACCAAGTTCAATGGGAGCTTCGATGATTTGCACTGTGCCGTCGAGTCCACGGCCTTGCCCATCTTGTGCAAGGATTTCATCGTCGTTAGTGGCCAGCTCGATCTCGCGAGTAAAATCGGCGCGAACGCTGCGCTCATCATCGCGAAACTCGATGCGTCTCTTGCACTCGCAGGGAAATGTCTGGAGCTCGGCATGGAACCCGTGATAGAAATCCACGACGAGGATGATCTCGCCAAGATCGTCACCTTCGTGAAACGACATCCCAAGAAGTGCATCGTCGGCATCAACAACCGCGATCTCGCCACGCTGGAAATCAACATCGGGACAACGACACGAATGCTTCCGGTGGCGAAAAAGGCGCTCGGCGATAATGTGATCATGATCAGCGAGAGCGGGATAGAAAGCCCATCCGACGCGAGAGTATTGACCAAGGCGGGGGTTGATGGCTTCTTGATCGGCACCGCATTTATGAAGACGCCGGTCCCCGCCATACCTGGCACGATCAAGGAAATGCTACTTGCTTGCAGACGAGGTGCTTGAACATGGTCGAGATCAAGATCTGCGGCGTGAAAGACGAGCACACGGTCGAAGTTGCGAGGAATAATGGTGCAACATTCGTTGGAATCGTCACTGGTGCACCCGATTCCCCGCGACATGTCACGTACGAGAAAGCCGGCGACATCATACGCTTTGCAAGGGGAAAGATCAAGACCGTTCTCGTGACGCGTGAATTAACGGCTGAATTTATCGACAGGGCACCTCTCGTCGGCTCGGACATGGTTCAATTCCACAAGGCAAAGCAACTTAGGCTCGTGGAGCGGCTTCAAGATGAATTCACCGGGGGAGTCATCTTTGCGATCTCGGCGGAAATGGATGATGATGGCCTCGCAAAAAGAAACGACATCATCCTCCTCGACAAGAGCCAGGGAAAAGGGATCGGCATCGATGATACCACACTGGCTAACGAGTGCCAGCGCATTGAGAAGAACTTCCGGAGGAAACTCGGGGACATCTTCGTGGCGGGTGGGTTTAATCCTTCCAACGTCATGTCCTTCTTGCAAAAACACCAGCCACGGGGAATTGATGCGAGCTCCGGGCTCGAATTAACACCAGGCGTGAAGGATCAAGCTCGCATCAAGCAATTCTGCGAAATGATAAAAAATTCATTAAAAAATCAAGATGGACTACCATGAAAAAACTGGATTATTACGGAAAATATCCATCGAGCGACGGGCGATTCGGCAAGTATGGTGGCATGTATGTACCCGAAACCCTGGTGCCGGCCATCATGGAATTGAAAGAAGCGTATGCGCGCATCAAGGACGATCCCGCTTTCGTCTCGTCGCTCGATCGGTTACGCAAGGATTTCGCGGGCCGTCCAACCCCGCTAACATTCGCGAGTAACCTTTCAAAGAAGCTCGGCTGCAAGATCTACCTCAAGCGCGAGGACCTTTTGCACGGCGGGGCTCACAAGCTCAACAACACGATCGGCCAGGCATTGCTGGCCAAGAAGATGGGAAAGAAGAAACTGATAGCAGAAACCGGCGCCGGACAGCACGGGTTTGCGACTGCCATCGCCGGTGCGTATTTCGGCATGGAAGTGAAGGTGTTCATGGGCGCGGTCGACATCGAACGGCAAGCGTATAACGTGAACCGCATGCGGCTCCTCGGTGCCGAGGTCGTTCCCGTGCTCGCGGGTTCGAAGACCCTCAAGGAGGCGACGTCGGAGGCACTGCGGTATTGGACATCCCACGTGACCGACACGCACTATCTCATCGGCAGCGTGGTCGGCCCGCATCCCTACCCGATGATCGTTAGGGATATGCAGCGTGTTATTGGCCAAGAAATCAAGCAACAAATCGTGGAAAAGGAAGGAAAACTCCCGCGTGGCATCGTTGCATGTGTCGGTGGTGGTTCAAATGCCACGGGCGCATTCTACGATTTCATCGAGGATGCGGACGTCGAATTATGGGGCGTCGAAGCTGCTGGCGAGGGCATCGAGACCGGCAAGCACGCGGCGTCGCTCAACAAAGGAACGGAAGGCATCTTGCATGGCGCGCTGCAACTCTTGCTCCAAGACAATGAACGAAACGTGATCGAAACGCATTCCATCTCCGCGGGCCTGGACTATCCCGGGGTTGGCCCGGAGCTTTGCTTGCTGAAGGATCTCGGTCGATTGTCACTGGCATACGCCACGGACGAGGAAGCCCTCGATGCTTTTTACGAGCTCTCCCGCGCGGAAGGCATCATTCCTGCGCTCGAGTCCAGCCATGCAGTGGCATACGCCAAGAAGCTCGCCAAGAACTATTCGGACAAGGACGTGATGGTCATCAACATATCCGGGAGCGGCGGGAAGGACATGGATATCGTCATGAAACGGCGGGGGTTCGGCACATGAACCGGATAGAGCAAGCATTCGCGAACATGGGAAAGTCCGGTGAAAAAGCGTTCGTGCCGTTTCTCGTCGCTGGCGACCCCGATCCCGGCACGTTCACCCGGCTAGCCCGTGCTATCGAGCCTTATGCGGACATCATAGAGTTAGGTATCCCGTACACCGATCCCATAGCCGATGGTCCCGTGATACAGGCGGCGGATGCCAGGGCATTAAATGCCGGCGTAACATTTTCCAAGGCTTGTGACCTCGTCGAGAGCGTGCGCAAATTCTCGTCGAAACCCATCGTCATCTTGACATATGCCAACGTGGTCGGTGTCGGAGCCCGGATGGTCGAATCGCTGGTGAAATTTGCCAGGGCCGGGGTCGATGGTATCATCATCGCCGACGTGCCATCCGAGGAAGCTGCCCCTTTCAAGGCCGAGATCGAGAAACACGGGATGGTACTCGTCTCGCTCGTGGCCCCCACGACTTCGAACGACCGCATGGCATCCATTGCAAAGAATGCCAGCGGTTTCCTATATCTCGTGGCTATCAAGGGTGTTACCGGTGCCCGTGCTTCAGTGACCGAGGAAACTGCCACGCTCATCCAACGTGCTGCTCGCTTGCTGGGAAAGAACAGTAAAATCCCCATCTGCGTCGGATTCGGCATCTCCACGCCCGAGCATGTGCGCGAGATACTCAAGCTCGGTGCCCACGGCGTCATCGTGGGTTCGGCCATCATCGACCGCATCGGCAAGAACACGGCAAATCCAGAGAAAATGATAGCGGATGTAACGTTATTCGTGAAAGAAATGAAAGATGCAACGAAAATCATAAAAAAATAATCGCTTGGTGAATCAACGTGGATTTAAACATCAACATCCAGAAATTAGGAACAACAGACGAAATATTTGGTTTTTACAAGTATTTGACCAAACATTGCGAATCAAAAAACCATGCACTGCTCGAATCGGTCTCGGAGGACTCGCATGCAATGCTGTTCAGCTTCATCGGCATAAATCCCGACTTGATCGTCGAGATATCGGGCGAGGATCTCCGCATCCGGGACGTGACCACGGAAATAGGAGAGAAAGTCAAGGCAGGGGCACGGAGCCCTGATGCTGAGACGGATGACCACGAAATGCCGTTCGAAGATGACGTGCCCATGAACTTGGTTGCCTTGGACAAGTTGAAGGAAATGTTCCCCATCTCGCGATCCGCGATGCCGGAACTGTTCCCGAGAAAAGTGTTTTCCGGAGGACTGTTGGGCTATGTTGGCTATGACGTCGTTGCCCCGTACGTCGGGTATAGGCCAACGAAGGAAGGTAAGAATGTATTTCCCGACGTCATCATGGGCCTTTTCACGACCGTGCTCGCCTATTCCCACACGACGAAGATGCTATACCTGATAAACAACACGACGAATGATTCGGCGGGCGATCAAGAGGCTGCGAGGATTTTCGGGGATTTCAAGAAGCTAAATGGCACCAAGGTCACGAGAGTGCCCGCCTTCAACAAGGCCGACTTGTTGAAGCAAAAGACGGGGTTCACGTCGAACACGAGCATGGAACAGTGGGCAAGCATGATAGCGAAGACAAAAGAGCACCTCGTCGCGGGTAACATCATGCAGGCCGTGATCTCCCGAAAGATGATCAACGACGTCAACATTGACCCGCTCGACGTGTACCAAGCCCTCCGGATCTTGAACCCGTCTGCTTACATGTTTTACTTGAACTTCGATAAAGGCAACGGAGATGGCATTCATCTCATCGGCAGCAGCCCGGAAGCCTTGATCACGAAGAATCACACGACGCTGGAAACCGTGCCGATCGCGGGCACGCGCCGGCGTGGCCGCACACCAGAGGATGAGAAAAAAATGGAGGATGAGCTGCTCCATAGCGAGAAAGAATTGGCGGAACACATCATGCTCGTCGACCTTGCACGTAATGACATGGCCAGGGTGAGCCAGCCGGGAACCGTGGATACATACGAGCTCATCCGCTTGAAGAAATTCCCCAACGTCATGCATATCATCAGCAAGATACGATCGGTCTCGTATAAAAACCCGTTCGACATTTTGAAGGCCATGTTTCCCGCGGGAACCGTTTCCGGTGCACCGAAAAAACGTGCCATGGAAATCATCCACGATCTCGAGATGGAAGACCGTGGCCCATACGCGGGTAGCGCTGGATACGTGAGCTTCGCGGGTGATATGGACATGGCCATCAGCATCCGTACCTTGTTTAATAAGGGCCACCGGTACATCGCGCAGGCAGGTGCGGGTATCGTTGCCGATTCAAGAGCAGATGAGGAATTTCTCGAAACTGAAAACAAGCTGAAAGGCGTGCTGTCCACGATAAACCTCGCCAAGCTAATTCAAGAGAATGAACGATAGGAGGAATGGAAAATGGTCGAAATCGCAAGGCAGATCGAAACTTCAGCACCCTTCGTGCCGGGGAAGCAAAAGGTACTCTTCATCAACAATCAAGACTCGTTCGTCTACAACCTCGTCAATTACATCTGCACGACGTCCGAAGCCAAGGTCAAGGTCGTGCCGAACACCATCACGTTGGCAGAAGTCAATGCATTCGAACCGGACAAGATCTTCATAAGCCCTGGTCCTGGCCACCCGAAATACGAGACTGGAAGCGTGATACCGATAATCCGGGAATTTTCCCCCAAAATGCCAATCTTCGGCGTTTGCCTCGGTCACCAGGCCATCTGCGAGGCGTTTGGCAAGGATGAGAAGACCGAATACGTGGGACGAGCAAATGTCGGACCGAAACACGGCAAGATGTCGCGCATCTTTCACGACGGCGAATCGATCTTCAAGGACATACCCAACCCGATCTCCGTGGTGCGGTATCATTCACTCGCAGCGAAAGCGGATCTCTTGGCGAGGGAGCTTAAAATCACGTCGATGGCAGATGATGGCACAATCATGGGCGTGCGTCACGTGAAATATGAAACGCACGGCGTGCAATTCCATCCGGAATCGATCGTGATGCGGCCCCATGGAATGCGCATGATTGCCAACTTCCTGAAAATTAACATGGAAAAACCATGACCAATTGCCCGGGATTGGCTGTATTTTCTCTTTTTACTTATTGAGTATTTCTTTTTTCACCCTTTAATTGTTTTTAACAGCGACAAAATCCCTTCGCGCCAGGAATCGACAAGAAATCCCACGGC
>Ga0315277_10010054_pt1 | contig 12022 bp, 12 predicted proteins | sample YL17G05_15_MG_FD_203695 | JGI IMG/M metagenome (GOLD analysis project Ga0315277, IMG submission 203695) | Sediment microbial communities from Yellowstone Lake, YNP, Wyoming, USA - YL17G05_15 | ecosystem: Environmental > Aquatic > Freshwater > Lake > Sediment | place: USA: Wyoming | collected... | reverse complement strand
TTCCTTTTAAATCTATTCTGTTCCATTAAAATCTCTCTCCATCCTTAAGAGGAACTGGTTTAGCTTGCACTCATCCGGCAATCGTGACCAAAATGCATCCTCTGGTGTGCCAATCAAGATGACCCGCGGTCAGGCTGTGCTTTCGTTCATATCTGATCCATGGTTTCCTGCGCCTTTTCTTTTTCTTATTCTCATTGGCCAGACCATTTTCGAGAAGAACCTGATGGATGGCATTGTGAGGTATATGCCTGACGTATTTATGCTCAATTATTTTTTCGAGACGTCTTGCTCCGGAATTTTGCTCTTTGTGTATGCTTCGACTCTGTCGAAGCTCTCGCTGATGCTAATCAGCGATATTCCCAGAATAAGGCGCTTTTCAGCTTCATTCAAATATGTCTTGGGACGTCCGAATTTCCTTGATGCCAATGGCTCTTTGTTTTTCATCCGGTGTCCCCAGACTCTATTGACCGTTCGGATACTAACCTTCATCTCGATTGATATGATTCTGGAGCTAATGTTATTGGTTTTAGCTCGGATAATGTATTTGACCTTGGCAGGAGTCAGCTTTAAAACTTTGTTTCTTCTGCCTTTTGCCATACGGTATTGAAATGAGCGGCTATATAAATGCCAAGCTTTTAGGACTCTACAGGATCTTGAACTCGCCAAAGGGCTAGATACTTTGGAATTCGCAGATCGGAGTTCCTATTTAAAGGATCATGCCCTCCAACCCACCCCATCGGCCTCTTCTCCTATTTGATGATGGTATTTAAAGGTGGCGTGTCCATCAGATTAGATGATGGCTAATCTGAGCAGTCGATCTTGGTATTCATTCTTTTTATCTTTGTTCCGCATCCTGGAACTTGATCGACTTCTGGGTCTGGAAGGAGCCCGTATACTGTTGATCGGCCTTGATCTTCTTGTAGAACTTGGCATACTTGGTCTGAATGTTCCAGGTTCCATCGAAGGCCTGATCGGTCTTGAAGGAGAGGGTGTTGTTGGCAATGCTGGCGCTGCTGACGCTGGAGGTCTCGCTCTTGTCCACATGGCTGAGGTTGAACCTCTCCGTGACGGATGCTCCCAAACCTCCGTGGAAGGTGGGGGACTCCACAGTCTGATGACCTTTGAGCTGGCCGCCGGTGAAGACCAGGTCCTTTTGCTCCGTAAAGATATCCACGGCAGCTTTCCGGTCAATGCTGCGCATGGACTCCAGGCTGATGGAGCCGTTGCCTATCATCTTCTCATTGTAGTGCAAGGTCGAACCCTGGAAGGTGTCTTTGATGGAGACCTCTCCCCGGCCTTTAATGAAGGACGACTCGATGAAGAGCATGCCTTTTCCCGACGCAGGATACACTGCTCCTTTGGCCGAATTGCCTTGCCCAGCGGTGTTGACTGTGCTCCAGTGGAGCATGTAAGGCCCTCCTTCCGCCGTGCTCGCCCCGTCCGTCATCCAGACGGAGAGGACCAGGTAGATCCCGGCTGCCTTGCCGGGAAGGGTACAGCTCCAGTACCCGTCCTGGGAGCTGCCCGATCCAAGCGCCAGTGAAGAATCGTAAATCCGGTCCACGCCCAGCATATCCTGCCTGGTGAGAGGAGCATCGGCCAGCCCATACTTCACGCTCGCGGTCTTTATTCCGGCCTGGCTCTGGATGTGCACAGTAACCTTGACCGGCTCCCCGGCGGCGGGCTGAGAGGGCAACGCGCTCACATCCAGGATCCTTATGGCCCCATGCTCCGAGGACTTCACTCCCGCAATGCTCAGCTCGTAATCCCTGGACGCTTGTAGATCCACCTCATTCTCAGGTGAGAACTCCCGGGCTGCGGAGGACTCAGACTCTTGACTGGTCCTTCCCAGGATCTTCTCGACATAGCGGAGAAGATTGGATATTCCATCCAGGACCAGATTGTTGGACTTCTCCGCGGAGCGGTCCACTTCCAGGGCCACCTCTTGAGAGGCGCGGGAGGCAGTCTCCTGCTCCGAGGGAAGGCTGATGGGCAGGCTCAGGTTGCCGCAGCCGAGGTTGGCTTGGGCCATGGGGGTGCGGGGCGACTGCGGGAGGGGAGAGCCATCCGAGATCGAGCCCTTCATCTCCAGCCCAGGATACTTCAGAATGCTGATGTGCAGGCTGCACGAGCCGCGCACGGGCTTCTTCTCCTGGGTGAATCCCTCGGCGGATATCACATCGTTCACCTCTTCCAGAATGGCCTTCTCGGCCGAGACTGTCGTCTGGCGCTTGGGTGCCAGATAGTCGATGTTGCCTAGAGGCCCGAGCTTCTTGCTGATGACGAAGATGCTGTAAAGCGGGATGCTGCCGGTGTTGGCCACGGTGCAGGTCAGCTTGGTGCCGCTTCCCGGAGCAACAGATGGCGGCGAGGCGCTGATGAATACCTTGAGAGCAGTCACTACGACCTTTGCATTTACACTTCCAGCATCGGACCACGTCTGGCTGCGCGAATCCTTCCCTGTTACTGTGAACTGAAGAGTGGAGTTGGCGGATATCACGGTTCGAGAATCCACTACCTTGAACTCGCCGGGGTCCAGCCGATCGATCGACGCCAGGGCAGATCCATCCTGGCTGAGGACCACATCCGTCAGGACATCGTCCCCGGAATTGGTTACCAGGCAGCTTATCTCACCTGTCTCTCCGGGACAGACCTCCAGCTCTGGAGGCATTACCTTCAGGCTGATGCCTGGCGTGACGGTCTTGAGGAGAACGTCGCCTTGGGCAAAGGCAGCATATCCACGCCCGTCATACCCTTGCGCAGTGACGTTAATCCAGGTGGTGCCGTCCTTACTGTAAATTGCTGCCATCTTCACGGATTTGCCGGGCGAGAGCTCTTTTAGCATACATCTCTTGTCGTCTCCGCTCAAGGTTATGTTCTTCAGGATCTCCTCGCCAGTATTGCTCAGAATCCAGGTCACCTCCGCAGGCTCTCCCGGATATGCTCTGACCTCCTCCGGCTGGCCTTGGATCTGCAGAGAGGAGTTCAGTACCCTAAGGCTCAGGCTGCGACTGGCATAGACATCACGGCCCGCAGCATCATGGGCGAGGAGCCTGACCTCATCCGACATGCTCTCCTGCACTGTTCTCTCCTTCTGCAGGACCTGAAAGGCGCCTGGCCGAAGGGCAGATATCTGGCCGATCTCACCGAATCCGTCGGAGATTCTTATGTCGGTGAGGTTGCCGCTCCCTCCATTTTCGATCCTGACCTGGAAGGTGATGGTCTCACCGCGATGCACCTGCTCTGGTGCGCTGACCTCCAGCTTGATCTCTGCAGAGATCTTCCAGATGGTGATCGAGGTATTGTTCGTGTAGAGCTTGTCCTGCGCATCTTTGCCCTGCACGCTTGCCAGGATCTCGGTATGGTCATGGATCACCAGGCTTCCATCCAGATACAGCTCCTTGCCCGAGGGGAGGAACTTAGTGGAAGCCATCTTGCCGGCGCAGAAGATCTTGACATCAGAGAGCTCATCCGGCCCAAAGTTAACGGCGGCGCACCTGTAGCCCACCACATCTCCCTCGCGGCCCTCGGAGTTATTGGCGGCAATGGCCAATCGGAGAGGAGAGGCTTCAGGCGTCTTGAGAGCGGCCTTTGTATTGATCACGACATCCTCCGGAGCGGGGCCGGAGGGGGCAGCCAGCGCCATCGGCTGGTCGTACTGGACCTTGCCCCAGATCTCTCGGTCGGACGGATCAAGGGCCTTGACCTTTATCTCACCCATGTGACCATTCATGGCCAGCACCTTCTTCTCCCCCGGAACAAGCCGGGAGAGGATGCCCATAGCTTTCCCGGCTTCTTGTACCTCTACGTGGTGCAGCTCTGCATTGCCGATGTTCTCCAGATAGACCGAAGATAGGCCTTGCGAGGTAGTCACTTTGGCCAGCAGGCTCGCATCCGAGGAGGTTACTTTTAGAACCGGCTCGGATGCATCGGCTGATTTGGCCTTGGCCGCTGCCAGAAAGGCACCTTCTACATGGTCGGTGCTGGGAGTCGGGGCAGAATGAGAATCAGGAGCATGAGGGAAGAGATAAAAGAGAGCAGGGACTAAGAGAACCAGAAAGACGGCTAAACCCAGCAGCTCTGGACTCGCCTTTAAGCTACGTCTACCCCGAGGTAGTCTGCGCCTAAAGCTACCTCTTCTCATCCGCTACTCCCTTTTATCCCCTCGATTGCTAATGACGTTCCAACTAATTAAATAAAGATTTATCCCTTCCATGCATTTTTTATTTTTCTAGCTATAAATGCGTTTCGGATGTTATGGAGAAAAAAGCATTGCGGGCATAATTATGGTCATATAGTGCTGGAGATATAACCAAGATTCCATGGACCCCCTTCTCGCCTTCCTCGCGGTCATAATCCTGGTAAGCCTGGTCATACCGAGGCTTGGACCTTTCTTGAGTCTGGTCATCTCCGCCATCCTCTTTGGCCTCCTGGCAGGCATGGGCCAGGAGATGATTCACGCCGCCTCGCGACGCTCCGGCGTGATCCTGCTGGGGACCCTCTGCGGAACGGGGGCCTTCGGGTACGCGGTGGCCCAGAGCGGCCTTGGCGAGGAGATCTACGTTCATGGACAGTTCTTGCCTTTGCTGGTCTTGCCCTTCCTGATATCGCTGGGCGGTCTGACATATCTCCGATCCCTACTTCTGGCTGATCAGGAGCACCACCGGCGCGAACATGGGGGAGATGGTGAAGGGATACACCCTGCCCCTCAGCCTCCTGGGCCTGGCGGCCTTTGGGGCGGCGGTGGTCTATTCGATGCTCTGAAGCCACTAAAATACTAAGAATATTATTAATAATATTGGCACTCGTAGGCCAGTTGGACGGTCTTCCGCATCACATTCAAATCTGACGAGTAGTTCAGGTGGCTCGTGCAGCGGCAGTCCGTGCAGCCGAAGCCCTTTACAGGCAGAATCCACTGCCCAATGCGCTGGGCGATATGACACTCCAGATCAAGAGATGTTTTTACGATGAAGACCTCCTGGAAGCTTGTGAACGGCAGCAGGTAGTCAATGTGCCATCGTTTGACAGTCTTTGCGCCTCGCATAACCTGAAGGTGCCGATCCACCCGCCCAAGACCACCGGGACCTTGCGCCGAGCCGGTGTAGCAGTAGTAACCGCCCGCCAGGCTGAGAACTCCCAGGGACCCGACTACAATTTCTCGTGCCTGGTCCAGGTGGAGGATGAGGGTGTAAATTCCAGGCTCCTTGCTTTGAGGCTCCACGAAAGTTTGCTGGAATGATGGCTATTTGAGCTTGCTGCTCACAAGAGGATAATACGAGACATATATCAGAGGAAGACTTTTCTAGGATGGAGCCCAGAAAGGCGCTGGGGTGAAAATTAAGTGAAATTATTATTAGCCACAGCCTTAGTGCTGATGCTCTCTTCCCTGGCCATGGCAGTGCCAGAGAGCAGTCAGCTTGGACCGTACAACGTTTCCTTCGATATGAATACAGACATGCAGCATGAGTTGCAGATGATGCAGCCATTGCAGGCGCAATCTGCCACCATATACGGCCTGCAAGTATTCACCGACAACGCCACCAAGGCCAGAATAACCATCAGTGAGTATAATAGTTCAATAGATGCAACTCTTCCCATATATATACAACTAGCTGCCATGAGCATTGCTTTCAACGGCTTTAACGCCACCAGCATAGAGGACATGATGATTGATGGAAAGAACGGCTTTCTTATCGGCAGCGAACCGTACCCCGACAACACAATTGTTCCTGCTGGCATCAATCTCTTCCAGGCCCTCTACTGGCTGGACAGCAAGGATTGCGAATGCGGCCCAGTGTCAGTGGGCACGACCAGCGTGGATATAAAATCGTCCTACCCGCAGGATGTGACAAGGAACCTGCTTGGCAGCATACACGTGGAGAAAGGCCAGGCAGCCGCCCAAGACATGCCTCCTGCTCAGAATTAGAAGTAGCCAGCAAGAGAGGAGGCCAGAAATCGGCCATCCCAACTTTTTTCGGTCGCGTATGTGAGTTACTGAAAAGCGCTAACAGATGGCGCAATGATTACTTGCTGCAAAAATGAATCTGGGGCATCTGATTTTGGCGATGATTTTCAGTAACCTTCACCCACGATCCAATTTTGCCTATTTGCGGTATGAACTCGCCTTTTATGGGTGCGAGAGAGCAGGGGGTGACTGCGCCTGATGTATTCTCTGGGACGTTTCCATTTCTTTGAATTATTGGTCGCGTATGTGAGCTACTGAAAAGCGCTAACAGATGGCGCAATGATTACTTGCTGCGAAAATGAATCTGGGGCATCTGATTTTGGCGATGATTTTCAGTAACCCTCACCCACGACCGAATTATTATACTGCTGTGGATGTTCTCAAATGGGAGTCTCGACGCCTCTTTAAACGCGACACCCAACGAGTTTAGAGTAATGAGCAAGACCACAACAAGGACGATCACCATTATATTTAGGAGATATTTTCTTTTCCTCTTTCTAAGTTCTTTCAGTGCATATCCAATCATGTGTTTGTAGACTCCAGCTTGCATCCATCTTTCTATCTTAGGATACAATACGTACTAGCATATGGCGATTTGGGTTTAGACAAATGCCAATGTTTTTTCAAGACAGATTAAGGCAAATTTTGAAAAATTGTATTTTTGATAGTTGCTTTCTTGTGGTGATTCAGTCTTTGATAATCACAGCTATTTTTTTGAGCTGAATACCTTTTGGGATGGCCTAGTCGAGAGATATTGTAGGGTAACACCCCGACGAACCCTGGGGGTTTCCGTTCTGGCTTCCGGGGGCGGGACGCAGCTTACATATATAATGACGACTCCCCGTATACTAAGGATGAATATTATAAAATGGCTTGCAGCATTAGCAGTTCTTGGCCTTCTGGTAGCTCCTGCTCCTGCTCTCCCAGCACAATCAGTTCATATCGAAAAGGGTTGCCCGCTCATGTCGGGGGGCTGCAAGAGTTCACACGCAATGAGCTGCAGTGGCAAATGCCCAAATTCTCCTTATTCTCAAGGATGCACCTGCCAGATCTCATTATTCTCCAGCATAGAAGCCTCTGATTCGGGCCATTCCTACTTCGGCAAGGGAAGCTCCAGTCCGTATCACAAGGAAAATCCCTGGACGAGTTCTTCTCGATCTGTTAATGGAGACGCATATTCGAGTCCTTCTCAGGTCAATTCTGATGGCATAGGACCGCCCGATATGGATATGATAGAATATTTGCCTCCTTCGGCAAGGCTCATTTTCGATGTCCTAGAGTCCGACGGTCCTCTGACGCAGAAGGAGATCATAAGCAAGACCGATCTCCCTCACACAACAGTTAGGTACGCCTTGGGCAAGCTCAAAGAGGAAAGTGTAATCAAGGAGTGCTTTTACTTTCCGGATGCTCGGCAGAGTCTTTACGGACTGAAAACTGCGGCCTTCAAGAATAGGCAAATGTGAATGTTTCCGTCCTAAAGTGCGGGGGGGGGCTTCTAGGCCATCATAAGGGGAGTCCCCACACGATCCCCACAGCGTTTTGACGCGAAGAGAGCTTCTATAGACGTTTTGGCATATTTCTCATATGAATGACCATTGCCAGAGCCATGAACACCGCCGTAAACAGTACGATAGCAGCGAAGTCCAAGAGGATTGGGTAATAGCTAATCCCTTGAAATGAATATCGCATCAAATCTGTCAGGTACGTCAGTGGGGAGAATAAAGAGATCAGCCGTCCCCAGGAAGGCATCTGCTCCAGAGGTATGAATATCCCGCTAATAAAGACTAACGGGAACTTAAACAGGTTGGAAATCATCATTATGTTCGAAGGCACATTGGTCGGAGGAGTAGAGAAAAGTGTGCCTAAATAGGAGAAGCAGAAGGCGGATAATAATATGGCCACTGCCAAAACGAAGGGGCTCAAGATCCGAACTCCTAACAGCAACCCGAAGGCAACTGGGACTAAGGAAATCATGATCCCAAAGATGAAAGAGGCTAGAACATCGCCGAGCAGGATAGCCTGGATGGAAACGGGCGCAGAGATCAGCCTCTCCAGGGTTCTCATGCTGCCTTCCCAGGGGAGGATAATTGGTGAAACTGCTGTTGCTGTGAAGAATAACGTCATGCTAAGTAAACCTGAGATCATGACTTCGATAGGGATAGATCGGCCTACTGAGAAGGCCAGAAATAAGAACATGGGAAACAGAATGCCGAAGACCAGCACCGGGCCTTTCAGATAGTAAATTCGAATATCCTTCTCGGCCACCGCAAGCGACCGTCTAAGCTGGCTGCTTAGCATCTTCAAGTCGCCTCCGTGTATTTGACGAATACGTCCTCAAGCGTAGGCGAGATCGTAGCTAGGCTCACGATCTCAGCCTTTTCCGATCTTGCGTAATCCACCAGATTATAAATAACCTCAGATGGTTTCCGGGCATAGAGCCTGAACTTGTCCCCCATCCGCTCGACGGAATCAACTCCCTGGAGCCCTGACAGATCGCTCTGAGCCACATCCCTGTTGAAAGACACATCAACAGAGTGCAGGCTCTCGATACGTTTCTTCAGCACTTCGGGCCTGTCTATGGCAACTATCTTTCCTTGATTGATTATGGCTATTCTGCTGCAGAGCTGGTTCGCCTCTTCCATATTGTGAGTCGTAAGGAAAAATGTTACACCTTGTGCGTTTAGATCTGTGATTATGCTTCGAATCAGACGGGAACTCTGCACGTCCAACCCAGAGGTCGGTTCATCCAAGATCAGAACCTTTGGTTCGCTTATCAAGGCCATGCATATCTGAAGACGCTGTTTCATCCCTTTGGAAAAGCCTTTCACAGCAACCTCTCTCTTCTCATACAGGCCAAATCTCTTTAACAGATCCTCCGCCCTGCTCTGCCTCTCCTTTTTTGCCAGCCCGTAAAGCTTGCCCATGAGCATCAAGTTCTGCCAGGCTGAAAGATCGATGTAGGCATTGGACGTCTCAGGGAGAACCCCGACCATCTGTTTTGCATTTATGGTTTCCCTCTCGACGTCGTAGCCCATTATGCTGGCTTTACCGGCATCGGTTTTGATCACACCGGTGATCATCCGCACGGTAGTGGTCTTGCCTGCTCCGTTGGGGCCCAAGAAACCGAATAATTCGCCCGCCTCTACTTTGAAGTCTATATGGTCTACAGCGGTATAATGGCCGAAACGTTTGGTCAGGTCTTCAACTTCAATGGCGGTCATGACGGTCATCATCTAGGCCCCCACACCGGATACAGTTGCTACGGTTCTCTCTGAAGCTCTTTCAATTCTTCTTCGACTCCCTCAAGCTCGCTTTTCAGAGACTCCCTGTACTCTTCGAGCATCTCTACTTTTTCTTTCCTGCTTAGGAATCTCCGTCCTCCACAGCTGCAGCTGCACATACCATGGACCATGCCCCTATGGGGAGCGCCATGGATGGTATGCCCAGCGTGGCGGCCATGCATTTCTTCGTCTCCGCAACACATTCTATTTCACCTCGTTTTTTTCCAACAGATCAATTACAATTTTGGTGGTTTTCAATTTCCATACCTTCTCTGGCGTGCCGCCTTTCACTTCTTTGTAAGATGCCAATTCTATGATTTCAGCACGCTTGAGGGCAGAAAGATGATAGTAAAGCCCTGCAAAGGTCATCCCCGCTTCGCCCAGCTTGAGTTCTTCATAGATTTCTTTTGTGCTCTTCTCTCCTGAGCCTATGGCATCGATGATCTCCCATCTAGTAGGGCAGTGCAATGCCTGGATGTACTTCTGAATGAGCTTCAACCGCTCCGGCAGATCGAGACCTTGGCACATAAGTTCTAACCTATGATAGTTTAGTATTTTACTTGAGTATTGCAGCAATCCTTTATAATACTTTTGGTGGAGGGCGAAATTAAGTTGGCGATTGCATCAACAAATAGAATCTGACCAGAACGTGCTGAAGTCTCATCCCCGCACATGGCCATTTTAAGACACGGTGCTAATAGCTCAGAAAATGCGGGCCAGATCTCACTCCACCTGGAACCTCTCCGGCCAGTGCCCCTGCTCCATGGTTGGCTTCGCGGCCCAGCTCCTCTCCTCCAGCCGCCTCTGTATCATCTCCTCCACATCCGCGGGCTGGGCGTTGAAGACCTCCGCCAGTATCTCCTTGGCCGTCTCCAGCTCCATGAGCGTGGTACTGACCGCCCGCAAGGGCCGGCCGGGGCTCGCTCATCGTCCGCACTCCGGTCGAGCGGGATCGCTGGTGGCCCCGCCTGCTCGCTGGCCCGCTCGTGAGGGGGCGGTAGGGATGCGGGCTTGGCAGCGCGGATGAAGGCATCTCGCGATGGGCAGGACCGGGATGCTCGGGGTGAGCGGCACTGTGACAGCAGGCCAGGCGTTGTACCTGGTAGTGTATCAGAGGCCTGGCCAGGGCGCGGGTTGCCTGATTTCATTATCAAATATGGCAAAAAATTATTTGGATCGGAGACGAATTATATTATCCAACAATTCTAAACGCATCCGCTAAGTCTCGCTCATCCAGCAGGTTGTAAACGCTATCGGCATTTTCGTCATAGCCTCCCCATACAGTGAACCTCCCCTGACAATTCCCAAAAGCCGCGTTATCCGGGATTAGCCATGTTAGGCATATCATACCATTAGTTTGCTCACCAGGATTCAGATACACGGATTGAAGATCTGCATCATACCATTGCCCTATGCTATCCATGATAGAGTACTTTACCCAGAATTGATGGCCCACGTCGCCAGTATTTACTATGTCTACGTTGGCTCCTCCCTGGTTGCTCCCCCTATACCAATCACCTGTCGGAAAATAATAGTCTGCTATCTGCGCATCAACCGTTTCAGCGTTCACGGTCTGTAATGTAATTAAAAATACCAATATAAAACCACAGAGGATACTCCATTTCATTCCCTTCAACTCCTGATCAATCTGCATCGAAGGTTTTTACCATATTTACTATTTAATTGTTTCCTAATCGCTTTCCTCCAGCCCTCCAGTAGCTGCAGAATGGACGCATCAGACGAAAAATTTTTTGGGTGCTAACAGCGAAGAGAGGCACAGCTCATATTCCTCCCGTGACTTGCATCCGCAATGGCGAGACTGCATCCCGCGCGCGCTCCCCGGAGCCGCCCGTCTCTTCAGCGCTGATGGCCCGACGGCCAGGACAGCGATGAGCTGGACCGCGATGCATGACTAAGGCGGGCTGGTATTCAGCATGTAGGGCGACTTGTTAGCAGTATCATCCTCTCCCCCAGAGCCTACTGGAGTCCCATCTGTCGTAGAATCTGGTCCAGCTTCGCCTCTAGCCGCATGATATCGGCTTTGGTGGCTGGAGCTTCCGCATTCAGATTCTCATAAAATGGGATGCCTACAACGCTCGCCCGGGGAACGGGATTGATATCTCCACCAGTTGTCTTTTCTTTCATATTTCCTCTAATAAGTCAATCGAAATTATTATCTAGCTTTCGCTACATGCCGCAATTGCATCCGCGATGGGCCGGACTGCGATGTGTGGGTGGCCGGGGTCGCTCGTCGCCCGCACTCCGGTCGAGCGGGATCACCGGTGGCCCCGCCTGCATGCCCGCTGGCAGGCCCGTGAGGGGGCGGCATGGATGCAGCTTGGCAGCGATGGCGGCGGTAGGGATTCGGCTTGGCAGCGCGGATGAGGGCTCGCCTGCCAAGGAGCTGGCCGGGGTCGCATGTCGCCTGCATTCCGGTCGAGCAGGATCGCCGGTGGCCCCGCCCGCCTGCCCGCTGGCCCGCTCGTGTGAGGGGGGCGGCAGGGATGTGGCTTGGCAGCGCGGATGAAGGCAGCCCGCCGGGGAGCTATTCTTGCTGAATTTTATAAGATAATTTAAATAGTTCGGTAATTAGGTCAAGATGCTGTCCTAAATCCTTTTTTGTTAAGCGGAAATTCAACCAGCCATCTGTTCGGCCTCCGGGGAGAACATCAAGTCCTGCATCGGTAAGGCGACCATCCCAGCTGTCTATTTGATCTAATTGATTTTTTCCGAACTTAACACTAACTCGCACGAATTTCTTTTTAGGCTTGAATGC
>Ga0315277_10010052_pt1 | contig 12023 bp, 14 predicted proteins | sample YL17G05_15_MG_FD_203695 | JGI IMG/M metagenome (GOLD analysis project Ga0315277, IMG submission 203695) | Sediment microbial communities from Yellowstone Lake, YNP, Wyoming, USA - YL17G05_15 | ecosystem: Environmental > Aquatic > Freshwater > Lake > Sediment | place: USA: Wyoming | collected... | reverse complement strand
CGACTGCCGTTTTAATATACTAGTCGCTCTTCCTCGGTGAATAATTCTTCTCCTTTTTAATTTCGGTCCTTCATCAACAATTATTGTTTTAATGTAAATCGGCTCATCAATGTTTTTACCTGCCTGCCGGCTAGGCAGGTCTTTAGCAATTGAGATAGCATTTTTTAAAACCAACATTAATGGCTTTCTGGCCTCATTCGGCGAAAATCCCAAAAGACTTATTGCCCGATTTACCTCTTTTCCTTTGATCATCTTAACTAAATACCGTATTTTATCAGGGGGAGTCCGAACAAATCTCGCCCTGGAAATTATCTCTCTCGAAATTTCTTTTTGATTAATTTTTTTTGTTGGCATCTTATTCCTTAGCTTTTACTTTTTCATCAGTAGTTTTACTAATCGCTTGCGCCTCTTTTTCGGCAGCCAATTGTTCTTCTTCTCTGGCCATACGACCGCCATGCCTGATAAATTTTCGCGTTTGGGCAAATTCTCCTAGCTTATGTCCAACCATATCTTCAACAATCAATACCGGGATGTGTGTTTTTCCGTTATGGATTCCAAGGCGAAAGCCGACCATTTCAGGAGAGATTGTCGAATTTCTTGCCCAAGTATTGATGACGGTCTGGTCACCGACTCTTAATTCATGTATTTTTTTGAGTAAACGCTCGTCAACATAAGGACCCTTTTTTATTGACCGACTCATTGTTTTCTCCTTTTAATTATCATCTTTGCGGAATATTTATTTTTCTTTCGCGTCCGAACCCCAGAGGCGTGCTTGCCCCAAGGTGTTTTCGGATATTTTAAGCCAATTGGATTATTACCCTCGCCACCACCGTGCGGATGGGCATCTGGATGCATGGCTTTACCTCTCACTGTCGGCCTGATCCCCATATGTCTTTTGCGTCCGGCTTTTCCAATTCTAACCAATGAGTGGCTGGAATTGGAAACCTGACCGATCGAGGCAAAACAATTTTTATTGACTCTTCTTAATTCACCGGATGGCATTTTAATGTGTACCCAATTACCTTCTTTAGCCGTAATCATGGTTTGAGAACCTGCTGACTTAACCAACTTGCCTCCTTGACCAGGTTGCAGCTCAACATCGAAGATCGCAATACCGTTGGGAATGCTCATCAAACGCATTCGATTACCAGGCTTTATTTCGGTTTTATCTTTGGCTTCCAGAACATCACCTTGCTTTACCCCTTCCCAGGCCAGTAAATATGTTTTTTCGCCAGAAGAAAGTTTGACCAAAACGATGAATGAACTTCTATTGGGATCGTATTCTATATGCTCAACCGTTGCTCGCTCGCCAATATAATTATTTAAAGAACTAATCAGTCGAAACTTTCTTTTTTCGCCAGCGCCCTTGTGCCTGGTGCTAATCTGACCCTGGTCATCGCGACCAAAAGATCGAGTGGTTTTGGCAATTAATGCTTTTTCTGGTTTTCTTTTTGTCAGTACTCGAAAATCCGTCACGGTCATCTTTCGCATTCCATGATGATTAGGTTTTATAATTCTTACCTTTTGCATTTTACTTCTTTTCTTTCTTTAATTTTTTTTCTTCTTTTTTTCCGTCTAAACCTCGGCTCGGTTTAGCCGAGACGGATTCTTCAACCCCGAAGCCCGGTATTTTTTGCCCGGATTTCAGGGCAACGATGGCTTTTTTATGATCTTTTGTCCGAGTCTTGAAGCGGCCGCGAATTAATTTCTCTTCACCCTTTAATCGAATAACATTCACGCTTCTAACCCGAACGCCATATAAATCCTCCACTGCCTTGGCGATTTGTGGCTTGTTGGCTTTTTTCGCAACTATAAAAGTATAGTAACCTTTTTCGGTCTTGGCAAGCGATTTTTCAGTTATCAGCGGTGAAATTAAGATTTGCATTGTTGCCCTATTCTCCCTTGCCGCTTTTGGCCTTATTCCCGAATACCTTTTCAATCGCGTTTAAGCCTTCCTTATCTGTTAATAAATAATCATAGCCTAAAACATCAATTAATTTCAGACCGCTTGCCTGAACTGTCTTTAAATATTTTAGGTTGGCTGCCGATAATTCAATTTGGGGATTGGTTTTTGCCAAAATGATTAATATTCTTCCTTCTTCAATCGGCAATTTTTCTAAAAATGATTGCATTTGTGAGGTTTTAATCGTCTTAAATGCAAACTCTGAGACAATAATGAATTTTTGATCTCTAATTTTTCGGCCCAAAGCTATTTTCATGGCTTTCTTTGACATTTGTCTGAGCAATTTTTGGGAATAATTTCGATTTTTTTTCGGACCAAAAGTCACCCCTCCACCTCGCCAGAGCGGTGATCGGATTGAACCAGCACGCGCTCGGCCAGTACCTTTTTGTCGCCAAGGTTTTCTGCCACCGCCCGAAGCTTCGCCACGGTCTTTTGTATGGGCGATTGGTTGGCGCAAATTTGATAAGTTAGCCAAAACAGCTTGAGCGATTAATTTATCGCTGGCATTGGACTCGGCTTCACTTACTAATCCGGCAGCAATACTAACTTGTTCTTTTTTTGCGCCGTTCGGCGAATATATATTAAGCTTCATTTTCTTCTTCCTCTTCCTGCTCTTTTTTTGACCAGATTAAAACCCCGGATTTGTTTGGTCCAGGGACAGCGCCACGGAGAATTAATTGATCTTTTTCTTTACTAATCTCGATTATTGCTAAATTCTTGACTGTTACCTTATCGGCGCCCATATGACCAGCCATTCGACGCCCCTTAACCACTCTTTGGGGGAACGTCGCGCCGATCGAACCTGGCTGACGATAGTTGTTTGAACCATGAGTTTTTGGCCCAGTCTTGAAATGATGACGGACCACCGTCCCCATAAAGCCTTTTCCTTTAGAAACACCTGTAACATTTACTTTCTCCCCGATCTCAAAAATATCAAGAGAGATTTTATCACCCGGGCGATAATTTTTATCGGTGCTGACTTCGGTTAATCTGGCTGATTTCGCCTTGGCTTTGGCTAAATGTCCTTGTTCTGGCTTATTAATGTGCCTTTTGGTGCCGGATCCAATTTGAATCGCGCTGTAGCCATCTTTCTCTTGCGTTTTGATCTGCGTGACAATATTTTCCGCAACATTCAAAATTGTTACAGGGATTGATTTACCGGCTTTATCAAACATTCTTGTCATCATTAATTTTTTTCCGTAAATTGCTCTCATTTCGTACTCTCTTCAATCTAAACTATTGATCCGGAAACACCTCGACTCATCTTGAGACGGGTATTATCCCGATATAACTTCGAAAATTTGTTTATTAACGAAGTCATGTGCCCTCAAAAGTAACTCGCGCAGGCCGAGCCGCATGGTTGAGGGCGAGGTCGAGCGCGTAGGCTGCGATTTCTCGCTGGGAAATCGACAGCCGCAGTGCATGCTATCTTTTGACGGGCACTGACGAGCTATATTATTAAGTCTTAATCTCAATATCGACGCCGGCTGGCAAATCCAGACTCATTAACGAATCAATTGTTTTTGCCGATGGCTCCATCACGTCAATTAAGCGTTTGTGGATTCGTATTTCAAATTGCTCCCGGCTGTCTTTATGAATAAAAGGTGATTTTAAAACTGTGACTTTGCTTTTTTCAGTTGGCAAAGGAATAGGCCCAGTCACCACCGCCCCCGTTCGTTCAGCTGTTTCAATAATTTTTCTGGCTGACTTATCAATAATGCGGTGATCATAGGCTTTTAGCCTGATGCGAATCTTTTGTTTTAAAGCATCTGCTTTTTTACTCTGTTCTTTCTCTTTGTTCTTGGCCAACTTTTCTCCAAATGACTTTTCCAAGACTTGATAGTCTATTTATTTGTCAATTTTAGTGACGACTCCGGCACCGACAGTCTTCCCGCCCTCACGAATAGCAAAGCGCATGCCCTCTTCCATTGCCACCGGTTGTAAAAGTTTTACTTTGAATTTTACCGTATCTCCAGGCATCACCATTTCCGTATCTGCGGGCAATTCTACTTCGCCAGTAACATCGGTTGTTCTAATATAGAATTGTGGCTTGTAACCCTTGAAGAATGGGGTGTGTCTGCCGCCTTCCTCTTTTGTTAAAATATAAACTTCTGATTCGAATTCAGTGTGAGGGGTAATAGAACCTGGCTTGGCTAAAACTTGACCACGTTCAATATCTTCACGCTCTACCCCGCGAAGTAAAGCGCCGATATTGTCTCCAGCGATTCCTTCATCAAGTTGCTTCTTAAACATCTCCACGCCCGTCACCACCACTTTTTTGGTCGGCTTGAGCCCCACTATTTCAACTTCTTCGTTAACTTTAACTTTCCCTCGCTCAATCCGTCCAGTCGCAACCGTACCACGGCCCTTGATCGAAAAAACATCCTCAATCGCCATTAAAAATGGTTTATCAATATCGCGCTTTGGCTCGGGGATGAATGAATCTAAAGCATTCATTAATTCCTCAATCGATTTTTCCGCTTCGGCATCACCCTCTAGCGCTTTTAAGGCTGACCCTTTAATAATTGGGGTTTCGTCTCCCGGAAATTCATATTTCTTTAAGAGTTCGCGGATTTCCATCTCAACCAAATCAAGCAGTTCTTTATCCGTGACTTGGTCAACTTTATTAAGATACACGACCATGTTTGGCACACCAACCTGGCGGGCTAAAAGAATATGCTCTCTGGTTTGAGGCATGGGGCCGTCCGCCGCTGATACCACCAAAATAGCGCCATCCATCTGAGCGGCACCAGTAATCATATTTTTGACATAGTCAGCGTGACCCGGACAGTCAACATGAGCATAATGGCGCTTGTCGGTTTCGTATTCAACATGACAAGTGGCAATTGTTATGCCACGTTCTTTTTCTTCTGGAGCATTATCAATTTGATCAACGGTTCGCGGCTCTGCCAAACCTTTTTTGGCCTGAACTTTAAGTATTGCCGCCGTTAAAGTTGTTTTTCCATGGTCAACGTGACCGATTGTGCCCACATTTACATGGGGTTTCTTTCTCTCAAATTTTTTCGCTTCTGCCATCTAAGACTCCTTCAATTTAAATTTGTTTCTTTTTGCACTCTTTAATATACCTTAAAAAATAAAAACTGTCAACATTCTTACAGCTAAAAAACTCCCCTCTGGCTTAATCTTAACAAATAACACTGCTTTCGTCAACCCCCACACCTTATCACGTTAATGTAATAGGACTCGATTTTTAGACCCCTTAGGTGGGGCCAACAATATCTTAATTTTTTATGACTTTTTCTTGCCAAGTTCCAGGTATGTTAGGGTTAGCGCCGATGAGTAGAAACTATTATAAGCTCCGGAGATAACGGCAATCGCGATCAAAACAGCAAAAATAGCCACCGCTGCGTAAATTATTGCCCCAATTGTTGTCGCCAGATACAAACCATAACCAATCACTAACAAAACTGCAACGATAATTAATATTGCCAATCCCAAAGCCAGCCCAAAAGCAAAACCAAACGCCAAGAGTAAAAGATACATCAAAATCACCCTCACCCAATTATCCCTGAAAAAATGCAACGATTCGCGGATGCTCTGCCAGATGCCAAATTTTTCTAAAACCACCACCCGTAAAGAATATGGAGAGATTAGACCGATTAAGATCCAGAAGGCTAGCGAGACAAAGAAAAATAAGATTCCCCAGATGGCGGCGATCACCGAAACGCCAGTGATTACTAAAACACATGTTGGAATAATCCAAATACATAAAGAAACTAAAATCATTAATAAATAAATGATCGCCACCGCCCAAATTCGCCAAAATTGCTTGGCGCCAAGCCTGAATCCATCTTTAAAGTTGGATTTTTGATCTTTAGAGATCTTTTCAACCGAACCAACTAAAGCTCCCTGGCTAATGAGATTTAAGACGAACATCAAAATTGCAATCACCAGTAAAGCGATGGTCAGCCCAATAATTAATCCACCCCAATTAGCCCAAAAAGCGGCGATATCAGCGCTTGTTAAGGGATGGCCAAGAATTTTCGTCCAACCATCAACGCCACTTGAGGATGAGCCAGACGCATTGTATGAATAATTGGGGAAACCAGCATTAAAACTTCTCAACCCGCCATATCCACCAGCTAAAATCCCAAAAATCCAGAGGAATTTGTGCTTGACGATAATTTCATAAGCTTTTTTGATAATCCCAAAATAGTCCACTTAGCCTCCTTGTTTATTTTATTATATCACAGTTTCTCTTGCATCGCTGCTTGACAAAAAATGTATTGACATCGATAATTTGCTAAAATATCCTAAGAAAGCTCGACTGGGAGAAGAGAATGGAAAACTACTGTCCGCGCTGCAAGAGTAATGGCAGGAATGTCTATGTGCTCCCAGACAGGCCATACTGCTGGAGACACAACAAAGAATACCTTAAGGTAACGTACTGGCCGATCACGAGCGGGCTAGATGAACCGGATCTCCGGTTCATCTACGAACACTTCAGTACCTGTACGCTGGGCGCTTTGGCCGAACACCTGGGAATCCAGTCCGACCAGATTGTTCGGGCCTCCTGCGACCCCGACAACAACTCGCATGTGCCGCTAATGGTGATGGTCCATGCCATCATCGAAGTACGATCATCCTAAGACCGCCGCTCGGACTAATGTGCGGCGGTCTCGTCGTATTTAGAGCCATTATTCCACCTGCACCTTGGAAGTGCAGGAGGGCTTATTGCTTCTTTGTGGATTTTGGCAATGATTTTGGGTATATTTGTATTAAGTTGAATTCAGTTGCCAATATAAACTCCTGGGTGAGAAATTGGTTGTTAAGATTATGACCAATTTCTCCTTCGGGAGGCCGGACGGTGTCCGGTAGTCAATTCCAAAACCAACCTGGCAAAACTTCGCCACAGGCGGATGATCGAGCCATGAGTTGGCAAAGGAAGGTTCGGATGTCTTCAACGGAATAGCTGGTCGTGTTCGTTGTGCTAGCAGTCGTAGGTGTCATGTTCTTGCTCGGCCGACGGCAACGTAACAGGTTTGTCGAAGGTGTTCGCCAAGCAGCCGTCAGCAAGTTCCAAGGGAAGTCTATCGTCGTGGTGCTTCACACCCGCGACGGTAGACGTTCGGACATCGAAAGCGATTTGATCGGGACGATGATCGAACTGGGTATCAAGGTGCCGCTAATCGACAGCAGGCGAAGAAAAGAGCTGATTGAGAATGGGCTCGGGAGTCTCAATGAGGGAGAGCTCTGCCTCACGGTCGTATATCATCACTACCCTCGCCCGCCGTTCCTCTTTGACCTGGCCGTCTACGAGACTGACTGCCGCTTGATAGACAATGCCGGCACCATCCTCGCTGCAGGACACACTGCCAGCGACTACGAACGCGACATTCCGTGGAAAGTGCTCGAGGTGGCCTGCCGCTACCAGCCAGGTTGACCGGCAGTAAGAGCGATAGAACCAAGAGCGGACCCGCCGTATGCGGGTTCGCTCTTCTCACATCTAGAACTTTTATTTATATATTCACTTCTGCTTTCCTTCAATAATCTTTTCCGCAACGTGATGTGGAACCTCGGCGTAGTGGTCAAATTCCATCGTATAGGTAGCGCGACCTTGGGACATAGAGCGTAAAGTTGTCGCATAGCCAAACATCTCCGCCAGCGGCACCATTACGTCAATCACTTTCATTTTGACTCGGTCAGTCATTTCTTGAATATGGCAACGCTTGGAATTAAGATCGCCCAAAACATCGCCCATAAATTCTTCGGGCATGACAACTTCGACTTTCATTATTGGCTCAAGGATGATTGGATTAGCCTTTTTGACGCCTGCTTGTAAGGCGATTGAGCCAGCAATATGGAATGCCAACTCCGAAGAATCAACTTCATGAAAAGAGCCATCGTAGAGGGTGACGGCCATATCAACTAAAGGATAGCCAGCAATTACTCCTTTAGCCATGGCTTCTTTAACCCCCTTTTCCACCGCCGGAATAAATTCTTTCGGGATCGTGCCGCCGACGATTTTGTTAATAAATTCAAAACCTTCTCCTCGTTCTTTAGGGTTAAGCTCTAACCAAACATGGCCATATTGACCCCGACCACCAGTTTGCCGAATATATTTACCTTCCTGCTTTACACCCGAGGCTTTAATCGTCTCTTTATAGGCTACCTCTGGCTTACCAACATTGGCTTCAACCTTAAATTCACGCTTCATCCGATCAACAATAATTTCCAAATGAAGCTCGCCCATACCAGAAATAATCGTCTGCATTGTCTCCGGATCGCCCTTAACCTGGAAGGTTGGATCTTCCTGGGCTAGCCGGTTTAAGGCAATGCCCATTTTTTCCTGATCCGCCTTAGTTTTGGGTTCAATTGCCACCGAAATAACTGGGTCCGGAAAGATGATTCTTTCTAAAATAATTGGTTCTTTTTCATCCGAGAGGGTATCGCCTGTAAAAGTATCTTTGAGACCGACTGCCGCCGCAATTTCTCCAGCAAAAACCTCTTGAACCTCTTCGCGATGCTGGGCATGCATCCGGACAATCCGACCAATGCGCTCTTTTTTATCTTTGGCTGAATTTAAAACATACGAACCGGCCTTCAAAGTCCCTGAATAAACTCTGAAGAAAGTTAAGGTCCCCACGAACGGATCAGCGGCAACCTTGAAAGCCAAAGCCGCAAAAGGTTCGTTATCCTCTGCCTTTCTTTCAATCGGTTCGTCTGTTCGGGGCTTCACCCCTTTTACCGGAGGGATATCAACTGGCGATGGCAAATAGTCAATTACCGCATCCAAAACAGACTGGATGCCTTTATTTTTCAAGGCTGATCCGCAAAAAACCGGCACGATTTTATTGACGATTACAGCCCCTCGAAGCACTTTTTTTAATTCTTCATAAGAGGGCTCTGTTCCTTCAAGATACTTATGGAGTAATTCGTCATCCTGTTCAGCAATTTTTTCGACTAAAATATGGTGGTATTTCTCGGCTTGTCCCTTAAATTCAGCTGGGATTTCAAGCTCTTTGACCTCTTGCCCCTTATCGCCAGCGAACTCATAGGCTTTAAGCCGCAGACAATCGATGATTTGGCTAAATTTCTCCTCGTGGGCATTCGGAAACTGCATTACGACCGCCTGATCAGTTAGACGATCTTTAATCGAATCAAAGGCTTTGTAGAAATCAGCGCCCATACGGTCGAGTTTGTTGATAAAGCAAATCTTTGGCACACCAAACTTATCAGCTTGATGCCAAACTGTTTCGGATTGGGGCTCAACGCCAGCAACGCCATCAAAAACAACAATCGCCCCATCGAGGACTCTCAACGATCTTTGGACTTCGGCCGTAAAATCAATATGGCCCGGGGTATCAATAATATTAAAACGGATTTTTTCTTGCGGATTATCACGAGAAGCCCAAAAACAGGTTGTCGCCGCTGAAGTAATCGTAATGCCACGCTCACGCTCTTGCGCCATCCAGTCCATCACTGCCTCGCCCTCGTGAACTTCGCCAATTTTATAAGTTTTTCCGGTATAAAACAAAACGCGCTCCGTCACCGTTGTCTTACCAGCGTCGATATGGGCGATGATTCCAAAGTTGCGAGTTTTTTCTAAGCTATATTCGCGCGCCATTCCTATCTCCTCAATCGATATTAAAAATACCCCCTTTTGGGAAATACATCTCTATCTTAACAGATAATTAACTCATCGTCAATTTATTGCCCTAGAATAATACCAAAAACCACCCATTATCTTACAGGCGGTTTTTGGTTTCGTAATTCAAATTTATTAGGCCGGAATGGTGCCCTTTTTGCGACCGATTATCAAGTAGAGGATTGGTCCGATCCAACCAATCAAAATGATCAAGACAAGCCATAAGACCTTATCATTCGGATTGGTGAATTGTCTGCGGATGCAATCGACCAAGGCCCAGATAAAAAGGATCAGGCCAAGAATTCCCAAAATCCAGAAGAAAATAACCATTCCCACGCCAAACGCCAAAACACCCGTTGCCGCTGCAGCCGCTGCCGCATCGGGGGTGTACACAGTGTCCATTTAACCTCCTTTTATTAAACTTAATATAATTATATCAGTTGATCGTTTTACGTCAAGCGGCTACGAAGCTCGTATCGTTGAGAGGTTACGTTCAGAGTAAAACGCTTTACGCCATACCTTTGACGAAACGAGCATCGTTACCGACAAACGCTCTACGATCCTCAAAATCTCGCGTAGTGTGCAAACGCCTTGCCCCTCGACTTCGCTCGGGATTTCAGCTTTCGCGCTAATTAAAACCTTGCATAGTGCGCAAACGCCTTGTTGGCTTCAGCCATCCTGTGCATGTTTTCTTTTTGCTTAATGCTCGTGCCCGTATTTTGAAAAGCGGCCAATATTTCCTGTGATAATAACTTCTCAAATGCGCCTCCTGATTGACGTCTGGCCGCAGCAATAATCCACCTCATTGCCAAAGTCTCTCTTCGATCCGGTGAAATCTCAACCGGAACCTGATAGGTGGCCCCGCCAATACGTCTTGGTTTTACCTCCAGTAGCGGTGAAGTATTTTTGAGAGCACTCTCAAACACTTCTAATGGTTCTTTTTTAGTTTCGCCCTTGATGATATCAAAAGCTTTATAAACAAGAATTCTTGCTGTTTCTTTCTGACCTCGAAGCATTACTTTATTAATAAATTTCTCGACAGTAACCGAGTGATATTTTAGATCTGGGTTTAATTTTCTTTTAGAAGCTTTTTTTGCTCTCATGTTTGGGTTGTTCCTTCCGGGGCATTAGAAGCAGGCTCTGCCTTAACATTTGCTTTTGGTACGCCGCCGCCTTTCGCACCCTTCGCACCTTTCGCACCATACTTTGACCTCCCTTGCATTCGATTTTCAACGCCAGCAGTATCAAATTTCCCACGGACAATGTGATATCTTACACCTGGAAGGTCTTTTACTCTTCCGCCTCGCACTAAAACAACCGAGTGTTCTTGCAAATTATGACCTTCGCCGGGAATATAAGCGGTTACTTCTTGACCAGAGGTTAATCTAACGCGAGCAATTTTCCGCAAAGCAGAATTTGGTTTTTTGGGCGTCACGGTCGTAACTTTAATGCAAACGCCCCGCAAAAAGGGGCGACCTTTTTGAAAATCGACTGGTTTATTTTTAAGAAAATTAAATCCTCTCCTCATGGCTGGGGTTCTTGTCTTTGTTGGCTTTGGTCGCCGACCATATTTGATTAATTGTGAGAATGTTGGCATATTCTTCCACTAATTTTATTCACTAATTATTTTTTATCGCGAGCCATGTGCCTTCGAAAGTAAATCGCGCAGGCGAGCCGCATGGTTAAGGGCGAGCCGAGCGCTTAGACCCAATTTTCTCGCTGGGAAAATTGAGGTCGGTACTTTGAAGGTACTGGCGAGCGATTTACTTCCTTCCCAACGCAGTTCCGGCTGGAATCAGTTTTCCTATGATAACATTTTCTTTCAAGCCCTGCAACCGGTCAATGGCGCCACGAGTAGCCGCATCAATTAGGACGCTTGTCGTCTCCTGGAAAGAGGCGGCTGAAAGGAAACTATCGGTCTTTAAGGCAACTCTCGTAATTCCCATAACCTGCTCTTCAACCAGAGCTTGTTTTTTACCTTTCTCCTTTAAGGAGGCATTTGCTTTTTCTAGCTCTATCTCATCAATTACCTGGCCAATAATGTATTGAGAATCGCCCGGATCTTTAATCTTTACCTTAGAAAACATCTCTCGAACAATAATTTCGATATGCTTATCATTAATTGTCTGGCCTTGCGAGGCATAGATTTCCTGAATTCCGCGAATGATATATTTTTGAGTTAAAAGTTTCCCCCTAAGCTTGAGCGACGCCTCAAGGTCAAGATGTCCCTCGGTTAGTTCTTGACCGCGCTTGACTTCATCGCCATCTTCCACCTTTAAATTGGCCCTTGAGCTCGCTTCGTAAGTAATTGTTGCTTTTTGCGTGGAAGTGATAATAATTTTTTTATCGGCAATTTTAACCTTTCCAGTAAAACCGGCTCTGATGGCTTTTCTCTCGGTCGCCACCGCAATTGCCTGGCGGGCCTTTACAATGTCACCATCCTTAACCACT
>Ga0315277_10010051_pt1 | contig 12024 bp, 13 predicted proteins | sample YL17G05_15_MG_FD_203695 | JGI IMG/M metagenome (GOLD analysis project Ga0315277, IMG submission 203695) | Sediment microbial communities from Yellowstone Lake, YNP, Wyoming, USA - YL17G05_15 | ecosystem: Environmental > Aquatic > Freshwater > Lake > Sediment | place: USA: Wyoming | collected... | reverse complement strand
GCGCAAGCGCTCGCGCCGCAACTCGCGTCGTCGAAGCTCGCGTCGCATGAGCCGGAACTTCTTCTTCTTCAAGCGCAAGCATCACAAGAAGCATCGTCGCGCGAGCAAGCGGCGCAACCGTTTCCATCGTGGTGGCACGAGGCGGAACTCGCGAAGGTCGTCGTTGCGACGGAACGCGCTCTACGGCCTGAGCGCGTCGGGCCGTGGTCTTCATGCGATCGCGACAGATCCCGATCTGACTCGCATCTATCATCACCAGAGAGATGCCGAGGCAGCGCTCGCGCGGCTGATGCGGAAGGCCGGAGACGAGGGGCAGCACATCCAGTGGACGATTCAGTACCGTGGCGGACACGGCATCGTCAAAATGCCGGTGACGTACTTCACCAGGTTCCCGCTGCCGTCACTGCGCTCTCTCGGGCCGCTGCGACCCAGGAGCTGAGCCATGTCGTACGTCCTCGGCCAGATCGACCCGACCCCGCCGCCAGTGCGCCCGCCGAACTGGCCGGTCATCATCGGCTGGGTCGGGCTCGTCGGCGCGTCGCTCGCGATCCTCAACGGCACCCTGAGCCTGCACGGCATGCGGGCGAACAGGCGAACGAGTCGGCGACGATCATCGAGGCGCAACACGGGCCGTCGCTCGTCTCGATCGGCGACCCTCGGCTGGACCGATCCGCTCGGCTTCCCCGGCTACGCGCACCAGGCAGACAACGCGCGCAGCCTCGGCGTCCGTCCGCTGACGAAGGCCGAGTACAAAGCCGAGGTGATCAGGCTTCGTGGGCGTCGTCACTGGGACACGGGTGTCGTCGATCAGCTCGCGCGGCGCCACAGGGAGCACACCGGCAAGAAGCTGGGAGAGAACGCCGGCCGTCGCTCTTCGCACGCGCGGCCGAAGTCGCCGAAGTTCAGCGAGATGGCCATCTGGGAGTCCGTCGCTCGCGTGCGCGAGTCGGGCCGCCCTTCGGAGGTGGCCGGCGTGCTGCCGCCGGGCGTCGCCACGAAGTTCAAGCACCTCGCGCCCGGCCTCTACAAGTACGGCTACGGCCCGAAGAAGGGCGAGGTCATCGTCCAGTTCAAGAACGCGAGCCTGAAGGGCGCGCTCACGAGCACGCGCATCGGCGCGAAGGCTGTCGGCGAATTCCATTGGGTCGTCGATAACTTCGACCCGAAGTTCCCGGTCGTCATCCGCGGCATCGACGATCGCGGCGGCACTTACTGGCGCGTCGAGGAGTTCGCCAAGCAGCATGCTCGCGTGCCCGTCGTGGCGCGCAGGAAGTCGGTGTCCCGGTGATGCGTAGAAACGGCAAAAGAGGCGGCGCTCGGCGCTCGTCCAACAAGGGAATCAGCGAGCTGATCCAGACGGCTCGCGACCAGAACTGGGTCGTGATTTCGTCTGCGGGTGGTCACTGGATTTTCCGGCCGCCGGACAAGTCGATGCCGCAGGTCGTCGCGTCGGGCACGCCGGGCGGCAATAACCGTTCAGTGGAGAACACCAAGGCACAGCTCAAGCGAAGCGGGCTCGTGCTGAACGGGCGTCGCCGTCTGCGTCGGAACCCGTCCATGACGATGGGGACGAAGGTGAAGATCGGCGTAGCGGCCGTAGCGGGCCTCGTCTTGCTCCGTGTCCTCAGCTTGCGCGCAGCCTTTTCGGGAGGCCTTCCGGGAGGGCCAGCGGCGCCCGGCGTCGTGATGGCCCCAGGAGCTGCCGCCTTGTACGCGACCGCCTCCAGCCTTCGCGGTCTCGGCGGCTACTACAGGAGCTAGCGATGCGCCGCACGAGCAGGCGCAATCCGCGATGCCCGTCGTGTGGCGGCGTGTCGCATCCCGCGAGCGGATCCGTGCTGCCGTCGGGCGAGGTCGTCTGTGGCCCGTGCGTGCGCCGCTTCTGGAGCTGGGCCTCCGAGCACGGCAAGAAGACCTACCGGGTCGGGCCCAAAGGCAAGGGCTCGAAGTACATCGCGTTCCCGACGGGGATCACGAAGAAGAACGCCCGTGAGCGCGGCGACTGCGTCAAGTGCAGCGGCACCGGGTACATCCAGCGCTTCGGTCACTACGCCCAGGGCGTCTGCTTCGACTGCGGCGGGACCGGGAACGCGCGAACGGGAGGAGGCAGAGGGCCTTCGCTTCCGCCGATGACGCCGGCCAGCACCGAGGCGCGGATCAAGTCGCTCGTCAATGAACTGCGGACGATGTGGCACAACTACCAGATCCACCGCAGAGAGGGAGAAGAGTCCCTCGACGAGATGTTCTACTCGTGGTCTGCGGACGAGGAGGAGGGCAAGCGACAGCGCGGTCAGGACGACTCCGCGCCGACGGAGGCGAAGGGGAAGGCGTACTGGATCTGGACCGCGCAGTCCTGCCTGGACGATCTTCGCAAGCTCGGCGCGACCGAGAAGGCGGACGAGATCGCCAAGCAGTTTCAGACGCGCCTTCGCATCCCCGTGAAGAACGCACGGCGCACAAGCAGGAACGCGCGCTACCTTCACGTGTCGAGCCCGGAGAACGCGCGGAAGATCGTCAAGAGCGGTTGGCTCAAGAGCGGCGTGAACCGAGCCGAGTCTCATGCCCGACGTGGTGGCACCGTCTACGCCGCGACTCACGACGTCTCTCCCGAGCGACTCAAGGACTGGTTCGTCGCGTATCGCGGATGGCTGCCTCTGCATGGGCGCCCAACGGTCGTCGACTTCGAGACCAACGTAGACCCGGACGAGATCGCTCACAGCAAGAACATGAAGATGCAGGTCGCCGCCTGGCACAAGAAGCGGCTGAAAATCCACGATCCGATCTTGCGCAACAAGCGCCGCACGAGCAGGCGCCGCACGAGCCGCCGATGATCCACGCCGCGGGCATCTTGCTCATCGCTCGCCGCACCGAGCGCGTGCTTCTGCTCCAGCGGAGCGAAGAGGTCAGCGAGCCGCTGAAGTGGGCGGTGCCGGGCGGCAAGATCGAACCGGGCGAGACGCCACGCGCTGCGGCGGCCCGTGAACTGGAAGAGGAGACCGGCTACGAGGGTCAGCTCACAGTGTTGAAAGATCCGCTCTTCGTCTACAGAGGCAGCAACCTGGAGTTCTCGACCTACTTCGCCTACGTCGAGCGCGAGTTCTCGGTGCAGCTCGACTGGGAGAGCGAGGACGCTGGCTGGTTTTCGCTTCTCGACCTTCCGAAGCCGCTGCACTTCGGCATGGTCGCGCTCATGCGGCACGGCAAGCGCGAGCTGAACGAGGAGATCTCCCGCATCGTCCGCTGGCCGGCGCTGCCGTAACGATGCTACGTTAGCGGCGGGCGCCTGGTGCCGGAGCTGCGGAAACTTCATGGCCCTCTACAGCGTCTGGGACTGGAACAGGAACAGCTACCGCGTCTACACGACGCCGACGCACGTTTCTGTCGGCGACGATCCGGTTCCGCCGAAGCCCTCGGGCATCAGTCCGATCGGCGCGAACCCGGACACGGACGTCAAGCCGCTTCCATCGGGCGCGAAGTTCATCGGCTACGACCTGCTCGCGCGCGGCGAGATTCGTCGCGCATCCAACAACCTCCTCGACCTCGGAGACGACGCTGGCAGCGGCGGGGATTTCTGGACGCAACCGCTGATCATGTTCGCGGCTGGGGCAGGCGTGGTCATCGTGTACTACGCCTGGAAGAAGAGGCCGACGAAGAATAAGAGGCGACGATGAGGCTCGTACGCAGAGGCGGCTCGACCGTCGACTCCGATCGGGCGATGCAGCCGGACGACAACGATCGCATCGAGTGCCGCGACTGTGAGGGCAGATCTGGAGATCAGAGCTGCAACATCTGTCGCGGACGTGGCTGGATCCCTGCGCCGGATGAGGACGAAGAGGAAGAGACGTCGGACGAAGACAGTCTCGAACCGAACCGCACGGCAACGACGCTCGGAGGCCGCCCTTCGATGGACACGAGCCGCGTCGGCCGCGAGATCGATCCAGACCGGTACTCCGGCAGGCGCGGCAAGGAACTCGACGCGGCGATGGACCGGTACGAGACGTTTCACGCCAAGCGTCCGCTCCGCGCCGTCGAGTTGCCGCACGATCTCCCGACCTCAGTCATCCCCGTCGGTCAGGTCATCTCCACGATGTACCGCACCGACAAGTGGCACGAGGACGGCGACGACGAAGACTACAAGCACGTCCACGACAACAGCCGCGGCGGCAAGGACAAGGAGTACGAGTTCGGCAAGGGCGTCATCGCCTACGAACCCGCTCGTGAAGCAAGCAAGAGCCGCGTCGAGGGCGGAGGCAAGAGAGGGAAGGCGCAGGCGGGGAAAGCGGTGCGCCTGCCCGTTCACGCGCCCGGCGCCCTCTCGCTGCTCGGCTACTGCCTCGGCGTCTTCGTGCAGCGCTTCGACGACAACGAGGTCTACGAGATCAGTCCACGCGGCACCTACCTCTTCTGCTCGCCGAAGGGCGACATGCTCGCGCTCTACTCGCCCGACAAGCAGCCCGACGGATCGGTCGGCTTCCTGATGGTCATGGCCGGCGGCGGCCTTCGCGTCCTCAAAGACGGGATCGATGGCTGACCGTGGAAGACGCTGTCGTTGCTCAGTGGGGCGGGTTCGGCGCCATCTTTCTTCTTGTCGTCGGAGGTCTCGCCGCGGAGTACCGCCGCCTGCGCATCAAGTTCGACGAAGTGCAAGCGGCGCGCGTGGCAGATGCACGCGAGGTGATCGCCGCGACCAAGGAAGCAACGAAGGACTTCAGCGAGATGCTCGCCGAGAAGGATGACGGCGAGACGAAGCTGCTTCTCACCAAGATCGAGCACACGCTGGAGCGTGTTGGAGAGCGTCTGGAACACATCGAAGAGCATCTGCCAAAAAGGAGAACGCGATGAACACCGCCATGAAAGAGCCGAAGGAAGTGATCGAGATGCGCGAGTCACTCGCAGAGTTCGGCCGTGTGGTGCGCAAGGCGAAGGAGTCGCATCGCGGCCTTTCGCGTGTCGTCACGAAGCCCGCCCTCGCTCCTGAGCGCGACGACGAGACCACGAAGAAGGTCGCGGTCGCCCGCTGATCTGTCAGACACAAAAAGTGCTGTCTGACAAGTTCTTTTTTGTCCTTTCCGTTGACACCCTGATCTGGCCCCTGTAGTTTCACCCTCGAAGACCTGGGGCGTGCCCCTCCCTGCTACGGCGGGTCGAGTGGGAGACGTGCGTGCTCAATGGCCCTGGTCTACAAGCGAAGCACCAAGAACTCGGCTCGCCGGTACGAGAGATCGTCCGGCATGGAGTCGAATCGTGGTCTGCGCCCGAATCCGGGGGTCAACGCGCTGATGGTGGTGAACTCGGGCCGTCCTCGCGATCGGGATGGGCGTTTCCTGAGTGGCCGACCGAGTGGTCGGGCGCCGAAGGCGAATCCGTTTCAGTGGATCGGCGGCCGCAAGCAGCACATCCACATGAGTCCTCAGTACCGGGACCTTCGCGGCGCGAAGAAGTGGATGGGCAACCATCCGAATGATCTGAAGGGGCGCGGTCGAGCAAGGCTCTACGCGACCGACGAGTACGGAACGGTTCTGACCCGAGCGATCCCCAAAAGGATGCTCAAGAATCCCACGAGGAGAAGCGGAATGGCCTACAACATCGGAGCCCTGCGACGCGCGATGCGCGCGAACTACAAGGGCAGCGAAGACATGCAGTCCGTCCTCGTCTCGGCCCACGGGATCGACACGGGCGGCGGCAACAAGCCGCGCAGCCGTCGTAGCTCGCGGCCGAGCGAGTCGGCCAGCTCGGGCGGCATGACCATCGCGTCGACCGGCAAGAAGACCCGGTCGCGCCGGAAGCAGCAGGACGCGCACGTGACCGCCTACAAGGCGCACAAGCGCTCGCTGTCGGCCAAGAAGGCGGCTCGGACGCGCAAGCGGAACGCGAGCAAGAAGGCAGCGGCTCGCACGAGCAAGCCGCGCACGAGCAAGCGCGGCGGAAGCCGCCGGTCCAGCAAGCGGACGAAGGCGCAGCGCTCGGCGTCGGCCAAGAAGGCGGCTCGGACGCGCAAGCGGAATGCGAGCAAGCGTGGCGGCACCCGTCGCGGCAGCCGTCGCGGCAGCCGCCGGTCGAGCAGGCGCGGCATGGGCAGGCGCTCCTACTTCCACGGCCGCAGGGCCCGCCTCACGGGTCGCGAGTACATCGACAAGTACCTGACCAGGGGCTTCATGCCGACGATCACTCGCGTCGGCCGGATGCCGCTGAGCCGCTCGGGCCGCCAGTCGATCATGACGTACCCGATCCCGCGCGGTATCGGCCGTCTCTCGTCCAGCAGGTCGGTGCGCGGCAGCTCGCGCCGCGGGTACGCGGTGGGAGCGAGCTACCGTCGGGGCAAGAAGGGCGCCGTCAGGCGTCGCATGACGGCCCTCGCGGCGAATCGTCGCCGTCGGTCACGCCGCAACAGTCGCCGCCGGGGGTCGCGTCGTCGCGTGAGCCGCAACGGCGCCGTCGCCTACGCGACGGCCAACGGTCGGCGCCGCTCGCGCCGGAACTCGCGTCGCCGTGGCAGCCGCCGCCGCGTGAGCCGCAACCAGACGTGGGTGGTCGCCAACGGTCGGCGTCGCTCGCGCCGCAACTCGCGTCGGCGCGGCTCGCGCCGAAGGAGCACGAGGAATCAGATGGTCAGGTACGCCACGATGTCCTCGAACCGCCGTCGGCGCTCGCGCCGCAACTCGCGTCGCCGCGGCTCGCGCCGTGGCTATGTCGTGATGAACCGCCGTCGCTCGCGCAGGAACTCGCGTCGCGGGTCGCGTCGCCGGATGACGCGCAACATGCTCGCGGTCTCGAAGGTCAAGTACAGGGGCTCGGGCTCGCACCGGGTGGGCACTCCGAAGGGCCGGTACTACCAGCTCGTCGAGTACGGTCCGAAGAGCGGTCGCAAGTACCGCCACGCGGGCTACCCGGTGCTCGTGCCGCCGCACGTCTCGCGGTTCTCGTACGTTCGCAAGTTCCGCTTCGGCGGGGCCGCGAAGGATGCCCACGCTCGCGCCAAGGCGGGTGGGTATGCAGAGCGTCGTCGGTACAGTCGCTGGCGCAAGCCGCCGGCTTCGTTCACCAGGAAGTCCAGTCGGAAGAAGATGACGGCGAACAGGCGCTCGTCGAGGAGGTCGTCCATGAGGAAGAATCAGACGTGGGTCGTTCGCAATCGCCGCAAGTACGGTCGCCGGGTTCGTCGCAACACGGGCCTGCTCGGCGGGGCGGATCTGATGCGTGACGTGGTGACTCCGGTCATCGGCGGCACGGTCGGCTTCATCGCCGCTCGCGTCCTCTCGAACGGCCTGGCGAACGTCGCGCAGCTCCGCGGGATGCTCGATCGCGGCGCCACGGACGCGGCCGGCGCGGCGAACACGAAGATCGCGGCGAACCTCCTCGGGATCGCGGCGACCCTCGGGCTCAGCACCAAGGTCGCCATCATCCGGCAGAACCGCGGCGCGCTCGTGACCGGCATGGGCCTCGCGCTCACGGACCGGCTCATCCAGCGCTTCGCGGCGGGCTCGGCGTACGGCGGCTACCTCGGCGAGTACGTCAACCAGCCGATGAACGGCTTCGGCGAGTACGTCAACCAGCCGATGGACGGCCTCGGCGCGGCGATGTACGCGGCAGCGGGCATCGGCGAGTACGTCAACCAGCCGATGAGCGGCCTCGGTGCGACGATGTTCGCCGCGGCCGGCGTCGGCGACTACGCCGAGGGCGTGGACCCCGGCAACCAGGCGAACGTCGATGCCATGCTGAACGGCATGGAAGGCGTCGAGCAGGCGGCGGCGGGCATGGGCGAGGCAGACGCGCGCCTTCAGGCGATGTGGGGCTCGAACCGCCCCTCGTTCACGTCGACCGAGATGCCGGAGGGCGTCGCGCTCGCCGTCACCGGAGAGCTGCCGCTGGATCGCAGCGTCCACACGTCGATGGTCACGCCGGAAGCTCGCGTCGGCACGATGAACACGCCGGAAGGCAGGGGCTTCGCAGGCGGCCTCTTCGCCCGGAACCTCTTCGGCGGGATGTTCTGAGCCGCAGGCTCGCCTCCCACTGAACCAATCTCAGGAGAACTGAATCATGGCACGACGCCGACACAGCCGACGATCTACGGTGCGCTCCAACAGGCGCCGTCGTCGGGTTCACCGCAACGCTCGCAGGGTGCTGCGGAATCTCTTCGGCGCCGACGTCACGCGTGACGTGGTGACTCCGGTCATCGGCGGCACGGTCGGCTTCGTGCTCGCCCGCTACGTGGGCAACATGGCCTCGGCGCGGATTCCGCAGCTCGCGGACCCGCGCTACGGCAAGCTCGCGGCTGCGGCCGTGCTCATCCCGGCGACGTTCGCGGCAGCGCGGATGTACCCCGGCATGGTGCGGCAGAACGCGGGCGCGGTCGTCCTCGGAGTGGGCCTTGCGGCGGCGGAGTCGTTCCTTCGGAACACGCCGCTGCTCGGCGGCGCTCCGCGGGCGGCGGTCCTCGCTCCGGCGGCTCCGACGGCTCCGGCGGCTCCTCCGGCGCCCGGCACCTCGGGCTTCGGCTCCTACTACAACGAGGGGATGCTCGGCCTCGGCACGGGCTACGACCTCTCGCACGCGGGCGCGCCGTACCAGGGCATGCTCGGCGTCGGCGAGTACGTCAACCAGCCGATGAGCGGCACGGACTACGCGGCGGCTGGCATCGGCGAGTACGTCAACCAGCCGATGAGCGGCCTCGGCGACTCGGGCGATGGGATCTCCGGCATCGGCGATCTCGGCGCGCCCGGCGACCAGGGCGCGGTGGACAGCTCCATGAACCGCATGGAGTCCATCTCGACCATCACCCCCACGGACGTGGCGATGCGTGCTCTGACGCGTCCTCAGGTTCGCGAAGTCACGACGCCCTTCACCTCGGGCCCCGGCAACGACAGCGGCTACGCGGGCGGCATGTTCGCTCGTCACATCTTCTCCGGGATGGTGGGCTGATCGACAGCCTCACACACACAGATCTCGCGTCCAGTAGCTGACGGGCGAAAGCCCCGTACCGCTGCGGGGTTCTGGACGCGGGGCTCGACGGCATGTTGCCGACGAGTCCCTGAGCAGCGAGAAAGAGTGCCGGCGAACGGACCGGCACGAACGAGAGAGAAAAGCACATGCCCAAGATCGTCGGTACCCGCGAGCGCATCCACCAGCCCTTCTACGACTCCCTCATCCGGGTCGATGGAAGCGGCGACCTTCGCCTGGCGAACGTCGGCGTGTTCGGCTCGGTCCAGAGCCGCTCGCAGCTCTTCACCAAGCAGGGCGCGGACATCGCCGTCAGCAACCTGACCACGGGCGGGTTCTTCCCGTCCGACCAGACCTTCGTGACCCTCGCGGTCCGCGTCTGGACGTACTTCCGGTTCAACCGGGAGGCCTCCCACACGAGCGGCACGCCGTTCTTCCCGATCGTCAACGGCGGCGCGGCCGCTCCGGCCTGTGCCCCGGTGGGCGTCGAGGACGACCGCATCGCGCGCGTCCACAAGCTCTACCACCAGACCCAGAACCAGCTCTTCTGGCAGTTCCAGGCCGGCGACAAGCCGCAGCTCACCACGTACACGGCGTACACGCCGTTCGCGGGCGGCCTCGACGGCTTCTTCGCGGACAGCCGCCTCCCGCGCGCCAACAACGGCGTGCCCACCAGCTCGGCGCTCATGCGCCTGGCGCGTCCGATCCTCATCCCGCCCCGCCAGGGCTTCGTGGTCATCGCGATCGCGTCGCCGATCGGCCAGGCGCTCGGCTCCTCGGTCATCGACCAGCTCAACGGCATGGTCCCGAACAACGACGCGTGGGGCCTCGCCTCCACCGGCGGCACGATCAGCTCGGGCGCCATCGCCGCGCCGATCCCGCCGGGCGGCTTCTCGTCCGGCCTCGCGGTCGGCGGCAAGGACGACATCGAGAAGGACGTCAAGTACCTGATCGACGGCATCCACTCGCGCGACGTGCTCTGAGGAGCGACTGCTGGGCGGCCTCGCAAGGGGCCGCCTCGCGGTCTCTGCGCCCGAGACAGCTCGGACCCAGAGACGGCGAAAGATCAGTAGCCGACCACCCTTGGGTGTGTAGTTCCGACCGGTTGACCAAGGACGATGAGTCCAGCGGCGCAACCAGAACTCAGGAGACAGTAGATGCCGATCGATCCGAACGACCCGGAAGTCGCCGCCTATCTGCGCCGCATGGCGACCAAGCAGCAGCGTGTCGAAGCGCAGATGGAAGCGCTGAACGAGCGCTACCAGCGCATGGCCGCCGCGGCCGAGGACGACAAGATCGAGCTGAGGCGGCTCGGGCAGGCCCTCAAGAAGGCCGCCTCGCGCATCCGCTACATCGAGGACATCCCTGGCAAGCGCGTGCCCTACTTCCTGGGCTTCCAGATCAACATCCCCGGCCAGTCGAACCCGACGGTCTCGCTCGCGGGCTCGCGCCTGAGCGACACGAAGCAGATCAGCCAGGACGGTCCGTTCGTCGCGACGACGTACCTGAGCGCGTTCCTGCTTCGCACCTTCTCGCTCGGGAAGTACGAGGGCAGCACTGAGAACTCGGTGGGTCGGCCGAACGATCCCGAGATGGGCTCGGAGGTCAACACGCCTCTCAGCGGTCGCTTCCGGCCGGTCTCGTCGAGCGCAGATCCGTTCTCGGGCGCGTACATCGGCCCAGGCATCGGCGGCATCCCGACGGCGGCGGCGAACGTGGCGGCAGCGCAGGCCGTCCAGACGTTCAGGCCGGGCATCATCGACTTCCTCTTCGAGATCGCCGACGAAGGCGTGGACCGCCTGCGTCAGAACCAGATTCCGATCCCGAGCCGCTACCTCTTCAGCGAGTTCGATCGGCCGCTCTATCTGCCGGTCTCGGACTTCTTCGAGCGCGGCTCGGCCATCCGCTTCGCCGCCACGCTGACGCGCGACATCGGCTTCGCCGAGATCAACTACGCGTCGCTGCCGAACGGCTTCCAGGAGGGCGGCGTGAGCCCGCCGCCCGATCCGATCGCGAACGACCCGACCGAGAGCGGTCGGATGATCGTGGCGCTCGGCGGCACGCTGTACTTCACCATGCTCGGCTACAAGATCCTCCAGGCGCAGAGCCCGGCGGTCTGAGCTGAAACGGAAAGAAGGAAGCAGATGGCGTACGCGAAGAAGAGGCGTGTCAGACGCCGGAGTACGGGCGGGGCGAAGATCAGGAACTTCTACCGCCCCGGCCTCATCAAGGCGCTCGGGCTGGTCCGGGAGGTGACGTCGCAGATGACGCGCCTCCATCAGAGCGGCAGTACCAAGACCGTCTCGAAGGGCAAGCTGGCCGACATGCAGGCTGCCACCCTTTTCATTTCGCAGTTCGGCTCTCCCTCGGACAAGGCCGCAGCGCGTTCCTCCTTGCGTCGGGCGGAGCTGGCGCTGATGACCGCCAACCGTCGCCGCGGCTCGCGTCGTCGCTCGACGCGCAATCGTCGTCGCACCACCAAGAATCGTCGTCGCACGTCGCGGCGCTGACAGATCGTTGGTACTGTTCCGCTGAGGCCGATGTCGAAAGTTCCCCCGATCAGGATCGTGCATGGCTTCACCTCGCAGTTGCCGGGGCGGAGCCGCATCTTCTTCCAGCGCGTGTACTTCGCGCAGATGCCGCATCCGATCCAGACGGGTCTCGGCAACCCGTACCCCATCTCCCTGCCGGTCGCGACGATCGAGGCTCCCAGGCAGCAGTGCGTCATCCTGCGCGCAGCGGCCTTCAAGGTCTTTCAGCACTCAGGCATCGGCGTCGATGACTTCATCGAGACCGCGCCGTCCAGATCGGCGAGCACCTTCGGGTTCTCTGTGCGCGTCGGCAACCGCGGCCTGACCGACTACAACACCAACGTCTCGCCAGACCCGGGTCAGGCCGTTGCCGTCACCGCCGCGAAGCTCGGTCTCAACAACGCAGGTCTGACGCCTGGCGACGGTCGGCTCTACCCGTTCGCGGGCATCATCACGCCCCACCTCGGCGCAGATCCGTTCGCGAGCTACATCCGCCCGAGTGAGCAGATCTACGCGAGCGTGACCGTCTTGCGTGAACCCAACTTCGACGTTCGCT
>Ga0315277_10010050_pt1 | contig 12025 bp, 14 predicted proteins | sample YL17G05_15_MG_FD_203695 | JGI IMG/M metagenome (GOLD analysis project Ga0315277, IMG submission 203695) | Sediment microbial communities from Yellowstone Lake, YNP, Wyoming, USA - YL17G05_15 | ecosystem: Environmental > Aquatic > Freshwater > Lake > Sediment | place: USA: Wyoming | collected... | reverse complement strand
AATGCTCGAGGGAAAGCAGAAGTAATTCCAGGTGATTCGAGAAATATACCTATCGATGATGATTCAATAGATTTCATAATTACTTCTCCTCCATACGCAAATGCAATTGATTACATGCGTGCACATAAATTTTCATTAGTTTGGTTGGGGTGGCCTATCGAATGTCTTACTGCTCTGAGGAGTAAATATATTGGTAATGAAAAATTGAGAGATCTAAAATGTAAAATACCACCTTTTACAAGCAGTTGGTGTGAGAAAATAAGGGATAAAGATACAAAAAAAGCAAAAATATTAGTCCAATACTTCAGTGATATGTCTCTCACAATTTCAGAGATGTACCGAGTTTTAAAAAATGGAAACCCTGCCATAATTGTAATTGGACCTTCAAATATAAGGGGAACAGAAATCCCTACTCATTTATGTCTAAAAGAAATCGGTGAAGAAATAGGTTTTAAATGTTTAGGAGTCACCGAACGTAAATTAGAAAGAAATAAAAGAATGATGCCAATTGCTCATAAAAGTAGTATGAATGGAATTGAAAATAGATTACATAGAGAATATATTCTGGGATTCTGGAAATTGTAAGGAGCGATACCATAATGCCTACGAGAGAAGAAACAATATCAATTGCGAATTCTATTCTAAAAAATGCTCTGGCGAAATATAATAATTCGTTAGCTGATGCTTGGGTGGGAATTTATGAAGCTCTTTTATGGTATGAACCAGTAGGTGGAGGTGCAAATCTTCCACATATAATAGATGCGAATAACCTTAGACCATCTGGGAGCGGAAAAGCCTCGAAAAAATGGATCGAACGTGCAAATAATTTTAATAATTTTTTAGCAAATAAGATGTCTATACCTTCGAATAGTGTAATAAATCATGTAGATAAATTGATGAAACATAATAACTTCATAGGAATGCAAAGACAGAACTCCTTAGGTATTGCATTTACAGGACTTATTAAATATCTATTAGAAAAATTTGGAAACCCTTCTTTAGTAAATGAAATGGAAGCAGATGCTACATTGCTATTTCCCGGACAATCTCTCTACGGCAGAACATCTAAACCAAGAATGGATTTAATTTCTAAAAAGAATAATGAAATAGTTGCTATCTCATCTCTTAAATGGAGTGTTCGTCATGATAGATTAAATGATGTTACAGGTGAGTGTGAAAGTTATAAAAACGCTTGCAAACAATTAGATATAAAAATACCGAAATTTTTTACAATAACAAATGAATTTTCGCCATCTCGTCTACAAAAAATTATTAATCATCCCTGTATAGACGGTGTTGTACATGTCCATAAAGAAGCAGTCGTGAATGTCTGTAAACTCGATGGACGATTAGCTAAATTGATAGATTTAGTTGATTTTATCAACTCTTCATATAATTGGTAATAATTTTCTTTAAAATCAAGCAATTATAAAAGATAAGATAATGGAGATGATTGAGGAAAAATCATGGAAATCACACTAGAAACGGTTGCTACTGGAATTGGTATTCTCCTTGGCATTATTACTCTTATTGGTTTGTTAATTCATTACGATCGTAAATATATAAAATTAGAATCGAGAGTAGAAGCATTGGAAAAGGAAATAAATGAATTGAAACCAATGAAAGAGACTCTCATTACTCTTCATAATTTATCCAAAAATCCTGCAATAATAAATTTAGCGAAACAAATACAACCTCCAGATAAAAAAAGAAATCCATATGACCCAGCTGAAAAATGGAGGTTATTAGAAAAATATCAACAAGGTAATTTAAGCTTAATAGAAGCGCAAAGACTTAGAGAAATACTTAATGAAGATTTACGAATGACCGGAGAGAATTTTGCTGCTGCGCTTGCAATAATCCTCATTTTAATTGGGCTCGCTACTTTAATTTCTTACTTGTTTGAAGAAAAATAAATAATTTTTATTCATTTTTCGCCTTATATAAAATGTGGTCTCTGCAATTGAGGGGGTTTACTGGCTTAAATACGACGAAGGAGATCATTCATAGATAGTCGATTAAAAAATATTTATGTTTCAAAATCTTAAGAATCGCCTTATTTTATGATTTCAATCCACACCTAAATTAGGAACCCGAATCTCAAGTGTATAATGGTCGTATCGCTCAATATAGTAGTCGCCTGTTAACTCAAGGGAGAAATCGGCCGTTGAACCATCCTGTATTTCATGCCCATAGATATCACCATTTTTTGTTGTTAAATAATTACCGTTCTTATCATAAAAAAGAGCGTTTATTTCTATCCATTCAACAGGTTGTCCGGCGGTATTTTTTATTGTTCCCCACACTCTCACGTATTCATTGGTTTTTTCAGAATGCTGGCTTACAAGGTCGTATAACTCTTCCATTGTTCTTGCTTTATTATTTGAATTTTGTGTGCATCCACTTAGTCCACAAACGATCAAAACTAGTATGGCTGCGAAAGTTGTTATTTGTTTTTTCATTTTCCATCTCCTCAGCAATAATACATACTAAATACAGTATATAACTGTATTCAATCTGTATTTGTTATGTATTACATTCAATATGTATCAACCACATATTAAGTGGTCATGGCATACGTAAGACTAAATGTTACAATACCAAAAGAAACGGTTGACAAACTGAAGAAAATAGCAAAACAAGAAAAAAGAAGCTTATCAAATATGATCACTTATTTGATAGATAAACACGAACCATAGTTTATCCCTCTTAAAAGAGGAGGATTTCTTCAGAAAACCGTATCAATTTTTTATCATCATTCTTTTTTCTCTTAACAAACGAAGTCAACATTAAATTCGATAATTGCTTTATTTATCACGTCGTTCATAAATTTTTCATTCCTTTCCGGTTTTCTTCTATATGGATGGCTATTTCATCCAAGTACGAACAAGCCGCTTTACTAATTTCTTTTAAAAGAACCCAATGGAGAGTTTCATGATTTAGTATTGAAGCGATATCCTCTTCGATCAAATCGAATCTATTTTGAAGGTGTGGGCCAAAGAGAATGATAGAATTGCATTTCTCGCAATATCGAAAACCAAATGGCATGGAAAAGACATCGAAGTGCTTGCATTCAGACACTCGAACCGATGGGTATTCCTTAATACTTTTTATCATTTTGGAAGGTTCAGATGGTTTACGTAATAGTTTTTTGTATTTCCGCCCACCAAATCTAATTATATTATATGTTTCATCATCCAATATAAAACAATCTCGACAATCCCAGCATGTATCAGCTTGACCGACACCACATAGGTCACGGAAATGTTTCACCAGGAAAGCACCGTTAAAATCACCGACAAGAGGGTCTCCAGGCCCCCCAAAGGGCTTAAGTTCACGTATATGTCTACCACAGCATTCACAACGATTATCATCTGGCGGTGGGTTAAGCCATATTGTCTGGCTTTTTTCATTTTCACCGTTTATTCCTAATTCCGTATTATTTTTAATTTCTTTAAACACCGCATCTATACATTTAACTTCAACTTTTACGTCTTTCTCGCTTCTTCTTATTTTTTCCTCCATTTTTTTCGCTTCCATTATGTTCATTAACTATAATTTGGTCATCTGGTTCCTTCGATTCGAAATTTTTCAATTATATGAAATGCCCGGTTCATGAATTTCTTTTTCTTTCTCATTTTGCTCTTCTCGTTTTTTAATACAGCGAAGTGTATGATCTTGATAGAAATTTAATTTCAGAAATTCTAACGCACTGATAATATCAAGGGGTGTTAGTGTTGGATATTTTTTTGTATCATTTTTTAATATTTCAGCATAATATCGATCAATAATATCTTGAAGCTCTTGAATAAATTTTATTTTTAATTCTCTTGTTTCATGGATGATTTTTTCCTCTTCCTTAAATCTGATTTTACAATATTCTTCATCATCCAACACAAAACAATCTCGACAATCCCAGCATGTATCAGCTTGACCGACACCACATAGGTCACGGAAATGTTTCACCAGGAAAGCACCGTTAAAATCACCGACAAGAGGGTCTCCAGGCCCCCCAAAGGGCTTAAGTTCACGTATATGTCTGCCACATCCATTGCATCGATTATCAGATGGCGGTGGATTAATCCGAATATATGGTTTTCTCACCTTTTTGTTTTTTTTGTTTTCTTCCTTCGAATTCTGCATTTTTTTCACCTACGATGATAAAATTCAATTTTTTTGTTCTTCTATATCATTGGGCATAAACCATGAGTTGAATAGATCAGAATATTTTTCAAACTCATCAGGTCTTGTTTTTCGTATTTCATTTATAAGGTTAGTATCAGCACCATATCGTATACCATAAACCCTCGCCAAAGGTAAATGATCTGGATCATACCAGTCGTTCTCATCGATTAGAATTTGTTTTGTAATAAATTCATCAACACATCTATAACAAATATATTCTCCATAACAGTTCTGTTTAATTTTTTGACTATGTTTATTACAGATTGATTTACGCGGGTCTACTCCTCTTAATGCCCAGAATAGACGATGTTCTAGGTTTCCGATGGCTAATGGATTTTCATCTAATTCTTGTGAGAGTTTTTTGATTCCATTTAAAATGTGTTTGAGATGTCCGTCTACGATGTTTTTTCTTCGTATAAATTCATATACTTCCGTTCCACATCCTGGACAGATGGCTCCTTCAGTTCCGTTACTACCTTGAACGTGATCACGCCCTCTCAAATCATAATACGCCCCAAAAATGAACGGTAATGATTTGTCTTCGTCCTTAAAAATAATATAATCAGTTTCCCCAGGGCGCATCGGAAGCATTCCAATTGGTAACACATGACCATTTTCAGGAAGAGAACTGGGATAATGCTGGCAAACCGTTATTGCTTTAATGTTACTAAAATATTTTTTTATTTGTTTAATTTCTTTCATTGTAAAAGATTCTCTTAAACATTCAAGAATATCATTTTTAGCATCATCATCTGGAATTGTGATACAACTAGGTATATACTTCTCAGGATTAAATGGCACATTCTTGGTGTTCCACCTGAACACCTCCATTTCAACGTCCTTATACCCCTGAAATTCATTATATTTTACAGTCATGCGATAAAGACCGTGTATCTTCACCTGCGTAGGCAGATTTCTTACCAACGCCTCCATGTCCCCTGAGAATTCGTTGTTCATTTTTTTTCACCTTGATTACTCCTTTTTCAAAAAAATATTCATATCAATCTTCTTGTCATCGGGATCAAAATACTCGTTAAATTTCGGTGTTGAAGTCATTACTATTTGTGAATTCAATCTCTTCAAATAATAGAGTAATTTCTTAAAGTTCTCTTCGTCGAATTCAGCACCAGGGTTATCTAAAACAATACAGCCAATTTTTTCCTCTTTGATTATTTCAAAGTCTATTCCTCGTTTCAGTTTTAAAATCAAAGATCCTTCCGAAATAACATTCAGACGAATTTCACCTTCGGGTTCATCACTTTTTAACAATCGCTCAATATTAGGTTCAGGATATCCGAGCATATAAGCGATGGATCTGATAATTGTTGTTTTTCCGGTCCCATGATTTCCAATAAAAACATTGAACTTATCAAGCAGGATTTTTAAACCATCGATTGTCCCTATACTTTTAAGTTCTAGTTCATCCAATTTAAACGGAAAGAAATAACATCGTTTTTCTTGTTTGAGTGTTGCCAGATATTGACCGAAATCTATTGATGCTTTTTCCCCAGTCGACAAGAATGAAAAGAGATAGTGTTTTATGGCATCCTCAGTGATTTTGGAGATGTTCAAATGTGATTTTTTAGCCTCTTTCACCAGCGTTTCATCAAGATAAAGAAGCGTATTTTTCTTCCCCATACATATGGACATATGGAAAAGAGTATTTAATCTTTTTTATAAGGAGAAACAATGACAATATATATTTTGTATGTCACTCTTTTTCCCTACTGATTCCGCCCCCTTCAAGACACACCTTAACTTAATTCTAACATTCTAAAAGTTCCTTTATTTAAATGCATCCTTCCTCCACCAGATCCAAACACCCTTGCCAGGACCAATAAATTTACCCTTAATTAACCCTTCCCCCCTCAGATTATTCAATCTGTAAAACAATTTTGCTCTAGTAACATCTTCAACAGATTTTTTCACCATTTCCTCGATTTCTTTTGTTTCCACAGGTTCATCAGTTTCATTTATAATTTTTAAGGTAACTTCAGTTAATTTATCTATTCTCATCACCCTATGAAATTAATACGCTATTTTATTTATATATCTATCGGTTCATAAATAGATAAATTTAAATATATTGTTATCTATACATTAATAGGTTAATTAACCTATAAATAAAGATTGATAAGAGGAATCAACCATGAATAACGACCAACGAGACATAATAAAATTAGAACCAGATGGAAAAACAACGATCATCAATAATTTGATGATCAGAGATGAAGATGTCTATGCATTTCTTCGTGCGACTGAAGAAAAAATAAGAGCAAACACACTTGCTGATGCCGTCAAAATTGGCATCCGTGGACTAAAACAAATGAAAACAGGAGCAGAGATGAACTATATCGAAAACGGTTTCAACGAAATGATAAACAAATTCAATTATGCTCTAGACCCAAGCTTTAATGGTAGTTTTTTTTATAAATTCGTTAATCTCGTCAAAGATTACTACGATCGTGGTGGGCGCATAGAATGCATTTTGGACCCAGCAACGCAAGGAGGCCCAATCAACAAATTACAATCTGAATTACGAGGAGAACTCCAAAAACTCCGAGACATCATCATAAAAAAAGAAGCAGAAAAAGAAATCACTGACAAAACACCAATGAAAGGCTACAATTTCGAAGATACTTGCGAAAATATCCTAAACGAATTAACCAGCACGACGATAGGAGATAATTTAGAACGGACAACAAAAACATGCGGTTTAATGACTGGTTCTTTTGCTGGAGATTTTGTACTTACACTACAAGGAATGTCTGATAAGAAGATAATAATTGAAAGTAAGGATATCGAATGTATTTCCGAACCAATGATTATTAAAAGTTTAGAAACAGCAATGAGAAACAGAGGAGGAAAATTTGGGATTTTTGTTGTAAAATACAGGCAAGGATTACCAAAAAAACTGGGATGGTTTCATGAATTAAATTCAACCATGCTTATTTGCGCTGTAAGCGACAAAACAACCGATATACTTTTTCCACAACTTCTTCATTTTGCCGTGGAATGGGCGAAATTGCGGTTACAAAAAGAAATGGATATACAAAAAGAAACAATGATGGCAATTACCGAGGGAATAACCCAAATAGGAAAGAAATTAGACAGATGCAATCTCATCCAAACGCAATGTTCGAATGCAGAAAAAGCGATTGCAGAAATTCGTGAGCTATCAGCTACCTTGAAAAATGATATCGCTGAACATATAATGAAAATGAAGCAAATTCTCTCGTCACCCTCTATAAATCATACTAATGGGGATGAAAAATGATAAAAGATGTGTTACCTCTCATCGTGGAGGGTATAAAACTTCAATTCAATCGACCAACGTCAATAAGATTTAGTGACACATACCGTTTTGAAGAAGAAGGTTTCATCAAATACACAGGGTATGCTCTCTATGAGATAGTCGGCGCATACTTGCAAGATAATAAAATTATAGTTTTAGTGAACATCTACAAATTTAGTTGTACTGAATTTATAGTTGAGTATGCAATGGCTAGTTTTGAGAAGAAAGTAAAGAGTGAAATTGCACGGAAAATACCTGAGGCTGAAGGGAATATTGATATCTATCCCATAAAGAAATTTTTGAACAACGACGATGAACAGCAACGAAGGAGTGATTTGTAAAGATAGTGAATAATGGACATGGAGGTTAACATGATACAAACAATGAATAATGATAAACCGTCATTAAATTATAACAATGACTTAAAAGGTACTGAAAGAGTTCCAAAGATCGCAGCTATTTACGCAAGGGTTTCCTCAGGTAAGCAAGTATTTGGTTACAGTTTGGATGAACAAATTAGACTAGCGCAAGAGCGATGTAAAGTAATGGGTTGGAAAGTGCGATATATTTTTAGAGAGGACGGAGAAAGTGCGGGAACGATAGATCGTCCGAAATTCCAGATAATGATGGAAAAAGCAAGCCAGCAAACATTCGATGTGCTTGTTTTTTGGAAACTTGATCGGTTCTGCAGGAGTCTCCTGGATGTTGTAAATGTGGAGAAACAATTGAGGGAATGCAATATTTCCCTCTTCAGCCTTACCGAAGCGATAGATACTACATCTTCCTTTGGGCGTTTTTCGTTCCGTGGTCTTGCAAACGCTTCAGAATGGGAAAGGGATATGATCCGAGAAAGATCGCGTCTTGGAATGAGAGCACTCGCCAGCCAGTGTAAATGGCCAAACAAGCTCCCTCCGCTTGGATTTCAAAAAGGAAGAAATCAACGACTAAAGGTAGACTCCGAGGAGGCAAAATTAGTAAAATACATCTTTAAAAAATATATTGAAATTAGATCAATGCCGCAATTAGCGTTCATGTTGAATAAAAAAGGCGTTAAAGCGAAACGGGGAGGTCGATGGACCGCCGCATCAGTCAAGAAAATACTTTGCAATCAAATCTATGTTGGTCATTATAGCGTTGCAGGTGTTGAATCGTACATAAAAGAGTGTAGGATTATCAGTAATAATCTGTTCAATAAAGTACAGACAATACGACAGCGCCATGGTCAAAATGTTGAACCCATGCCAAAGAATAGAAAAGAAGCAACGGTGGAACGTATATTCAATGAATACATGTCTTATCTCGAAGAGGAGGAACAATTACCCTTTTCGATAGCTGAATCACGAGCTAGGATGTAATGGATTGATATCTGTTGTAAAGATTTTTCAAAAACTATGCTTGCAATATGAACAATCCAAAGTAATATGCATCAAAGAAAATGATCATCTCAATAACGTTATGCGATATCAACAACTAAAAACCAGCATTAAAAGTAAATACAACAGATGAATTGACCGTAAGCTTCGGTAGAGCGATAAAACATTCAGAACCCCTCATCTTCATTAGCTCACGATCATTCCATCCTTCATATCATCATGTACATGATCCTCAAAGATTACAAGCGATTTTTGTGCTGAATCTCTAGTTATTTTTTTTCCATTTTTTTCTTTTTTCATATCTTGATTTTTCTGCACTTTGTGATCATCATTGTATTGATGCAAAAATGTTACAAAACCGCAGCTCTTGCATCTCAATTGCCATAATGTTGAATCATCATTAATAAGAGCAAATTGATTTGTCGTCCCGCATTTCCGACATGGCTGAGCAACCAACTTTTCTATTTTTTTTATTTGTTTTGCCAGTGGAAAACGATATTCAGTACCGCATTTCTTGCAGAAGTATTTCTTTTGGCCGTTCTCATCTGTTCCATTTTTTTTCTTATCGATTGAGCCACAATTCGTACAAGCAATCTTGAGAGGTAAAACCTCCATTATAGGATCAATGCCATATTCATCTACAAGTTCTTCTAGAATCAGGTCATTTTCTCTACTATAATGTTGCTCTATTTCTTTTATAATGGATTGGATACGATTGTATTTCTCTTCGCTTATTACTTTTAAATCATTCCAGGGTACATTGTTCTCTCCGTATCCGTATGTTCCTCCAGCCCAATTGAGATAGCCTATGTATGTCTTATTTTGCAATATATTTTTAATTTTTGGGCCAGTCAGTTGTAGATCTAATTCTTTAAACCGTTCCATAGTTGTATGAGCTGTTTTTACGAAATTTTTTGTGCATTCAAAAGTATCACATAAATAATTCATGACTTCCGCGCACCAAGCTGTTTGGTGAAGGGTATTATCACGGTCCCTTTTTTTCTTGTAAATGTTATTTTTATCTTTTTCATAGCCAAATGGTGGAGGAAGGGGATACCAACCATTCTTCAATAAGTAGTCCATACTTCGTACAACATTTTCAAAACGCGCTCCTTGTTCTTGTTCAGCGAAAAGTAAGAGCGTTTTAACTTGCGTTTGGTGACTACTAACATCGTAATCATATTTTGCTGTGCTGGTAATAATGTTCAGTTTGTGTACTTCATGCATCCTTTCTAATAGCATAGATCCATATGCAAGGTTCCGAGATAATCTATCTATTTGGTGTACACAGATGTAATCGATTCCAAATTCTTGAGTCAGATCAATAAATTCATCAAAATATTTTTTTGGAAAAATCTTACCCGAAATTGATTCGTAAATTCTTTTGACAACGTTTAAATCTTCTTTTTGTTCAATCCATGCTAACCACGCTTTTTGAGCTTCGGGGCTTGCACTTCTGTTTTGATCATCAGTACTTACACGACTTACTTGTATAGTGTTCTTATCATTCATATTACTCCCTCATAAAAATATATTTATAAATTACGAATTCATATCTGCTAATTGAAATAACAAAAAAAACGATAAAATCATAAATCAAAATTTGTATGATTTGTAGAAAACAGGTACATAAAAAGATAGTAAAAAGTTTAATAAGTTGTATGATATACAAAGCCATGGCTGAGTGTATCATACGATATTTATACAAATGACCATAACCTTTAAATTCACGTTTTTCTAAATTCAATCTTTCCACTCCTTATTTTTGCTATTTTTTGAATCATACAGAAAAAATCTCAATTGAGGTAGCATCGAAAAATTTACGACAATCTCGACAATATTTTTTTGAAATATCGACTATATTTGGATAGTATGTAATGGCAACTTGCGGATTATCTCCCACCATTCGTTTTGATATGCGTGAAATCATACAATTCATATAATTACAATATATCGATCGCATTACCAATTTTATTTCTGAAAAAATCCGACGAATAGTATTACATTTTCGTTTGAATTTAAAAATATCCGGGTATAGCTTCTTCATTTTTCATCCCCCTCTAAAAAATCCACCTTTGCTTGTTTTATTAATTCATAAAGGAGTTTGTACGATTTTGACAAGTGTTCAATAACCTCATCTTCTTTCAAATTTCAAACCATCTCAGACAGATTTATATCCAAGAGTATTTATATACACTAATCAGGAAAAAGTGAAAATTCCTATCTTACACCTTTTTAACAATAGGTGAAAAGCTACGAAAAAAGATTACAAAACTATAATTACAAATGCTCTTCATCATTACAAAGAAGGATTAATAACTGAAGTTTTGATGGGAAAAGTTGGAATAAAAGCGGGAGATGAGGCAGAAAAAAGAAATTTTTATAAAGATCTAAAGAAACTTAGAAATCCTTTAAAAAATGGAACAATAAAATTTGTAAAAATCGGAAGAAAAAAAGTGAACTATCTTCCTGAAAATTGGGATTTGGTAAAAGAAAAATGGCACATAAATGATAATTTGGAAAAAAGAGATGATCATCTAGAAATAAAAATATTCCATACTAAAGACATACAAGTAAAAGTGATCGAACCCCTCTATAATCGATTTAAAAAAATATTATATGGTTGGGAATTTAGTAAAATGAATGATAATGAACGTAAATTTTCAGCGGAAAAAGGAGCATTCTATTGTGAGGTAAATTGGGGTGGAGAAAAAGGGATGCATATTGATATATATCATAAAGTAAAAAGTACGGTTCTTCTCGATGATTATTTGCAATTTCATGCCCCTGCATTAGCAACGATGATAGAACATTTTGATGAAGAATATAACGAATTCTGGAAAAAATATTATGAAATTCATGAGAGAATACAGAAGATAATTATTAGCAGGATGGGACTTCCGATTAAAATGTATTCGTTGAATGGACGTAAAGGTTCTCTAAATTATTGTGAGAGTGTTACAACTAATCTTCAATATAAACTTGCAGACTATGTGATTTATGGAAATGCATTTAACAACAATTATCTTAGAATCCCGTTTTCAGTAAAGGAACATAACAAGATGTTTGAATCATGGTTTTCTGACGAAAATCCGGAAAAATGTTTTTTAAAAGAGAAATGCAGAGGACAAAACAAAAAAGCATATCATAATCAAATTGATCAGAAACTACA
>Ga0315277_10010048_pt1 | contig 12026 bp, 5 predicted proteins | sample YL17G05_15_MG_FD_203695 | JGI IMG/M metagenome (GOLD analysis project Ga0315277, IMG submission 203695) | Sediment microbial communities from Yellowstone Lake, YNP, Wyoming, USA - YL17G05_15 | ecosystem: Environmental > Aquatic > Freshwater > Lake > Sediment | place: USA: Wyoming | collected... | reverse complement strand
CCTGCTGCTCCTGTGGCCCGGCCGCTCCCGGCTGGGCTCATCCGCGGGGGCCGGCGTGCCGCGCGGCGGCACCAGCATCACCGTGACTCCCGGAGATACGGAGGTCGAGCAAGGCTCACCGGTCGTGATCCTGGCGCGTTTCGAAGGACGGGTGCCTTCGGCGGTCAGCCTGCAATTCGGTCCCCCCGGGCAGCCAGCGCAGGAGATCCCGCTCACGAAAAGTCTCGATGACCCCGTGTTCGGCGGCATCATCCAGGACGTCAACTCCGACCTGCTCTACCGGGTTGAGTACGCGGGCAAGCATACGCGCGACTATACGATCAGCGTCTATCAAAGCCCGGAGCTGGTCAGGGCCGATGCGAAGATCACCTATCCCGCCTACACGAAATTGCCTCAGAAGGTTGTCGAAGACACCCGCCAGATCAGCGTGGTCGAGGGCTCCGAGGTCACTCTGACGCTCACGCTCAACAAGCCCGTGGCCACGGCCCGGCTGGCGCCCAGGACGGGCATCGCCCTGGGCCTGTCCGTCGATCCCGCGCAGCCGAACGTGCTGACGACGTCCCTGACTCCCACGCAGAGCGAGCAATATGAGCTGCGCCTGGCCGATGCCCAGGGGCGGTCGAACAAGATGCCGCCGCGGTTCGTGATCGACGTGCAGAAGAACCTGCCGCCGGAGCTGACGCCGGTATTTCCGGGCAACGACGTGGTGGTGTCGCCGCTGGAAGAGCTCGCCCTGGAAGCGAAGGTCTCCGACGACTTCGGCCTGACCGGCTACGGGCTGACGTACAGCCTGGCGGGCACGCCGAGCCAGGACGTCCGCTTGAGCGATGGGGAGGCATCAAGCCAAGAGCCACAGATTCAGCACCTGCTGGCAATGGAGGAACTCCGGGCCGAGCCGGACCAACTGCTGACGTATTACTTCTGGGCCGACGACGTCGGGCCGGACGGCAAGCCCCGCCGGACCGCCAGCGATATGTACTTTGCCGAGGTCCGCCCGTTCGAGGAGATCTTCCGCGAGAGCCAGTCCTTCCAGGACCAGCAGAATCAGGACCAGCAGGAGAACCAGGGCGGCAACCAGCAGGACCGGCAAGGCGACCAACTGGCCCGCCTGCAAAAGCAGATCATCAGCGCCACGTGGAATATCAAGCAGCAGGCCGACCGCTCGGGCGGAATGGAGGGCCACAAAGAAGACTTGGACGTTGTGCGCCAGTCCCAGGCCGGCGTCCTGGAGCAGGCCCGCACCGCGCTGACCCAGGCCGAGGACCCGTCGGCGGCCAAGTCGCTGCAAGCCGCGGCCGAGCACATGGAGAAAGCCGTGAATCATCTCACCCAGGCATCGGAATCCGTCTCGACGGCGGAGCTGACCCCTGCCCTGAGTGCGGAACAGTCGGCCTACCAGGAACTGTTGAAACTGCGGCAGCGCGAGCACCAGATCGCCCAGAGCCGAAATGCCGGCAGGGGCAACAATGCCAACTCCGAGCGTTTCCAACAGCAGTTGCAGCAACTGGAGCTCACGCAGCGGGGGAATCGCTATGAAACGCAGCGGCTGGCCCAGTCCCGCCAGCAGGACAGCCGGCGGGAAGACCTTCAGGTGCTCAACCGGCTGCGCGACCTGGCACGACGGCAGAGCGAGATGAGCGACAAGCTCCGCGAGGCCGAGGCCGCACTGCGCCAGGCCCGCAACGAACAGCAAAGACAGGAGATGCTGCGCGAGCTCAAGCGTCTGCGGGACGAGCAGCTCCAGGCGCTGCGCGATACGGACGAGCTCGGACAGCGGATGGACAGTCCGCAGAACCGCCGTCGCATGGCCGATGCCCGGCAGCGACTCGAGGACTCCCGCTCGGACATCCGCCAATCGGCCGAGGCGCTGGAGCAAGGGATGGTCTCGCGGGCCGTCACCTCCGCCACGCGCGCCCAGCGACAGCTCGAGCAGATGCGCGAAGAGCTGCAGCGCCGGACCTCCGGCCAGTTCACCGACCAGATGCGCGATATGCGCGATGAGGCGCAGCAGCTCGACCAGCGTCAGGACCAGATCGCTCAGGACATCGGGCAACAGATCGATTCGAAGCAAAAGACGCTGTCGGGCTCCGAGACCAATCGCGAACTGGCGAACCAGATCGACCGGCAGAAAGGGAGCATGAAGAAGCTGCTTGAGCAGATGAAGGAGGTGAGCGAGCAGGCGGAGCCGTCGGAGCCGCTGCTCTCCCGAAAGCTCTACGACACGCTGCGCCAAGCGAGCATAGGCAATGCTGACAAGGCGCTCGAGACCACCGGCGAACTGCTGCGGCGTAACTTCCTGCCCCAGGCCCGGGAGATCGAGCGACGGGCCGGAGACGGCATCGACCAACTCCGCAAAGGTGTCGAGGAGACCGCCCGGAATGTCCTCGGCGACGAGGCCGAGTCGCTGCGCCTGGCCCGCCAGCAGTTGGATGAACTGATCAAGCAGGCTCAGGGCGAGACCGCCCGCGCCGCCGGGGCCCGAAGAACCGGGAACGCGGAACAGAATCCCGAGGACAGAGGGCAGAGGACAGATGACGGCACCGCCTCGAATCCGCCATCCGCAATCCGCAATCCGCAATCTGCCACGCCGGAGCAGGCCCAACAAGGGACTTCCCCTCGCGAAGGCGCACAGCCGCAAGCCTCTGAGGCCGACCGCGCCCGGGCCGAGGCGCGTGGACGAGACGACCCACAAGGCCGGGGCGGAAACCGTCTCACCCCGGACTCCGAGCCGGGGCCGGAGGCGCCCAACCAGTGGGGTGGCACCGGACCACGAGGCCCATTCACCGACGAGAACTACCGAGAGTGGTCGGACCGACTGCGCGACGTGGAAAACATGCTGCCCCAGCGGGACCTCCGCGACGAGCTGGCGCGGGTCTGGGACCAGGCCCAGGCCATACGAGCCGAGTTCAAGCGTCACGGCAAGGAGCCGCAGTGGGATTTGCTCCGCACGCAGATCATCGATCCGCTGACCGAACTGCGACAGCGTGTCAGCGAGAGACTGGCCCAGTTCCAGTCGAACGAGGCGATCGTCCCCATCGACCGCGACCCGGTGCCCGACCGTTTCACCGAGCTGGTCCGCACCTATTTTGAGAACCTGGGGCAGGGTGACCAATGACGCCGCTCGGGACCATCATCATTCCCACGAGTCCATGGATCTGGTCCGCCGGGGCGTTGCTTCTGGCGGCCGTCGCGCTATTAGTCTGGTCCTACCGGCGTGTCCCCCAGGCCGGCGCCGCGCATCGGATCGCCTTCGGTCTCAAGCTGCTCGGCCTGTTGGCGCTGGCGATGTGTCTGATCGAGCCCTTGTGGAGCGGCCGGCGTGCCAAATCCGGCGCCAATCTGTTTGTGGTCCTGGCGGATAACAGCAGCAGTATGAGCATACGCGACCGCGACACGACGCAAAGCCGTGGCGAAATCCTGCAAGACAATCTGCAGGCCGGCCGGACCGGCTGGCTCGCCGCACTATCCGAAAACTTCCAGGTTCGCTCCTATTTATTCGACTCGCGGCTGCGCCGGACAACGGATTTGTCAGACGTGACCTTCGACGGCAAGGCCACTGCCCTCGGCACGACCCTGCGAACCGTCGCCGAACGCTATCGTGGCCGGCCTCTGGCGGGTATCCTCCTGATGACCGACGGCTGCGGCACGGATACGAGCGAGCAGCTCTACGATCTATCCGGCCTGCCGCCGGTCTACCCTGTGGTGATGGGCCAAGGCCAGCCCCTGAAGGACCTCGCCCTGGCCAACGTCTCGGTCAGTCAGACATCCTTTGAAGACGCGCCCGTGACGATCCAGGCCGATGTCGAGGCCGCCGGATTCGCCGGCCAGACCGTCGCGGTCGACCTGCTGGAGGAGGCAGGCCAACTGGTCGAACGCCAGCCATGGAAAGTCGGCAAGAACGACGAGAAACAGATATTTCGTTTCCGCCTGCGCCCGGACAAAACCGGCGTCTTGTTCTATCGTCTCCGCGTCGGCGAAGAGGCGTCCCTCGCCGAGCGGGGAGAAACCTCGGAGGCAACGCTGGCCAACAACGAACGCGCGGTCGTCGTGAGTCGCGGGAAAGGGCCCTATCGGATTCTTTACGTGGCCGGCCGACCCAACTGGGACCTGAAATTCCTCAAGCGGGCCGTGGAGGAGGATGAGCAGGTGCAGCTTGTCGTGCTGCTGCGGGTCGCCAAGCGCGAGCCGAAATACGATTGGCGCGGGCACACCGGCGAGGCCAGCAATCCGCTGTATCGCGGCTTTGACCCGGAGGACAAGGAACGGACCGAGGAGTACGATCAGCCGGTCCTGGTCCGCCTGAACACGCGCGACCCGGCGGAGCTGCGCGACGGATTTCCCAAGACCCGGGAAGAGCTGTTCGAGTATTGCGCGGTCATTCTCGACGACGTCGAGGCCGGATTCTTCAGCCACGATCAAATGAACCTGGTCCGCCGATTCGTCGCGGAGCGTGGCGGCGGCTTTCTCATGCTGGGCGGCAAGGAGTCCTTCCAGAAAGGCAGTTTCCAGCGCACGCCCATCGGCGGCATTCTGCCGGTTTACCTGGACCCTGTGCCCGCCGACGACACGCAAGCTCCCCTGCGTTTGAGCCTGACTCGGGAAGGCTGGCTGCAGCCCTGGGCCAGACTGCGCGACAACGAGAAGGACGAGCAGCAGCGGCTGGCAGAGATGCCGGATTTTCGCGTGCTCAACCGCATCCGTGCCGTCAAGCCCGGGGCCGGAGTGGTCGCCACCGCCGGTGCCGGTGAGGAGCAGCAATCTCCCGCTCTGGCCGTCCAGCGGCTCGGCAATGGGCGCACGGCGGCGCTCGCCCTTGGAGACACCTGGCGCTGGGCTATGCAAGAACCCGAGCTGCACAAGGACACGGATAAGTTCTGGCGCCAGATGCTGCGCTGGTTAATTGCCGATGTCCCCGGTCGGATAATGCTCCAGGCCACGCACAAGCCGGACGAGACGAACCAGGCGGCGGTGCTCCAGGTTCGCGTCCGCGACAAGGCCTTCGCACCGATGGACAACGTCTCCGTTGCCGTCGAAGTGCGTGAGCCGGGCGGCCGCAGCGTATCGTTGACCGCGACGCCCGTGCCCGCAGAGACTGGTTTGTTCGAAGCCGCTTATGTCCCCCGTCTTAGCGGGGGCTACTTCGCCCAGGCTGCGGCGACCGGCGCGGACGGCACGAAACTGGGCGACGCCGAGACCGGGTGGGCGGTCGATCTGGAGGCACGCGAGTTTCAGTCCATAAAGGCCAACCGGCCGCTGCTCGAAAGGATCGCACGGCAGACCGGAGGCCGGCTGCTTGACGTCGGCGAATTGGACAGCTTTGCCCGGGGCCTGCCCAATCGCGCCGTCCCCGTTACGGAGGTCTGGGTCCGGCCTCTCTGGGACCTGCCGGCGATTCAACCGGCCATCTTCCTGTTTGCCTTGGCCTGCTTCGTCGCCGAGTGGGCGCTTCGTCGCTGGAAGGGAATGCCGTGAGAACCACGATACTATTGCTGGTCATCATCGTGGACTCTATTGCGGATTTCGGATTTGGGATTTCGGATTCGACTCGCAGCCCTGATCCGCAATCCTTCGCCGTTAACCTGTCCGGTGCGGAGAGCCTTGTAGGGTGGGCTGTGCCCACCGATTCCACCGAAGACGGACGGTCAATGGTGGGCACAGCCCACCCTACGATCTCCCAACCACAGGATATCCAGCCGAGGCAGGTCGTGCTCGTGGTCGTCGGCGCCGCCGGGACGGCGGAGTACGCGATGCAGTTCGCCGCCTGGGCGAAGCTTTGGGAGCAGGCGTGCGCCAAGAGCAACGCAACGTACATGGCCGTCGGTCTGAACGAGCCTGGGGCTTCTTCCGATCGCGCGCGTATCCAGGAGATCTTGGCCGCTCAGGAGACGGAGGACAGAGGGCAGAGGACAGAAGACGGAACACAGAAGGCAGAGCCGTCCTCCGCTCTATGGCTGGTCCTGATCGGGCACGGGACCTTTGACGGCAGAACGGCCAAGTTCAACCTCCGTGGGCCCGACCTCGCAACGAGCGACCTGGCCGAATGGCTCAAGCCGCTGCGCCGGCCCGTCGTCCTCATCAACACGGCATCCTCGAGCGCTCCTTTCCTCACGAAGCTCTCTGCGCCCGGACGCATCGTAATCACGGCCACCAAGAGCGGTCTCGAGCAGAACTACACACGCTTCGGTCAGTACCTGGCCGAGGCGATCATCGACCCGCGAGCGGACCTTGACAAGGACGGCCAGACCTCCCTGCTCGAAGCTTTCCTCAGCGCCGCACACGCCGTCGAGCAGTTCTACGCCGCTGCGGGCCGACTGGCCACCGAGCACGCCCTGCTGGACGACAACGGGGATGCCCTCGGCACACCCGCCAACTGGTTCCGCGGCATCCGCCCGGTGCAAAAGGCCCGGGACGATGCCTCTCTCGACGGCTACCGCGCCCACCAGCTCCATCTGCTCTCCAGTCCGGCCGAGGCCGCTCTGCCGCCGGATCTGCGGGCCAGGCGGGATCAATTGGAGCTTCAGCTCCTGGAACTGCGCGACGGAAAGGCGAAATTCTCCGAAGAGGAGTACTTTACCAAGCTGGAGCCGCTACTACGCGAGATCGCGCACATCTACGAAGAAGCCGACAAGGCTGGCCCCCCTCCAACCTCGGACGACAAATGAGCACCGCGGGAAGCCATCGCCTGTAGAGACGCAAGATTTTGTGTCTCTACCCGCAGCGAGCGCGTCCCGCCCTCCCATCTGCCCCGGCAGCCCGGCCGGCGGGGCGTGATGACTCATCCCCTTGCCCGCCCGCTATTTGACCTGCAACACCAGCACGGAGTCCATCTTGTCCGGAGCGGCCGCCGGCAGCGCGATCGACCACTTCCGGCCGCTCTGCTTCACCGCCAAGGGTTTCTTCTGCGGGTCGGCCAGCAAATAAGCCTTCGTCACGCTCTCCTTAATCTCCGGCAGCTCAAACGAGCCGGCCGGCCATTTGAAAACGTGAATGTACAGCCTGCCCGGCTTGGTCGTGCAGCGCCAATCGGTCCTGGCCTTGAAAGCGGGCTTTCCATTCTTATCTTTTTCCGTCTCGCTGACACTGCCCAACTCCTCGCCGAACGAGGTCGGGCCGACACCGTAGATGGCCTCGCCGTTGACCTTCAGCCAGCGGCCCACCGCTCGCAGATTGTCCTGGCTGGGCTGCGGGATGACACCCTCGGCGGTCGGGCCGACGTTCAGCAGGTAGTTGCCGCCCTTGCTGACGATGTCCACCAGCTTGAACGTCAGGTCTTCCGGGCTTTTCCAGTTATTGTCGTAGCTCTTGTAGCCCCAGGTGTTGTTGAGCGTGGCGGGCACTTCCCAGTCCTCGCGCACCACCTCGTTGGGGATCCGGTTATCGCCCATCGAGCGGTAGTCCCCCTGGCTGCCGAGTCGGCCGTCGATCAGGCAGGCGGGCTGCAGCGTGTGAACGATGTCAATGAACCGCTGCGCGCGATCGCCGACGTTCATCATGCGCGGCGTGTCGAACCAGATCAGGCAGACCGGCCCGTAGCCGGTGAGCAGCTCTTTCACCTGCGGCTCCGCCTTGCCGCGCAGGTACTGGTCGAAATCCTTTTTGTCGTCGGGGCCGAAATCCCATGTGTTGCCAGCGCCGTTGGGCTCATGCCAGTCCTGCGCCTGGGAGTAGTAGAATCCGAAGCGGATATTGTGCTTGGCGCAGGCCGCGGCCAGCTCCTTCAGAGGGTCGCGTTTGAACGGCGTGGCGTCCATGATGTTGTAGGGACTGACCTTCGAGCCGTACATCGCGAAACCGTCGTGATGCTTGCTGGTGATGACGATGTACTTCATGCCCGCATCCTCGGCAAGCTGTACCCATTCCTCGGCATTGAACTTCACCGGGTTGAACTGGCCGGCCAACTGCTCGTATTCCTTCACCGGAATTTTGGCCCGGTTCATGATCCACTCGCCGATGCCCTGGATCTGCTGGCCCTTCCATGTCCCGGCGGGAATCGCGTACAGTCCCCAATGGATGAACAGGCCGAACTTCGCCTCGCGGAACCACTTCATCTTCTCGTCCTGCGACAACGGTTTGGATGCAGCCGCTCCCCCGGCGGGCGTGGCCGTCGGGCCAGCAGCCCACGCGTTGTAGGAAGCCGCAAGGGACAGGCACGCGGCGACAACTGACAGTTGCAGGTTCCGTTGGGAAATGTGCGGCAGTGTCGTTCTCATCTGAGACTCTCCTTTCAGACCATCTTATCTGTTCCGGTCACAGCCACCATAATACCTTCCTTCGGGACATCTTTCCATCCTTGCGGAATAACGCTGTGCGACCACGTTTTGGGGCGGATCCATCCGCATTTGTCATGCTGAGCTTGGGGTGGCTTCGCTTCGCTCAGCCACAACCAAAAGGAGTGAAAGGCGTTGCTCTTTGGTGTACGGTATGGAGGACTTAAACACCAACCGTTTGCCAGGAGCAACGCCATGGAGGCCTTTATACAGCAACACGCGCAGGATGTCATCGGGGTTTTGAGCGGCTTGGACCGGATCCGCTTTCGCGGGACGCTCCGCTCGATCTGTTACGGCGAGGGAGTGGATCGGTTTCTGGGAAGGGTAGGTGTGCGGTACAAGGGTTTCAAGGAATGGGTGCAGAGCCTGTCCGAGCAACTGCTGGACCATGCGGAGCGGGTAGCGAAGCAGGCGGGTCGGCCCTTCGAGTACGTACCGCAGAGCCGCACGGACAAGCAGGCGGTGGCCCAGGCCATCGCCGAACGGGACGGGATTACCGAGAGGCTGGTCTGTGTGCTGCGGAGTCTGGAGTCGTGTATGAGCTTTGCGATCCGGCGAGACGGCCACGGCGGCTTTTGGTTTCGCCCCGAGCAGCGCAAATGTCTGCATTTGTACTATTACTATCTGGATCGGGAGTTCGGGCTGATGCACGTGCGGTTGGCCACATGGCTGCCCTTTGGCATCCAAGTGTGTCTCAATGGTCGCGAGTACCTGGCGCGGCGGATGACCCGGGCGGGGATCGGCTTTGCGCAACGGGACAACTGCTTCGTGCGGATCGACGACGTGACACGGGCGCAGCAGATGATGAAGGACTTGGAAGAGCGGAAATGGGAGCGGCTGTTGAACGCATTGGCGGCGCGGGTCAATCCGCTGGTGGGACCCGGCCGCGGGCTGGACCTGCGTCCGTACTATTGGAGTGTGTCCGAGAGCGAGTACGCGACGGACGTGATGTTTCGGGATCCGGCGGCCTTGCAGCGGGTGTATCCGGCCCTGGTGGACCACGCGATCCGCCGGTTCGGCAGCCCGGATGTGCTGCGGTTCCTGGGTCGGCGGACGAACGGCCGGTTCTCGGGCGAGGTGGCGACCAGTTACCTGGTGCGGACCGAAGGGGTGCGGGTCAAGCACTGGCTCCAGGAGAACTCGCTCAAGATGTACGACAAGCAGGGCTCGGTGTTGCGGGTCGAGACGACGATCAATAATGCCCGGCGATTTATGGTCCGGCGGATGACGGTGTGGAAGGGCGTGCGTCGCCTGCGGTCGGTACGGATGCGCCATGCCGTGGTGGACCTGGGTCGGCGCCTGGAGATCAGCCGCGCCGCCAATGAGCGCTATTTCGAGGCGCTGGCCGTAGTAGAAGAGCCCTCCCCGGCCGGGGCATTGCTGGACACGGTGAGCCGGCCGGTGACTCAAGACCAGCGGCCGTACCGGGCGTTGCGGCCCGTCAGTCCGTCGGAGGCGGCGGTGTTCGCGGCGGTGCTGGCGGGCCAATTCCTGCTGAAGGGCTTTACCAACCGGGACCTGCGGCAACGACTCGGCATCCGCCCGCCCCCCGATCCGCAGGAGCGTCGCCGCGTCTCCGCGCGGATCACGCGCCGGCTGCGTCTCTTGCGTGCGCATCGCCTGATTCGTAAAGTCAGTGGAACCCGCTACTATCGAGTCACCCGCAACGGCCAGCGGCTGATGACGGCCGCCTTGAAACTGCGTGAGGCAGATGTCCTGAAGCTCATCGCCTAAAAATGCTTGCTAAAAAAACAAGATGTTGCGCCTTTGCAGTGCGGCGCGGCCTCCGGCCGCAACCAAAAATGCTTGCTAAAAAAACAAGATGTTGCGCCTTTGCAGCGCAGCGAAGCATCTGGGCAACGAATCAACGCCTGTTCTCGTGCTCGGCCCTGATCCTTTGGTCCTCTGAAAATGCACTACCAGGAATTGGGTGGCAGCGGCAAGCGCCAGCTTGCCGATGGTTCGCCCATCCGCCATCGGCAAAGCCTTCGGCCTTGCCGCTGCCACCCGGACGTTTACAGGGGCTGCAATAAACTCAGTCGTAATCGGTATGAGAAGGACAATTGAGCAGCTCTCCTTTCCGGCAACCATCGCGTCGGGTAGAATGGCTTGGCATGCAGAGAAATGTGACACAGGTTGGCATGCGAAAACCAGAGGCACAGAATCGGACGATCCGAAGGAGAGCAATCATGTCGATGGGAGTCTTCTTAGCAGTCTGTCTGATGGGAGCGGCCCTCTCGTCGGGCCCGGCGCAGACGACCACGCAGTCCGCACCCGAGGAGGAACGTTCCCCGTACAAGCTCGTCTGGGCGGATGAGTTCGACAAGCCGGGCCAGCCCGACCCCAACAAGTGGACGTACGAGAAGGGCTTCGTGCGGAATCAGGAGCTGCAATGGTATCAGCCGGAGAATGCCCGGTGCGAGAACGGCGTGCTCATCATCGAGGCACGGCGCGAGCGCAAGCAGAATCCCGGATACCGGCCCGGCGGAAACCGGTGGTCCCAGAGCCGGGAATACGCCGAGTACACCTCCGCCAGCGTGACCACGCGGGGACTGCACAGTTGGACCTACGGGCGTTTCGAGATGCGGGCCAGGATCGACACGCGCCCCGGCCTGTGGCCCGCCTTCTGGACGCTGGGCGTCCAGGGCCGATGGCCCGCGGGCGGCGAGATCGACATCATGGAATACTACCGGGGTCTGCTGCTGGCGAATGTCGCCTGGGGCTCTCAGCGGCCGGGGACGCCCAAATGGGACGATAGCAAGAAGCCCATCACGGAATTCGGCGATCCGAACTGGTCCGGCAAGTTCCACGTCTGGCGAATGGACTGGGACGAGAATGCCATCAAGCTCTACGTGGACGGCACGCTTCTCAATTCCACAGACCTCAAGGACACGGTCAACCAGGACGCCGAGGGCAAGAACCCATTTCGTCAGCCGCACTACATGATCCTGAACCTGGCCATTGGCGGCACCTCCGGCGGTGACCCCTCTGCCACCCAATTCCCCGCGCGCTTCGAGGTAGACTACGTGCGCGTCTACCAGAAACCGACGCCAAACAAGTAAGCCGGCCGAAGCCCCCTCCGGCCGACACAGTAGGGGCAACGCCCCGTGGTTGCCCGCGATTGCATCCTTCATAGTCCGTCCTGTCGAATCGCTGAGCCGCTTCGCAGCGGGTGGAGAAAGAAACGGTCTTTTGCCACGGCCCGCCACACCTTGGGTGCCATGCTTACGCTTGCGTAAGCATGTCCTGGCGATAGAACCGCGCACGTCTACGCAAGCGTAGACATGGCACCCGGCTTTTTTGGCGGCGAGGATACATAGGCGGGGCGTCTTGCGCAACACTATGAATATTCGATCCATATTTACGGAGCCGTCGAAGCCATCGCATTCGGCTTATCGCTATGGGATGTTGGTTTTTACCTTTGGCCTGCTTGCATGGTATATCCACTGGCGTCTCACCCCTCCGCCTACATACAATTCTGACCCTTATACGACTGGCGTTGTTATTCTCATGTTACTGTTCAACCATCTGGCGTATCAGTTTAAGTGGCCTCCCTCTGTCACTGTCGCACTTCGTGTTCTGGCTTGGGGCTGGATTGTTTTTGGCCTTTTCTATATCATCTATTGGTCGCACGTTCTTTACCCCGTAGTGGACTAAACTGGGGAGGGGGAGACCTGCGAAAGCTGGAGTCCAGAAGACTCCTGGATGGACTGGATTGGGGACCCCAAACGCGATGCGTCGCGTTTGCGAACCCTTCCC
>Ga0315277_10010047_pt1 | contig 12027 bp, 10 predicted proteins | sample YL17G05_15_MG_FD_203695 | JGI IMG/M metagenome (GOLD analysis project Ga0315277, IMG submission 203695) | Sediment microbial communities from Yellowstone Lake, YNP, Wyoming, USA - YL17G05_15 | ecosystem: Environmental > Aquatic > Freshwater > Lake > Sediment | place: USA: Wyoming | collected... | reverse complement strand
GTACAGTGCCTGAGCGCCTGTTCCTTTGTGAGCACGCCCACGTTCCGCAGCCTGGCGGCGAGCGTCGGCTCCGTGCCCACGACATCCTCATAGAACGAAAGCCTGCTCTCAACTTGCCTGATGGTGTCCCGGACGGCTTCTGCCTGTTCCGGGGCTATATCGCGCCGCACGCCGCCGAACGTGCTGATCGCGTAGTTGACCCGGTTACCCGAGATCAGTTCCAGCGTGTCCTGGACGGCTTCCCTGTCTCTCCACGCATACATGAGCAGGCTGTCAAAGCCTACCTCATGCCCAGCCACGCCCAGCCACATCATGTGACTGTGGATTCTTTCGAGCTCGCCCACAATCGTGCGGATGTACTTCGCACGCCGGGGCACCTCGAGCCCAAGTATCGCCTCAACTCCCTGCGCGAACGCAGTGAGGTGCGAGTGGCTGCATATCCCGCAGATCCTCTCTATCAGGTAAAGGCACTGCATGTAAGTTCTTGACTCACATGCCTTTTCAATGCCGCGGTGGCTGTATCCAAGCCGGACATCGATGCCCGTTACTATCTCGCCCTCAACCTTGAACCTGAAAGACTCAGGCTCTTTCAGCGCAGGGTGCTGCGGCCCAACAGGAAGGTTGTATTCACTCGAATCGCGAATCACCGGGCTTCCTGGGTTAGCCGGCCTCATCTTGCCAGCCGGAGCGTCCTTTCTCAAGGGGTACACGTCGTCCGGCCACTCTTCCGGCAGTACCAGCGGTGCGAGGTGCTCGTTGCCCCGCGGCATGACGCCCAGCAGGTCGTGCAGTTCCCGCTCCTGCGCGGATGCCCCGGGGACCAGATCAACAATCGAATCTATCTCAGGCCGTTCCCTCGGCACGCGGGTGAAGACCGACAGCACGAGCCCGTCAAACGCCAGATGGTACACGAGCGCAATGTCGTCGCCTGTGTCCATGCCGGAAATCGCCGAAAGGTGCAGGAAGCCGTGTCTTGCGAGCAGGGCATCGATCACGCCCCTCAGTGCTCCAGCACTCACGTGGGCTTCCACCCGCCTCTTGGCTGTCACACGGGCTTCTCTAAGGCCCTCAATCCCCTGGACTTCGGCCAGCATCTCTTCCTCGGACGGAGTCCTGTTCACTGGCGGAGTCCTGCTCATGTCCCACGCCCCCAACCGTACCCTAATCCATGCGAGCCGTCAGTCCGCAGCTGCCGTTTTGTGCTTCGGCATCTCCTTCAGGAGCTTTGCTATCCCCGCCACTATCGCGTCGGGCCTGGGAGGGCAGCCCGGGATGTATAGGTCCACCGGGATCACCTGGTCCAGCCCGCCTTCGACGTTGTAGCAGTCCCTGAAAACACCGCCTGACGCGGCGCAGCTCCCTATGGCGATGACGTATTTCGGCTCCGGCATCTGCGCGTAAACCCTCTTGAGCCGGTCCCTGACCTGCCTTGTGACCGGCCCTGTCACCACCAGGATGTCGGCGTGGCGCGGGCTCCCTTTGAGCTGGATCCCGAGCCTTTCGACATCGAACCTCGGCGTGACGGTCGCTATGAACTCAATATCGCAAGCATTGCACCCGCCCGTATTGAAATGCACAAGCCAGGGCGACTTCGCCCGGGACAGGTTAACCAGGTTGTTAAGCATCTCTCGAACCTCCATGAGTCCCCGGACCGGCAATTTCGTCCAAGAGCCCTGCCGAACAGGCTACGACAACAGCCAGCAACCCGAAGGCTGCTGCCGGTATTTTGCCACCGGACGGTAGAGTAATCATTATGAGCACTGCGGCTTCGGTGATGGTGAACAGCAGCACCGCACCGAAGAACGGCTCGTATTCCCTGCCGATGCCGGCAAATGGGCGGCTCTCAGACTCCGCCTCCCCGCAAGCGTATGACTCGAGGGACTCCTTCCCCTGCTTGGGGGAAGGCGCGAGCATACCGGCGAGGCGGAACAGCCCCCACACCACCGTTGCGACCAGCGTCCATGCGATTACTGGAACCAGCAACACCGGACTCACCAGATTTCCAGTCTTAGATACCGGAGGACCTGCGGCCTCCGGCGCGTCACGTCGCCAAGATCTAGGGCGCCATGGACTTCAGCACATTACCGACCAGTCCCGCAGCATGCTCCAGCGGGATCCCTGGATAGAAACCGAGCACCAGCACGAAAACCGCGAGCAGTGCGGTTGGGACATAGATTGCCGCACGGGACGTCAGAAAGCCCTTTCGCTCGCCCGCTGCTACACCGAGCCCTGCCGGTCCGGTGTTGAACACCCGGAAAATCGCCGGCAAGTAGTAACCTAGAGATAGCACGCTCGAGAACACGCACAGCACGCTTGTAAAGTAACCGAGCGGGGCGCCCGCCTCAAAGCCTGACCTGTATATGATCATCTTGCTCATGAATCCCGCAAAAGGCGGCACACCCGCCAGGCTGAGACAGGCTATCGTGAAGGCCGCGCCTGCCCACCACTCCTTGCGGCCAACGCCGGCAAGTCTTCTCATGTCGGTGGTCCCCGCCGCTTTGACCAGTATGCCCGCTGCGAGGAACGCTGTTGATTTCATGAACGCATTCGTTACGAGATGGAACAGCGCACCCTCAAGACCAGTTGCGGACTGGTATGCGAACCCTATGCCGAACCCTGCCAGCATGTAGCCGACCTGCGCCACGCTGGAATAGGCGAGCATGCGCTTCACATCTGTTTGCACGAGCGCCGTCAGGTTGCCCACCAGCATCGCGGCTACAGACGCCGTAACCAGCACCAGCCCCAGCAAATGGTGCTCTTCTGCAAACGTCGAAGACAGCACCCGGACCATCGCAAGAAGCCCGGCCGGCGTCACGATTCCCGCCAGCACCGCACTTGTCGCAAACGGCGCGGCCGCATACGCATCAGGCAGCCATGTGTGCATCGGCACAATCGCGGCCTTGACCCCGAAGCCTGCGACGATCAGGATCATCGCGGCAGTGTTGACGAGGTTATCCGCCTTCATACCGAGGCTCGCCAGTTTGGTCATATCCAGGGTGCCCGATGACGCGAAAAGCAGCGCCACACCGAGCGCGGCGAGCATTGTGCCGGTCGCATTGGTGACAAGATACTTGACCCCTGCCTCCGCGGGCGACCTCCGATCCCCGTTGTACGTTACCAGAGCGTACGACGAAATGGACATGACCTCAAAAGCCAGATACATCGAGAATATGTCCTTCTCGAGCACTACTCCCACGACACCCCCGAGCATAAGCATCATCAGCGAACAGGACTTGGCGTCCGCAGGCCGGTCCGGGGTGCTCCCAAGGGAGTAGAGGATAGCCGCCACGCCGAGCCAGGCGGCGATGATCGCTATGTCCGTCTCCCGCAGGAAGCCGGACTGCCCCCCTCTCAGCATGCCGGCAACGACAATCAAGGCCCCGGCCACTGCCACGATGGCAGAAACGGCCGTGCCGCGTCGCTTTCCGGCGAGCCTCGATGAGAGGTACGCCAGCGCCCCTATTCCCATCAGTACCTGAGCGCTCGACAAGTGGATCCTCCTAGTGCAAGAGTCTTGAAACCGCAACCTCAGCCCAGCCCGACGATATGGCCGGGAAAACACCCAGCGCAAGGCTTGCCAGCGCCAGCACAAGCATCGGGCTCAGCATGCCGCCGCGCGCATCCGCGATGAGCCCCGACGGCGTCTTCTCTTCCCCATAGAACACACGCATCACAAACCCCAGGCAGTACAGCGCAGTCAGGATGCTCGAGCCTATCGAAAGCATCGTCAACGGCAGCCCCACACGGGAAATGCCGGCAGCAAAAATCTGCCACTCGCTCTGGTATGCTGCCAGTGGCGGAGCACCGGCCAGCGTGAGGGCAGCGGCCACGGCGCAGAGCATGGCCAGCGGCATCCTCCGCCCGAGCCCCCCGACCTCTTCCATCTTGTGGGCGCCGGTGTTGTGAATGATGACACCGATAGTCATGAAGAGCAGCGCCTTTCCGACACCATGCGCAAGAGCCTGCATGACGGCGCCCTTGAGGCCCAGCACGCCGGCCGCACCGATGCCGAAAAGCACATATCCCATCTGGCTGACCGTCGAGTATGCGGCCATACGCTTGAGTTCCTGCTGCCTCAACGCCTGGAAGCCACCGTACCACTGGTTGATGATGCCCATCACCATTAGTGGCACGGACATCGCCGCCAGTGTGCTCGCGGGCATCATCCCGCCGAGAAATCGCAGCGCGCCGTAGATGCCCATGTTCATCATGACTGCAGAAAGCATGATGCTCGTCGGCAGCTGCGCCTCAGAATGGGCGTCCGGCAGCCAGATATGCCCCGGAACGACAGCCATCTTCACCATGAAGCCCGCCGCGAGCAGCACCGCTATCCGCCCGACGGCAACCGGGTTCGCCTCGGCCAGCAATCGAGCCGACACGCCCATATGCGATGTGCCTGTGAGCACAATCGTCCACAGGATGCCGGAGAGCATCAACAGCGCCCCGATGTGCGTCACCATGTAGTACTTGACGCCGACCCGCACCGGGTGCTTGCCCTGGCCCCAGTACACTATCAAGGCCGTTGAGGGGATCAACATGAGTTCCCAGAACAGGTAGAACAGGATCATGTCGCCCGCGAAGAGCACGCCCATCATCGACCCGGAGAACAGGCTCTGCCAGGCAAAGAAGCTCGCCTTGCCATCCGGTCCATCCATGTAGCTCCTGGCATATACGGCCACAGCCAGCGAAAGCCCGGACACCAGGACGGCGAAGGCCACGGACAGATAATCGGCCCGGAACGAGAGGTACGCGCCCAGTGATTGCATCCATGGCCACTCAAGGGTCACTTCGCCGGAAGACATCACTGCCGCTCCCGCTACCAGCGTCGCCCCGAACTGCAGCGCCGCCAGCAGGACCAGCGCCGCCGAAGACCGTCTGGAGTCCAGAGCGGCGCAGATGAGCGATCCAAGTATGGGCACAAGGATCGCAGCCAGTATGAAAGGACCACCATTTGTGCCCACGATCCTCACAATCCCCTCTCCAGAAGCACGATTACCGTCAACGCGACCAGCCCGGCGAGCACCCCGACCAACCCGTGGTTGGCATCGCCCGTATGCAGCGAGCGCGATTTTCTGCCCAGAGCATATGCTTCGTCAACCATCCAGTTGCCCGACCGGCTCAACGCGCGGTCGATGGCGTCTGCGACGCGCCTCAACGCGTGTTCACCCACACTTGTGACCGACCATATTGCGCGGTCTATGGACGCATCTATGCCATCAGTGGCCTGTTCCGCCACGCCCTCTCCCCGGTAGGTGACGAGCGCGATAAGGCCATCGATCCCGGAGTCTATGCCATCGGACACCCACTGCGCAGCGCGCTCGACACTCGCGAGCACGTTGGTGATCCCGTCAGTCATTCCGTACTCGAGCGTCGCAGCGGCCGCGCCTCCGGCCCTGCCGAGCGCCGCCATGATCCTCGAATACACCTGGTCAAAGTAGAAACCCGTCTGGGCGGCCTCTGCCAACCCTTTCGATAGGGTCTCCGGCTGCCGCCCGTAGGCGAGAAGCATGAGGGTGCCTACACAGAGGGCTGTGATGCCCAGAGGCAGCGCGCTGCTCTGCCGTGTCTCATTCAGCAGCTGGTAAGCGCCCAGTTCGCCGCCGCTTACGAACCTCACAGCAACCCATGAGGTCAACGTGCCGGCGGCAAGCACAACGAGCGGTGCAAGCATCGCCGGACGCACTTCGTGCGACTCCGCTGCAGCGGGAGATACGTCGCCCAGGAAGATCCTGCCGAATGTGTTCAGCGCATAAAACACCGTCAGCGTAGAAGCCGCCGTCACCACCACCGACGCAAGTAGAAATCCGCCGGAGATGCCGGCTTCAAGCACCATTTCCTTGCTGAAAAACCCGTTGAAAGGCGGGAATCCGCACAGCGCCAGCACTCCCGCGCCAAATGCGACCGCGGTGACCGGCATCTTCTTGAACAGGCCACGCATGGCGGCGATTTCCCTGGTGCCGGTTTCGTGAATCACGGCGCCTGCCGCAAGGAACAGGAGCGCCTTGAACACAGCGTGGTTCGCCAGGTGCAGCGACGACGCAAGGCCCGAGCCTGCAGCCACTCCGAACATCATGATGCCGAGCTGGCTAATCGTCGAATATGCGAGAAGCCTCTTCAAGTCGCGTGCGAAGCAGGCCATCAGCGACCCTGCCAGCGCCGTTAGAGTCCCAATCCACATAAGAGCCGCAGTCCACGACGCGAACTGCCCGAACACCGGCTGCATCCTGGCCATCAGATAGACGCCCGAGTTGACCATCGTCGCAGCGTGTATGAGCGCGCTGACCGACGTCGGCGCCTCCATGGCGTCTGGGAGCCACACGTGAAGCGGCAGCTGAGCCGACTTCCCGACAGCCCCGGCCAGCAGCAGGAAACCTGCCAGCAGCAGGACTCGAGGCCCGATGAGGCCCTGCGCTGCTTCCCGCTGTATGACGGAAAACTCGAAGCTCTTCGACGGCGAGGCCGAATACAGAAGCAGTATCCCGGCCAGGAGGCCAACGTCGCCGATCTTCGTCGTAATGAAAGCCTTTAGCCCGCTCTTCCCCGCTTTCGGGTTACCGATCTCGAAGCCTATCAGGCTGTACGAACACACACCGACGATCTCCCAAAAAAAGAACATCTGGAGCATACTTCCCGAAAGCACCAGCCCGCACATCGCGCCAATGAACACAAGAAGCAAAGACCAGTACCTTCCCAGGCCGTCGTAGTACTTCATGTATTCAAGAGAGTAGATCACGATAAGCCCACCGATGAGCGTTACCACCATGACGATGGTCATCGAGAGGGTGTCAGGCGCCAGGATGAAGTCCGTGACGCCGGGGATCCATGGTATCCTCACGGGGCCGCCGAATCCTGTCCTGGCCGCAAGGCTCAACGCTCCGGCTGCGGTCGCGACCGCCGCCAACACGGCGCCGGTGCTTGCCAGTCGCGGTCTCCGCAGTACCGAACCGGTCATTATAGAAAGAGCTGCCCCAAGAAGGGGCAGGAATACCAGGATTGATATGTTCAATGGTGTCTCCCTCTATGGCTTCTTCCTGCACGGTTATCCCCTTTTGCCGCGCGGCGCTAGCCTTCTAACCGCGCCTCGCGAGCTTATCTGTATCCACACTGCCGAATTGCCTGTACGCATTGACTATCAGGGCCATGCCCATCGCCGTTACAGCCGCGTCGACGGTTATCATGGCCACCATCAACGATTGCGCCGTAGCGAGCGCCGAGTTATGCAGCCCGGCCACAAGAAACGCAAGCGACACCGCATGGGCCATAAGGTTGATGCCAATCAGAATCTTGATCATGTTCCTGTTTCCCGCCACGCAGAACAGTCCCAGCGCAAGCAGGCATGCAACGGTGAATGCTTCGATGACCCATACCTGCAAAATGCCGCTCACCGTGTGCTGCCCCCTTTGCCGAAAAGCGTCGCGAGCCCTATGCCCGACGAAAGAATCACGAACATGATGTAGTAGATGTATCCCGTCTCGTTACCCCAGAGCACCGGCGACACGTCGGGGCTGGCTGTGATTGCGGCGGCGGATGGGCCGAACGCTCTCGACGAGACGATCGAATAAGTAAGCGCTACCAGCACTGTGACCGCGAGCCAGAAACCTGCCAGCTTCGTCGGGGCCGCCCTGACCGGCGTCCTTGTTCCCTGAGTCTTGACAAACCGCGATCCAGAAAGCGTTATGCTCATAATGAAAAGTATGCTGATCAGGCCGGCGCCCACAGAAAGCTCCACGATACTTGCCTGGACCGCGCCGAGCAAGTAGTAAACGACGCTTGCAGCTACGCTGGAGAGCGCGAGAAACAGCGCGGACACAAGTAGGTCCGCGCTAAAGACTGCGAAAGCCGCAGCCGTTATGAGAACCGACAAGGCGATTATCTTCTCCAAGCGAGGAGCCTCCGTTTCACTCCGACCGAACAATTCTACGACTGTAGAGACTATAAGGCAACTTCGCAAGGATGACGGACTACGGCCAATAAGCAGGACGGACGGTCGTATCTTATGAGTTTAGCACATGCGAGGCAATTGCGCTCCCGTAAGCGACGATAATCTCCTCGTCCCACTGTACATTGTGACCATGCTTACAATGCCTTGCGTTCCGGTAACCGTCGCGGCTCGCCGAGGATCAAGCAAAGGCTCGCCGCCAGTGCTTTCGCGGCTTGACCTCAGCGTCTCCAGCACGCTGGGCACGGAGCGCTCTTCGCAGAAAATCACGGCCCGCCCTTCGCACGGCAGGTACAGTGGGTCAAGCCCGAGCAGCCGGCAGATACCTGAAGTCTCAGGCGCAGTCAGGACTCCGTTCTCGTCAAGTTGGATCGAAAGGCCTGTGGATTCCGCGATTTCGCAGAGAATGGTCACAACCCCGCCTCGAGTGATGTCTCGCATGCAGTGAACTCCCGGCACACACGCGACGTCGAGCAGGTACGTCATTGAGTGGCAGTCGCTTGCCAGTCCAGGCGCTGCCTTGATCCCGAGTCTTGCCGCCATGAGAGTTGCGCCGTGACGCCCTATGTCGCCTGTCACCACGACCGCGTCGCCCTCACGCACGCTGGTCACGCCGAGCTCGCGCGCATCTTCGATGAACCCGATCCCCGACGCTCCGATGAACAGGCCGTCCGCCTGGCCTGCTTGCACAACCTTCGTGTCGCCGGCGACAACGGAAACCCGCGCCCTGCGGGCCTCGGCAGCGAGCGACTCCACGAGCGCCTCAAGCTGCACGGTCTCGAAGCCTTCCTCTACAATGAACGAACAAGTCAGGTAAGCAGGCCTTGCTCCCCTCACGACGAGGTCGTTATACGTTCCGCTCACGGCCAGCTTGCCGATGTCCCCGCCCCGGAACCAGAGCGGCGATACGACGAACGCATCTGTCGTGACGGCGATCCTTGGGCGCGAGTCCACGATCGTAGAATCCTCAAGCGGCCCTTGCGGCCGGCCCAGGTGCTTGAGGAAGATATCTCTGACAAGACGGCTGGTCAAGAGCCCACCATCGCCATGTTCAAGCAGAATCTTGCTCAACTCGCCACCCCCTCTTCGGCCCGCGGTTGCGCAGTCACCCTGCCCCAGACTGCTGCCTCACGCGCCGGCCCGGCCGTCCCAGTACGCGAAGTGCGCTGCGCAGGCTCCTTCGCTCGACACCATACAGGGGCCGAGCGGTGAGGCAGGCGTGCAGGCCTGTCCGAACCGGGCGCACTGTGTGGGCACCAGACGGCCTCTGAGCACGTCCGCGCACCGGCAGCCCTCTGGTTCTGGCGCGTGACTCACCGCAATCTCCATCCTGCTGGCCGCGTCGAACCATGCGAACTCGGGCCTCAGCCCGAGCCCACTTCCCGGCACCACACCGAGCCCTCTCCATTCAGCGTCGCGCTTCTCCATATACTTGTCCATCAATCTCAGTGCGGGCTGGTTCCCTTCCGGTCTAACGAGGTGCCGGTAGCAGTTGACCGCATCGTGTCTGCCCTCCAGGACGAGGTCGACCAGCACGCATAGAGCATAGGCGACCTCCAGCGGGGCGAATCCTGCGACGGTGGACGGTCTGCCATAGTCGGACAGGAATGTGAAGGCGTCGCTCCCCGTGATGGAGGCGACGTGTCCCGGGAGCAGGTACCCGTCAACCTTCATCTCGGGATCCCGCGCGAGAATGGCCAGCGCGGGCGGCATCGTCTTCACAGCCGTGAAGATGCTGTAGTTGCCGAGGCGCAGGTCCGACGCCCGCTTCACTGCCAGCGCGATGGCCGGAGCGGTCGTCTCGAAGCCCACGGCGAAGTAGACATGCTCCTTCCCGCTCTCGGCCTCTGCTGCACCCACCGAGCCCACGGGGCTATACACAACACGCACGTCGGCGCCCTGTGCCCTGGCCTGCGAGAGAGTGCCGGACCCCGCCGGCACTCGCATCATGTCTCCGGGAACATGCAGCACGACACCGGAGGCAGCGCACGCGACAGCCCAGTCCAGGTCTGCGGGACTCGTGACACATACTGGGCACCCCGGTCCGCTCGTGAACGTAATCTGGTCGCGGAGGGCATCCCTGAACCCGAACCGCGAGATGGCCCAGGTGTGGGTGCCGCACACCTCCATGACCGTCAGGCGCCGCCCCTCAAGCCTCCTCCGGATATGGTCGAGACAACCCGCAACGGAACGTGTGTCACTGAGGTCGGGATAGCCGCCCGAGTTCGCGAGCAAGCTTCAGCATCTCCCTTGCCCTGGTCCTGGAGAGTGTCCCAAGCACAAAGCCCGAATGGATCATCACGAACTCCCCCGGCTTGAGCCCGGAGTCCAGGCAATCAACCGTTATCTCGTTGCCTTCAACCTCTACGAGCGCGCGGTCTCCTTGCACCCGCAGCACGCGGGCGACTGTACCGACGCACATCTATGTCAACCCCTTGAGCCGGGCCGCCGCGACTGCCGCCTGCCCCAGCGCAAGCCCACCATCGTTTGGCGGCACTTTCTCGTTTGTTAAGAACTGTAGCCCTGCATCTTCGACCACCATCCTGCAGGCAGAGAGCATCCTGGGGCTCTGGAAAACGCCGCCGCTGGCCACGACCTGCCCGAGCCGCTCAGCCCTGGCTGCGGCAATGGCTGCCCCGCCCAGGGCCGCCGCGAGCGTGTCAATGAATCTCCCGGCATAACGTGCACGATCCGAGCCTCCCAGGACATCACAGACCAGGGCTGAGACGGCTTGCTCCATACGTATCATCCCTGTGGCGATCTCGAACGGGTACGGCTCGAACCGCCCGCACGCCGCGGCATCGAGGAGGACGGCGCCCTCGCCCTCATATGTGTTCTGGAGGCAAAGGCCCAGGATAGCGGCGGCAGCATCGAGGAGGCGCCCGGCACTCGAACTAGCGAAGCAGTTCCAGCCTGCATCGAGAACGGCGAGACAGGCTTCAACCTCATCCCGGCTGCCCGGGAAAAGTCGCTGCGCCAGTCCTGGCACGTCTTGTTCTCCCGCGCGCAGGAATGCGAGGGCGCTCCAGAGAGGCGACCGGACCGCTTTCGGTCCCGGCATCCTGGCGTATTCGAGATGGAAACGCCGCGAGAACCCTGCACAGCTACCGGTGAGGATTTCGCACCCCCAGACCGCGCCGTCATCGCCGTATCCGACGCTATCCGCTACCATGGCGACGGCCGGGCCTTGCAGGCAGTGCTCCGCAAGCACCGAGCACATGTGTGCGTGGTGGTGCTGGACCTGGATCACCGGAAGTCCCATTCCCGCGGCGAGCTCCCGCCCGCTGCCCGCCGACTCGTACAGAGGGTGCGAGTCCACAGCAACAGCCTCCGGTCCGAAACCCAGCAGAGAGGCCAGGCCGGTCACGCACTCTTTGAAGCGCGAAGCGGCCTCCAGGCTATCCATGTCGCCAATGTGCTGGGACATGACCGCCGACTCCGGTCCCGAGAGGCAGAATGTGTTCTTTGTGTCGCCTCCGGCGGCTAGCACCCTGGGTCCACGCAGCACGGCCGGTAGCGCGATGGGCGACGGCACAAAGCCTCGTGAACGCCTGATCACCTGGACCGAACCCGCTGCCCACCTGACGACCGAGTCGTCGCACGGCCTCGCGATGGGCCTGTTGTGGGTGATGACGCTGTCCACCAGCCGTCCGAGCAGCGCGAACGCGTCCTCGTCCCGGTATACCAGCGGCATGTCACCATGATTCAAGCTCGTCATCACCAGGTATGCCGGGCCTTCCCGGAGCAACAAGTGATGGAGCGGAGTGTACGGCAGCAAGAACCCGGTGGCTCCGGTGCCGCCTGACACGCCCGGCCAGAGGGATGCTTGCCTGTTCTTCAGAACGACGATGGGCGCGGCGGGCCCCTCGAGGAGGGCCTTCTCCTCCGGCCCAACTTCACACACCCTGGCGACATCGTCGAGCGACCGCGCCATCAGTGCCAGCGGTTTGTTGCCCCGGGCCTTCAGCGCCCGCACCCTGGCAACTGCCGCCTCGTCCTGCGCGTCGCAGGCGAGATGGAAGCCACCGGCGCCCTTTACACCCACCAGCCTGCCCTGCCTCAGGGCCTGCGTGGCCATCCCAAGCCAG
>Ga0315277_10010046_pt1 | contig 12028 bp, 16 predicted proteins | sample YL17G05_15_MG_FD_203695 | JGI IMG/M metagenome (GOLD analysis project Ga0315277, IMG submission 203695) | Sediment microbial communities from Yellowstone Lake, YNP, Wyoming, USA - YL17G05_15 | ecosystem: Environmental > Aquatic > Freshwater > Lake > Sediment | place: USA: Wyoming | collected... | reverse complement strand
TTAATTCTGTGAATTTGTTACAAAGCATAATTGTTGATTTGAGTGAATAAATATACTAAAATTCTATTGATGTGTCTTTTATTGGAGACCATCCGGTCTTTGCATCGGCAACAATCTCTTGCTGTTTAGGTCTGTTTTTAAAGTGCCAAGCGCTTACTGGATCTACTGGGCTGCCTCCTTCTTCCAATCTTTCTAAAAAAGCACAACCGCCTCTATACATTTCAAACTTTACAGGCATTTCTAAAGGAGTGGGCCTACCTCCTGTTTCTGTGTCTTTTATTTTTCTTACATGGACTTCGGTTATCATCCAGTCGGTAGGGTGCTGGGTAATACGGTGAATAGTTAAAAAATCATCGGTTTTGTTTGCAACTTTTTGTCCGCCTTCTGTGTCTTGTTTTCCGGGCGCTTGGACATATTTCTTTTCTGCATCTTTAGTTCTAGCAGCTGCGGTTACAGCATGGTGATTTACAAACCAGCCAAAATTGTTTTTTTGACCAAACGCTTTTATTTCGCTCAATGCCTCATAGTGATATTCGTGCGTATTAAGCTTGCTAAAGCCACTTAAATCTATTTTTAAGGAATTGTACGGATCAATCATTCCGTAATTAAATTTCCCTGTCTTTAATGTCTTTTTAACCATGTTGATTATGTCCTTGTAGTTATACAAATCCTCCTGCGCTTTGATAAGCACAAAATGATCTTCTATAAACTTTTTAGCTATTTGATATTCGGTTTCGTTCATTGCTAAATTTCCTACCAATGGTTTTCCCCAATAAAACTGTATCATTTTTCGCATAAACGCTCCAAGCGTATTTTCACTAGAAAAAATAATTCCTCTCCAACCATGGTACATTGCGGCCAGTAAACATAGATACCAAGTAAATACCGATTTACCAGTGTTATCAATACCGTTAGTCATAACCAAGTTTCCTTCCTTAAAAAGAAAATGCGTGTCTAGTGAAGGACTGCCTGTGGTTAATCCCATTTTCAAAGTTCCTTCCCTTACTGATTTCAAGTAATCGTTGTAATCATCTGGCTTTGCTAAAAAAGAAAAATCATCATCTTCCACGTTCACGCGCGAGGTGATAACTCTGGTACTTGGCGTTTCTTTTTTTACTTCGTCCCTATCGCCATAACCCATATCATAAAGCTTTTTACTTGCCTCAGCAAAATCTTTGTTACATTCCAATATTGCAAATACAGCGTATGGGAGATATGCTTTTTCTGGCTCAAATTCACTACTGGTAGTAAACACGCTAAACCATTTTTTGCTTTCATCGTAATTACCAGACGATTGAGATGAAGCTTGCCCCGGTCTTAAAAAAATAACTTTATTGCCTTGTCTTTTGACAACTTTCCAGCCATTGCTTTGCAATAATCCAACTACGTCTCCGCGATTATTGTAATCATCAAAAGAAGAAAGTCCTTTTATTTTTTTGGTTTGCTTGAATTGTGGAGCAAACTCTTCCGTTGCCTCGTTAAACTGTCTTGCGATCCCCAGCAATACCTCCCTTTCCTCTTGGGTTATCTCGGTTATGCTGTAGAGGTCTCCAAATATAAATTCATACCCCTCCGAAGGATAGCAAACAACTTGTCCGCCCAAACCGCGTGTTTCAATTAAAACCCTAACCTTATCGTTTGTTTTAGATTTTTCAGCTAGCTTTCTAGCATCAGCATCTTCTTTACCCTTTAAAAGCTCGGCTTCATAAGTTTTTTTGTATGTCTCTTCTCTCTCCGTATCGGTTGTTTTTCTATTTGCTAGCTTAGAATTTCCGCCAATTACCGAGCATCTGTAAATGAAATGATAGCCACCGTTCTTTGTTTTTTGAACTACTATTTTGCTTAGTAAATTCTTATCAGTTTCATGAATCAACCTCTTGTAATTATCAAAAAGCTTTCCATCTAAACTGTACTTTTGATCAATATCAATAACCTCTACATTCCCAGAGGGCTTACCGCATACCAGCCCCACCGCAATACAATTCGTTAAATCATATTTCTGCGTAGAGTTTTGCCAATCCTTTACTATCGGCTGTTTCATTGCGTTTACTGGAATAAACTGCAATCCTTCAATATTTTGTAGTTCGTTACAATTCATATCCGTCAATTTTGTTTTGAAGTTTTCTGTCTAAAAAATTTCTAATTGCCATGTAGTTTGAAAGCACCTTAGCAATATAATCCACATTTACGCTATTCCCGGTAAAAGAAACTGTAGTTATAGTTTCACCAGTTGTGTTCTTTAATCCGCCATACGAATTTAACCTAAACGCTAAAAGTATTTCCTCCAAAGTCAAATTGCTGTATCCAAAATCTAGAATAAACTTAGATATTTCCTCCGATATAAACTTAGCAAAAAATTCAGTATTTGGTAAAGCGCACCCACAAATCGCAGCAACCCTAAGCATTATTTGATCTACAGTTGTCTTAATTTCCTTTTCTCCTAATTGGCTAAAAGAAGATCCAACTAATCTTGCATCAATAATCTTCTTCTCCGTTTTTGTCAAGTTCATTGTGCCTTCTAAATCTTTCAGCAAATAATTCTTCCCCTTGTGATTTAAAGTTCCCGCTAAATTTTCCATTTTTTTCATTTTTTGGTTTAACTATATCCTTATCCTTATCCTTATCCTTATCCTTAATGATTAAGTAATCATTACCAAATGATTCTGGAATCATTGATATAAGATTATTCTTTTCTAACTCTTTAACAACTGAAATTATTACTGGTCGATTGCTATTCAATGAAGAATATTGAAACTTTAGGAACTTTGGAATAAACCAATTATTATCTTTAACAACAATCCTTCCTTCCATCATAGAGATTAAAACCTCTTCTGATATTGAAGTATTGCACATTAGATTAAGAAGCCTAATACTTCTTTTGCAAATCCCGGCATGATTACAATTATCCAGTAACCATTGCCAAACAACGCGGTAATCATTACTTAATGATATATACCAATCATCATTCCATTTTTCGGTATCCGTAAGCCTTTTTGCCATTTGTTTTCATTTTTACAGATTTACAAATCAAATTTAAAACTCAATCTTTCTTCAATTCTTTTTAATTCATCGGAATTAAAAACTTCCTTACCTTTCATTTTTCTTGATAAATCTGCTTCTGGTATTCTAACTTCAAAAGAAAGCCAGCGTCTAGTTCTTCCATCTAATGCTTTTACTATTTGCTCTGAAATAGCTGCTTTTTCATTTTTCATATTTTAATAGTTTTGTTTTGCAATACTACAACAAACAATTTAAAAAAACAAAAAAAATATTTTATTAAAAAAAATTAGGAAATTAAAAAATAGTTTTGTAGCTTTACATTGAACTTTATTTTTAACCTTAAAAATTTTAATTATGAAAAAAGTAAAATTGTTTTTAGCATTAATGCTAACGTCTAGTTTTTGTTTTTCTCAATTACCAAGCGGCGTTGCTATGAGAAGCGGTAATCACAAATTAGGTAAATACGGAGTTGGTGTTGATACGGCTCACTATGATTTTGTAAACAATTACAATGTTGATTTTTTAATCACAAAAGACACCATTTTTATTTTTGATAAAAATGGATTTGAAATTAAACTTACATCAATAGGTTATTTAGAAGAAATGGAAGTCGAAAGCAGCAAGTTTATAATTCTTTATTGCGAAAATAAAAGTATGGGTAAAGAAGGAGAAAACTGTCGATTTATTTTTGGGGTAGATACAATTACACACAAAAGCAATGTTGTTTTAACCAATTTTGATAAAGTTGTTTGTTTTGATATATCTAAAATAATTTCTACAGACGATAATGCAATAAACAATTTAGTTGCAACACTACCTAAATTTAAATATGAATAATATGAAAAAATTTCCAGAAACATCATTAGAAGCTTACGAAAGCATGACAACCGGATTGTTGTCTAATCAACATGGAGATATACTAAAAGCTTTGCTTGTTTTAGAAAAAGCAACCGCAGAAGAAATTTCTTTTTATTTAAATTGGGATGATAAAAACAGATCATCAAGAAGAATGTCTGAACTTGAACGAAATAATATTATTTTTAAACCGGGCGAAAAAAGAAAAACAAAATCAGGAAGAAACGCATTTGTGTACCAATTAATAAAAAAATATTAATTGAAACCAAAAAAGAAAGTAATTCAAAACATTACTATTGAAACACCTAATCCTGATTTAAATAAAATCTATATTTACATAAGGGATTGGAGAAAAATAAATCCAATTCCTTATGTTTTTTATCCTGAAATAAATAAATTAAAAGAAATTTTAAAAAATGCAATTAAAAGTTGATGGATGCTCAGATTGTCCCTTATGCAACATTAGTCTTAAACTAGATTTTTATTGCGCACACCCAAAGTTTGATGAAAAAGTATTGTTGATAGAAAGCGATACTTACGAAAATCCAATAACTCCAAAAGAATGTCCACTAAGCGAACAACCAATAATCATTTATAAAAAAAGATGGCAAACGTTTGAAAACTTTTGGAATAAAGAAAATTAAAAAGCCCCCTAAAAACAGGAGGCTTTTTAATTTCATTAAAACTAAAACTATCCGGCAGCGGTTATCAAGCTAGCTACAGTAGCATTAGTGTAATAAACCGGTTGCATTGGACTTGGGCCATAAGGTAATAACTTTACAGCAGTAACACAAGCAGTGCCAGAATAAACAGTTGAAGGTATTGTTTCTAACATAATACCTTGAGTTGGAAAAGCCAAAACAACACCGGAAGTTTTATTCCAATCGTTTTGATTTGAACCAAAAACAGTTACAGAAATTAAATTTGCCATTTTGTTTGTTTTTTTTAGCTAAAAATAAATTAACGGAGTAAAAATAATGTAATTTTAAATAAAAATGAACATCTTTGAATTAAAAAATCCCATATCTTGCGTAACGCCATTAGGAAATGCTTATATTTGGTATGTGAAATCAAATGGATTTCTAGAAAACGATGAAGTTACCTGCATATTGACCGAATCAGGGCAAGTAAGACATTTCACAACAGACCAGATTAAAATATGGCATAACGAAACTTACGGTATAAAAAAAGACAAACATGAATAAAAAGTATTTTGATTTAATCGAAACTGCTCCTTTAACCGCTTCTGAAATATCTCAAATAGAGAGAAGGAAGCAACGAAAAATAAATCAACATGCAAATAAAATAAGAGAAATTAGTGTTGAAAAATTAAAAGAAAAAGTAGAATTAAAGCACACTAACGGACGTGTAATTATTTCAATAGATACCGAAGCAAAAAACTCTCACACTTTTGGAGATGGCTCTAAAATCCACATAGCTAGACAATTCAATAATTTAAACAGAAGAGAAACAGAACCAGTAAACGCGCACGTTATAAGCGGAGAAGGAATTACAATTGGAGCTGAAATATTAATACATCCAAACGCTATTATTGATTCAAACAAAATATTTGATTTTAATCAAAATATTACAGATGTAAAATATTATTCAATACCAAAAGAACAGTGTTACATTTGGAAAAACGAAAACAACGAGTGGATTCCATTAAAAAATTTTGCAACTGCATTAAGAGTTTTTGAAGAGTACAAAGGGTCGCTAGTCGGAGTAGAACATAAATTAATTCCAAATGTTTTGTATATTACATCCGGAAATTTAAATGGAAAAGTAGTTCACACATTGAAGGCTTGTGATTATGAAATAATTTTTATGGGTAGCAACGGAGTTGAAGAGAGAGTTATTAGATGCCGACATTTTGAAAACGAAACAAATGAAAGAGAGGAGATAGTTGGAATAGATACTGGTCTTACAGCAATGGTAAAAAAGGGAGATTTATTAGTAGGAATTTCATCAAATGATGCAAAAAGTATTATTTTTAAACCTTAAAAAATAAAAAATGGGAGAAATAAACAAGGCAAAAAAAACGGTAACAGCTCAAAAAACAACCGCAACGCCAACAACGCAAACAACAACAACAGTAACAGCCGCTCCGACTGTAGCAGCAGCGCGTCCAGCACAAGCGCAAGCAATGGCAAGACCCGCTACAGCCGCTACACCTAGTTTAGGTGAATATTTTACTCAAACCACCGGAGGAAATGTAGACGAATCTTTAAAGGGATTGGGATCAGCGTTTGTAAATTCAGTAAAAACACAAAATCCCGGCGCTTTTACACAATCAGATACAAACCCAACAGAAAATACACAACGTACATCCATAAATTTAAGCTCCTCGGTTAATAAAATTTTTGATAAACTAAACGAAGCTGGAGTTCCTCCTGAAAACGCATTAACAGCAGTAAGAGAAATTTTTCAAAACAAAAATTCTAGAGCAGGGGTTTTAGGTAAAGATTCATTGTTTAACAATCCCGCATATTTAAATAGTATGGCTAATGTAGGCGTAGGTGGCGGAAAGACATACGATGACGATGCAATACAACAAATAGCGGGAATGTACGCAAAAACCAAAAAGAACTATGACGCTAGATACAATGTAAAGCCCGGTACTAAAGTGGTAAATATGGCTATGGGAGGAAACGCTGCTGTGGATAACATGGTAGACCAAATAAAAAGCAAAAATGACAAAATAAAGGTTACTAAAACCCAATAAAAAATGTCGGAAAATATTGAAGATTTAAAAATTAGGCTGGGTCTGTACGAGCAAAACGGCCCAGCCAAATTATATTATTCTTTAAATCGGAAAGCTAATGAAATGGCTGATATTTTAAACAATACAAGCCTGAGATCATTAGACTTATCCGATGCAAAAGATAAAACTTTTGAAAGAATGAAAATAATTTGGAACGATGCAACTAGCATTACTACAGCCATAACTGGACTTGCTATGGCAATAGGTATTACTGGTGATGAAGAGAAAGACGTAAAGAAAAGGCAGTTAATAACAACACCAGAAAGCATAGCAAACCAATTAGGAGATAATAAATCGCAAGATGTTTAATAAAATAGAAGGCGGCACTTCAATAGATATTCAGGGCTTAATTTGTAACATACCCCCACAAGGGTATGTTTTTAATTTAGCTACTAGAAAACTTGAAAGCCGAGAAATTTATAAAAGGTCAAATAAGCCAGAAGATCAATACTGGGAAAGAACTCCTTTGCCTTCATGGTACAAGGACGTGCTTAAAAAAGAAGATGCTTACGATAAAAAAAGAAAAGAAGACGACCCTCCATTTTACGATGACCAACTAGAGCGATATAAACAACAAGAGTGGGACAGAAGATTGAATGGTTTTTGGTTTATGAACAATGGAAAACCAACGTACATCACCGGCTCTCACTATATGTACATGCAATGGTTTCAAATTGATATTGGATACCCAAGATTCAGGCAACCAGATTTGGAGTATTTTTATTTCTTGAAGTATGTGGAGGAAGATGCCGATTGTATGGGCATGTTGGAGATTACTAAAAGAAGATTTGGTAAAACGTATAGGGGTGGTATGTTTTTGTATGATTACATTACAAGAACAAGAATGACCAATGGTGGTATCCAGTCAAAGACCGGAGCAGATGCAAAAAAGGTTTTTGCTAAGGCGGTAATATCTCCATTTAAAAAACTACCAAGGTTTTTCAGGCCCGAATACGATATGAGTTTGGGTGTTACTCCAAAATCAGAGATTAGATTCCAACAAACAAACGTAAGAGGTAAAAAGGCAGAAGATAATATTGACAAAGACGAATTAGGGTCAATGATTGATTTCCAAAGTGCTGATACTATTGCTTATGATGGACAGAAACTGCATAGATATTTCTCGGACGAGTGGGCAAAAACAACCGAAGTAAATATCTACGATAGGCATGAGGTTATTCGTTATTGTTTGCTTGATGATGAAGGTCGAATTATTGGTAAAGCGCTATACAGTAGTACAGTTGAGAAACTAGAAACAGAAAGGGACGGAATACAAGATGCAGCAAAAAGTTTATGGGACGACAGCGACCAGTTAAACAAACAAGAAAATGGAAGAACGGCAAGCGGTTTATATCGTTTCTTTATGACTGCCGACAGAGCAAAGAACTTTGATTTATATGGATTCCCCGATGTAGCAAAAACTGTAAAAGAAATTCTTGGAGATAGAGATACGGTAAAGCACAATGCGAGGTCTTTATCAAAAAGGATTAAGAAGGAAGCTAGAACCATTGAAGAAGCGTTTAGTAATGACGGCGATGATTGTATTTTTAATGTTCAAAACATTAATGCGCAAATTGCTTACCTAAGAAATAACCCAGTTACCACATTTAGGTATTTAAATTTTTACAGAGACCTAGAAACCCAGAGAGTTAGATGGAGAGACGTAGACCCAAACAAAACAGAATTGTATTGGAAGGTGTTAGTATTGCCACCAGTAGGACATGATAACAAATACAAAATGAACGGCAACGTTAGGATGCCAACAAGAGCAAACGTTGGCGTTATTGGAGTGGATGGATATTCTAACACGCAGGGCGGTAAGGAATATGGATCAAAACTGTCTGGGTGGTTTTTTATAAAGTATGATATGAATGACCCGGAAAATACAGGGCTTTTTGGCGGGCATATTTACGGCAGACCAAACGAAAAAGAAGACATGTATGACCAAATACTTCTTTGTTCAGAGTACATGAGTTTCCCTGTTTATTTTGAGTTTGTTTCGGACGATTATTATACTTATTTTAAAAACAGAGGAAGGGTTAATTATCTTGGGAGATTCCCCAAAAACACGATTGATCCAATAAAATTAAGAAACCAAAATGTGGATAGGCACTTTGGATTTCCTACTACACCATTTGCATTGACAAAACAAAACGATGCAATGATAACATACATCGAACACCATAGCGAAAAAATATCTTATGAAGATTTATTGGAGGACTTGCTTAAATTCAAGCCATACAAAAGAACGCCATCGGATAAGACAGTAAGCGCAATGATTACACTAGTTAGTAGCTTGGAGCAACAGCCCCCAGAGAGGAAAGTAACAACACCGTTAATCCAAATTTTTCAGACATAAAAAATAAATATTTAAATCAAAGCCATTTAAAAAATATTTTTTCAATAAAAAAATGATATATTTGGCATAAAGAAGGTCTACCATGATGGAAAAATCTGCAACGATATTAAAGGATTTTCAACTAAACGATTTGTCTATAAAAGATAAATCGCAAAAAGAATATGGTTTAAAAATAGCTCAATATATTGACACTACTATAGGTGGAGGAATTACTTCTTATTACTGGACAAGAAACAATCGCTACAAATTAAACAGAAATTCTGCCAACGGAAGAATAAACATGGGTAAGTTTCAGGACTTGCTTAATTTTAACGGAAAGGTAAACTATGCCAATATTAATTGGCAGTCAATAAGAATTGTAAATAGAATTATTTCTGGATTAGTAGGCAGGTGGATGAACAGAAATGAGAAAATTCAAATAACCGCAGTAGATAATTTATCACAAGACGATAAGTTACAAGAATACAAAGAGCTTGAATATTTAATTACAAACAGAGCGTACCTTGCTAAACTTGAGCAGGAGAGCGGAATGAAGGTAACTCCTGATAGAGAAATCCCTGAAACTAGAGACGATCTTAATCTATGGGTTAAGCAATTCCAAAGGCTTCCAGAAGAAATATTATACGAGCTTGCATGTAATGATATACTACAAGCAGGAGGCTGGTTTGATGTTCTTAAAGAAAAAATGCTACACGATAGCGCCGAAGTTGGATTTGTTGGAACATATACTTGGATGGACGAACAAGGGGTAATTCATGTTGATTATGTAAAGCCAGAAAATGCGCTATATTCATACAGCGAATATCCGGATTTGAGAGATACAACTTGGCGCGGACAGGTTAAGTCAATGAAGATAAGTGAGCTTAGAAGAAAGTATGGCAAAGAGTTTGGAGGTACACTAACCGAACAAGAACTTTGGGACATATCTGCAACCGCAAAAGATTTCCAATACAATGATAAATTACGCTGGGATGTGAACTGGAATATAACAGCATTTAGGCCCTATGACGAATGGAATGTAGATGTACTTGATTTTGAAATAAAAACAGTAGATACAAATTCGTACACAGCAGTAACAACCAAGAAGAATAAAAGCACAATATTAAAAAAGGGAAGAGACGAAAAGCAAGCGGAAAACGAAGAGGTAATAGATGAAACAAATTGGAATATTTATCGTGGTGTAATGGTAAGAGTAAAGCAGATAATGCTTGAGTGGGGATTGAAGAGAAATATGATACGTCCGCAAGATCCAAAAGAAACAGGAAACGCAGAGTTTTCTTATTCTTTTTACATGTATCAAAACTACTCACTAACCAACCTTGCTGTACCGGAAAAAATAGAAGAGCCAGCAGACCAAATGATATTAGCCCGGTTAAAAATGCAACAGCTTGTTGCTAAAATGAGACCAACAGGAGCTTTGATAAATTGGGACGCGCTTCAATCAATTGATTATGGATTAGGCGATGCCAACAAGACGATAGACGTAATGAAGCTGTATGACCAAACGGGTACGCTTTATTACAGAGGTAAAGATGACGAAGGAAACCAAGTGCCAGTGCCGATAACAGAACTTGCAAACTCTGGTTTTTTGCCACAAATGCAAGGTTTGATTCAGCTATACCAGTTTCATTATTCTGTATTAAAAGACGAGCTTGGAGAAGATCCAAATATGGCTAATCAAGCCCTTCAACCAAGAGTAACAACCGGGAATATAGATACAGCACAACAGGTAGCCGCAAACGCTACAGATTATATGTACAACGCATATGTGGATTGTATGAAACAAACAGCAAGAAAAATATCTTGCTTATTAAATACATCTGTAACTTATGGATCACAAGCATATAGGCATATAATTGGAGCAGACGAAGTTAAATCTAGGATTTTTAACACAGATGTTAAGTTATTGCCTACCGGACAAGAGATAATGATGCTTGATCAAAAAATGAACCAAGCACTTGCTTCCAATCCGCAATTGGCAATGTTCTTAGATACTTTTAAAATAATAAGAATAGCCAAAGAGGACGTTAAACTTGCAGAGGAATACTACAGAATATCAATGAAGAAAATGCAAGAAACGCTTCAAGCTCAAGCTATGCAAAATCAGCAAATGACAATACAAGGTCAAATGCAATCGGCGCAAATGGCGGAGCAAGAAAGAAGAAAGTCGCTTGAAATGGAATTGGAAATAAAGAAAAGAATAAGCGATGCAGAAACAACAAACGAATTAAAGAAGTCAATGGTAGCGGGGTTGTTTGGTATTTATCAAAAAGGAATGGCTGTACCAGCCGAGCTTAAACCATTGGAAGCAGAGATTTTGCAGAATATAGCAATGCCATTGTTTTCTGAAAACATAAATGCGGAAGATATGATGGCAGCGCAAATGGCTCAACAGCAACAACAGGCACAGCAACAAGGACAAGAAGGAGAGCAACCTGAACAAGAGGGCGCAGAGCAGGAAGAACAACAAAGTCCAGAGCAGGAACAAGCAGAGCCACAAGAAGGAGAAATGGAACAACAACAACAAATGCAAGAACAACCAATGTAATTTTATGCCATACAAATCAGAAGCGCAAAGAAAATATTTTAATGCAAATAAACAAGAATTGGAGAAAGAAGGCGTTAATGTAAAAGAGTGGAATAAAGAAAGTAAAGGAATGAAATTACCAAATAAAATATTACAAGCAAAACTTAAAAAGAAAAAATAAAATGCCAACAGTAACAAATCAAGTAGCAGCACCAGCCCTAAGAGGACAAGGTGTAAGAGTAACGCTAAATGCAGCGGATTCTGCAAATTTAGCAACTATGGTTTTAGGAACAGTTTGCACAGCATCTGGCTCTTCAAAAACCGGGACAATAGTATCAATAGATACACTTGGAAATTCATTTGAAGTAAGCCCAATTAGTCCAGCAACAAGATTTGACGGCACAGCAGTTGGTCAATTGGCAGCAGCAGTAACAGTAACTTATTAATATTAAAAATTAAATAAAATGGCATTAAGTTTAACTCAAGACGTAACCTTGGAATTTAATAGAGACAACGGTTATGT
>Ga0315277_10010045_pt1 | contig 12028 bp, 9 predicted proteins | sample YL17G05_15_MG_FD_203695 | JGI IMG/M metagenome (GOLD analysis project Ga0315277, IMG submission 203695) | Sediment microbial communities from Yellowstone Lake, YNP, Wyoming, USA - YL17G05_15 | ecosystem: Environmental > Aquatic > Freshwater > Lake > Sediment | place: USA: Wyoming | collected... | reverse complement strand
CCCATCGGAGATCGTGACATCCGATGGGTTTCGGGACCCCCTTTTTTATATGGCAGTGATAGGTGAGGAGGAGGATCGGATATTCGGGATAGGTATGAAAGACGACTTCAAGGGTTTTTCCTACCTCTACATCGACATCGAGTTCCTCTTTCAGCTCCCTTCGCAGGGCTTCCCTGGGGTCTTCACCCTCTTTAACCTTTCCTCCCGGAAATTCCCAGAGGAGGCCGCGGAGAGCCCCTTCCATTCTTTGAGCCACGAGGACTTTCTTCTTTTCAATGATCACCCCTGCGGTGACGATGATGGTTTTCAACTCATCCCTCAATGCGATTGCGGCCTGCTTTCTTGGCCCGATAGAGAGCATGGTCCGCCTCACGGACCAGGTCCGTGAGGGTCGAGGTGGAGGGGGAGAAGGTGGCCATTCCGATGCTCACCGTCAGATCTCCATTGGGTTGTTCCTTCTCATTGGGGAACCGGGCCTCGGAGACGAATCTCCTCACTCTCTCTGCGATCTCTCCGGCCTCTTCCTTCCCGGCCTTAATCAGGATAGCGGCAAACTCCTCACCCCCGTATCGGGCAACGATATCGCTCTGGCGGACCCCATGCTGGATGAGAAGGGCAATAGCCTTCAATGCTTCGTCTCCGGCGAGATGTCCGTTGTGATCGTTATAATGTTTAAAATAGTCGATGTCGATCATGAGCAAAGAGAGAGGGACGGGATAACGTTTCTGGCGTTCCACCTCCAGGGTCAATTGTTGAATGAAAAAACGGTGGTTATAGATTCCGGTGAGGTCGTCGGTATGAGAGAGCAGAACAGCTTCTTCTCTCATCTTCTCAATCTCTTTGGTCTTCTCCTTAAAGAGGTCTCTCATGGCCTGCAGTTCCCTGGCATATTGATCTCTCTCCCGAATCTTCTCCAAGAACTGCTTCTTTGACCTCTCCCATTCCTCCTCGAGCCGCATCTTCTCCCTCAAATCCCGCAGGGTGATCAAGCAGGCTTCCCCCCGGAGGGTCCCGAAGCATTCCACGGGAATTTCTTCCCTGAGCCGGTTGACCACGCGGAGGTTCAAAGAGATTTCACGCCCCTTTTCCATCTTGTCGAAACCCTCTCTCATTGTGCTAAGGTCATCGAGAGCCACCACATCGATGAAAACCATCTGTTGAAGTTCCTCCGGGGAGTAGTTCAACAATTCCAATCCCTTCAGGTTCACCTTCAAAAATTCTCCCTTGCGATTTAGAATGAAGAAAGGATCACGGATCGCCTCGAGGATGGGCCTCAGGAGATGGATCTCTTTCTCCAGCGCGTCCACTTTCATTCGGATCTCTTGAAGGGAAGGAGAAGTCATAAACGGATTCCCAATTTGCAATTTTGTATCAATTTAGCTGTTTGTAAAATACTTCATAAAATCCCTCCCCACCTCCCTTTGCCAAAGGGAGGAGAAATACTTCCCCCTTTTGACAAAGGGGGATGAAGGGGGATTAGATGTTTTTTTTCAAAGTGCTAAAGTGTTACCCAATTTCCAATTTGCAATTAAAGTTCATACCATTTGCTGCACCCTTCTTTCCATTTCCTTTAAAAGCTTTGGATCGTAAGGAGGAGTGTTCTTCAATGAGGGGTCCAACGGATTTTCCGGGTTGAAATTCTGTAGGATCATTCTTCTGCCAGCCTTCAGCTCCTGGCCCAGGGTCTGGATCTCTTTTTCACTGTGGAGTTGAGGAACAACGGTCATCCGAAATTGATACTCAACTTTCTCCCTCTTCAGGATCTCTATCGATTTTGATATGAGAGAGAGATCGACAGGGAAACCGGCGGCTCTCCGGTAATGGAAGGGATTTAGGGGGCTTTTCACATCCATCGAGACGAAATCGAGCTTTCCCTCTTCGATCAATTTCTCTAACATCTCGGGACAGGAACCATTCGTATCGAGTTTGACCAGGAGTTTCATCTTTTTTATCTCACCGATCAAGAGAGGAAGATCGGCATGCAGGGTTGGCTCTCCGCCGGTGAGGCAAACCCCATCGACCCAACCCTTAAAGGAGTGGAGACGCTGGAGGATTTCTTTCAGGGATATCGAAGCAAACTGCCCGGGATGAAAGACCAGGGGATGGTTATGACAGTATGGACAGCGGAAGTTGCAGCCGGGGAGGAAGAGAACTGAACAGATTTTCCCAGGCCAGTCTAGAAAGGAAGTTTCTAAGAATCCCTTGATCTCGATCATAGCTGATGTTCATGAGATTTCTGAAAAAGCCCAGAAATCTCTGATTACGCGGATTATGAAATGATTAAAACGATTGGAAATGCATTGAAAATAAGTGATAATCTGTGCAATCTTTTTTTAAAATCTGTGTAATTAAGAGAGTGGAAAGAAGTTTTTTCAGAGCTCTCTTTATAAAAGAGAGAGTGAGGGCGGATCCTGATCGTGAAATCGGATCATTGGTAACACCGGTCACGTTCCCTTATAAAATCTCCCCTATCCCCTCTTTGATAAAGAGGGGAATTTCCCCCCTTTGTAAAAGGGGGATGAAGGGGGATTTTGTAAATTTAATTATTGCTGTTGCATCAGTTACTCCTGAACAGGTGTTGCTTCACCTCCTGAAGGGTTGGGACCACGCCTCTCCAGCTGGCCACTTCCATCTCCTTTTCATCCTCAATGATGAAGGAAGGGGTGGAGAGAATGCTGTAGAATGAGGCTTCTGCCAGACCATCGATCGTGTCCAGATCGTAGTGGAAAACCGGCACACCCTCCCTTTTCAACTCCATTCCAATCTCTTTGGCGGCAGGACATTTCGGGCATTTCGCTTTAACAAAGATTTTAATCAGTTCCATCTTTTCTCCTTTAGAAAAAAAGTCTAAGGTCTAAAGGTAAGGGTAAAGAGGCCCGTTTCGTTAATGGGTAACGTTAATCGTCTTTAAACCCTTTCTTTCACTTTTTAACGCTAAACGATACGGGCTTCGTAACCTTAACCGTAACCTTAATATTCGGAGTATTTTCATGATTCGTGTCATTCAAATATCACCCGGCCGCTAGAACGGTTTCCCCCTCTTTGGCTTCGATGTAGGCCTGATTTCGGTAGCGGTTGCGGAGCTCACCGATCTTCCCCTTGTTCCAACTGGAGAGCTTGGTAAAGTAGCCTGTGATCCGGGTGATGCCATCCACCTCCATCGATCCGCAGTATTGGCAGGAGGATCGAAGTCCCCGGCTCGTTCGATTGCAGGCATTACAGGTGGTGAACTCCGGTGAGAAGGCGATCTGGTCGTTTTGAGTCTGCCTGAAAGTCTTGATCACAAAATTCGCCAGAGACTCTCTTGAAGGCTTTGCCTCACCCAGCCAGATATGGGTCAATGCGCCCGCCTCGATCAGGGGATGAAAGAGTCCCTCCTGCCTCACCCGTTCAATCGGATTGAGCACGGCGGAGTTGTTCAGATAGGTCGAATTCGTATAATAGACTTCCCCTTTCGAGATGTCCCCTTTGACGATGTGGCCCGATTGGGGCGAATGAAACCGGAGGTCCAGTTTGGCAAAACGGTAGGCGGTCGATTCGGCGGGTGTCTGTTCGAGGACGAAGCGCATTCCATAGCGTTCACTTAACTTATCGACCAGCAGTTTCATGTGGGCGATCACCTTCAATCCGAATTTGAAGGCCTGCCTCGACTGATGCATCTCCTGGCCGGTATGAACCTGGACGAGTTCATTAAGCCCTACCATGCCGATGAGGAAGCTGGCGCGATGCATCCTCAGATAAGGAGAGCCATCCCGGTTCATGGCTAAGAGGGCGAGGGGGCCCCGTTCGCCTATGGAGAGGAGCTTTTCAATGAAGCCCTTCTTCTCCAGATGGGCTTTGACCGCAACCTCTATGAACTCCGTCAGCTTGGAAAAGAGCCGGGTGTCATCCCCTTTGGCCAGATAGGCGATCCTCGGAAGGTTGAGGGTCACATTCTGAAGGGCGCAATATCGCATCTTCCAGGGTTCCTTTGCATCCTCCAGGTCGGTCTGATCGAGTTTGAAGCTGAGGCGGCAGCATTCGGAGATTTTAGCTGTTTCCCCGCGGTCGAAGACGAAGTAGGTGTTGCCCTTTTCAGAAGCGACCTCACAGATGTGATGGAGAAAGTCCATGTGACCGGGAGTCTGAAAGAACTTCTCTGTGATATGGACGAGTGGTTTTGGAAAGAAGAAAGGCCTTCCGGACCCATCCCCTTCCAGGAAGACATTGAAGAGGGCCCATGCAAAGCTCTGTGATTCTTTCATATAGTCGCTGTAATTCTTTCCCGTCCTCTCTCCACCCGGTCCGATGGCAGGGACATTTTCGAAGTGTTTTGGAATCTCCCAGTAGAGATTAAGGTCGGTAAAGATCGCCTGACCTCCACGGGCGACCGCCTGCTGAGAGAATTCGAAGATCATCATCTGCGCCAGTTGTTCGAGGTCCCGATCCGACATGCCCACCAGATAGGGAGCAAAGAAGAGATTTACAGCATCCCAGCCAATGGCTCCGGCAAAGTTGCTCTGAAGGGCGGCGGCAAACTTCACCATATGGGCCAGGAGCACTTCCGGATGTTTGGCAGGTTTGGCCATGGCAATGGAGTTGGGAAGGCTCAGACCGAACCGTTTGATATATTCGAGGGATTGTCCGCTGCAGTAAGGCCGATCCACAAAACCCAGATCATGAAGATGAATATCCCCTCGCATATGGGCATCCGCAGTCTCCTGTGAGAAGACGGAGAGAAGGGCATACTCCTTTTTGATCCTCTCTGCAAGGGTGAGATTGGTGGCCTCCGGCCCGTGAGGGACATTGGCATTCTCCTTATTGGGATGGAGGATAAGCTGGTCCACATCGTAAAGGGGCATACCCAGACGGGTGTGCATCTTGCGGGCCTGTTCCAGTCCCCTTTCAACCAATTTGGTGTCGACCAATTCACGGACCAGGGGTGCGGTGATCATTTTGATTTTGGAGGTGACAATTAAATCTTCCACCTCCCGGGCGATCTCTTTTGCTGTATCGACATCAATATAAGTCTCTCTGACGAGGGCATCGACGATCCTCTGGCGGTTCCAATCATTCATCGACTCTTCAGAGGTGCGAACGAAGAGGGCCATATCCGTTGTTTCAAACTCTTCTTTCAAATCTTTTCGCTCCTCTTTCATCTCAATGACATTTGCCATTTTTTTATCACCTGTGTTGTGGAATTTAACGAAGTTAGGGTAGCTGATAGGCTATATTTAGTGTGACTCTTATTCACTACAACAACATCTTGTTATTTGTCAAGGAAAAACTCGGCTTGTGAAAAGAATTATTTGTTTTGCGAAAATTTCTAATATCCGAAATCCTCACTCCGAACTTACTCACTTCTTATCAGAGTTGTTCTTCTGGAAAGGTCTCAGGGGAGTTTCGAGGAGGCGTTTGAAGATTCCGAACAAGCCCTCTCCCATGGTTTTAAAGGGAACGGCTTCAATATTGGGATCATCAAGATCTCCTTTCACCTCATAGACATAAGAGAGGAAAGCCTTGTTCTTTCCTGTGAGGATGTATCCTGCGATGGGAATGTGGCTCAGCACCGTATCGACTGTGACCAATGGGTGAACTCCTATCTTCGCATCGATCAGGTTCTTGCCCAGATCGGCTTTCCCAACGATGGTGATCCTCATGGCATCGCTATCGACCAGAAAGTCCTCCGTGGAAGCAATACCCTCTTTGACCTGAATGTTTGACGAAATCCGCTGATAGGGAAGCCCTTTGGTCTTGAGATCGGGGAGCCTTCCTTTGAATAATTGCGAGACATTTAGGATCGAAAAGATCTTGGCCAGGATATTCGCTCTTTCGATCACTCCATTCTCCAGTTCGAGCCTTAACCCTCCCTGGAGAGAGTTTTTCATTTTCTGGAAATTCTCTCCCTCCCCTCTGAGTTGCACTTGATCGATATAGACCCTTCCGGTGACCATGATTTTCTCCTCCTCTCCTTTCGAGAGAAGGGTCCGGAGAAAGGGTGTTGCCTCCATATGGGAGAGGCGGGGCTTCATCTCAAATCGAATGCCTTTTTCTGCGGGTTGCAGCCAGGCTTCACCCCAGAGATCCCCTCCATTGGCTTTCAATTGAAAGGGATGGATGATTAACTTACCATCCGCCATCTTCATCTCGAATTTTAAGTCCTTGAAATCGAGATTTCGATACCTTCCTTTTTCGACATCGATCTTCCCTTCTATCGCCCAGAGGGAAAGCCATTCCCTGATCTTCTCAAAAGAGGCAGGAGTTGTTTTTTCTCTCACAGGAAAGAGGGAATTGAGGTCAAGCTGGGGGGAAGAGAGATGAAAGGAGAGTCGCCTGACGATCATCGGACTTGCTTCCCTGGATCCTGTTGGAGGACGGGAGGAGGTCCCGGAGAGGGTGAGCGAGGAATCTCCCAGCCTTCCTTTCAATCCATCCCATCGCATCTGTTGAGAGGAGAAGAGAATCCTTCCTTCGATCTGGGAGAGAAGAACAGGAATCTTTCGGTACCGGAGAGAGACTCCCCTTAGCAAAATCTCCCCATCCTTGATGACGTTGATTCCCTGTTCCATTCTTCCGGACCAGGTCAAACGGATCTCCGCCCCTCCGGCGAGGTCATGAACCTCGTCCACCTGAGTTCGCATCGAATCCGGAAATAGGGGTAATTGGAGCAGGGCATAGATATTTTTCAGATCGATCGAACCGGAGGTGGAGAGATTCAACTCTCCCTGCCTCACTGTTCCGTCAAGGATGAGAGCGGAGTTTAAGGACAGAATTTTTAACTTTGAAAAAGTGGCCCCGAGGTTGGAAATGGAGAGAGAGCCGTCTCGAAAGAGGAACGGGTGAGAAACTCCTTTGAGAAGGAGGGAGGCATCCCTGGGGATGAATTCCAACTCGTAGGAGAGAGGTTGAAGGGATGTTGCCCTTCTTCCTTTGAACGAGAGCTGGCCTGCTCCCGATAAGCTTTTAATATCTTCTGTCTTCAAACGTGTCTCTTTCGGAAAGAGAGGGGATTGAGAGAGGGCGAGAAGGTTTTTCAGATCAACCTTTCCTTTGGCTGTGATCTCAGAAGCTCCTCCTTTTTTCCATGAGCCCCCCATGAGGAGGGATGAATTTCCGAATTCTACCTTTGTTCCTGACCACTGAAAGTCCTCGTTGGAGAGGTCCACTCTCCCCTCTCCGATGAAGACCGGCAAGGGAATCTGAGAATGGGTCAGGTGAACTTTTGACAGAAGATAGCCGCCCTGATGCTGAAAACGGAGGGGAGATTTCAATTTTCCTTTGACCGAGATCTGATATTGCGCCTTGCCCGACAGGGAGGTGATGGGTTCAAGACCCTTTATCATCTCCGTGTCATCGGCTAAGACATCGGTCTTGAGCAGGGAGGAGAGATCTGCCACCTGGAATCGGCCTTGACCTTGAATCTCAAGGGTGGGGACCTGAAGAAGCTCGTAAAAGATGCCGTTGGCTCGATCGATGCTGGAATGGAAGACCCTTGCTTCCACTTCTTTCAGATGGAGATGGCCCTGTTTGAAAAGGAGGTTTCCTTTCAGTTCCTCCAGGGCGGGCAGATTCCATGGAAGTTTCAATCGAGCGTTGTTAACCTTCATCTCCACCGTCAGGACATGGGCATTGTGGAGCTCATCACAGTGATCAATTTCTGGCATCTTTCCCGAAAGCTTGACGGAGAGGATCTGTGCTGGACCGCTTCCCTCCGCACGGAAAAGGGGATCGGAAACACTCGGGGCGATGATCCGGAAGGGAATAAACCTTCTTCCATCGGCGATGTCGAAGACATTGCTCGATGCCTCTGCATCCAGACCCATCCCTTTGGTTCCGATTCCATAAATCTTGCCTTTTCCCCTGACCTTAATCTCGGGCAGTTCGATCGAAAATTTGGGGACCTCGAACACCTGCCTGTCATACTTAGCCTCGAAATCGAGGTTGATCCATTTGGGGGTGAAAAGGTAGGCAAAAACCTTTGGGTGATCGTAGGTCACCTCCCTGAACTGGATCTTAGCAGAAGCATTAAAAGGTCCTGAGAGGTCTCCCTGGTAGCGGCCTTTCAGATCGAGAATTCCTGCAATCTTATTCATGGGAAGAAGGGGTTTGAGATAAGACCAGAAGTGAAAGACCTCGATGCCTTTTACCTCCACCTCGGCATTCACCCTTCCCTTTGAGATATCCATCCCTTCGGGGATGTCTTCGATCGTTCCGGAGGCGGAGAATTTTCCTTCCCTTTTTGAATGGAGGATCTTTCCACTCACATGGAAAGGAAAGGGCTTGTCGAAAGAGATTTTTGAAAGACGGAGTTCGAGGGATCGGATCTCTGTCAGGAGAGGGGCGCCGTCAAAGGATTCATCTAAAAAGGAGATCTCTCCGGACCGAATAAATAGAGAGCCTCCGAAGAGGGTGGAGAGGGTCTCGATCATCTTCTGCTGGGAGGACTTCAACTCCTCCCCGGTTAAAGGGGTGTCAAAAAAATTGAATCTTCCGTTTCTGTCCCGGGAGAGACGGCCTACGGGCTTCTCAAGAGTGACCCGCCTCCATTTCACCTCCCTCCTCAACAGAGGAAGGGTCTTTGCCGTTAAAATCAGCCTATTTGAACGGAGGAGATCGAAAGATTGGGAGCGGTCCTTGATCCGGAAGTCTTCGAAAACAATTCCTATTCCGCCCCAGAAACCGATTTTTGCCTTTCCAAAGGTGACCTCCCTGCCAAGCTGAGAGGTGAGTGTTTTTTGAACGGCGTTACGGTAGAGATTGGGATCGAAGAGATATTGGATCGATAGAAAGAGAAGGATCCCCACCACAACGATAGGAATCAGGATCCACAGGAGAAACCATTTCTTACGACTCATCTTATTGACCTATGTGCTCAGAAAATAAAAGCCTAACGGTAAAGGTAATCCCGCGTTTCGCGGGACCCGTATCGTTAATAAAAGGCTACGTTTATCGTCTCTTAATTCTTTATACGTAACCGTAACCAGTAACCGAAACGGGCTTCGTAGCCCTAACCCAAAAACCTTATACCATTTGACTCCGAACTGTGAACTACGAATTCTTGATGGCGTGGGCAATGGTCAACACATCGACCCGCTCTGCCCCTGCTTTCAACAATACCTTCGAACATTCGTTGACTGTTGCGCCGGTCGTGTAAACATCATCGACCAGAAGGATCGATTTCCCTTCTATCTCTTCATCTCTTTGAATATGGAAGGAACCTCTCACGCCCTTTTCCCTCTCTCCACCACTCAGATTGACCTGTGGGGGGGTAAGTATCCTCTTCTGCAGCAGTCTCTTCGAATACGGAATCCGGGTTCTCCGGCTTAACTCCTTTACGAGCAGGAGGGCCTGGTTAAATCCCCGCTCCCTTAATCGCTTTGAGTGGAGCGGAACAGGGATGATGAGGTCGAAAGATTGGGGATCCCAATATCGGCAGAATCCTTCAGCTAATTTCTCTCCGAAGAAGAGAGTAAGGTAGTTCTTCTCTTCGTATTTCCATCGATGGATCGCTTCCCTGAGAGGCCCTTCATAATATCCCACAGCCCTTGCCATTGTAAAATATTTTCCCCTGGTCAGACAAGCACCGCAGGGATGGTTCTCTACCTCGCTGGAGAGAAAAGGGACTCCGCAGAGGGTGCACAGCGGCGGCTCAATCCACCGGATCTTTGAGAGACAGTCCGGACAGATTCCCTGTTGCCCTTCTTCTAAAAATTTTTCACAGCAGTGGCATTGGGGAGGCAATAAAAATTGGAGGCATCTTTCAATCAGGGCACGCATTCATTCTAATCTTTGAGGTCTTCTTCACCTCACAGTTGCGTAAAAATTACATAAAAAGGGAGGTGGGTGTGCTGGAGAACCTTTACAGCGGCTCCTTTAAACGTTTGGCCACTTTGTTTCCAAGCAAAATACAAAGGCCACCTCAGGTGACATCGACTGTTACCCATAAAAGATAAAATAATCCGCAATTGTAAAGGTTTGTAAGCACACTTACCTCCCTTTTTTTGCACGTTAAGGTTTATCTTTCTTCGAGGGAGAAGAAGGCCTTATTGGAAAAGGGACGAGGGGGAGGAAGCGGGGAGGTGATTTTTTCAACCTCTTTGATCGTGTAGGTGGACCACCGGTGGCATTGAGGGCAGTAGGCCGTCCATTCCTTCGATTCCCTTTCGCAGACATTGCAGACGAAGGGGAGATAGGATGTCCCACTCAATTCGAAGGTCTTCTCAAACTCCTGGGCGGCCCGGCTGAAGTCTTTCTTGTGGAGGTAGATCTCCGCGAAAAGCCTGTGAAGGGCGGGAAAATCCTTCTGTCTTAAACTAATCGTATTGATCTCCTCCAGGGCTTCATCCAGCATCTCCAGCCTTAAACAGAGCTTGGCATAGAAGAAGGTGAGCATCCAGTTGTCCGGATTGTCGCTCATGGTCCTTTGATAGATGCGGAGCAGGGTGCCCGGGTCCTCCCTGTTGAGATAGAGCTCTTCCAATCGGAATATGAAGATGATCGATTTGAACCGCCTGAAGCTCTTTCCCCAGACCTTTCCTGCGGAAGCCCATTTTCCTATCCGGAGATAGATGTCGCCCAACAAGACGAATCCGGGTTCAAAGGTCTTCTCCTCCCGGACGATCTCTTTGGCGACCTTCAGAGCGTCCTCAAGATCTTCTTCGCCCTGGCTTAGTAGATCCCTGGCATATTCATACTTCAAGCCCAGATAGAAGAGGTTCTCCTCCTCTTCTGTCTGTTTTCCCTTGGCCAGCTTTAAAATCGACTTCTGGACCCGGATCGCCTCCTCCCATCTCCGACTGTTCCGATAGATTTCCCTCAAACTTTTCAATGCCTTGAGATTGCTTTCATCCAGACCAATGGCGCGCTTTAAGGTTCGGATGGCTTCATCAAGACGCTTCGCTCGCTGATAGATTTCCGCCTGTCGGAGGGGAATCTCGACATTCTTGTTATCGATCCATCGCGCCCTCTCCAGCCAGTGGAGGGCTTCTTCATCATTGCCTTCTTTGACAGAGATCTCCGAGAGCTTTAAATAGAGATCCTTCTGGAAAGGATCGTTCTTCAGGACCTCGGTAAAGTGTGCCTTGGCTCTGGCCAGATCCCCCCGGAGGAAATCCTCCATCCCTTTGTTCAGCTCCTCCTTAATGGATTGTTCCTTCTTTCTCTTCCGCGATTGACGATAGCCCTCGATGGCGCGCTTGGCATCCCTCGCCAGGGTGCTGATGAAGACAAGCAAGGCGCCCAACACCAAAGAGGTGATCATGAGGGTGGAGAGATCAGTGGGGATGATCTTTCCAAAAAAGCGGAATTGGACATCTAAGGGATTGGTCAGAGAGACCCAGCAAAAGATGGAAATCAGGCCCAGAATGATAATGAAAAGCAGTTTCACCAACATCTCTTAGAGTATCCCCTTTTCCATCTTTGACAGACAGGCCACACAGTACTTTGCCACCGACCTGACCTCAAGCCTTTTCAGACTGATAGGCTCGCCACACTCTTCGCAGATTCCATAGGTGCCGCCCCCCATACGATCGAGCGCTTCATCCACCTCCTGGAGTCTCATCCGTTCACTTTCGTTGAGGCTGAGCAGAATCTGTTTGTTATAGATATTGGCCGCCTCATCTCCTATGTCCTGGATCCCATCCTGTCCCATCTCCTGAGAGGACACATAGGTCTGTTTGACCTCCCCCACGATTTGTTCCCTCTCCTTGAGAAGGATTTTTTTGAAGCGGGATAGAGTCTTTTTATCAATCTTATCTACCCCTTTTTCCATCTCCTTTTTTAAGGGATTCATCTTTTTTTTCTTATCGATCCCTTTCTCTAACCCCTTCTTTATAGGATTGATCTTTTTTTTCAATTTTTTCGAAACCACCTGTTTTTTAGGCACCTTGCGCTCCCAATTTAGGCTCGATGCGAGGCGCATCGCCCCATATTCCTTCTAAGTCATAGAATTCTCTGATCGGCTCCAGAAAGATATGAACCACCACATCGTTATAATCCATCAGAATCCATTTCCCATGTATTGCCCCCTCCTGGCCGAGGGGTCGGATTC